>Ga0207428_10001728_pt1 | contig 22368 bp, 26 predicted proteins | sample RhiMethybrSRZTD1_FD_187600 | JGI IMG/M metagenome (GOLD analysis project Ga0207428, IMG submission 187600) | Populus rhizosphere microbial communities from Tennessee, USA - Rhizosphere MetaG P. TD hybrid SRZTD1 (SPAdes) (version 3) | ecosystem: Host-associated > Plants > Roots > Rhizosphere >...
GGTGATCCTCGCGTCGCATGCCTCGTGGCGTTGGCTTGGGTGGCTCGGCGTCGCGTTTGCGCCCGTGTGCCTCCTCGAAGCGATTGTCGGGCTTGGCTCCCAGTCGGGTTGGTCTGATGCCATCGATACGCTCGTTTTCCTGGGCTTCCTGGTCTGGGTCTTTCTCGTGAGCGTGTGGCTCGTTCGCGTCATACGTCGGCGCGAAATCTCGTCACAAGATTGAGTTCCGGCGTGGGTTTTTTCGCGCGCCTCGCGATAACGCTCGTTTTTGAGCGGCGGTCACGCAATGAGCACGACTCAGCGCAAGCCCTGTATCGATGGGGGGTTGTGGACGCTTGGATCGTCCCCTGGCAGTACGTCGCGCAAGCAGCACCGCAATGCAGGGGAGAGGATTCGAACCTCTGAAGGCTGAGCCAGCGGGTTTACAGCCCGCCCCCTTTGGCCACTCGGGAACCCCTGCGGGGAACGGGATTGTAGCCGGGCATCGCGCCTACACTCGGTCTGTGAAGGTCGACGTCCTCGTTGTCGGGGCAGGGCCGGCGGGCTCCTCCACGGCAATCCATCTTGCCCGCGGCGGGGCCCGCGTGCTTCTCGTCGACAAGGCCCGCTTCCCGCGGGACAAGCCCTGCGGCGGCGGTCTCACCGGCCGCGCGCTGAAGCGGATTCCCGTCGACCCGTCGCCCGTCGTCGAGCGCGACGTCGACCGCTTCGAGCTGAGGCTGCGCTACGGCTCGACCTTTGCGCGCAGCCACTCGGAGCCGCTGATCCGGATGACGCAGCGCCGGCGGCTCGACGCGTTCCTCGCGGAGCACGCGGTCGCCGCCGGCGCCGACTTCCGGGACGGCACGAAGGTCGAGCTGACGGAGCTCGGCACGAGCGGCGTGACGGCGCGTGTGGGCGCAGAGGTCGTCCAGGCGGGCGCGGTGATCGGCGCCGACGGTGCGAACGGAGTGGTGGCGCGCGCCTCGGGCGTTGGGGAGGAGATCGTCCGGGGGGTCGCGCTGGAGGGGAACGTCCCGCTAGAGCGCCTGCACGGCGACCTCGAGCGGACGGCGGTGATCGAGCTCGCCGTCGTCCCGGGTGGCTACGGCTGGGTCTTTCCCAAGGGCGACCACGCGAATCTCGGCGTCGGCGGGTGGGGGACGGAGGGGCCGCGGCTCCGCGACCATCTCGACCGGCTCGCGCGCGCGCACGGGCTCTCGCTCGACGCGCTCACGGAGCTTCGCGGACACCGGCTGCCGATGCGACGCCTCGGCACGCCGGCAGCGAAGGGCCCCGTACTGCTCGTCGGCGACGCGGCGGGCCTCGTCGACCCGCTCTCCGGCGACGGCATGTACGAGGCCTTCGTCTCCGCGCGCCTCGCCGCCGACGCGGTGCTGACGGGTGATCTCGAGGGCTACACGTCGGCGCTCTCCGCCGTCCTCGACCGGCACGCCGCCGCGTCGTGGGCGGCGAAGCGCGCGTTCGATCGCTACCCGCGGACGGTCTTCGCGGCGGCGCGGGCGCCCGGGGTCTTCAAGGTGGTCGCGGGCCTGCTCTGCGGTGATGTCGCGCACCCGGCCGATGCCCACGGTGTCGCTCGCGGGCCCCTGAAGCTGATCGCGCGGCTCGCCGGCTGACTCACTCGTCCGCGAGGGACTCGGCGAGCAGCGACGTCGCGAAGGTCTGCCAGGCGAGGGTGTCGTCGGCGAGGAGCAGGCCGAGGGACTCGCGCGCGCCGCGAAGGCCCGCGACCTCCTCACGCAACGACTCGAGGCCTTCCCGAAGCTGCGCCCGGCGCTCCGGCGCGTCGAGGTCGTCCGCCACAGCGGTCGCGGCGCGGCCGAATGGATCGAGCGGCCGGTGCGGATCGCCCCCCGCTGCGAGGAGCAGCTCGGCGCGGCGGAGGGCGGCGTTGAGCTCATCGCCGTCGATCGTGACCGCGCGGCCCGCGAAGAAGCAGAGAATCGTCCACTGCTCGGCCGGCTCGGCGCGTTCGAGCGAGCGCACCCAGTCGCGGATCGTCTCCCGCGCCACGCGACCAGCGTAGCCAGGGCGATTTGGCGAGGCTCCCGAATGTTGGGGTTTCGTTCACATCTGGCAGGTCGGTTCAAGCGCGTGTCGAACCCGTCCGATACGGAGACGGATGGGTCGCCCGCGTCTCACTCTGCTCTGCGGCGTTGTCTGTGCGGCGACGGCGTTCTCGACGCCGGCGCTCGCGGCGGACCCCGCGGACTCCGTCGCGCCCCCGGGAACCGCCGCGTCGCAGCTCGCGACGACAACGCGCACGGGGCCCAACTGGGCCGCGACGCAGATCGCGACGGTCGTCCAGGCGGGCCTCATGGGCCCGGACGTCCCGTCGTTCAGGCCGGATGACGCCCTCACCCGCGGTGAGCTCCACGCCGCCATCGTCGCGCTCGGGAAGCCGCACCGCGTACCGACCGACCCGAGCCGGGTCGTGACGATGCGCGAGCTCGACGCGCAGCTCGTCGCTGCCGCCGGGCTGCTCCCCTCGGCGCGTCAGATCCGGCTGACCGCGCAGTCCGCGGGCCTGACGCCGACCGACATGCTCGGGACCGAGACGGTGGCGCGACTCCTGGGCCTGCGGACCAATCATCCCGTCGGCCAGGAGGACCTCGAGCGCTCGCCGAAGCAGCCCGCGTCGCGCGCCGAGGCGGCGTACTCGCTCGCAAAGCTCAGCCTGATCGACCCGACGCGCGTCGACGCGGTGCGCCAGGTCGTCTCGGCCTTCTCCGTCCCCGCGCTCGGCGAGTGGCAGCGCCTGGTGCTGAGCCGCGCGCTCCGCTTCGTGGGGTATCCGTACGTGTTCGCCGGGATGTCCGAGAAGCAACAGCTGATCTGGAGCACCGGTGCACCCAACAACCAGCTCGCGGTACCGGGCGGATTCGACTGCTCCGGCTTCGTCTGGCGTGTCTTCAAGTTGCAGCCGTTCGACGGTGCGCCCTCGCTCGCGGACGTGCTGAAGGGCCGGACGACCTACGCGATGAGCGGCGAGGTGAGCAGGGCGCAACGGATCGCTCCCGACGCGCTCCAGCCTGCGGACGTCCTCTTCTTCGGGACGCGCGGGGCGCAGTCGAAGCCCACGGAGATCGGGCATTCCGGGATCTACGTGGGGAATGGGTGGTTCGTGCACTCGTCGAGCGGCGGCGTGACGCTCCAGCCGTTGCAGGGCTGGTACGCCGACGAGCTCGCCTGGGGACGTCGGCCGCTCGCCGAGGCGGGTCTGACGGCGTAGCAACCTCACCGGTTGGGATCGCTCGGCGGCGGGGTAGGCTTGCGCCGTGCGCTGGAAGCGCGTCCAGGGTCAGGGAGACATGGAGGACCGCCGCGGGCAGAGCAGCAGCCCGTTCGGCGGTGGCCTTCCCATCCCGATGGGGAAGGCCGGAGGCGGGATCGGGGGGCTGATCCTGATCGTCGTGCTCGCGCTCGTCTTCGGCGGCAACATCACGGGCGGCGGCAGCAGCGGGCCACTCGATACCGGCGGTGTGGACGAGCCGGTGCCCCAGCAATCGCCGGACGCGGGGTCGTCGTCGCCCTCCGGCGGCTCCGATGCTGACAACACTTTCGAGTTTGCGAAGTTCGTCTCGCAGGACACGCAGGACATGTGGACACAGGTCTTCCAGGACGCCGGCAAGACCTACACGCGGGCTCCCGTCGTCACGTTCACGTCCGGGACGATGTCGGGGTGCGGCCCGGCCTCCGCGCAGACCGGGCCGTTCTACTGCCCGGCCGACCACAAGGTGTATCTCGACCTCTCGTTCTTTCGGGAGCTCTCGCGGCGTTTCGGGGCTCCCGGAGACTTCGCGGCTGCGTACGTGATCGCCCACGAGATCGGGCATCACGTCCAGAGCGAGCTCGGGATCGAGAGCGCGATTCGGCAGAAGCAGCAGGAGGATCCCGGCCGGGCGAACGTGTACTCGGTCCAGCTCGAGCTCCAGGCCGACTGCTTCGCAGGCGTGTGGGGCAAGTCGACGGCAAATCGCGGCCTGCTCGACCCGGGGGACATCGACGAGGGGCTCAAGGCGGCGGCGGCGGTCGGCGACGACCGGCTCGGCGCGCGGAGCCGGGAGCAGTGGACGCACGGCTCCTCCGAGCTGCGCGTCCAGTGGTTCCGCACGGGGTACGACTCGGGCAACCCGAGCGACTGCGACACGAGCAACGTCGAGATCTAGCCAGGGGTCTGAGGGACGCGGGCTCCGGCGCCGGAGCCTCCGCGCGCCCCCACCACGCCCGCGATACCCTCGGAGGACCACTTTCGAGGAGGCTTGAGCGATGACGGAGCTTGCCGAGGCGCCCACTGTGGGGCGCGACGAGACGATCACCCGCATTCCCCACTGGATCGACGGCGCGCGCGTCGACGGGACGTCGGGCCGGAGCGGCCCGGTGTACAACCCTGCCCGCGGCGTCCAGAGCGGCGCGGTCGACCTCGCGTCGGTCGAGGAGATCGACGCCGCCGTGCAGAGCGCGAAGCGCGCGCTCCCCGGCTGGCGCTCGACCTCGCTCGCGAAGCGCGCCGACCTCTTCTTCGCGATCCGCGAGATCTTCCACGCGCACCGCGAGGACCTCGCGAAGATCCTCACCGCGGAGCACGGCAAGGTGCTCTCCGACGCGATGGGGGAGGTGGCCCGCGGGCTCGAGGTGATCGAGTACGCGTGCGGCATCCCGACGCTGGTGAAAGGCGAGTTCACGGAGCAAGCCTCCACCGGCGTCGACGTCTATTCGATCCGGCAGCCGGTGGGCGTCGTCGCGGGGATCACGCCGTTCAACTTCCCGGCGATGGTCCCGATGTGGATGTGGGCGCCCGCGATCGCGTGCGGGAACTGCTTCATCCTCAAGCCCTCGGAGAAGGACCCTTCCGCCTCGCTGCTCACTGCGGAGCTGCTGAAGGAGGCCGGGCTCCCGGACGGCGTCTTCAACGTGGTGCACGGCGACAAGGTCGCGGTCGACGCGATCCTCGAGCACGCCGAGATCGGCGCCGTCTCGTTCGTCGGCTCGACGCCCATCGCGCGGTACATCTACGAGACCGGCACGAAGCACGGCAAGCGCGTGCAGGCGCTGGGCGGGGCGAAGAACCACATGATCGTCCTGCCGGACGCCGACGTCGAGATGGCGGCGGACGCGGCGGTGTCGGCAGGCTACGGCTCGGCCGGCGAGCGGTGCATGGCGGTGTCGGTGCTCGTCGCGGTCGGTGACGTGGCGGACACGCTCGTCGACGCGATCAGGGAGCGCCTGCCGAACGTCAAGGTGGGCGACGGCATGGAGCCGGGCTCGGAGATGGGCCCGCTCGTCACCCGCGAGCACCGCGACAAGGTCGCCTCGTACATCGAATCGGGCGCCGGACAGGGCGCGAAGGTCGTCGCCGACGGCCGGGATACTGCGCCCGACGGCGACGGCTTCTTCCTCGGCGTCTCGCTGCTCGACGACGTCACGCCCGAGATGGACGCCTACAAGGACGAGATCTTCGGGCCGGTCCTCTCGGTCGTGCGCGCGAAGACGTACGACGAGGCGGTCTCGCTCGTCAACGACAACCCGTACGGCAACGGCGTCGCGCTGTTCACCCGTGACGGCGGGGCAGCCCGGCAGTTCCAGTTCGACGTGAACGCCGGGATGGTCGGGATCAACGTGCCGATCCCCGTGCCGGTCGCCTACTACTCGTTCGGCGGGTGGAAGGCCTCGCTGTTCGGCGACTCGCATGCGTACGGGCCGGAGTCGATCCATTTCTACACCCGCGGCAAGGTCGTGACGTCGCGCTGGCCCGACCCGGCGACGAGCAAGATCGACCTCGGGTTCCCGCAGACCCGCTGAGGGCGAAAACGGGACCCCTCTTGCCCTTTGGCTCCGAATAGGTGCAGAATCAGCCCGGGACGGTCGGGGCGGAACTGCGGCGCCGCCCCGATCGCTCTCCCTCGCCTCTTGGAGCACGCAGCATCCCATCGGGAATACTTTCCCGCGTCTCTCGTTATTTGTTTTAGCAAATATTGCTAGAGCAACTAAAGGAGGCGTCGCAAGTGAGCACGACCGCTGATCGGACCGCCGTTGGGAACGGCACCTGGCAGAGCGACCCGACCCACTCCACGGTGGCGTTCCGGATCGTCTACATGGGCATCGCCCCGTTCGAGGGGACGTTTCGCAACTTCGATGCGACGCTCGACGAGAACGGGCTTCGCGGCGCCGCGCAGGCGGCGAGCATCGACGTCGACAACGAGCAGCTCTCCGAGCATCTCGCGTCGCCCGACTTCTTCGACACGGCGAACCACCCCGAGCTTCGCTTCGAGGGCGGCCCGCTGACGGTCGCGGCCGACGGTGCCGTCGAGATCGAGGGCGTACTCGTCGTCAAGGGCAACAGCGAGCCCGTCACCCTGACCGGGACGCTCACCGAGCCCGCGATCGATCCGTACGGCAACACGAAGCGCGGCCTGACCCTGAGCGGCACCGTCGACCGCACGGCGCTCGGGCTGACCTGGAACGCGCCGCTGCCCGACGGCGGCACCATGCTCGCCGACGAGGTCGAGCTCACCGCGGCGCTGCTTCTCGTGCCCGGCGAGGAGCGATAACGGTGCAGATCCTCGGCATCTCCGGCAGCCTCAGGGCCGGCTCTCTCAACACGCAGCTCCTCCGCCTCGCCGCGGAGGAGCTGCCCGAGGGCGTCGAGCTCGAGCTCTACGATGACCTTGCCTCGATCCCGCCCTTCGACCAGGACCTGGTCGACCTCGCACCCGACCAGGTGGAGCGCCTCAAGGAGGCGGTGGCCGAGGCGGACGCGATCCTCGTCGCGACGCCGGAGTTCAACGGCTCGATTCCCGGCCAGTTGAAGAACGCGATCGACTGGGTGTCCCGCCCCCTCGCGGACAACCCCGCCCGCGGGAAGCCCGCAGCGGTGATCGGCGCCAGCACCAGCTCGTTCGGCGGCATCTGGGCCCAGCGGGAGCTGAGGAAGGTCCTCGGAATCCTCGGCACACGGGTGCTCGACGTCGAGCTGCCCATTGCCAAGGCGGACCAGCGCCTCGCCGACCCTGATCTCGACCTCCGAGCCGAGCTCGCTCACGTCGTCGACGCCCTCGTCGGAGCCGTCGGCGCGACAGAGCGCGAATCGACCCTCGTCTAGCGACGCTCGGGCCTCGGCCCGACCCACGCTGTGCGAGACTCGGCGGGATGCGCGTGACGATGCTCCTCGCCGACTTCGCGCAGGTCAGCGACGGCAAGCTCACGGTCGTCGGCGGCGGCTGGTCGCTGACGGGCCCGGAGGCCGTGCCGTTCGGGATCGCGATCCTGATCCGCGTCCCGTGGGACCAGGCGAACCAGCGCCACGTGATGCGCCTGGAGCTGCTCGACGCCGACGGCCAGCCCGTGGAGATGGAGACCGAGGACGGGCAACAGCAGGTCGTGTTCTTCGACGACGTGCCATTCGAGGTGGGGCGGCCGGCAGGGCTCAAGCCGGGCACGCCGCTCGATTTTCCGGTCGCGATCAACTCCGGACCGCTCCCGCTCGAGCCGGGACGCTACGAGTGGCGGCTCACGATCGACGGCGAGGCCGACGACGACTGGCGGCTGCCCTTCTCGGTGCGCGTCGAGGAAGACGAGGTCTGAGCGGCGCGGCGGCGCGTGCCGACGAGCCCGCCGGCCGAGACGACCGCCCAGACGCCTTCGAGCACGAAGAACCCCCACTGCGCGCCGAGCCACGCGTCGACCGCGAGCACGGCCGAGCCGACGAGGTTGACGAGCAGATAGACGCGGGACTGCGCGTCGAGCACGCCGCGCTGCGCGAGGACGAAGCCCGCGAGGACGAGCAGCGCGCCGAGAAGCTGGACCACCTGGTGCACGGGAACCTCCGGATCGAGTGACGTCTCTCGCGCCGTCGTCGTGACCGGGTACGGCGCACCTCGTCCGGGGCTCTCTCGCCACTGCCAGGATACCCATGATGCTCAGGGCCCTGACCGCCGCGCTCGTCGTCCTCGTGCTCGCGACGGCGGGAGCGTCGGCGGGCTCGTCGACCGCGGCCACGCCGCTCGCGACGCTCGTCGGCGCTCGTCTCGTCGTCGGCATGGAGGGGACGACACCGTCACCCGCTCTCCTCGAGCGCATCCGGCGCGGCCGCGTGGGCGGTGTGATCCTCATGGGCGCGAACGTCCGCAGCGCCCCACAGGTGCGCGCGCTGACGGCGAGCCTGCGAGCCGCGGCACGGGCGGGCGGTCGGCCGCTCCTGATCATGACCGACCAGGAAGGTGGCGAGGTCCGGCGCTTCCGCTGGGCGCCACCCGCCGCCTCCGCCGAGGAGCTCGGCACGCGAACCGAAGGCGCAATCCGGCGCACCGGCCGCGCGACGGCGAAGGCACTCGAGGGTCTCGGCGTCGACGTCGACCTCGCGCCGGTCGCGGATGTGCCCGGCGTTCCCGGGTCGTTCATCGCCGCGATGGACCGAGGCTTTTCGACGCGCCCGACAAGGGCGGCCAAGGACGTGACCGCGTTCGCCGCCGGCCTCCTCGACGGCGGAGTCGCGCCGACCCTCAAGCACTTCCCTGGGCTCGGCCTCGCCACGGCGTCGACCGACGACGCGGCGGTGCGCATCGCCGCGCCGGAGGAAGGCCTGGCACCGGGGCTCGCGCCCTATCGTCGCGCGATCGCGGCCGGTGTTGCGCCCGTGGTGATGGTCTCGAACGCGGCATATGTCGCCTACGGCGGCCAGGTCGCGGCGTGGTCCCCGCGCGTTCTCTCCACGCTGACGGGTCTCGGCTTCACGGGCGTCACGATCACCGACGCGCTCGAGCCGCTCGCGAGGACGCACGGGGTCACCCTCGGTCAGGCTGCCGTACGCGCCGCGCGAGCGGGGGTCGACCTGCTCCTGTGCGTCGGCTCGGAGAGCTCGACCGACGCCGTCTACAACCAGCTCCTCGCCGCGGCTCGTGGAGGACGCCTTCCACGCGCGAGCCTCGAGCAGAGCGCGGCGCGGATCGACGAGCTCGCCGCGACCTACGCCGGGTAGGTTCCCGCGGATGCGCGGGCGTCGACTGGGAGCGGCGGTGCTCTACGGCCGCAGTGCGGTACGGATCGCACGCCGTGGGCGGCGACGCGGGACAGATGACCGGCTCGTGTTCGTCGTCGGCTCGCCACGCTCGGGCACGACGATCGCCGCGAGCCTGCTGGGCTCGCTTCCCGGGTTCGTCGACCTCGACGAGGTGCAACCGTGGAAAGCGGCGATCCCCAGCCTGATCGGTCGGCCTGAGCTCGAGGCGTCACACCGACTGCGCACGATCCTGGAGCGGGTCCGTCGGCTCGCGCTCGCGCGGGGGCTGCGCGGAGTGGAGCAGACGCCGGAGACGAGCTTCGTGCTCGCGGCAGCACTGCGCGCATACCCGGAGGCGGTCGCCGTCCACGTCGTCCGGGACGGCCGTGACGTCGCCGCCTCGCTGCTCGAGCGCGGCTGGCTGAACGCGGAGCGGACCGGGGCCGACGACGCACGCCTTGCCTACGGGCCGCACGCGCGGTTCTGGGTCGAGCCCGAGCGCCGCGACGAGTTTGGAGCGGTCTCGGATGCGACGCGGGCGGCGTGGGCCTGGCGTCGGTACGTCACAGCAGCCGGAGCCGTGCCGGAGCGGACGGTCGAGCTCCGGTACGAACAGCTCACCGCGGAGCCGTCGGTCGCGGCCGTACCCGTGGCCAAGGCGCTCGGAGTCGAGACGCAGCTCGTCGCCGAGCGGTTCGCGCAGGTGCACGACCGCTCCACCGGGCGGTGGCGCCGCGACCTGACGGCCGAGCAGCTGGCCGACGTCGAGCGCGAGGCCGGCGGCGCGCTTGCCGCGCTCGGTTACGGAACCGGCTAGCCTGCCGCCCGCGCCGCATCGGGAACGACGCCGATCCGCTCGAGCTCGGCGACGACGAGCGCGACCGACTCGTCCGGGGTGAGCGCGACGGTGTCGGCGACGACCTCTGCGTCCTCCGGGTCCTCGTACGGGTCGTCGACGCCGGTGAAGTGCTGGATCTCGCCCGCGAGCGCCTTGGCGTACAGCCCCTTGACGTCCCGGCGGGCGCACTCCTCGAGCGGCGCCTTCGCCCACACCTCGACGAACGGCCCCTGCTCGGAGACGAGGGCCCGCACCCGTTTGCGCGTCTCGTCGTACGGCGAGATCGCGGCCACCACGACCGCAGCGCCGTGTCGCGTGAGCCGGGAGGCGACCCAGCCGATCCGCTCGATGTTCGTGTCGCGGTCCTCACGCGAGAACCCGAGCCCCTTGGAGAGATGCGTCCGGACGACGTCGCCGTCGAGCACCTCGACGTGCGCGCCGCGGCGCTCGAGCTCGGCGGCGAGGGCGTGCCCGATCGTCGTCTTCCCCGCCCCCGAGAGGCCGGTCAGCCACACCGTGAAGCCGGTTCGCCGCTCCGTCACGGCCCGATTGGTACCAGAGGCGGTGTCGCGCAGGACTGTGCACCCGGTCAGTGAATCGGTCTGCATGGCGCGGGACGGAGACGGCGGGGCGTCGATGACGTTCGATCGCTTCGCCGAGGCGGCGTCGGATTTCGTCAGCGAAGCCGCGTTCTTCCTCGGCTGCGTCTTCCTGGTCGTCATCTGGGTGCCGAGCTACTTCGTGTTCGGCGACATCGATACGTGGCAGCTCGTGATCAACACGGCGACGACGATCGTCACCTTCCTGCTCGTCGCGCTGCTCCAGAACTCGCAGCGGCGGAACGAGCTCGCGATGAACGCGAAGCTCGACGCCCTGGCCGACGGGCTCGCCGACCTGATGGAGGGCGTCGCGCCCGACAACGCCAGGCTCCAGTCGGACATGCGCGAGCTCCGCGATGCCGTCGGCATCGAGCGGGCCGAACGGGCCTAGAGCTTCTAGAACGCCGACGGATGCAGGAGTGGGAGGGCGGAGCTGCACACGTGGCGGAGGTGCTCGACGAGCGAGGGGGGCGTGATCACCGTCGCCGCCTCACGGCTCCCGCGGACCACTCGCGTCGTGTAGCCCGCCGGCGTCCAGAGGCGCAGGGCGGCTCCCACCACGACGTACGGCTCACCGTCTCGCAGGACGAACGCGCCGTCGGGCAGCGAGGCGAGCGCGGACTCGTGCACACGGCGGCCACCCGTCGGGTAGAGCCGCTCCGCGTGCAGCCGCACGTCGACTGCATCCGTTCTCGACTCTCCCGGATGACGTTCCAGCCAGCCCTCCATGAAGCCCACATAGTCCGCGCGACGGCACTCCGCACAGGGACGGTGACCTGCGGCGAGCGCGGTCGCCTCGTCGAGAAAGAACAGCTCCGTGTACCTGCCGCGCTGCATCCGGGGAGAGCGGTGCCGGTCCTTGAACCGGAGCCGGCACGCGATCCACCGCCGCCCCTGGTAGCGGCGGACGATCCGTCCCGCCTCGTCGTGGAGGCAGCCGCGATTGCCGTACACGAGCCCACGGGCCGGGTCGGCGACGAGATCACCGAGCGGGGTCACGCGGTTCTGGAGCGGCATCCCGAAGACGTAATCGCACGGCGGTCGGTGGATGTGAGGCGGAGCGATGCGTGTAACGAGACCGCAACAGCGCGGGCGCCTATCGTGCGTGCATCGACTGGACGCTCTTCCACGCGGTGAACGACGGCGTCGCGACACGCGACTGGCTCGAGGACCCCGTGACCCGGCTCTCCGACGTCGCCGTGCCCCTCTATGCGCTCGCGACGGTCGCGCTCTGGCTGCTCACGCGGCCGTACGGCAACCCACGCTGGAAGCTCGCGTGCTGCTCGGCGGTGCTCGCGTCGGGGGTCGCGCTGGCCGCGAACCAGGCGATCTCGCATCTCTGGGCCCGTCCGCGACCGTTCACCGACCACCCGCTGCTCACCCACGTCCTCGCGGCGCGGACGACCGATCCTTCGTTCCCGAGCGACCACGCCGCGGCCGCGTTCGCGATCGCCTTCGCCGTGCTGGTGTTCTCCCGTTGGGCCGGAGCGCTATTCGTCGTGGGAGCGACGCTGATCGCCGTCTCGCGCATCGCGCTCGGGATGCACTACCCGAGCGACGTTCTCGCGGGAGCGCTGGTCGGTCTGGGGGCCGCGACGCTCGTCACGACGCTCGGCAGACCGTGGGTCGTCCGGCTCGTCGTCCTCCTGAGCCGGGTCACCGATCCGCTGCTACGCCCGGTGTGGGCGTGGTGTCGTCGGCTCCTCCCGACATCACGGTTCTCGCTCCGCGACTAGCGTCCCAACCACCACCTACACGAATACGGAGGAGGCACCGATGGGACGCGAGCTCGTCAACCCGCAGGGGCTGCACCCGGCGCCCGGCTTCAGCCACGTGGCGATCGCGACAGGCTCGAAGCTCGTCTACTTCGCCGGCCAGGTCGCGCTCGACGAGGGCTTCGGCATCGTCGGCGGTGACGACCTGCGCGCTCAGACCGTCGCGGCGATGCGGAACGTCGAGACCGCGATCGGGGCCGTCGGCGTGACGTGGGACGACATCGTCCGCCGCACGATCTACACGACGATGCCGACCGAGTACGAGACGATCACGAGCGCGATCGACGAGGTCACCGGCGGCGCCGGGCATCCTTCGCAGACGATCGTCGGCATCACGGGGCTCGCCGTCCCGGGCCTGCTGATCGAGATCGAGTGCACCGCGTCCGTGTGACGCCGGGTCGGTCGTCAACCCGGCGGCGAGGGCGCGAACGGGCGCAGCTCGTCGACGCCAGGCCGGACGATCCCGACGTGGGCCTCCGGCGCCTCGTTCCAGGCGCCCGGGAGGTCGCCGAGCGGCTCGGAGACGACGACCCGCGTCTCGTCGGACAGCGAAGCGAGCTCGGCGCTCTCGGGATAGAGCGCCTTGAGGGCGTCCATCCGCGTGCTGAACCAGAGCGACCTCGAGTCGCCCTCGCTCGAGTAGCGGAAGGCCCAGATCGTCGTCCCGTCAGTCGTCGCGATCGTCATCTGCAGGGGGTTCTCGACCTCGTGTCGGCGACCCGTGTCCTCGACGAGGCCGACCATGCGCTCGAAGGCCGCAACGGGATCGTCGCGCAGCCCGAAGGTGAGCGCGAGATAGAACATCGTCTCCGAGTCGGTGGTGCCCTCGATCGACGGGTAGTACGAGTCGTCGACGGCGAGGATGAGCTCCCGCTTGATCCGGGAGAACTCGCGGATCAACCCGTTGTGCATCCACAGCCACTGCCCATGGCGGAACGGATGCGTGTTCGTCTCCTGGATCGCCGTCCCGGTCGACGCGCGGATGTGCGCAAAGAAGAGGGATGAGGAGACACCGGCGGCGAGCTCGCGCAGGTTGCGGTCGTTCCAGGCCGGATGGGTGCTGCGGTACAGCCGCGGCGTTCCCGTGTCGTCGTACCAGCCGACGCCGAAGCCGTCGCCGTTCGTCGTCGTCGCGCCCAGCCGGGAGTGGAGGCTCTGGTCGATCAGCGACCGCTCGCGGTTCACGAGGAGCTCCTCGAGGCGGATCGGGGTGCCGGAGTATGCGAGCCACCGGCACATCAGTCGCTCCTCCCAGGGCGAGGAGGTCGTGGTGACGCTACGCCGGCTGCGAGCGGGAACATCGCGCCGCTCGCAGGCGTGGGGGCTGCCTCGATAGGGGTCACGTGCGAGATTCTCCCGCAGAGGCCGACCTGCCGCTAGCCGAAGCGATGGACGTGAAGCGACGGGGCAGCACGACCGCCGAGACCATCAGCCCGTAGGCGATCGACATCGCGGTCACGAACGTGTCGAAGCCCGCCGTGATGCCGCTGACCGTCTGGTTTGCCAGCAGCTGGAGCGCGCTGTTGAAGCCTGCGCTGCCCGGGACGAGCATCAGCACGCCGGGCACGATGAACACCAGGGGCGATCGGCGGAGGACGTACCCGACGACGCCACCGGCGAGCCCGATCACAAGGGCCGTGACGAACGCCGCCGCGTCGTGGCCGAAGACGGCTCCGCCGGCCTCGTTCGCGCTGAGCGCGAGGACGGTGGCCGAGCACATGACGAACGCGTCGCGGTAGCGCGCCCGCAGCGTGAGCGTGAAGGCGATCCCCGCTGCCGCCGCCGCGAACAGGTGGTAGGCCGAGAATGTCGTGTCGGGTGTCATGGCACCGACGTCCCCGAACCAGCCGAGCGCGATCGAGCGGCCGACGCCGACACCGAACACCAGGCCGAGCAGTTGGACGAGCGCGCTGGCGGTGTTCGCGACGCCGGACTGCAGATGCTCGGTCGAGAGCTCGCGCATGCCGATCGTGAGCGTCATCCCCGGTAGGAATGTCACGAGGGCGGCCAGCGTCACTACGTCCGGGGTGACGTCGAAGCCCAGCCGGGCGATCGCGACGGAGCAGAAGCTCGCCACGACGGCCGCCAGCGGCGCAACCATGGGTTCAGTGCGGGCCGCACGACGGAACGCGATCGCGATCCCGCCGACGACGAGGCCCACCACGGCGCCGGCGCTCGCCTCCCTCCACCCGCCGCCGAGCACCGGCGTCAGCGCCGCGCCCGCCAGGGCGTAGCCGACCAGCTGGACGTGCCATCTCCGTCGCAGCGGTTCGTCGCGGACACGCGCGATTGCCGCTAGGGCCTCTGGCGGCTCGAGGAGGCCGACAAGGACGTCCTGGACGAGCTCGTCCAGGCGGGCGATGGCGTCGAGGTCGACGTCCTTCGGCCGCACGCGAAGCGTATAGCTGCGCTGATCGGCCAGCGAGCCGACCGACACTTCGACGACCGTGGGCGTCGCCGAGATCTCGGCGCCCGGCACGCCGAGCGCGTCCGCAAGCGCGAGGAGACGCTCCTCGAGGTCGGCAGTGGGGTACCCGGAGTCGTGCCCGACCCGAGCGAAGCGAAGGAGTAGCTCGGTCGCCGGGGCGTCTGGTCGACCGCCGGCCGCCTCCGCCGCTCGACCCTCCACTACGAGGGTGTCGACACTGCGGCCGGATCGTCTGCGGGAACAGGACCGCGTACGCGCTTCCACACGAGATCCAACACGACCGCGAGCGCGCCGATCACGACGATCGCGGTAAACGTCTGCGGGGCGTTCCTCAGCGTGTCGACCACGAAGAAACCGAGTACGACCAGCGTCACGCCGACTCCGATCAGGATGAGCCACCCCCGAGCGCCTGTTTCTCCGCGCAACCGGTAGCCGGCCGCCCCGACGAGCACGAAGATCATCAGCGAGCAGGCGCTTCCGACCGATGCGATCGCGGACAGGTCGACCGTGTTCGAGACGACGATCACGACCGCGGCGCTGATCAGGACGCCACTCTTCGCGCCGAGTCTCGATCCGGGCCCGAAGAACGGCGGAAACTGGCCGACGCGGGACAGCATCGCCGTCAGGCCGGACGATGCATACAGCGTCGCGACGACGGATCCGGCCATCCCGACCATGGCGGCGACCGCGATCATCGTGAAGCCGGCATCGCCGAGCGCTGGCCTCCCGGCCTCCGCGATCGCCGTGGGGCCGTACTGCACGACCTCGTCGACGGTCAACGTGCCGAACACGCTGATCGCGACCAGCACGTACACGATCGTCGTGACCCCGAGCGCACGATTCATCGCCTTGGGCAAGTCCCTGGCGGGATCGCGCATGTCTCCCACGGCGAACGTGATCACGCTGAATCCGAGATATGCGAAGAACGTCAGTGCGACGCTCGCGACGACATCGGACACGGACGGGTAGCCGCTGAAGGCGAGCTTGTCGAGATCGATGCTCGGGAGCGTGACGACGACGAACACGCCGAGGATCCCGAGCATGACGAACACGATCAGGGACTGCGCCTGCGCGACCAGGTGCGGCCCGACGACGACGACCAGCGCCATCGCGACGACGATGGCAGTCGTGAAGACGTTGTCCCACCAGTCCGCGCCGGTGTCGCTCACGAAGAGCGAGACGGCGTAGTCGCCGAACGAGACCGCGCACATCGAGCAGACGATCAGGACCGCAGACATGTAGCCCAGCCACGCGGCGATCCCGAGAAGCCTTCCGTTGCCGAAACCCTCGAGGAGATACTGGAACAGGCCGCCGGACGACGGGTAGCGGACGCCGAGCTTGACGACGTTGTAGCCGATCAGCACCGACACGACGCCGGCGAGCAGAAACGAGATCCACGTCGCCGCGCCGGCCACCGCTCCTGCTTCGCCGAGCAGCGCGAAGATGCCGGCGCCGACCATGGCCCCGACGCCGAGCAGGGCAGCGCCGCGGACGCTCATTTCAGGGCGTGGGCGTCGTCGGCACCGCGGGCGGCGCGGGCGTGTGGCCGCCGAAGAACAACCAGACGATGGCGATACCGGTGAGCGCCGTGACGACCCAGCAGATCTGCAGCGGAAGCTGGAAGGAGTGGTCGATGACCCGTTTGCCGAGGTTTGTCGTGCCGGTCTCGTCCGCCTCGGCGGCGGCGATCTGCGTCCCGTTGGCGGGCAGGAGGAGCACGCCGACGACGGCGGTCCACATGGCGATCATGTAGCCGGCGCCGATCCCGAGCGCGAGGCCGAGCGGGACCATGGTGCGCGTCGCCGCCGATTGGCTCGTCGTCAATCCTGCGACGAGGAAGATCGCGACGGCGATCATGAACGGCCAGTTCTCGGCGAGGCTGCCGAGCGCCTGGACGATCGCGTCCTCGTTGTTCGCGATGAACGTGTCCGCCATCCAGGCGATGCCGAAGAGCGCGATCATCGCGACCATCCCGGAGCGGAAGATGGACGTGCCCGGGATGTCTCCGGCGTTCACGTGGGCGAGCACGAGGATCAACGCGGCGGCGGTCAGCATGATCATCTGGATCAGCGGCGTGACGGACATCGGCTCGACCCCGCCGCCCTCCGCGGCGACGGTCGGTCGGATCCCCTCGACGAAGCCGAACACGCAGATCGCCAGCACGCCGGTGAGGAAGATCGCGACGCTCCGCTTCGCATATGGCAGGAGCGTGATCTCCGCCGACGGCGCCGGCGGATGGACCTCGCCGGCCGCCAGCCGCCGCTGGTACTCCGGGTCGTCGGCCAGCTCCTTGCCCCGGGTGCTCATCAGGAGCGACATCACGAAGATCCCGACGAGGCTCGCGGGAATCGTGATCAGCAGCACGTCGATGAGGTCGTAGTGGTAGATCTCGACCAGCGGCAGGAGCGTCGCGGTCGCCGCCGCGACGGGGCTCGAGGTGATCCCGAGCGCGTTCGCGACCGTCGAGCTGGCGAGCGCACGCTCCGGGCGGATCTTGTTCGCGTACGCGACCTCGTTGATCACGGGGATGATCGAGAAGAACGTGTTGCTCGTCCCCGTCAGGATCGTGAGCACGTACGAGACGTACGGCGCCACGAAGTTGAGCGCGCTCGGCCTCGCGCGGAGCGCCTTGGTGGCGACGACGACCATGTAGTCCACGCCGCCGGCGGCCTGCATCGCCGCCGCCGCCGAGACGACCGCGATGATGATCAGCATCGCGCTGAACGGCGGCTCGCCCGGGTCGAGGCCGAACAGGAAGACGAGCACGAGCGTGCCGACGCCGCCCCAGAGCCCGAGCCCGATCCCGCCGGAGCGCACGCCGAGGGCGATGAACCCGACGACGACGAGCCCCTCGAGCGCGACCAGGATCCAGTCCATCGTGCTCATCAGACGTTCGCTTCCTTCTTGCGCAGCTCCTGGCAGGTGCTCGAGTCACGCAGGGCGGCCGCGAGCGCCGGATCCGAGGCCGCGACGTCCGCGAGCGTCTTCACACCCGAGGCGAGCGTGGTGCCCAGGGCTCCGGCCGCGGTCGTGAGCTGTCGGATCGCTTCCTCCAGGGTGTCCGCCTCCTCGTCCAGCGAGTCCTGCGCCTGCTCGAGCTGGTCCTTCGACGAGCTCGCCCAGTCGGAGAGCTGCTGGGCCGCCTGCTCGCCCTGTGCGGTGTCGGGCGTGCCCGCGTTGTCGATTCCCTCGACGAGTGTGTCGGTCGCCTGGACGGCAACCTCCAACCCGGCGCGGACGAAGCCCCTGCGGGTCTGCGGCGTCTCCGACTGCGGCTCGTCGACACCCGCGTCGCCGAACGCAGCAGGCGTGCGGATGTCCTCGATGACCGCCTCGAACTCGCCCCGCCAGACGCCGACCGCGCCGCACACGCTCTGTGCCCACTCGCCGGCCGGGACGGTCTCGTCGCTCTTGTCACGCCCGCCGATCGCGGCGGCGACGACGATCACGGCGATGACTCCGACCCCGGCGAGGATCCAGGCGAGCGGGCCGCGGTGCATCTCTACGTCCTCTTCGCGGAGGACTCGTCGAGGAAAGCCACGAGGAGCCGCCAGAACCGCTCGACCGTGGGCACGCTCACGCGCTCGTCGGGAGAGTGGGGGAACTCGATCTGCGGACCGAAGGAGAGCATGTCGAGTCCATGCACCTTACTTCCGATGACGGCTGTCTCCAAACCTGCGTGGACCGCGGTGACGATCGGCGGCTCGCCGAACAATCGCTCGTAGACGGTCTTCGCCGCCGCCAGGGCCGGCGAGTCGAGGTTCGGACGCCAGCCGCCGTAGTTGACCTTGATCTCGAGCTCGCCACCCGCGAGCCGGGCGACGGCGTCGAGCGCCGCGATCACCTCGGGGAGGGCTGCGTCGTTCGACGACCGGGAGAGGCTGTGCAGTGTGAGTCGGTCGCCTTCGGTCAGCGCCTCCCCCAGCGATGTCGACGTCTCCACGAGGTCGTCAAAATCCGGGCTCAGCGCGAGCGGGCCGGTCGGCACGAGCGCCACCGCGTCGAGCACCCGGGCGGTCGCTTCCGCGCTCCACGGGTCCGCCGCCGCGTCGCCCGCGTCCGTGGCGACCGAGACGCCCGGGTCGGTCTTGGAGAACGCGTCCCGGATCGTCTCTGCCGCGGCGGCAACCGCCCCGCCAAATGCGTCCTCGTCGCCGGCGGCGACCGAGCAGACGGCGACCGCGTCGCGCGGGATCGCGTTGCGGCTCTTGCCGCCCGCGAACGAGACGAGCCGGAACGGCACCGTCTTCGATGCCTCTCGCAGGGCGCGTCCGAGCACCTTCACCGCATTCGACCGCCCGAGGGCGATGCCCATGCCCGAGTGACCGCCCTGGCCGCCGCTCACCGTGACGGACAGCGTCACGGCGCCGGCATCGGCCGGCTCGCGCAGCGCCTCGATCCGGATCCACGTGTCGGTGCTCCCCGCGCAGCCGACCGTCAGCTTGCCGTCCTCCTCGCTGTCGAGGTTGACGAGGATCGAGCCGCCGACGAGCGCCGGGTCGAGCGCGTTCGCGCCTTCGAGTCCGACCTCCTCCGCGACGGTCATCAGCAGCTCGAGCGGGCCGTGCGCGAGCGACTCGTCCTCGACGAGCGCCATCATCGCGGCGATCGCGACCCCGTCGTCGGCGCCGAGCGTCGTCCCGTCGGCCGTCAGCCAGTCGCCGTCGCGGACGAGTGCGATGCGCCCCTCGGCCGGGTCGTTCGGGCTCGAGGGGTCCCGCTCGCAGACCATGTCGAGGTGCCCCTGGAGCGTGACGGTGGGCGCGCCCTCGCGGCCCTGGGTCGCAGGGACGTGGATCACGAGGTTCCCGCCCTCGTCCTGCCGCAGCTCGAGCCCGTGCACGTCCGCCCACGCGCGGACGTGCTCGATCACCGGCTCCTCGTGCCGCGACGGTCGAGCGATGCGCGTCAGCGTCTCGAAATGCCCCCAGAAGGCGGCGGGCTCGAGCCCGGCGAGGACAGACGACTCTGCGGCCATGGCGGCGGAGCTCCTCTCGACCGTCAGATGCCGAGGATCTGCTTCTTCTTGGCCTCGAACTCCTCCTCGCTGAGGATCCCCTGGTTCTTCAGCTGCGCGAGCTTCTCGAGCTCTGCCGCATAGTCCGGCTCGGCGGGCGCCGCCTGCGGTGCAGCCATCTGCTGCTGCGCGGCCATCTGCTGGTCGTAGGCCTCCTGGTCCTGGCGGGCGTACTTCTGGTCCTGGCGGTGCCGCACCGCGCCCGCCGTGCCCGCGACGACGGCGGTGGTGGCTGCTGCCCGGACGAGACCGGGCCCTCTGCGTGCGAACATGCTCCGATCCCCTTTCCTAGGCGTTTGCCTGCTCGACGACCCACTCGCGGGCCGCCTGGACGACCTCGTGCGGGACACGCTCGAAGGCGACGAGCTCGCCGCCGGCGTTGCGCATGGCCTGGGTCACCTTCCGCGCCCAGACGTTCTCCCACACGAGCACCGCGGCGGAGGAGTTGGGCTCCATCGCCTCCCCAGCGTCCTGCATGTCCTCCTCGCTCAGGAGGCCCTGCACCTCGATACCGAGGCTGTCGAGCGCCTCCTGAACCTCGGGGTCGAGCTCTGTGAGCTCGAGCCCCACGACGTCGCCGTCCTCGGTTTTCGAGACGAACACGACGTCGATCAGCCGGATGGTGTTCGACTCGACCAGGTCGGAGAGAGCAGGTGCGATCTCCCCTTTGAACTGGTTGCCCGGAAAGGCGACGATCGCGTAGTCGACAGGTCCTATCTCTTCCATGCTCTCCTCCTCGACGGCCTCAGCGCGCGATTGTGATCGACAACTCTCGGTTCGTGCGCTCTGACGTTACATCTCCCGCGAACCTCGCCGAAGTGCCTCGCGCGTCGCCCGCCGCGTCATCGGGCCCGATCGGGTGAAACCATGACCACACTTGCCGGGCCGTCCGGCGTCCCGTCCATGCTCAGCGCGGGGATCGCGACGTGTCGTCGAGGAGGAGGACGGTCATGGAACGACGGAACAGCTGGCTCACCTACGCGGCGGTGATGATGTTCATCGCAGCTGCGCTCCACGTGCTCTGGGCGGTCAACCTCTGGGCCGACAGCGCGTGGGTTGCCGACGTCTCGAACGGGATCCTGGGCGACAAGGGCTGGCTCTGGGGGCTGCTCGACGCCGTGATCGCGGTCGTCCTCGTCATCGCCGGCAAGAGCCTCCTCGACGGCCGCGACTTCGGGCGCTGGGTCGCGGTGATCGTCGCCTCCGTCGGGATCGTCCGCTGGTTCTACTGGATGGCGTTCACGCCGTTCCTGTCGCTCACCGTCATCGCGATGCTGTTCCTCGTCGTGTACGCCGTGCTCGTCACCTGGGGGGCAGAGCCGACTCGTTGACGAGCTCGCTGGCCCGCTTGCTGAGGGGGGAGGAAGCCCCCTTTGCGGCAAGGGGGCTTCCTGGGGGCACGTCCGCCTTCGGGGGGTTGGCGGTGAGGAGGACGCGCTGGAGCCGCGGTGGTACCCACTCTGCCCGAGCGCCAAACATCGTCGGACGGAGCGGTTTCCGCCTGCTCAGAAGGCGTTTGCGGACGACTTCCAGTCCGCGAGGCGACGCGCGATCAGCTCGGCTCGAGCGTCGCCGCTCCCCTCGTCCAGCACCTCGAGGTCGGACGGGTCGGCGCGCAGGTAGAGGCCGGCGGTCCGTGCGTTCAGCGTCGCGTCGCGGTCCGACCGGGTCGTGAACCACCCGGTGGCGCGGTCGGCGGCCTCCACCCTGATCTCACCGGCGCCCTCGAGCTTCGGTGCGTTCGGGTCGCGGGGACGCTCGCCCGTCCAGCAGTAGAAGATGCCGGCCGGGTCCCGCCGTTCCTTCGCGGCCTCGCTCCAGTACCGAGCCGAGAGGGTGCCGTCCTCCTGCCAGGAACGGCCGTTGACGGTGAGGTCGCCGTCGCGGTCTCGCGCGATGCGAAGCAGGCTCACGGCCGACGGCTCCTCCTCGGTGCGCGCCGTGAGCGAGAGCTGCCACCAGAGCCCCTCGACGGGGCCTCGACGACCCTCGCTCTCGATTGCCTTGTGGAGCTTCTGGTTGATCGCACGGATCTCGGCGGGGCTCGTGGCCGGGTCGTAGCGGACGGAGGTCAGGCCGAGGAGATCGCTCGGCAGCTTCGAGCCGTTCGCGTGGAGGATGAACGTCCGCCGGATCCCCAAAGCGCCGCCGAACAGCCCGGCCTCGAACACGACGTTGTCGCGTGGGGACGCCTGGCCGGGCTCGGACGTGTCTGTCGTGGTCCAGTCGTCCTGGGCGAACACGAACGCGGCGAAATCGACCTGTTGGGACAGCTCGACGAGACGGTCGAGGGTCGATCGCCCCGGGTTGAACGTCGTCGTCCAGGGCTCGACGTCCGCGACGTCCTCGAGCCCTCGCGTGATCGCCCGAAGCAGCTTCGCCTGCTTGCCCGACGACCCGAGGAAGATGCGCGGCTTGGTCATACGCGACTCACAGTCTGTCGAGAGACTGTGGGCCAGCGTACTCGACCCGACTCCCTGGTCACGCCGGTCGGGATGTCCTCAGCACCGCCCGCCGCGCGCTGCCGCCACGCCTCCGAGCTATCCGTCGAGCTGCGTGAGCCTCCGTTCCCCGCTGCCGTCCGCTTTCACGATGTGCACCTCCCGGTTGCGCAGGAAGGCGATCGTCCGCCCGTCGGGTGACCACGCGAACCAGCGGACGTTCGCCGCACCGTGTGTCAGCCGTCGCAGCCCGCTCCCGTCGGCGTTCA
>Ga0207428_10001730_pt1 | contig 22366 bp, 12 predicted proteins | sample RhiMethybrSRZTD1_FD_187600 | JGI IMG/M metagenome (GOLD analysis project Ga0207428, IMG submission 187600) | Populus rhizosphere microbial communities from Tennessee, USA - Rhizosphere MetaG P. TD hybrid SRZTD1 (SPAdes) (version 3) | ecosystem: Host-associated > Plants > Roots > Rhizosphere >...
CCTCGAGCCATGCCTTGTCTTGTTTCATTCGCGAGCTTCGACCGCCGGCCTGAATGAATCCTTTGATTGCGGATTGCGGATTGCGGATTGCGGATTGTTGTCCAATATCCATAGTTTTTTATCTTATTTGCGGCGCGCCGCGCCGCGCCTAATTGTGTGACGGGCCTTATCTCGGCATGTTTCTCAAAATCCGCAATCCGCAACCCGCAATTCGTAATCGCTTATGCTATATTCCCCGGCGAGGTTGCATTATCCGCAATCGGCGAGTTTCAGATCAAAGAGGTGGCGAATTATGAAACGAATGGCGACGCTGATTTCCCTGATTGTTTTGGTGGCGGTTAGCGCCCTTGCTCAGTCTGCATCCCAAACGGGGCAGGACAAACAGTCGAAGACCGAATTTTTCCCAATCGACCAGGTCAAACCCGGGATGCGCGCGGTCGGGTACACGGTCTTTTCCGGCGGGGAGCCTAGAAAGTTCGACGTCGAGATTCTCGGAGTGCTGAAAGGGTTTCCGAGCCCTCAGCAGAACGCGGTCCTGTCGCGGCTTCTCGGAGACGAGCTCGACCACACCGGGGTCTTTCAGGGGATGAGCGGAAGCCCTGTCTATATTGACGGTAAACTGCTCGGCGCGGTCGCGTTCGGCTATCAATTCGCGAAAGACCCGATCGCGGGCATCACGCCGATTCAACAGATGATCGAGATATTCGAGCAGAAGCAGGGCGGCGACGGCAAGGGGCAAAGGTCGGGGCAGTCAGGGCAATCGGGACAGGTCCGCCAGGTCTCGTTCTCCGAGATCTCATTCAACGAAAACTCGCGCGAATTCGCCGAATTTGTGAAGAGCGTGAGCGGCGCGCCAAGCCACGGCGCGCAGGCCGTGAGCGGGCCTTCAAGCGGTCAGGTCCTGACGCCGATCGCCACTCCGCTGGCGTTCACGGGCGTGCCGCCTGAAGTGGTCGCGAGATTCGCGCCGATCTTTCAATCGTGGGGATTCGCGCCGGTGGCCGGCGCGGGCGGCGCGGCGGAGGCGACCGAATTGAAGAAGGCTGACTCGAACACCTTGAAACCGGGCTCGACAGTCATCGTGCCCCTGGTGCGCGGCGATTACTCGCTGGCCGCCGCCGGGACTGTGACCTATCGAGACGGCAATCGCATCTACGCTTTCGGCCATCCGTTTCTCAGCCTGGGCGTCTCGGAATTCCCGATGCACGAGGGCGAGGTCGTGACCGTGATGTCGTCGAACGCGACTTCTTTCAAGTTGAGCGTTCCGACCGCGATGGTGGGAACGCTGCGCGGCGACCGTTCGACGGGGATTTACGGCGAATTGGGCGTCGCGCCGCGAATGATCCCGGTCGAGGTCAACCTGAAGACCAGCCGGGGCGAGGATCGTAAATATGTGTTCGACGTGGTCGCCGACCGGTTTCTGACGCCGCTTCTGATGCAGATGACCATGCTCACGACCATCGCTTCGACCGAACGAACCATCGGCGATTCGACTCTGCAGATTCGCGGGCGGATCAAAATCAAAGGGCTCCCGGACGTGGAGTTGGAGAACCGCCTGTCGTCCTCTTTCAACGTCCCACTGGCCGCGGCTTTCGCCACCTCGCAGCCGATCAGCGCCATTTTCAACAGCGGCTTCAAAGACCTGCAATTCGAGAAGCTGGTTTACGACATAACGTCGCGCGACGCGCGCAGCACAGGCCAACTCGACCGCCTGTGGGTCAACGACACGGACGTCAGGCCCGGCGAGAAAATAGAAATTCAGGCCTTCGCCCGCACCGAGGGCGGCGGCGAATACGTCGAGCGCATCCCGGTGGAGATCCCCAAAGACGCGCCGATCGGACAGTTGCAAATCATCGTCGGCGACGGCGGCTCGATCCAGGCTCTCGAGCCTCGCTCCGGGTTCACGCCGAAATCGCTCGATCAACTGGTGCGCGAGCTGAACAAGATCCGCAAATCGGACCGGCTCTACGTCCGGCTGGCCCGCGCCGAGAGCGGCGCCATGGTCAAGAATGAAGAGATGCCGAGCCTCCCGCCGTCGGTCCTGGCCACTCTCGGCTCCGACCGCACCATCGGCGGTTACTCGCTGACGCGCTCGGCCACGATCCTTGAAAAAGAGATCGCGCCGGCGGATTTCGTGATCTCCGGACAGAAAACACTGACAGTCAACGTAGTCAATCCATAAAGAATTTTAGCCACGAATGGACACGAATCCCCACGAATGGAAAAAACAAGGGGAGCCATCGACGGATAATGTGGATTCGTGAAAATTCGTGTCCATTTGTGGCTAAATAATCAAGAAAGACAGTCTCAAATTCTCATGCGTAAAACCTTCCTTGTTTTCTTATCCTTCATCTCCATTTCGATTTGGATCGTTTCGGCTTCCGCCGGCGGCCCTATCTTCTGGCGCGTCAACACCCGCGCCGAGATCGAAAGAGGCGACGTTCGCGGCGTTTCGATCGCCGACAACGGCGCGCTCACGCTGGCGCCGGCGCTGATCGAGGTCTTCGACTCCAAACAGGCTTACATCTGGTCGGCCGCCGCCGACAAGGCGGGCAACATCTACCTGGGCACCGGGCACGAAGGGCGGGTCTTCAAAGTCGATCCGTCGGGCAAGGGGACGCTGCTCTATAAAACTTCCGAGCTTGACGTAATGGCGCTGGCCGTCGACGCGCAGGGCGCCGTTTACGCGGGCACGTCGCCGGACGGCAAGATATACCGCATCGCCCCCAACGGCGAAGCGAAGGTCTTCTTCGAGCCGAAGACGAAATACATCTGGTCGCTGGCCTTCGACGGGCAGGGGCGATTGCTCGTGGGCACGGGCGACAAGGGGGGGATCTATCGCGTCAACGCCGACGGGAGCGGCGCGCCGTTCGTCACCACTTCGCAAACCAATATCACCGCCCTTCGGGTCGCCCCGTCGGGCGCCATCATCGCCGGGACCGATCCGGGCGGGCTGGTGCTGCGGATTTCGCCCGAAGGCAAGGTCTTCACGCTCTTCGATTCGTCACAGCGCGAGATACGCGAACTGGCGCTGGGTCGCAACGATGAAATCTACGCGCTGGCGCTGGCCGAATCTGCCGGGAGCGGAGCGACAAACGCCGCCCCGGCTTCAGGCGCCGCCGCGCCCCAGGCGCCTGCGTCGAACTCCATCGAGGACGGCAGCGTGACTATCACGATCAGCGACCTGCAAGTGATTGATACTTCGAGCGCGACGCCTTCTGGCTCTTCATCGGCGGGCGGTCAATCGAAGAGCGCCGTTTACCGGCTCGACGCCAACGGGGCGTCCGATACGATCTGGGATTCCAAAGAGTCCGTGGCGTTCGCGCTCACCGCCGACGGCGACGGGCGGGTGCTGGTCGGCACAGGACAGAAAGGGCGAATTTATCAGGCGGCGGCGGGGGAAAAGCCGACGCTCCTCGCCCAGACTTCAGAGGCGCAGACTTCCCGGCTCATTCGAGTAGGCGCTAATCTATTTGCCGCCGCGTCGAATCTTGGGAAACTCTTCAGGCTGTCGAACGAAATGGCGGCGATCGGGACCTACACTTCATCCGTGCGCGACGCTCAGACCTCGGCGGGCTGGGGGCGTCTCTCGTGGGTGGGCGAAGGCGCCATCGAATTGCAGACTCGCAGCGGCAACACCAGCAATCCAGATTCGACCTGGAGCGACTGGTCGGCGCCGATCTCCGGCCCCGACGGCGACGCGATCAAAAGCCCCCCGGCGCGATTCATTCAATGGCGCGCCACTTTGAAGAAAGCCGCAAATTCTCCTTCACCGCGTCTGCGTGAAGTCACTGTCTCATACCTGCCGCGGAATATCGCGCCGAAGATCAGTTCGGTCAGCGTCCTGCCGGCGGGAGTGTCGCTGCAGGCCCTGCCGCAACAGCAACCCGACGGCGGCGCCGATCAGGCCGGACTCGACCCTTCGATTCTCGGCATGGTGACGCAGATTCCGCCCCGCCGTGTCTTCCAGCGCGGAGCGATCTCTCTGCAGTGGCAGGCCGAGGATAAGAACGGCGACACGATCGAATATTCGGTTTACTATCGCGACGCGTCTGGCGCCGGCGGAGATTTCTATCCACTCAAGACCGGCTTGCGCGATAACTATTACACCGTTGACCCCAACGCGCTTCCCGACGGACGATACGTCTTCAAAATCCTCGCCTCTGACGAGGCGTCGAACCCGTCGGCGCAATCGCTCATGGACGAACAGGAGACCGAGCCGATCGAACTGGACAACACCCCTCCCGTAGTCTCTGCCGACGCGCCGCGCGCCAACGGACCGAACGTCGAGATAGTTTTCCGCGCCGCCGACGTGACCTCGATCATTCGCCGCGCGGAATACCAGGTTGACGGCGGACCATGGAAGGCGGTATTTCCGACCGACGGCATCGCCGATTCGAAGCGCGAGGAGTTCCGCGTGGCCCTGGCGTTGGCCGACAAAAAGCCGCACGTCGTCGCCTTGCGCGCCTTCGATGCGAACGCGAATGTCGGGAGCGCCCAGGCGAATGTGAAATGATTCTCGACGCCGTGGGGTCGTTCCTGTCACGTTACGACGCCATGAAAGAATGAAAATCGCGACGAGGAGTGAATCGCCATGATCGATCTCGGCTCAATGACTGACAAATTTTCCGAGGCCGGCCAGAAGGCGGTGCGTCGCGCCATTGAATTATCGAAGAGCCACGATCACAACGCCCTCTCTTTAGCTTACCTCTTCGCGGCGCTGGTCGAAGTTGAAAGCGACCTCTTCGTCGAGACTATTCAGGCGGTCGGCATAGACCCGAACTCGGTCATGCGCCTGCTCGAAGAGGAATTGGCCAATATCCCCGCTCACGAGGGGCGTAAAATGGCCATCCCCGAACCGACTCGCGATCTTTTCAACCGGGCGTTGAGGCGCGCGCGCGCGCATAGGCGTCACCAGATAGAGTCTTACGACCTCTTCGCCATGCTCTTCACGGACACGAGCGGCGCGTTCGCTGAACTTTTACGCCGCCTGGGGGCTGATCCGGCCCTGGCCGTCGTGGCCAGCGACACAATCTCTCAACTCGTCCGCGGCCGCGAAGAGCAGACCCGCGATCGAATAATAAAGTTCTGGAAACTGCAGTCATTCAATTTTTCCAGGCTCACGCCTGGTTTTCTCAACTCCATGGTCACGGTGCGGGAGATGGGCGTGACGCCAGCCCTTTGGGACACGACGGACGATAGCCTGACCGAAAACGAACGACAGCGGGTCGAAGCTATCATCTCTTCTCTTGCGCATAAGTCGATCGTCCTGATGAATGAGGCTACGATCTGGTCGCGGGCGATCTATCCTTTATTGGTCCTGGCGGAGCAGGGGGATCTCGAGGCGTGGGCGCAACTGCCTTTGAAGGCGCAATATCCGCGATTCGTTTTGGAGGGTATTGCAGATGGAGCAGTGGGATATAACATCTCAGGACCAACAAAGTCCTTCTGCCTTATCGTAGTTGAAGTAAAACGAGAACATGAAACACAGGATCCGCTGACTCAGCTCTATGGAGCGATGCTGGCGGCGGCCCAGATAAATTGGGCGCAAGATAATCGGATTCCCCAAGAGATATACGGCTGCTACACCATCGCCGATAACTGGATCTTTGCGCATGGCCTGGTCGCTGATATCGGGACTTTGCGACCTGCGATGACGGTAGCTTTGTCGCGCGCGTATTCGGAGACGGTCGAAGCGGAGACCATCTTGCGCATACTCAAATCCATTACTGGCAAGTATGCGCAGAAACTGACTGACTCCGCCTGATGCGCGCAAGGAGGCAAAGCGCAAATTAAATGCGCGCGTCTCTATTCACATTCCAATCATCAGACTATTACCCAACCTTTCATTGCCGTCCGTTCTGACTTCGATTAATTCTATTCTCGGCCAATGTCAAATCCATTCTCTAACCAAGTAATTCTGAATGATTTACATGGTAGAACAAGAGGCTTGAAAGTTTTTCGATAAGATTGTTGACAATAAGAGACTCAGGTTTTATATTGTGCCTGTCCTCAAGGTCTGAGGATAATAGAAGGAATCAAGCAAAGAGTAAGGAAAGAGAGCGATCAACAATTAACCAATGTGACTAACAAGGAGGGAAAAAGCGTATGTCATGGGTGATTAAACGTGATCCATTTAGTGAATTGCGAAACTTTCAGGAAGATTTCAACCGCATTTTCAATTCGACATTGCCCAAGGTTTTCAGCGGCGAGGAAGGTTTGTTAGGCGGGAATTGGGCGCCGAGCGTGGACATTTACGAGGATCAAAACTCGATTACGCTCGAAGCCGACCTGCCGGGGCTGAAGCCGGGCGAATTCAACCTTTCCATTGAGAACTTCAGGCTCACTCTGAGCGGCGAGCGCAAGTTCGAGAATGAGAAAAAAGGGGACAACTGGCGCCGGGTCGAGCGCAGCTACGGCAGCTTCACCCGCGCATTCAGCCTGCCTTCGACGGTCAACGTCGACGCGGTGAACGCCGAATTCAAAGACGGGGTGCTGCGGGTGACGCTGCCGAAGAAGGAAGAGGTCAAGGCCCGCCAGATTCAGGTGACGGTCGCCGACGCAAAGAGCGCGAAGGCGGCTGAAGCCAAGTAATCATCGACGGGGTGACAGGGCGACGGGGTGACAGGGGGAAGGAGAGATGGGGCGACTGAAGAATGATCGCAATCGCCCCGTCGCCCCATCACCCTGTCACCCCGTCTCCCATTCCCCACTGCCCGAGGAATAGATGCGAATAGACAAGTTCACATTGAAGGCGCAGGAGGCGATTGAGTCAGCCGTCGCTTCAGCCGAGAAGCAAAATCATCAACAGGTGGAGCCGGAGCACATTCTGGCCGCGATGATCGAGCAGTCCGAAGGCGTGACGCGTCCGATGTTGGGTCGCGTCGGCGTCAACCTTCAGGCCGTTCTGTCGGATCTCGACGTGGCGATCAAGAAATTTCCGCAGGTCAGCGGGACAGGGCAGCGTTATTACGGCAGTCGCGCGACCGAGGCGTTCAACAGGGCGCAGAAAGAGGCCGACAGGTTCAAGGACGATTACATCTCTACTGACAGCCTGCTCCTGGCTATAGCCGAAGACAAACAGGAGGCGGGGCGCATCCTGCGCTCGCACGGCGTCGAGCGCAAGGCGCTGATGCGGGTCATCGAGGAGATGCGCGCGGGCGCGCGCGTGACGACGCAGAACGCCGAGGAGACATTTCAGGCGCTCTCGAAATACTCGCGCGACCTGACGGAGCTTGCGCGGAAGGGCAAACTCGACCCGGTCATCGGGCGCGACGACGAGATTCGCCGGACAATCCAGGTGCTCTCGCGCCGGACGAAGAACAACCCGGTGCTGATAGGCGAGCCGGGCGTCGGCAAGACCGCCATCGTCGAGGGCCTCGCGCAGCGCATCATTTCGGGCGACGTGCCCGAAACGTTGAAGAACAAACGGCTGGTCGGACTCGACCTGGGGGCGATGCTGGCCGGGGCCAAATACCGCGGGGAGTTCGAGGAGCGTTTGAAGGCGGTCTTGCGCGAGATCGAGAAATCCAACGGCCAGATCATCTGCTTCATTGACGAACTGCACACGCTGGTCGGCGCGGGAGCGGCCGAGGGCGCGGTGGACGCGTCGAATATGCTCAAGCCGGCCCTGGCGCGCGGCGAATTGCGCTGCGTCGGCGCGACGACGCTCAACGAGTACCAGAAGTACGTCGAAAAGGACAAGGCTTTCGAACGCCGGTTTCAGCAGGTCTACGTCGGCGAGCCGAACGTCGAGGACACGATCGCCATCCTGCGTGGTTTGAAAGACAGGTACGAGACGCATCACGGGGTACGAATCAAGGACACGGCGATCGTCGCCGCCGCCACGCTCTCCCACCGCTACATCACCGACCGCTTTCTGCCCGACAAGGCGGTTGACCTGATCGACGAGGCGGCTTCGAAACTCCGCATCGAGATTGACAGCCTGCCGACCGAAATTGACGAGGTCGAGCGCGAGGTTATTCAGCGCGAGATCGAGCGTCAGGCGCTGATGCGCGAAGACGACCTGGTCTCGCGGGACCGGTTGGCCAGAGTCGAGAAGGAGATCGCCGACCTGAAAGAGAAGTCGGGCGCGATGAAGGCCAAGTGGCAATCGGAGAAAGAGGTCATCGAACGCATACGCGCGGCCAAAGGGGAGATCGAGCGGTTGAAGGTCGAGGCCGAACAGTTCGAGCGCGCGGGCGATTACGGCAAGGTGGCCGAGATCCGCTACGGACGCGTGGCCGAGCTGCAGAAACAGTTCGACGCCGATCAGGCGAAGCTGGCGGAGTTGCAGAAGGCGGGCCGGACGTTGAAGGAGGAAGTCACGGAAGAGGACGTCGCCGAAGTGGTCGCGCGATGGACCGGCGTCCCGGTCTCGAAGATGCTCGAAGGCGAGATGCAGAAGCTGACTCGGATGGAAGATCGTCTTGGGCGGCGCGTTATCGGTCAGGACGACGCGCTTGTCGCCGTCTCCAACGCAGTCCGCCGCGCCCGCGCGGGGCTGCAAGACCCCAAGCGCCCGATCGGCTCGTTCATCTTTCTGGGCCCGACCGGGGTGGGCAAGACCGAAACCGCGCGCGCGTTGGCCGAATTCCTCTTCGACGACGAACGCGCGATGGTGCGGCTCGACATGTCGGAGTTCATGGAGAAGCATTCGGTAGCGCGGCTGATCGGCGCGCCTCCGGGCTACATAGGCTACGACGAGGGCGGACATCTGACCGAGGCGGTTCGACGCCGGCCTTATTCGGTCGTCCTCTTCGACGAAATCGAGAAGGCGCACCCCGACGTCTTCAACATATTGCTTCAAGTCCTGGACGACGGGCGGCTGACCGACGGCAAGGGGCGCACGGTGGATTTCAAGAACACCGTCATCATCATGACCTCGAACATCGGGTCGCGCGACATTCAACAATGGCAGGGCGACGAGAAAGTGATGCGCTCGCGGGTGATGAGTGAGTTGCGCTCGGAGTTCAAGCCGGAGTTCCTCAACCGCGTCGACGACGTGATCATTTTCAAGAGCCTCGGGATCGAGGAACTGCGCCGGATCATCAAGATTCAACTCGAATCGCTGCGCCGCATGCTCGAAGAGCGCAAGATCGCTCTCACGCTCGACGAGTCGGCCGAAGAGCTTCTGGCGCGCGAGGGCTTCGACCCTGTTTATGGCGCGCGCCCTTTGAAGCGCGCCATCCAGAACATGATCCAGAACCCGCTGGCGATGAAACTACTCGGCGGCGAAATCAAGCCCAACGAATCGGTCGTCATCAAAGGCGACCTCGATCAGGGGAAGATGGTGTTCGCAGAGGGAGGATAAGACTTGGCGACGGGGCGACGGGGTGATAGGAGGAGGGGGAAACAAGGGTACGGAGTGATGATCGCAATCGCCCCGTCGCCCTGTCACCTTGTCGCCCCGTCGCTTTCATTGCAACATCCTGACCGCGGTGATAGATTGACCGCCGAGGTCATCGAACTTGGCGATAATGAAAGGTTATTACGTAGTGTTATGAATTCCAATCCAAGTAATCAGGAGAAAGGTCCCAGCGCGGCCGAGGCGCATGAAATCGAGACTCAGCCCATGGAAGGAACCACAGATGAGAAAGCCGAACCGGAGTTGTCTGTGACCGATAAACGCCGGTTCACGACCGACGGGGAAGCCATCGAGCGCGAGCAGGATTTTCAGAGGGAGTCGACGACTGAGCAGGCCGAAGCCCAGTCCGATGTCGAACAACTTCGAGCCAGGTTGAAAGAGGCTGAAGAGAGACGCATAGAGGCCGAACGTCAGGTACGCGATTTTGCGGATCGCTTCCGACTTGCCCAGTCGCAACTGAAGACCGAAACCGACGAGCAGCGCGCCCGCCTGCAGAGGACTTTTGACCAGAAGCTGGAGGCCGCGCGCGGAGACGTCGTGGCCGGGCTGCTCGACACTCTGGACAATCTTAAGCGGGCAGTCGCGGCGGCCGAGAAGAGCGACAATAAGAATTCCGATTTCGTCGCGCTGCTGGACGGGGTGCGCGCCACGGCCAACATGTTCGAAGCCAAAGTGCAGAGCCTGGGGTTGAGCGCCGTGCCCTCTACTGGAGAAGAATTCAATCCCGAAATTCACGAAGCTGTAGAAATAGTCCCGGTCGCGAAAGACGAAGACAACCGGGTTATTGAGGAGTTTCAAACGGGATACAGGTTCGGCGCCCGCTTGCTGCGTCCCGCGCGTGTGCGCGTGGGCCGGGCGAAAGAATAGCAAAGTAAATGAATGGGACTTATAGGACTTATAGGACTTAATAGGACCTTCTGCCAGGTCCTATTAAGTCCTATAAGTCCTATAAGTCCCATTCTGATATTCCCAGATGAAAGGATAACAAGTGGCAAAGGAATTAAGATTCAGAGAGGACGCCCGGAAAGCTATGCTCGAAGGCGTGAACATACTGGCCGACGCCGTGCGCGTGACCTTGGGGCCGCGCGGGCGGAACGTCGTGCTAGGTAAAAAATTCGGCTCGCCGGTGATCACCAAAGACGGCGTGACCGTGGCCAAGGAGATCGAGCTTAAAGACAACTACCAGAACATGGGCGCGCAGATGCTGCGCGAGGTCGCGTCGAAGACCAACGACCTGGCGGGCGACGGCACGACCACGGCGACCGTACTGGCGCAGGCGATCTTCCGCGAGGGGTTTAAGAACGTCACGGCGGGCGCCAACCCGATGCATTTGAAGCGAGGCATCGATCGGGGCGTCGAGGCCGCCGTCGCCGAGATCGAGCGGATGTCGAAGAAGGTTAAGGACAGGGAAGACCTGGCCAACGTGGGCGCGGTGGCCGCCAACGGCGACCGGGTGATCGGCGACCTGCTCGCCGAGGCGATGGAGAAGGTCGGCAAAGACGGCGTCGTGACGGTCGAGGAGGCCAAGACGATCGAAACCTCGCTCGACGTCGTCGAGGGGATGCAATTCGACCGCGGCTACATCTCGGCCTATTTCGTCACCAACCCCGAGAAGATGGAATCGGTTCTCGAAGAGCCGCTGATCCTGCTGAACGAGAAGAAAATCTCTTCGATGCACGACATCTTTCCGATCTTGCAACAAACCGCACAGGCGGGGCGCAGTTTGCTGATCGTCGCCGAGGACGTCGACGCCGAAGCGCTCTCTACTCTGGTCGTCAACAAATTGCGCGGGTCGTTGAAGGTCGCGGCGGTCAAGGCGCCGGCCTTCGGCGACCGCCGCAAGGCGATGCTCGAAGATCTCGCCGTCCTGACCGGGGGCCGCGTTATCAGCGAGGACATCGGAGTCAGGCTCGAAAGCGTCACGCTCGACGACCTGGGCGAAGCCAAGAAAGTGATCATCGACAAGGACAACACCACGGTCATCGAAGGCGCGGGCCGGAAGTCCGCCCTGCAGGGGCGCATCGCCACGATCCGCAAACAGATCGAAGAGACGACCTCCGATTACGACCGCGAGAAGCTGCAGGAGCGGTTGGCCAAACTCACCGGCGGCGTCGCGGTGATCAAGGTCGGCGCGGCCACCGAGATAGAGATGAAAGAGAAGAAGATGCGCGTCGAGGACGCCTTGCACGCGACCAAGGCCGCAGCCCAGGAGGGCGTCGTGCCGGGCGGAGGCGTGGCGCTGCTGCGCGCGTCGAAATCGCTCGGATCTCTCGAAGTCGAAGGCGACGAGAAGACCGGCGTCGAAATCCTGCGCCGCGCTATGGAGGAGCCTCTCCGGCGGATCGCCCAGAACGCCGGGCAGGAAGGCTCGTTGATCGTCGGCAAGGTTCGCGCCGAGAAGAAGAACGTCGGCTACAACGCGGCGACGCGGAAGATCGAAGACATGCTCGAAGCCGGCATCATCGATCCGGCCAAAGTCGTCCGCGCCGCGCTGCAGAACGCGGCTTCGATCGCGGGCCTGCTGCTCACGACCGACGCCGCCGTCGCGGATCTGCCCGAAAAAGCGGCGTCCGCGCCGGGCGAAGGTCACGGTTAATTTGGTTGGCGCCTGGCGGCTGGCGGTTGGAGCTTGGTTATTTGCTAATCATCTTCACCAAGGCGCCAAACGCCGGGCGCCAACCACTAATCATTAACTTTGGGACGCCTTGACATGAAGATGGCGCTCCGATAGCTTAGAGTCTCCGAGATCTATCTCTCGAAGTTTTCCGGCGCTGCGGATATATATGGCGCCGTGGGCGGGCATGGGAGTCAACCCGATCAATTAAAATAAGAGCAGACGCTGAGGAATGGTACGAACGGCTCATTGAGCCGTAAGTTGAAGAAGTATCTAAATTGGAGTGAAAGACCGTGATTGACCTAGGTTCAATGACAGATAAATTTTCCGAGACGGGGCAGAAAGTTGTCCGCCGCGCCATCGAGGTATCGAAGAGCCGCGATCACAACTTCCTCTCTGTGGTCCACCTCTTCACGGCGCTCGGTGAAATCGAAAGCGCGCTGTTCAGCGAGACGATGCAGGCGGTCGGCATAGACCCGCACTCGGTCACACGCTTGCTCGATCAGGAATTGGCCAAAAGCGCCGTTCATGTGGGGCGCAAGATGGCCATCCCCGAACCGACCCGTGACCTCTTCAACCGGGCGTTGAGACGCGCGCGGTCGCAGGGGCGTCAGACGATAGAGTCCTACGACCTCTTCGCCGCGCTCTTCACCGATCAGAGCGGCGTGCCCGCAGAGATTCTGCGGCGGCTGGGCGTCGACCCCGCTGACGCCACCGAAACGATCTCTCAGCGCGTCCGCACGCGCGAAGAGCAGACCGAATCGCTCCGTAAGAAGTACGAACTACCGCCTTACCTCAAGCATTTCGGCGTCTCGCTCAACAAACTCGCGCGGCAGGACAAACTGCCCCCGATCATCGGGCGTGAGCGCGAGATCCAACAGATGATCGAAGTCCTCTGCCACCGCGAGCGGGCCAATTCGCCGATGCTCGTCGGTGAGTCGGGGGTCGGCAAGACCGCCGTCGTCGAAGGCCTCGCCCGTATGATCGAACTCGATCCGCAGAAAGTTCCGGCGCGGCTGCGCAACTCGCACATCGTCCAATTGCAGATGTCCGGCATCGTCGCCGGCACGATGCTCCGCGGTATGTTCGAGGAGCGGCTGCAAGGGATCATCCAGGAGGTCAAAGAGAGGAGCGACCTCATCCTCTTTGTCGATGAGGCGCACACAATCATCGGCGCGGGGTCGGCCCTCGGCGCGTCGTCCGACGCGGCCAACATGTTCAAGGGCGCCCTGGCGCGCGGCGAAATCCGCATCATCGGCGCGACCACGCTGACCGAGTACAAAGAGTACATCGCCGAAGACGAGGCCCTGGCCCGCCGCTTCCGGCTGGTCAAGGTCGACGAGCCGACCCTGAGCGAGACCCGCCAGATTCTTCAGGGCATCCGTTCGCGCCTGGAGAAGAACTACTCGGTGCAGATAACCGACGCGGCGATCGAGACCGCGCTCGAAATGGCGCCGCGCTACATCCGCAACCTCCACATGCCGGACAAAGTCATCGGCTGGCTCGACACAGCTTCAGTGAAGGTCGAGATCAACGAGCCGAACCTAATGCAGGTCAGGCCCGAACACATCATTGACGTGATCTCGCAGGAGTCGCGCATCCCGCGCGACCTGATCTTCCGTGACACCTCCGACCGCTTCAGAGACCTCGAGGAGTTGTTGGCTCGCCGCGTCATCGGCCAGAAAGAGGCCGTCAGGGCGGTCGCCCAGCGCCTGCGGTTGAACAAAGGCCCTCTCAAAGAGAATTTCTACAAACCCGACGGCGTGCTGCTCTTCCTGGGGCCGACCGGCGTCGGCAAGACCGAGCTGGCCAAATCGGTGGCCGAAGCTATGTTCGGCGACGAGGAGAAGATGGTCCGGATAGACATGAGCGAATATCAGGACGGGACCATCGCCATCGAAAAACTGATCGGCATGCCGCGCGGCATCGTCGGTTCGGAGCGCGGCGGCATTCTGACCGAGCGCCTGCGCGAGAACCCTTACACCGTGCTGCTGCTCGACGAAGTCGAAAAAGCGTCGCCCTACCTGCTCAACCTCTTCCTGCAGGCTTTCGACGAAGGCTGGTTGACCGACGGGCGGGGCAAGAAGGTCTATCTTTCGGACGCGATCATCATCATGACCTCGAACCTCGGCTCCGAGAATTTCAAGAAGTACATGAAACCTCTCGGGTTTGGACAGAAGACCACGGCCGACATCAACGAGATCAAGCGCGCGGTCTTGCTGGCAGCCGAAACCCGCTTCTCGCCTGAGTTCCGCAACCGCATCGACGAGATTGTGGTCTTCTCTCCGCTGACCCATGACGAGGTGAAACAGATCGCCCAGCTTTATCTCTCCGCCGTCCATCGGCAGATGACGCGCCAGGGCAAGCGCCTGACCATCACCGAGGCCGCAATCAATCGCCTGGTCGATCAGGGATTCAGCCCGGCTTACGGCGCGCGCTTCCTCAAACGCACCATCGACGAAAAAGTCAAACTGCAGATCACGAATATGTGGAAGGCGTTCACCGGCTTCGTCGTCGATGTCGTTGACGGAGAGGTCGACGTGCGCGGCGAGTGATCTGAATGACAGAGTGAAGGGGTGAAGGGGTGAAGGGGGGAAAGGGTGAAAGTCCTTGTCCCCCTTCACCCCTTCACTCTTTCTTCCACTTCTGCGGTCCCTCTTTCTATTCCACATGTTTTCCAGACGATTCAAATGGGATCTTGAGCCGACACGTTTTGCGCGGTTGATCGAAGAGAAGAAGAGAGCCGGCGCGCGCGTTCTCGATCTGACCGAATCGAATCCGACGCGGGCCGGCTTCGATTATCCGGTTGAAGAAATTCTAGCCGCGCTCGCGAAAACTTCGTCGATGCTTTACGAACCCACGCCGCGCGGGTTGCCCGTCGCGCGCGAAGCGGTTGCGGGATATTACGCCGAGCGCGGATTCGACGTCGCCCCCGAACGAATTCATCTGACCGCCAGCACTAGCGAGGCTTATTCCTTTCTCTTCAAACTGCTCGCCGACCATGGAGAATCGATTCTGGTTCCACAGCCCAGTTACCCGCTATTTGAATTCCTCGCCGCGCTCGAAGGCGTCGAATTGCGACCTTACGAATTGCATTACGTTCACGCGGCGGGATGGCGTATTGATTTCGACTCGGTCGAGAAGGCCGCCGCGCCGAACACGCGCGCGATCATCCTGGTCAGCCCCAATAATCCTACGGGCTCATTCACCAAGCTTGGCGAAGTCGAAAAGTTGAACGCCGTCTGCGCGCGACACGATCTGGCCCTGATCGCTGATGAAGTATTCAGTGATTACGGCTTCGCGGAGGACTGCGGCCGCGCCGGGTCGCTGGTCTCGAACGACTCCGCGCTGACTTTTGTGATGAGCGGATTATCGAAGATTCTGGCGCTACCGCAGATGAAGCTGGGATGGATAGTGACCAACGGCCCCGCCGGTCAGCGCGAAGAGGCCATTGAGCGGCTGGATTTCATCGCGGACACGTTTCTTTCAGTGGCCGCGCCAGTCCAACATTCCGCGCAGTCGTGGCTGGGATTGCGACGGTCAATGCAGGCTCAGATCCTGGATCGCGTTCGCGCCAACCTGAATTGGCTGCGCGGCGCGACCGAAGAATCGCCGTTCCGGTTGTTGAGCGTGGAGGGCGGATGGTATGCGACGCTGGAACTGCCGCGTCAATTCACGGAAGAGGAGTGGGCTATGACGCTGCTGGAAAAAGACGACGTACTGACGCACCCCGGATACTTCTTCGATTTCCCACGCGAAGCCTTTCTCGTTCTGAGCCTGCTTCCGCGCGCCGAAATATTCCGCGAAGCAGTAAGTCGAATTTTGGCGCGGGTTGAGCTTGGTTGAATTACGGTTTCTTCGATTGAGCTTTTGGCTTCGCCTCCTGCTTCTGCTCGTCCTTCTTCTCCGCTTCCTTCCCCTGATCGTTATTGTGCGAAGCCTGCCGGTCGATCTCTTTCCTCAATTCGAGCATCTGCCGTTGCATCGTCACGAGTTGTTCGGCCAGTGAAAGCTGTTGCCGCTGCAATTCGAGCAGCGCCTGCGTCGAGACGTTCGACGAACCGGTGTTGCTCAGCGCCTGGCTTTGAAACGCCCGCTCGACCGTATCGACGCGGATCTGCAACTGATCCAGCTTGCGCTCGATATTCATCAGGCGGAAGGTCAGGTCCTGAGCGTTATTGCCCGTGGTCGTCGCCGGCGCCAGACTTAACGACAGCAGAACAATCGCCGCGAATGTCGCGGCGGTTTTGAGCGGTTTGACTATGAATATACCTGTTCTCATGTTTTCTCCTGCGGAAGATGTGGGACAACCATTAGTCTGTCCATGATCCAGGACAGACTAATGGTTTTTGAAGATTAAATGCACCCATGTAATCTAACGTAGGGGCGGGTTTTCCCCGCACCTGTCTGTGATCCGGGCGATGGGGCGGGGGAAACCCGCCCCTACAATACTGGGGACGCTATTTATTCAAAGACCATAAGTCTGTCCCACGTCGGAAACCTCAGAGCAATTGGAAGTTCGAGATCAACTGCCCGCCTTCGAGCGGAATTACGCAGCCCGTCATCAGATCTGGGCCGGTGATGACGTTGATGATCGCCATCGCGACGTCCTCCGGCTCGCAGACTCTGTGCAGGATGACGCTCTCCTCGCTCCTCTGTTTCGCCTTTTCGTAAACCCCCTCTCCCAGCCCTTCCTTCAACCAGCGTGTGGTGATGAAGCCAGGCGCGACGGCGTTGACGCGCACCTTCGGCGCGAAGACGCGTGCGAGCGTGACAGTCATATTGTTGAGCGCCGCTTTCGATGCGCAGTAGGGGATGGAACTGCCGATGCCGGCCAGTCCTGAAATGCTCGAGACGTTGACGATCTCTCCGTCGCCCGAAGCCAACAGCGCGTCTTTGGCCGCGCGCGCGCATTGGAACGCGCCGATCAGATTGACAGATAGAATGCGCATCCAGTCCTCTGTCAGTACGGCCTCCAGATCCGAGTGACGGATGAACGCGGTTGTCGCGGCGTTGTTGACCAGAATGTCCAGTCGCCCGAATTCTCGCACGGCTGTCCCGATCATGGTCCGGCAGGCGGCGTCATCGGCGACGTCGGCCTCGACGGCTATTCCTTTGACTCCTAGCGCGGCGATCTCCGCCGCCGTCTCTTCGGCCTCATTCTTCGAACGGCTGTAATTGATCAGGACCGAGCATCCGCGCCGCGCGAGCTCCAACGCGGTCGCGCGGCCAACGCCCGTCCCGCCTCCGGTGACCACGGCTGCTTTGCCTTCGATTTGCATCGAGCTTTCCTCTTTCGTATCGGGATGTACAGCGCCGCGCGCGTAAGCGAGCGGTACTGTTGGGATGTGACAAACGAACACGGCCATCTTCGCATCGCGACCGGCTTCTGACAAGAAAGATAGGCGTCAGGTGTCAGGTGTCAGGTTCCAGGTTCCAGGTTTCAGTTAGGTCCGATCTTGTACTGATACCTGACACCTGACACCTGACACCTGACACCTGACACCTATTCACATCTGAGAGCGATCATCGGATCCACCTTCGCCGCGCGCCGGGCGGGCAGGTAGCAGGCGAGCAGCACCACCGATCCCAACAGCAGCGTCACGCCGGCGAAGGTCACGGCGTCGGTCGCGCTCACTCCATAGAGCACGCTCGACATCAGCCGAGTCAGAACTAACGCGCCCGCCAGTCCGAGCGCCAGCCCAGTGAGCGCAAGCCACATTCCCTGCTTCACGACCAGCCTCATCACGTCGCGCGACTCGGCGCCGAGCGCCATCCTTAGTCCGATCTCGCGCGTGCGCTGGCTGACGGCGTAAGCCATCACGCCGTAAATGCCCAGCCCCGCGAGCAGTAGAGCCAGTAGAGCGAAACCGCCCGCCACCCACGCGCCCGCCTGCAACGGGAAGAGCGGAAGTCGCAGGTGCTCGCTCATCGTCTTGACATCGTAAAGAGGCAGGTTCGCGTCGAGCCGCTCCACTTCGCGCCGAATCGCGTTAATCATACTTTGCGGTTCGACGCTCGTATGGACGACGAGCGCCACGTCACTATCGTACTCGCGCGCCATCGGGAAATAGACGAAGGGCCGCGGGTCTTCGCCGAGAGTCCAGTACTTGCCGTCTTTCACGACGCCGATGACCTCAAAGCGCGGGTCATCAGGTCCGCCCCGGCTCAATCGTTTGCCGATCGGACTCTGTCCCGGCCAGAATCGTCGCGCGAAAGCCTCGTTGACGATCACGAAGCGCGATTGCTCCTTGTCGTCCCGCATCGTGAAATCGCGGCCTTCGAGCAGCGGGATGCCCATCGTCTCAAAGTAACGCGGCCAGACGCTCTCGTATGACACAATGGGCGCATCAGAGGCGCGCTTTAACGGCTGACCTTCGACATAAATACTGCCGCCGCTGAAATCGAGATTTAGCGGCAGAGCGCTAATGTATGAGGCGGCTCGCGAGCCGGGCAGCGATTCGACGCGCGCGATGAGCTGCCTGTAGAAATCGCGCCCGCGCGCCTCGTCATAGCCTTGCAAACCCAGGCTAACCGACATCGTGATCCTGTTTTCGACCTCGAATCCCGGCCCGATCATTTGTACCTGTTGCAGACTGCGCACGATCAACCCGGCGGCGATGAGGAGAGGAAGGGAGAGCGCCACTTGCGCGACGACCAATCCGTTGCGGAAACGCGAACGGCGATAACCGCCGAAACCAGCTTCTTCCTTCAACGCCGGGATCAGATCGACCTTGCTCGCCTGCAGCGCCGGCGCCAGGCCGAAGAGCGCGCCGGTAATGAACGAAACGATCAGCGTGAAGGCCATCACGCGCCAATCGGGCCGCAGATCGATCAATAAATTGAAATCTATCGGCGGTTTGAAGGCCGCGACCAGGTCAATCATCCAGAGCGCGATCAACCAGCCCACGACCCCGCCGGCGAGAGACAGCGCCACGCTTTCTGTAAGTAACTGCCGCACGATCCTCAAGCGCCCCGCGCCGAGCGACAGACGTATGGCGATCTCCTTGCGCCGCTGAGCCGCTCGCGCCAGCGACAGGTTGGCCAGATTTACGCAGGCGATAAGCAACACCAGCGCCACGGTAGCCATTAGCACTCCCGCGAATCCCAGCGCCCCATATCGGATCATCGGAACCGCCAGACCGGGAGGCGTGACGCTGAACGTCATTCCCTCGAAACCTTGGTACTCACGCGCAAACTGCGCCATCAACAGATTGAGCGATTCACGCGCCTGCGTCGCGGTCACGCCCTGTTTCAGGCGGCCAAACGCGAGAAGCCCGCTATTGCCGCGGTTCTCAAACCAATTCGATCCTCCCGGCGCGATCTGCTTCGCCATCATCATCGGCGCGTAGAAATCAGGCTCGAAGACCCACACCGTCCCACGGAATCCTTCGGGCGCGACGCCGACGATCGTGAAGTCGTGACCATTGAGCTTGATCGTCTTGCCCACCAGGTTCGGATCGCCGCCGAAGCGACGCTGCCAGCAGCCATAGCTCACCACCGCGACTGGATGCGCGCCTGGGACGCGGTCGTCCTCCTCCGTGAACATCCGGCCTTTGAAGGCGCGCACGCCGAGCGTGTCGAAGTAATTGCCCGAAGCCAGATAGCCCCAGACGCGCTCATTGACGCCGCTTTGACTCAGATTCATCGGCGTAGGGAGATATGTCACCAGCCCGTCAAAGACTTCGTTCTTGTCGCGGAAATCTTTGTAGGTAGGATAGGAGAAAGCCCCGACACTAGCGTCATTTCCCAGCGGAGTGACTTCGACGATTCGCTCGGCTGCGGCGACGGGCAACCGACGCGCCGTCACCGTGTTTACCAGGCTGAAGATCGCCGTGTTCGCGCCGATGCCCAGTCCGAGCGTGATGATCGCGATCAACGTAAAGCCAGGCTTCTTCAATAACGTTCGCGCGGCATAACGCAGGTCTTGCCATAACGTTTGCATAATTCCTCCAAAAGAAGATGTCAGATGTCAGATGTCAGATGTCAGTGAGAGAACTTTGCCGCTACTCTTCTACTAACATCTGACATCTATTCGCATCTTAGGGCGATCATTGGATCAACTTTTGCCGCCCGTCGCGCCGGAATCCAGCAAGCCGCGAGCGCGACCCCGGCGAGCAAGAACGCGATCAACGCAAACGTCGCCGGATCGGTCGCAGGCGTCTCAAACAGCATTGTCGCCATGAGTCGCGTCAATGCCCAGGCCGCCGCCATTCCAATCACAACGCCGACCGACACCAGCGTCATCCCCTTCCCGATGACCAAACGCAGCACGCTTCGGGGCTGCGCGCCAAGAGCCATTCGCACGCCGATCTCGCGCGTCCGCTGCGTGACGGCGTAGGACATCACGCCGTAAACGCCTATCGCCGCCAACACGAGCGCCACAACCGCAAAGAGGCCGAGCAGCAGAAGATTGAACTTCGCTTCGGAGAGATTCCGGTCGAGCAATTCGCCGACCGTGCGTACGTTGGCGACGGGTTGATCTTGATCGAGCGCGAGCACTTGTCCTCTAATCGCCGCCGTGAGCTTTTCAGGCGCGGTCTCGGTCTGCACGGCGAGCGTCACGGAGTTGCTCCAGCCTTCGCGCCTATGCTGATAAATCGGCGCGTAAACCAGCGGCGAAGCGGGTTGATTCAAACTGCCGCTTTTGACATCGGCGACCACTCCGACAATCAGGCGTCTTGCAAAACGATTCTCCGGCGTCTGCGTTTCGGGCGGCAGCAGGTGTTCGGGCGGGCCCATCCAGATCGTTTTACCCACCGGATCTTCGTTCGGGAAGAAGCGCCGCTGAAGCGCCTCGTTGACGATGGCGACAGGCTGCGAATTCTCTTTGTCTTGCGCGGTGAATGAACGACCGCGCCGTATGGCGACGCCGAATGTCCGGAAGAAGCCGTGGTTGATGAGCGCGAAATTAGCCGAGGGAACCTGGTCGAGCGAAGGCGGCGCGGGACGGCCTTCGACGCTAAAAAACTTACCCCAATTTCCCATCGAGCCGAGCGGCAGAACCGTGCTGACGGTCGCCGCTTTCACTCCGGGCAGCGCTTCGAGGCGCTCCAGCAATCGCTCGTAGAAAGCCAGCCCGGCCGGATTTCGTCGATCATCGGCGCTGATCGGGAAAGGATACTTCGCTTCGGGAAGCGTCACACGCATTGTCAACACATTGCGCTCGGTGAAGCCGACGGGCGCCTGTCGCAGCTTTACGAAACTGCGGGCCATCAACCCCGCGCCGACGAGCAGCACGAGGGCCAGCGCGACTTCGGCCACCACCAGCAGACTCCGCAAACGTCCCTGCCGGCTTCCGCCGCGCCCGCCTTCGTTGAGCGCCGCGCGCACATCGGCTTTGACTGCTTGCAGCGCCGGCGCCAAACCGAAGAGCAGCGAAGTGAAGAGCGCCAACGCGAGCGTGAAGACCAACACGCGGCCGTTCACGGCGATCGCGTTGTGGCGCGGCAGCGAAGCGGGCAGCAACGACTCGAGCAGCTCAATTCCCCAAAGCGCCAGCAATACGCCCAGCGCGCCGCCCGCCATGCCGAGCGGCAGACATTCGACCGTCAGTTGCCGCACGATCCGCGCCCGGCTGGCGCCTAGACTCGCGCGGATGGCCATCTCACGCTCCCGCGCCGCCGCCCGCGCCAGCATCAGGTTCGCGACGTTGACGCAAGCCACCAGCAGCACGAACGCAACCGCGCCGAGCAACACGTACAGCGCCTTGCTCGAATCTCCCGTGAGCTGTTCATGCGCCGGCCTGACCAACGCGCCCAAACCTTTGTTCTCCGGGAACTGTTCTTCCATGCGGCGGGCGATGGCGCTGGCGTCTTCTTGCGCCTGCGCGACCGTCACTCCAGGTTTGAGCCGTCCGACTAGATTGACGAAGTGATTGTTGCGCGTGTCCATGCTGTCGCCGGGCGCAAAGGCGATGGGCGTCCACAACTCGACTTCGGGTACGTTGTCAAAGAACGGCAATCCCCGCGGCATTACGCCGGCGACTGTGACGCTTTCGCCGCCGAGTTTGATCTCGCGCCCAACTATCGCGCGGTCGCCGCCGAAACTTCGCTGCCACAGGCCGTGGCTGAGCAACACGACGCGATGCCGCCCGAATTGATCTTCTTCCGGCGTGAACAATCGTCCGAGGGCTGGAGAAACTTTAAGCACGTTGAACAGATTGCTCGTGATGTAAGCGCCCTGCACGCGCTCCGGCTCGCCGCCGTTCGGGGAGAGATTGAAGTCGCCGTAGTAAAAACCGCCCAACCCATCCAGAGTGCGATTCTGATCGCGCCATTCGCGGTAATCAGGCATCGCGCTGCCGAAAGAAGATGTTCCCCCTGATCCCGTTGACCAGAGGACGACTAGGCGGTCAGCTTCCGGGTAAGGCATCGGGCGTAACA
>Ga0207428_10001734_pt1 | contig 22329 bp, 12 predicted proteins | sample RhiMethybrSRZTD1_FD_187600 | JGI IMG/M metagenome (GOLD analysis project Ga0207428, IMG submission 187600) | Populus rhizosphere microbial communities from Tennessee, USA - Rhizosphere MetaG P. TD hybrid SRZTD1 (SPAdes) (version 3) | ecosystem: Host-associated > Plants > Roots > Rhizosphere >...
AGCCCGACGGTAGTCACTCTTTTTCCAGTATAAACCGCCGAGATACCGGTGCGCCTGGGCAAGGTTTTCACCGCCCGTGGAGATTGCAGTCTCGAGTTCCAGCTGCGCCTCATCGAACTTTCGCGCACTAATCAACGTCAACCCCAAATACATATGGGCGGTCGGTGTCGAGCTGATCTTCAAGGCTTCACGCAATTCCGTCTCAGCCTCAGCGAGTTGACGACATTCGAGCAAAGCGATGCCTAAATTCAAATGCGGCGTAAAGGCCTCCGGGCTTAACTTAGACGCCGACCGAAGCGGTTCGACAGCCCTGGCCGCGTCGCCCAGCTTTAGGTACTGCACCCCCAGCTCATTAAGCGCCAGCGGAAATTTAGGATAGAGAGAAACAGCACTTTTCAGATCCTCGATCGCTCTTTGCCCCTCTCCAGCCTTAATTAAATCGACTGCCTTTTGGTACAACGCGCGCGCGTCCTCAGGTACCTGGGCCAGGGAAGCGTTAATCACTCCCGGCTTCATGCTGTTTCTCGGGTCAGGCTTGGATTGCAGCGTTACCATTACTGTATAACGACGCCCCCCTGTATTAAGTACGATCCCGGAACGGCTGAGGTTAACGTCGCCGTCTACAGTTACTCCCTCGCGCGCGATCTCGTACTGGTCACCGGCATTAACGATGATCGTGTAATTACCTGGCGAGAGTCCGGCAAATGTGAACGAACCGCTCGAGTCGGCAATCGCCGTGATCTCCGCCGAAGTTAAACTAGTTAACTTAACTTGAATCGTTCCGTCGGCCCGCCGACCGGACGGAAAAAAGATCTTTCCCTGGATCATGTGAATCCCGCCCGTGCCGGTATTCGCTCGGCCATTACCCTGACCGGAGATGGGAATAGCAATTAAGGCAATTAAGAGGAGAGCAGGCAAAAGCGCGGCGGTCAGTGATAACCGCATCAGACCGTGGGCGGGAAGAGAATACATTTCAGGAAACCTCCTTCGATACTGCACTTGAGGTATGGACAACTGCGGAGTAGATCAAAGAACAAAGCTCTGGTCCCCAGCGAGTTGCTGGTAAGAAAAAAAAGGGGAGAGGCGCTTAGTATTGCGCCTCTCCCCGATTTGGGTCAAATGAAATCGCCGTTTAAGGCTGGACGATTCGGTTAGAAGCTGAACTTGGCGCCAAACCTGAACGCCGACGGAGCCTGAATCAACAACGCCGCTCCGTAGAACGGGTTGACGACTGGCGGAACTCCGGTGACGCCGCTGTTAATCGAGAAGGTTTGGTCCAGGGTCAGGGCGCGCTGGCTATTGAAGACGTTGAACCAGTCTCCAGTCAGACGCAACTCTTTTCCTTCACCGACCTTGATTGGGTAGTAGACACCCAAATCGAGGTTCATCGTGGTGGGCGTTCGGTGCGAACCGATGCTGTCCACAACGTTCGGGAAGCCAGCCTGAACCGCGGTCACCACCGGAACGGTGGCCGTGCCGCGCTGTACGCCGAAGCCTTCGTTGTTGCCATAGATCGGATGCGGAATCAGCTGATTGAACGGCGTTCCGGACTGCATGTAGAAGTTTCCACTGATGAGAAGCTTGAACGGAGTCCGATAGCTGCCGTTAAATTTGAACTGGTGCGGACGATCATTCGGCAAACGTCCATAGGTGTTGTCGAGCAGGCTCTGAAGATCGAACAACGAAGTGATGTTCGGGTCAGACTGCCCGTTATCGTTACGGAACAGGCCTTCGTAATTACCGGTCAGGCTCGAGTAAACGTACGAAGCGATGAACTGATAGTTGTTCGTAAATCGTTTCGTGGCAGTGAACTCAACTGCGCGGTAGAAACGCTGGGCGCGGCCAAAGCAGCGAGGAAGACGACCCGTCACCGGATCACCTTCGCAACCAGCTCTTTCCGTGGTGCCGGGTTCATTGCGTCCCGGATTGAAAATAAAGTAGGTATCACCATCGTCAAAGGAACCGTCTTCAATGACGTTTCGCATGTGACGATAAATGCCGCGGACACCGATAGCGAGGTCCTTGGCCACTTCGTACTCGATACCCATGCTGTATTCACCAATGCTCTGCGGCTTAAGACCTGGATCGATCGGCGTTGCATCCGATCCCAGGTTCGTCGATCCCGTGCTGACGCCGGGAACAATGAGCGCGCCGGCAGGCGCATTGATGGTGCCCACATTGAAGTTCTTGTCGGTCTGAACGTCACCGCCACCGGCCCGAACGTTCACATCCAACGGGATTGGGGTTTCAATAAAGGTGGCGTAGTTGGCGAACAACTTACCTTTGCCCTTACCGGTGAAATCCCAGGTCAGGCCCAGGCGCGGAGCCAGGTTGTCCCAGAAGTTATTGAACTTGACGTATGAAGTACCGTCATTGCTGTAGGCCTGTTCATAGTCCCAACGAGCGCCGATGCTGAACTGCCAGTCGCGCGCGAACTTGTAGTCGTCCTGAATATAGAACGCTTCCGCATTCGTGTAGGTTGCTCCCACGAGTTGGAAATCGCGGACGCGGGTGGTGTTGCGCAGGATGAACGGATTAGAGAAAGCCTCAGCTGTGGTAATCGCGGTAACCGCCGGATTGACGGTGAGACCCAACGCAGCCAGGGTAGCTGCCGGAATGGCTTGCGCGCGCACAACGCTCGCCGCCGTCGGGCAGGTAATGGCATTCGCCCGAGTCGTGCAAACCAACCAGTTGTTGGTGATTCGCGAACCGTTGGTTACGTTCGAAGCACCATTGGTGGGCGTCAGACCAAGACCCGGCGTAAATGCATAGGTAACTGCCGGACCGCTGGACAGAGTGTTGATGTCGTACATATTTCGGAACCACTCAAAGCCCCACTTCACCGTGTGCTTGCCCGCGATGTTCTGCATGTGCGCATTGATCTCGTAACGATTACGATCCTGCGTAGTGAAGAGACCGAATCCGGGACCACGCGAGTAATTGCGCTGTAGTGAACCGCCGCGGCCATCAACGAAATCGATGAAACCGGTGCCAAGGCATCCCGAGGCTGGACAAGTGACGCCGGTCGAGACCGGAGTCAAAACCGCGCCGTTCCTCAACACTGCAAAGTTGTCGAGAACGAGCGAAGTCTGAATTTCAGTGGGAATCGTGTTCGCTCTCTGGAAGTGCAGGCCGCCTGAGAATTCGCCGATGAAGTTCGGACGAATGGTTGAGTTCAGACGAAACGCATAGTTGTGACCGCCGGTTTCCTGACGACCCGTGAAGGCACGGATGTCGTTACCAAACCCGTTGACGTTGGTCAACGCGCCGGTAGCCAGAAATCCTTCAACCTTGGTGAAATCACCAAAGGTCGAAGCCGTGAAGGTGTTGGCGTTATTCACCGCCCACGTCACTTTGCCGGCGTAGAACGGAATGCTCACTTTGTTCTCGACCGGTTGGAAGAACGTCTGGGTCAGATAGAAGTTCTTGCGACGCTGCGGATTGAACGCGCCAAAGAACCAAAGCTTGTCTTTGACAATCGGACCGCCAATGTCGCCGCCCAGGTCGACTTCAGAGAAGCCGTTACTCGAAGATCCGGTGAACGAGAAGTTCTTGGTGTCGCGCACCAGACCTTTGGTCGTGCCGTAACCGAAGATGTCACCGTGGAACTCGTTGGTGCCGCTCTTGGTAATAACGTTGAAAATACCGCCGGTTGATTTTCCGTACTCGGCGCCGTATGCGCCGGTCTTGATTTCCACTTCCTGAACAAACTCAAACGGAAGGTTGGCACCCGATCCGCCGAAAGCGGGGTCGGTCGTGTTGACACCATCCAGAATGTAGTTGTTTTCAGGTCCCGAAGATCCGGCTACCGAAGGATCGCGATCGCGACCAGTCGCATCGCGCAGTCCCGAACGGGTTACAGTCGGAGCAATCGTGTAGAGGCCCTGAACCGTTCGCTGTGTCGGGAAGTTTGAGAACTGTTCGGTCGAGACATTCGAACCGGAAGTGTTAGCGGCCGTGTCGACAACAGCGGCTCCGGTCACCGTAACGCTCGCGGTCGCGGTTGCCAGATTGAGCTTTGCATCCATGGTCGAGGTTCGACCAAGGTTCACTCCTACGCCGTCCTGTTCAAATTTGCCAAAGCCCGAGCCCTCGACTACTACTTTGTAGGTTCCTGGCGGCAAATTGAGAATCTTGTAATGACCGTTGTCATCGGTCGTTCCGGTTTGCGGACTGATCAAATTCGGACTGGTCACCAACACCGTGGCGCCTCTAACAGCGGCCCCATTCGGGTCAGTGACTAAGCCTTCAATCGAGCCAGTCGTGCTCGTCTGGGCCATCGCACTGGTAGCAAATAATGCCAGCGTCATGGCCATGACGAACATAAACATTTTTTTCATCATCTCTGTCCTTTCTTAAAAAAAGCGCCTTTCAAAAAGCGGCGCCTAATGTTTCTGCATTCAATCTAAAGGCCAACCACTCCAACCAAATGTCTGGGGCAGTTGGCCATATCATTATTCCGATGTTCGCGATTTGCGGGCGAATTTGCTTGTAGCTCTCTCTATGATCATTCCCCAAAACCGCAGATGCATTAAATCCCTGCACGGCCTTTAAGCAATGACGGTGCCATAAGCCTGTTCCGATTTTCGTGCCGCAAATCCATTGATTTATGGGTCATTTGAGGGGACTGTAAATCCGAAAATTCGGTTTTATTCCGAAATTCCGTAAACGCAATACTCTGCGATTTGTTACCAGGCCTTCAAGCCCGGCCCCATTCCGCCGCAGGGATACTGGCTAATCGTGTGATAGACTGCGACTCCAATCCAATTGCAGGTCCGAAGAATTGTCCCAACGAATCTACCGCGATCCGGTCCACAACATCATTCCTTTGCGGGAGGACACTGCTGAAGGCCGGTTGATGGTTCAACTGGTCGATGCGGTTGAATTTCAACGGCTCCGTCGCATCAAACAACTCGGTCTCGGACTCTACACTTATCAGGGTGCGGAGCATTCACGCTTCACTCACAGCCTCGGCGCGCTCCACTTGATGACGCGCATCCTGGGTCAGTTGAGTGACCGAACTAACATCGCCTCTGAAGACCGCGCCGCGGCGCGCGCTGCCGCTTTGCTTCATGACGTGGGCCATGGACCATTCTCACACGCGATGGAAAAAGTTCTGGGTGTGCATCATGAACAGGTAACGATCCTCGCCGTCACGTCGCCTGAAACCGCTTTGCACCAAATCTTAAAATCGTATTCGTCCGAGATGCCAGCGCGAGTAGCAGCGATCGTAGAAGGCACATTCACGCCCTCGGCCCTGGCCCAACTGGTGTCCTCTCAACTTGATGTCGATCGGATGGATTACCTGCTGCGCGACTCGTTGATGACGGGAGCGAAATACGGTCTCTATGATCTGGAATGGATTATCAACGCGCTGCAAATTGATGAGGACGCGGATCGCGTCTACGTCACCGCACGCGGCGTCCACGCCGTCGAAGAATACCTGCAAGCTCGTTACTACATGTTTCGTCAGGTTTATTTTCATCGCACCTTGCGCTCAGCTGAAGCAGTGTTGAGATCGGCGCTGCGGCGATCTCTGGAACTCGTCTCGCGGGGCACCGAGGTCTGGTGCGTTGCCGGCACTGCTTTTGAAAAGATTCTGCGGCGCCAGCCCTTGAACGTCACCGAGCATTTAAGCATGGACGATTCAGACGTCATTTTTCACATGAAGCAGTGGCAGCAGTCCGGCGACGGCGTGTTAAAGGATCTCAGCGACCGATTTGTAAACCGACGATTATTCAAAGCCATCGATCTGGACATGCCGTTCGAGGAACGAGAAGATTTTCTGGCCGCGGCTCGCGCGGTCGTCGAAAGCGCCGGATTCGCGCCCGAGTATTACTTCATTGAAGATCGCGCGAGCGACGTTCCTTACTATGGTTACTACACCGCTGAAGGTGTCGAGCCGCGCACGCGCATCTATGTCGAAGACGGATACGCCCACCCCCGAATACGTGAAATCAGCGAAGTGAGCGAAGTCGTTCGCGGTTTGGGTCGCGGGTATGAACTGCATCGGATTTGCTTCCCCGCGGAAGTAAAAGACGAAGTTTATCGTCTTTATCACGCGTCCTCTCCAGCTTCGCATTCCGCGGCGATGTCCGCTGATTAACTTCTCTCAAGCAAACTGTGACCGTTTACATTTCCAGCTTAGCGTTGCGCAAGCGTTGTCGAATCTTCGCGATCATAGTCTCGCTCTCCGCGTGCGCGATTCTCGCCAAAGGTCAGACGCAAACCGTCCGCGTCGCCGTACTCGATCCCGGATCCGGTGCGACCGCCAAGCACACAGCAAATGCGATCCGCCAGGCGTTTACCGAAAACAGCGAGAGCGCCAAACAGTTCGCTTTGATCGACAAAGACCTGGCTACCGCCGCTGCGCGAGGATCTGGTTTCCAGGGATCGCTTAACCTTACGACTCAGGAAGCTCGGGATATTGGCGCCGCTATTGGATGTGAATTCTATTTGCTCGGCGATGCCCAGACGTTGAGACGATTGCCTTCAAGTGGGCCAGCCTACTTCGAATCGTACGCTTCAGTTTTTATTGTGAGCGCGCGCACCGGCCGTCTAATTCTTTGGGAGCGGCCACTCGAACGCCGCGACACGGCAGCCGAAGCCGAGCAGTCCCTGCTTCAAGTCCTGACCTCAGCCGACACGCGACAGCGTTATCAGATAGCAATTCGGCGAGCATTCGAAGACGAACGCGCGCAAAGAGAATCGGCGATTGAAAAGCCGGCGTCGATCATTGAGGTGATGTCAGAGGATGAGAACGTAGAGAACAAAGACACTCGCCCGCCTCGTCCATTTCGACGGTTCAAGCCGCCCTATCCTGAAGCAGCAGCCCGCGCCGAAGTGGAGGCAATCGTCGACGTCCTGGTTGACGTCGATGCTCGCGGCGAGGTCAGCCACTTGGAAATCGCTCGCTGGGCCGGTTACGGTTTGGATCAATCGGTAATCGACACGGTAAGACAAATCCACTTTTTTCCGGCGATGCGGGCGGGTGTGGCGATTCCCATGCGCGTCCTCCTCCGCTATAACTTTCGCAAGCCGCCGAAGCCGGAGAACTAACTTCAAGGCCGGGGCTTATAGCGCTCGATTAGCAGGTCCTGACGGCTCGGCTCTTTCACTTGACGTCCGCGAATGAAAACGTGTTCGGCTTGAGTGGAGAACTCAAAGGGATCTCCGCTCCAGACCACGAGGTTCGCTTCCCGTCCTGTTTGTAGCGAGCCGATGCGATCGCTCAAACCAAACAGTTCCGCCGGCGTCAGAGTGACTGCCCGTAACGCATCGTCGTAGGCCATACCATACGCGACAGCATTGCCGGCCTCATACTTGATATTCCGCGCGTTGTAACGGCTGACGTCGCCGCCTCCGGTAATCACAACCTGAACGCCGGCCTTCCGCAGCAGGGCGGCGTTTTCCTGACGTTGATTCAAGGTCGCAAAACTATCGGGAATGTTATTCATCGCTCCGGTTAGCACAGGCACGCGCGCGGCCGCTAAACGATCCGCGCAAAGCCACGCCTCCGCACCGCCTGAGATTGCCAGCTTAAGACGATAGTCGCGAGCCAGCGCCAGCGCGGCGTCAATCTCATCCATGCGATTAGCCTCAACCATCAGGAGCATTCTGCCCTCGACGATGGGAGCCAAAGCTTCGAGATCCGGCTTAGCCGCACTGAGCGTCCGGATACCCGCGCGATCAAAATCATTTCGGTGCTGCATATAAAAAACCACGTCATCCAGCAGCGTTCGTAGTTTGCCTATCAACTCTCCGCGCGCTGACGTACCCGCGTTGTTCGCGTTTCCAACCTGGGCCACCATAGCGACGGCAGGTCGCCGCATCATGTCTGCGACCCCACCCGAAACGAGATCGATTGCTGCACCCTGACCCGAAACGAGCCCTCCCTGCGGCACTATCACAGCGCTGGTGACGCCCTCATTCCGAGCCGGCGCAAAAAGCACCGAAGACGGATTCAAGCCATCCCAGACTCGAAATGCGGCGGCGATGTTGTTGTTCCCTTTCGCCGCAACGTCGTTTGTGGTTCGCACCTGATCGATCTCAATCACCCCGAGTTCGGTGATGGAATTAATCAGACCGGGAGTTACAACTTTCCCCCTCGCGTCGATCGTTTGCGCGCCCGCCGGGACAGTAACCTGCGCGCCGACAGCCACGATCATTCCGTCACGAATCAAAACGGTGCCGTTGTTAATTGACGGACCACTCACCGGATAAATCTTGCCGTTCGTGATCGCGATCGTCTGAGAAAAAACGGTAGTCGATGCAGCGGCGAGAATGACGGCGATAATTAGTGCGCGCATTTTAGTTGCCCTCCTTCACCGTGCCGAGTTCAAAATCCGTGCGCCAACGCTGGGCCGGATCAGACCGATCGAACATCATCGCTCCATCAATCCAGACCTTCTCAGCTTTCGTGTAGATGCTGAAGGGATTTCCTGACCAGAGCACCACGTCCGCGTTTTTACCCACCTCGATCGATCCGATTTTGTCGTCGAGCCCGAGGGCCCATGCCGGATTGATCGTCAACCAGCGCAACGCCTGCTCTTCAGTAATCGGAATTCCCGCAGCCCTGCCCGCGTACATCGCTTTGGCAACTTCCTGATTCAACCGCTGCGCGCCGAGCGCGCTGTCTGAATGGATCATGGCGCGCGCGCCGAAACCTTCAGTGATGGCCAGATTCGCTTTGACCGCGTCGTTGGCTTCCATCTTGAAGCCGCCCCAGTCGGCCCACTCCGCCGATCCAATATCGTTGGCTTTCAGTAACTCCGCGACTTTGTAAGATTCGACTGCGTGATGAAAAGCGCGAATCTTGTAGCCAAACTCTTTGGCAATGTCGATCATCTGGGCCATCTCGTCCGCGCGGTAGCAGTGGTTGTGGACCAGGATGTTTCCGCGCAGGACTTCAGCCAGCGTCTCCAGCCCGAGATCTCGCGCCGGCGCGTCGCCCCTGTGCGTGGCATTCCACGCGTCCCACTTGCGGCGATACGCTTCGGCTTGAATCCAGGCGGCGCGATAGCCGGCCACGTTGCCCATGCGGGTCGATGGCCCACGCGTTTGATAGACACGCTTCGGATTCTCGCCGCACGCCATCTTCAGTCCGTACTTCGCGCCGGGAAATTTCATTCCCTGCACCGTGCGCGAAGGAACAAGTTTCAACACTACGCTACGTCCGCCGATCAGGTTCGCTGAGCCCGGCAGAATCTGCATCGTTGTCAGCCCGCCGGCCAACGCGCGGGGAATCTGCGGATCCTGCGGCCAAACCGAATGCTCGGCCCAAACGTTCGCCGTGACCGGATTGGTTGATTCGTTGCCATCACTGTTCGCGTCAACACCCGGCGCCGGGTAGTCGCCGATGTGCGAGTGCACGTCGATTAGTCCGGGCGTGACGTACTTTCCAGTGCCGTCGATCACCTGTGCATCAGACGGCGCGTTGACCGATGTTCCCACCGCGACAATCTTTCCATCGCGCAACAACACCGAACCATTCGCAATCGTCGGGCCGGCGGCTGTCATGATCGTGGCGTTGCGAATCAAAGTCGTGCGACGCGGCAACGGCCGGTAGGTACTCGGAAACGGATCGGCATTCGGCGCAGAGATTCCGCCCGGTCCGGGTGAGGGCGCGGGCGATGCTTGCGGAGCCGGCGAAGGCGCCGGCTGTTGCGCCAGCGGAAGTTGCTGCGTTGCAAATGCGAGCAAAATGATCCCGCAGGCGACGAGACGAATCATGGTGTTCATTTTGTGTCCTCTAACGCGTTGGTTGAAGTCGCGTCATTCTCTTACAAACTGTTTGCGAGTGTCCAACGGTTTTTCGATCTATTCAGAACTTCGGTCTGCAGGAAGAATTGACATGATTAACAGGATTAACAAGATGCGACAAATGAGGGAATGTTTTTTCCAATCATGTGAATCATGTAAATCCTGTCTAAATTCTCAACGGACTGGGCAACAACAGCCAGAAGACTGAACTCTTAACCATCACTCTGAGCGTGTTATTATCCCTCGTCGCAACTCAGAGCGAATTCAAACAATGCTGTATCTCTCGCAGGTGTTGGGTCGTCCCATCCTCGACCTGGATGGTGAGCGTGTCGCCGCGCTCAAGGATGTGATTGTGCGTCTGGGAGAGGAAGACCATCCGCCGGTCTCGGGATTCATGGCCCGCTACCGGCGGCGGAATTTCTTTCTGCCGCGCTGGCGCATAGGGCATTTCGGCGAGGACGGTGTGCGTTTGAATTCCGACATTCTCGATCTGCGGCCGTTCATGCGGCGCGATGGCGAAGTGCTGCTCGCGCGCGACGTGCTCGACAAGCAATTGATCGACGTTGATGGGAAGCGGGTCGTACGCGTTAACGACGTCCAAATCATCGAGGCCGCAAACGATTGGCGAGTCACCGGCGCTGACGTCAGCCTGGCTGGATTATGGCGACGCCTCGCACCTTCATTCATGCGCAGTGGCCGAACGGTCGAAGTAATTGATTGGGCCGACGTGGGATATCTGGCGACGGATGCCGCAACGGTCCAGTTGAAATCATCGCGCGGAAAACTTGCCCGCTTGCATCCGGTCGAGATTGCGCGACTGGCTGAAGCTTTCTCTTATCAGCACGGCGCCGAGATCGTTGAATCTCTCGACGATGAAACCGCTGCCGAAACTCTTGAAGAAATGGCCGCGGCGCGTCAGGCGCAAATTCTGGGCGACATGGATGAAGAACGCGCGGCTGACATTCTCGAGCGCATGTCGCCGGATGAAGCCGCCGACGTGCTCGGCGATCTTCCCGAAGAGAAAGCTGAGGATCTGCTCAACCGAATGGAAGACGAAGAGCAGTCCGAAGTCGCCGAACTGTTGACCTATGAAGACGACACCGCAGGCGGCTTGATGACGACTGAGTTCGTCACTCTGCCGCGTGACCTGACGGTCGGCGAAGCGCTCGCGCGTCTGCGAGAGATGGCCGAGACGCCGAACATGATCTATTACCTGTACGTCGTGGCCGGCGAGGATTCGTGGGCGTTGACGGGCGTTATCGCCTTGCGCAATTTGATTCTCGCTGACCCCTCAGTCCCGCTCGAGAGTGTTATGCGTACCGAGATTCAGGTTGCCCATGTTGATGACGAAGCTGCCGACGTAGCGCAAAAAATCGCTGAGTACAACTTGCTGGCGCTTCCGGTCGTTGATGAGGCCGGAGAAATTCTCGGCATCGTGACTGTTGACGACGCGATTGAAATCCTTCTGCCAAAAGATTGGCGGCAAAGACTGCCGAGGTTGTTTGGATGATCGCAGATTGCTTTTTTGATGGGCAGCCAGGGAGAAGAGTCCAGTTCTTTTAGCGAGTTGTTGTTTGAGACGACTTTTTCAACCGGCAATCGGCAATCACAAATCGACAATGACAGAGGACCCTCCAAGTGACCGGACCGCAACCAGACGTGCGAGGCGTCGGGCGTCGTCTGTTACGACGCAGCGCCCAGGGTGTATCAACCGTGCGGCGCACCGTCGCGCGTCGGCGCAGTTTGGTTCCATACTTTGCGATTATTGGTCCGGGAGTGATTACCGCGTGCGCCGGAAATGATGCCGGCGGTATCGCGACTTTCGCCTCAATCGGAGCTGACTACGGCTATCGTCTGCTCTGGCTTCTCATCCCTCTCACAATCAGCCTTGGCATCGTGCAGGAGATGTGCGCGCGCATGGGTGCGGTCACCGGCAAAGGACTGTCGGATTTGATTCGCGAAAGGTTCGGTGTGCGATGGACGGCGTTTGTCATGCTGGCGCTGCTGATCGCGAATGGCGGAGTTACCGTTTCAGAATTTGTGGGTATCGCAGCAGCATTGGAATTAATTGGTATCGCTCGATACATTTCTGTTCCGATTGCGGCTGCCGCAATCTGGTGGCTGGTTGTCAAGGGAACGTATCAACGGGTCGAGCGTGTCTTTCTGGCCATGTCGCTGGTGTTTCTTGGCTACGTGGTTTCAGCTTTTCTCGCGCATCCGCCCTGGGCCACCGTTGCTCGCGAAATCGTGCGACCGCATTTTGACTTCACGCCGGCATTTCTTTTTAGTTTTGTCGCCGTAATCGGCACGACGATTTCGCCCTACATGCAGGTCTTCATCCAATCGTCGGTCGTCGAAAAGGGTGTACGGGCCGAGAACTATCGCTTTACGAAAATAGACGTCTGGGTCGGCACCGTGTTCGCCATCATGATTGTCTTTTTCATCGTGATCTCGACCGCGGCGACTCTGCACGTCAAGGGTGAACATGTGGAGTCCGCGGCCCAGGCGGCCGCTGCGCTACGTCCTCTGGCCGGACCTTACGCATCCATCCTCTTCGCCGTTGGTTTATTTGGCGCGTCCATGCTGGCCGCCGGTGTGCTGCCGTTAGCGACGGCCTATTCGATTAGCGAAGCCTTCGGTTTTGAGAAGGGCGTGTCGAGCACCTTTCGCGAAGCGCCAATCTTTATCGGAGTCTTTACCTTCCTGGTAGTTCTGGGAGCTACCGTCGCCGTGATGCCGGGCTTGTCTTTGATTCATGTCCTAATCGTCACCCAGGTGATCAACGGCGTGCTCTTACCGGTAATCTTGATAGCGGTTCTCAAACTGGTTAACAATCGTGAACTGATGGGCCACCACGTCAACGGGATTTTCTACAACATCGCGGCCTGGTTAACGACGATCATTGTTTCCCTGCTGTCGCTGTTGGTTATTCTCACGACGCTATTCCCTAAACTTTTCTCGTCCTTCAATTAAAGGGTGGCTGATCTATATTCTGCTCGCCAAGTTGGGAGTTTGATGATAAAAGTACGTTCACTACTCAGAAACTTAGATGGCAGCTAGCAAGGCAAACCGAAAGAACAGAATCATAGTCTTCGTTCTCGCGACCGTGGTCACGGCGCTGGCTCTGTATTTCTATTTATCCTATCTCCATTTCACCCTGCCCACGGGAGAGCACGCCAAACTTCAAAAGATACCGCTCTTTGTCCTGGCCGCATTGCTCGGCTATCTCTTCGTCCGAGCTCTCAATGCCGCTATCTTTGACCTTATGTTCCGGTTTCGCCGGGGCTACGAAGCGCCGACTCTGGCTCGCAACGTCTTCACCCTGTTCGTCTTTGCAGTCGTGTTCGTCATTCTCTTCAGGAGCGTCTATGGCGAATACGATTTAGGCGCGCTTTTCACGACCTCGGCAATCTTCGGCGTCATCATAGGTCTCGCGCTGCAGGACACATTGGGGAATTTCTTCGCCGGTATTTCATTGCACGCGGATCGACCGTTTCAGGTCGGTGACGTGATCGTCGTCGGGAGTCATGTCGGCGTGGTCGAGAGCATTAACTGGCGCGCTATCAAGTTGCGCACATTTACGAATCATATTGTCCTGGTCAGCAACACCAGCGCTGCCAGAGAATCGATTGAAGTCTCGCCGCGGAATAATCTTAATGCGAGGCTGGTTTTTTTCGGCACGCTCTATTCCGACTCGCCGGCAAAAACGATCCATGTTGTCCGTGAAGCGGTCCGAGATGCAGACAATGTTTCAGACAAGATTACTCCGATCGTCCGCATCAGAACTTTCGGCGACTCCTCGATTGATTGGGAAATCAAGTACTGGCTCGAGGACTATGCCAGGTACAACGACACTGATGCGCTGGTGCGCCAGAGGATCTGGTACGCCCTCCGACGCAACGGGTTAACCTTCGCGTTTCCGACCCGAACCCTGTACCTCGAACGCCAATCAGCGGCTCGCCCAATTACTGCTGAAGATCAAATCGCCGATCGCTTGTCGGCGGTCGATATCTTTGCACCGCTCTCGCCGGACGAACTGCGGCAACTCTCGAAGGCGACCGTCGTTCACGTTTTTGCCCCGGGTGAAACGCTCATACGCGCCGGCGATGAAGGCTCCTCGATGTTTGTCGTTCACAGCGGCCGCGTCGCCGTTCAGATATCTGACCACGGTACGCCACGTACAGTCGCCACTCTTACTGACGGCAATTTCTTCGGCGAGATGGCGCTTTTTACCGGGGAGCCCCGGACCGCCAATGTCGTGGCAGTTGAAGAAACCGAGGTTTTTGAGATTGGTCACGCGGCGATGAAACACATCTTCCACACCAATCCCGACCTGGCCGAATCCATCAGCTGGACGATTACTGAGCGACAGGCCGACCTTGCCCGGGGGTCTGAATCCGCCCAGCCCAGCATTGCCCAATCCGCCGGCCTGCTATCTTCGATCAAACGCTTTTTCGGCCTGCGCTAACCTGGGTCAGCCTGGACTTCCAGCCATAAATCCCAAACAAATACCGCTGTTTCCACGACTTGACAATGACACACTCAGCATTTATTATCGCTTCGCGCTCAGGCGGACGGTCGGTGAATTAGGGCCGTCGGCAGCGAGCACAAAACACAAGGATTTTTAGGAGGAAATAACTCATGAGTATCGTTCGTTACGACCCATTTCGCGATTTGCGAACCCTCCAGGAAGAGGTCAACCGACTTTTTACCGGAACCCACACGCGTAACTTTGATGAAGAAGGAATCGCCCGGGGCGCTTGGAGCCCGAGCGTCGACATCTACGAGAACAAGGAGCAGATCGTGCTTGAGGCCGAATTGCCCGGCATGAATCGAGATGACTTTGATCTTTCAGTCGAGAACAACGTGATCATCCTTCGAGGTGAACGTCATTTCGAGAAGAAAGATGAAACCGATAACTATCATCGGGTCGAGAGGGCTTATGGCAGCTTCACTCGCTCGTTCACGTTGCCCAACACGGTTTCAGCTGACGGCGCAACCGCTGAATACAAAAATGGTGTTCTCCGGGTTACGCTACCGAAGCGCGAAGAGACCAAAGCCCGCCGGATTGAAATCAAGACCGACGGGAGCCAGGCACCAAAAACGATCGAGGCAAAAACCGACGCATCGAAGGCCGCCTCGGTTAAGGCGTAACTTCACCGAACTGAAGTCGAGCAATGCGGGGGCGACCGGATAGCGGCCAGTCGCCCCTTTTGTTTCCGCTGCAGACTTGAATGCAATAGTTTGACGGCGCAGAATTGATTCGCAGACGTAATAGAAATTCTTGACATGCGTTTAGATAAATTCACACTTCGCGGACAAGAAGCGATTCAAGCGGGCATCGAGCTCGCCGAACGGAATCAGAATCAACAGGTTGAGCCTGAGCATGTTCTTTGCGCGATGCTCGAACAACCCGAGGGCATCGTTCGTCCTTTGTTGGGTAAGCTGGGAGCGAACGTCCAGGTTGTGAAGAACGACTGCGAAGCGGCAGTCGGCCGTTTTCCAAGGGTCCAGGGTGGCCAGCAATATTTCAGCCCGCGTCTTTCCAAAATCTTTACGGCGGCGGAGAAGCGTGCTGAGAAAATGCAGGACGAGTACATCTCGACTGAGCATTTGCTGCTGGCAATTGTCGACGAGAAAGATGGTGAAGCGGGAAAGATCCTGCGACAGCATGGCGTTAACAGTGACGATCTTCTTAAAGCCATTGAGCAGACCCGCGGCGGCGCGAGAATTACTGATCAGAACGCCGAAGCAAATTATCAGGCGTTGGCGAAATACGCGCGCGACCTCACGGACCAGGCTCGCAAAGGAAAACTCGATCCGGTCATCGGCCGGGATGATGAGATCCGGCGCACGATTCAGGTGCTCTCGCGGCGAACGAAAAACAATCCGGTACTGATTGGCGAACCCGGCGTCGGCAAAACGGCGATCGTCGAAGGTCTCGCGCAGCGAATTGTATCCGGCGATGTCCCTGAGACGCTCCGTAACAAGCGTCTGGTCGGTCTCGATCTCGGTTCGATGCTGGCGGGTGCCAAGTATCGAGGCGAGTTCGAAGATCGTTTGAAGGCCGTCCTCAAAGAGATCGAATCAGCCCAGGGTCAGATCATTCTGTTTATCGATGAACTGCACACGCTCGTTGGTGCCGGCGCCGCCGAAGGAGCTATCGACGCTTCGAACATGTTGAAGCCCGCACTCGCCCGCGGCGAATTGCGCTGTGTCGGCGCGACCACGCTCAACGAATACAAGAAATACATTGAAAAGGACGCCGCGCTCGAGCGACGCTTCCAGCAAATCTATGTGGGCGAGCCAACGGTCGAGGACACAATCGCTATTTTGCGCGGGTTAAAAGAACGCTACGAAGTTCATCATGGCGTTCGGATCAAGGACTCGGCAATCGTCGCGGCCGCTACTCTGTCGAATCGTTACATCACCGACCGTTTTCTACCTGACAAAGCAATTGACTTGATCGATGAAGCTGCTTCACGGCTGCGCATTGAAATCGACTCTCTGCCGCAGGAGATTGACGTGGTAGAGCGCGAAATCATGCAACTCGAAATCGAACGTCAGGCTCTCCAGCGCGAAGAGGACACCCGTTCGAAGAATCGCCTGAAGGAAATCGAACAGCGCATCGCCGACCTGAAAGAGAAATCCTCCGGAATGAAGGCCAAGTGGCAATCGGAAAAGGAAATAATTGAGCACATCCGCACGGCCAAGGCCGAGATGGAACAGCTGAAATTACAGTTGGACCAGGCACGGAACGCAGGCGATCTGGGACGCGCGTCTGAGATTCAATACGGAACAATTCCGACACTCGAGCAAAAACTACAAGCGGAACAGGAAAAATTGGCCAAGCTTCAGCAGGACGGCGTTACGCTCAAGGAAGAGGTTGACGAAGAGGACGTGGCGCAGGTCGTGGCGAAATGGACCGGCGTGCCCGTCTCAAAGATGCTCGAAGGTGAGATGCAGAAGCTTTTGACGATGGAAGAACGGCTTCGCCAACGCGTGATCGGTCAGGACGAAGCACTCGAAGCCGTGGCCAACGCCGTGCGCCGCGCGCGCGCCGGACTACAGGATCCAAATCGACCGGTGGGCTCGTTTATCTTTCTGGGTCCAACTGGTGTTGGGAAAACGGAAACCGCGCGGGCGCTGGCTGAATTCCTGTTTGACGATGAACGCTCGATGGTTCGCCTCGACATGTCAGAGTACATGGAGAAGCACGCCGTCGCGCGCATGATTGGGGCGCCGCCAGGATATATCGGCTACGAAGAAGGCGGTCAATTGACTGAAGCTGTGAGGCGAAGACCATACGCAGTGGTCCTGTTCGACGAAATCGAAAAGGCTCACCCCGATGTCTTCAACGTGCTGCTGCAGATTCTTGACGATGGGCGGTTGACGGATTCAAAGGGGCGCACCGTCGATTTCAAGAACACCGTTTTGATCATGACTTCGAACCTCGGCTCGCGCGAAATCCAGGAAGTTGACGACGACGAAAAGCTGGTGCGCGAAGCAGTGAGCCAGGTTTTGCATGAGCATTTCAAGCCGGAATTTCTTAATCGCATCGACGACATCGTGATCTTTCATCGATTGTCGCGGGAGCAGATTACCCGGATTGTCGACGTGCAGCTCGAGCGACTGCGCACAATGTTGCATGAAAGGAACATCTCGATCGTTCTGGAAGAGTCAGCTAAGGAATTGCTGGCACGCGAAGGTTACGATCCGAATTTTGGGGCGCGGCCGCTGAAACGGGCGATTCAGACACTGATTCAGAATCCGTTGGCGATGAAGCTGTTGCGTAGTGAAATCCTGCCCGGTCAAACGATCGTTGTAGCCGCCGGCAATGGCGAGATGAATTTCTCGATTCAGTCGCAGGCCGCTGCCGCGTGAAATGTGGCAAATTCAACAGGTTTCCGAGAGACAGTGGTGGCAAGCTAATTGCTTAGGAGATGAGCGGCAGATTCTTGTTGCACTGAAACGCAACGATGCATATGCTCTGAAACATCAAAGCTGGACGCGTTCGACGATTTGCGCGTTCAAACTGAACGAAAAGCGTTAAATACCATGGCGGATTTAGAGGCATACAAAGACAAATTCGGCGACAGCGGGCAGCGCGTCTTGCAGAACGCGCTGAACGAGTCGAAGCGGCGCGACCAGAATTACATAGCGGTCGAGCACATTATCAGCGGTCTCGCCAAGGAAGAGCCTGATCTCTTCAATGCGACGATGCGCAGTCTGGCTCTCGATCCGGTGGCCGTGGCCCGGGCAATTGAGAACCGGCTGGACCAGGCGCGACAACATGTCGGAAAGGGCTTCCGTATCGCACCCGACACCACCGATCTTTTCAAACGCGCGATGGAACGTGCCAGAGCACACGGACGCAAAACAATCGAATCAACCGACATCTTTGACGTGCTCTCAAAATACGACAGCCTTTTTATCGACGTGATGCGCAGCCTGGGTGCCAATCCTGACTCAGTTATTGAGCACGTGCGCGCTAATGTCGACGAACGAGAGTTGAAGGAAGAACAGTATCGAAAGAAATTCGAGCTGCCTCCCTATCTGAAACACTTTGGCGTGTCTCTTAACCGGATGGCGCGCGCTGATAAGATTGCGCCAACGATTGGCCGCGAAAAAGAAATTCAGCAAATCATCGAAATACTCTGCCACCGCGAACGCGCGAATTCGCCGATGCTGGTTGGTGAACCGGGTGTCGGTAAGACCGCCGTAATTGAAGGTCTCGCCCGGCTAATCGAGCTCGAACCGCAGAAGGTCCCGGCGCGTTTGCGCAACTCGCACGTGGTGCAACTGCAAATGGGCGGCATCGTTGCCGGCACCATGTTGCGCGGCATGTTCGAAGAGCGAATCAAAGGCATCATCGACGAAGTCAAAGAGCGCGACAACATGATTCTGTTCATCGATGAAGCGCACACGATCATCGGCGCCGGAGCTGCGTTGGGAACATCTTCCGACGCTGCCAACATGTTCAAGTCGTCGCTGGCTAAAGGTGAGCTGCGCATCATTGGCGCCACTACCCTGACCGAGTACAAAGAGTACATTGCTGAAGACGAAGCGCTGGCGCGTCGGTTCCGCCTGGTGAAAGTCGACGAGCCGACGATTACGGAGACGAGAGAGATTCTGCTCGGGGTGCGGCCGCGCCTCGAACGAAATTACTCCGTACAAATTTCCGACGAAGCGATTAACACCGCGCTCGAGATGGCGCCGAAATACATTCGCAATCTGCATTTGCCCGATAAAGCGATTGGCTGGTTGGACACCGCGGCCGTCAAAGTTGAAATCAACGAGCCGCATACGATGATCGTCAAGCCCGAGCACGTTATTGACGTGATCTCCCAGGAATCGCGCATCCCACGTGACATGATCTTTCGTGACACGTCGGATCGCTTTGCGCTGACCGAAGTCCAACTGTCGCAACGGGTCATAGGCCAGAAGGAAGCAATCAAGGCAGTTGCCCAAAGGCTGCGCCTAAACAAGGGTCCGCTCAAAGAATCGCATTACAAGCCCGATGGCGTGCTGCTGTTCCTGGGACCAACGGGCGTCGGCAAAACAGAACTGGCGAAGGCGGTCGCCGAGTTTATGTTCGGTGACGATCACAAGATGGTCCGTATCGACATGTCTGAGTATGGCGACGGTACGGTCGGCGTGGAAAAGCTGATTGGAATGCCGCGCGGCATTGTAGGATCGGAACGCGGCGGGATTTTGACTGAGCAATTGCGTGAGAACCCTTACACCGTTTTGTTGCTCGATGAAGTTGAAAAAGCCTCGCCGTATTTGATGAACCTGTTCCTCCAGGCCTTTGATGAAGGCTGGCTGACGGACGGACGTGGCCGGCGTGTCTATCTGTCCGATGCGATCGTGATCATGACGTCGAACCTGGGTTCCGACAACTTCAAGAAATTCGAAAAACCGTTAGGGTTCGGTACGAAGACGGCCGGCGATTTCCGGGCAATCAAGAATGAAGTTTTGAAGGCCGCCGAGCAGCGCTTTTCGCCTGAGTTCCGCAATCGCATAGACGAGATTGTGGTCTTCTCGCCGCTGACCATGGACGAGGTGAAACAAATCGCTCAACTTTATCTGGAACGAACTAACCGGCAGATGAAGCGCCAGGGCAAATCCTTTGAGGTCACAGCACAGGCAATCGACTTAATCACCGAAAAAGGCTACAGCATGCAGTACGGCGCGCGCTTTTTGAAACGCTACATAGACGAGCACATCAAACTGCCGATCACCACGATGTGGAAGACCGGATCGGAATTCGTGGTGGACGTTGAGGAAGGCGAAGTCGTCACCCGGCTTGCTGAGAGAATTGAAATAATTGAATAAGCTTCAGCCCTTGCGTCCGGTGGATTGAGCCTCGATAATTTCGAGGCTCTTTCTGCATCGGGAGGTCGAAAGTTAACAAACATGAAGCCCCTAATCCTTACCGGACTCTCCGTCGCAATTCTGCTTTTGGCGCTCGCGCCGTGGTCCCTTGCCCAGGACGAGAAGCCTTCTCCTGCGCCCAACGAAAAAGCCGAACAGATTATGCAACGCGCACTAAAGGTTGTCGGTGGCGATCGCTATCTGCAGGTGAAGACGCAGATCGGTCGGGGCTTTTTCACTGAGTTCCGTGACGGGGTCTCGGGACTTCCAATTAAGTTTGTCGATTACATTGCTTATCCTGACAAAGAGCGAACTGAATTCACCGGCGGCGGCGCACGAACAGTTCAAACCAACTTTCGCGGCGGCGGCTGGATCTACGACGGCGCCGCGCTGACCTTGAAAGATCAGACTCCGCAGCAGTTGGAGGAATTCAAGCTCGTCACGCGGGTAACCGTAGAGAACCTTTTACGAGGCTGGTGGCGGGAACAGGGTGCGATCTTGAGTTACGTGGGCCGGCGCGAAGCCGGCGTCGGCCGTCGCAACGAGGTGATGCGCCTGAGCTATCCAGACGGATTTTGGGTGGAATACGAATTCGCAGCCGATGACGGCATGCCGGTAAAGGTTCTGTATCAGCGAAAGCTAAAGAACCGGGATACTGAAGAAGAGGAAGTAATCAAGGAAGAAGATCGGCTCCACAAGCAGACCAATTTGGATGGAATCCTGACTCCGTTGATCATCGACCACTATCGCAACGGAACCCAAACCAGCCGTATCGGTTATGAAACCGTTGAATTCAATAAGCCGATCGCCGATTCATTCTTTGCCAAGCCCGCAAACATCAAAGGGATTAAGTAAACTCGGCTACGCCTGCGATCGCGGTCAGCTTAAGACCTGCCTCGCTTGTCGATGACTCTGGCGATTGTCGAAGAGAGTTGCTCAACTTCAGTTTTGCGCAAGAAGGCATCGACACCTGCCCGCCACGCCTCCTTTTCACAATCATCCGCGGAAAGCATAATGATCGGCAAATTCCGCCGGTGAGGCATGCTGCGTACGCGCAGCACCAGTTCGAGCCCGCTGACGGCAGGCAAGTTGTTATCGATAATCACGGCATCATAATGATCATTCCGCTTGAGAATTTCCCAGGCGTCCGTCCCGCTGGCACAAGCATCAACTTCAACCCCTTCACCACCCAGAATTTCCTGTACCAGAGTGGTGAAGGCCTCGTGGTCCTCGACGTGTAGAATGGTCAAAGCGGCGCGCAGACCACCAGCACTTCCTGCCTTTCTTCCCTTAGGTGCGATTAAGTGACGGTTTCGTTTTCGCTTAATCGATCGGTGATCCTGTAAATCCTGGTGGCGGGCCCCCAAAAGCGAGATCAGGCTCTGATGGTGTTTGAAACCCAGCAGCCGGCTCGCCTTGCTGACCGAGCCGCCCGCGTCGCGCAGCGCCTGCTCGATAAACCGACTCTCGATCTTCTTGATTTCCTTCCGCAGGGAAAAGTCCTGCCATGAGCCGGTCGGTTTAGGTGATTCGTATTTCTGAATCGCGCCGAGCAAAGCTTCAATGACTTTCGAGCCACACATAATCAATCTCTGCCGGGCCGAAGGATCCTGCGAGTTTTCGAGAAGATCGGCTGCCGCGTAGAGAATCAAAGCCAACTCTGATGCGGATGTCTGGTTAGAGAGTTCTTCGATAATACTTAGCCTTGCGCGACCCGCGCCTTCGAGATCGCCGCAAGTCTCGGCAACGTCAATCGCCCTCTGGAGCAAAGCCCGCGCCCGCGCATGATTGCCTATCCGAGCCAGGATGGTTCCGTAAGTAGTTAAAGCTTCGACGAGTAGTGAGCACTCATCTCCCTTTTCAAGTGTTTTGACTGCTTGCCGAGCGTAGCGCTCAGCCTCCTTAAGCCTTCCCTCCGCCAGTAAAGTGCGAGCACGCGTGTCGTCTACCTGGGCAACTGCCCCGATATCTTTAAGTTCAAGAAACAGATGGCGGGCTCGATCGAGATGGGTGTACGCATCCTTAAATTGGCCAATTATGAAAAACAAAAAGCCTAAATTGTTTTCGACCCGAGCTAAATAGCGACGGTTACCAGCTTGTTCGAAATGGAAACTAGCGGCCGAATACTCTATCAGTGCCCGGTCGCGGTAATCTTCGCGATTCGCAGCCGAAGCCAAGCAAGTGAGAAGG
>Ga0207428_10001739_pt1 | contig 22294 bp, 9 predicted proteins | sample RhiMethybrSRZTD1_FD_187600 | JGI IMG/M metagenome (GOLD analysis project Ga0207428, IMG submission 187600) | Populus rhizosphere microbial communities from Tennessee, USA - Rhizosphere MetaG P. TD hybrid SRZTD1 (SPAdes) (version 3) | ecosystem: Host-associated > Plants > Roots > Rhizosphere >...
GTGCCGGCGACCGGCAGCGTCGCAATCTTCACCGCCTGCAGCGCATTGCCGTCGATATCGCTGAAGCCAAAGTCGCCAACCGTAAACGTATAGGCCGTGTCCTCGCTGGTCGTGACTGTTTTGTCAGCGCCGGACGGCGCATCATTGACCGCATTGATGATCTCCGACAGTGCGACAGCGAACGACGAGATATGCGTGCTGCCGCCGATAGCCCCGGTCAGGTCGAGCGTTGCACCGCTGGTGATGCTCTGGCCGTCTTCGATCAGGTTCGCGCTCAGCGCCGTGGCTACGCCGTTGTAATTCGACGCCGGCACGAACCGCAGCAGGTCCGCGGCATTCAGCGTGATCGCGGCCGTGGTCGTCGCGCCGGCCAGTGGCGTCCAGCTGCCGCCGCCATCCGTCGAGTATTGCCAGGCTCCCTTGCTCGCATCGACCGTGTGGTTGCTGATCGCAATTCCGGCGAAACTATTCGCCGACGACCCGCCGAGAACCTGGTCGGCCGCGTCGGAGAAATTGTTGGCGAACAAGAAGCTCACCGTTGCGCCAGGGGGCGATGCCGTATCCTCGTCGATCGCCGCCAGGATCGCGATGCCGGTTGCCACCGGCGCGTCATTCACCGCAATGACATTCAGCGTAAAGAGATCGGCAGTGCTCAGATTGCCATCGCTAGCCACAACTTCGAGTGGGACCGAGCCATTGGCATTTGACGGGGGCGTTCCCGTGAACGTACGCGTTGCCGAATCAAAGTGTAGCCAATTCGGCAATGGCGCATCGTTGTTGCCGGGCAGCGCCAGCGCGGCAGCAAACGTCAGAGACGAACCCTCCGGATCAACGAAAGTGTTGGCCGGGACCGTGAAGGTCCAGGGTGTATCTTCATTCAATGTCTGATCGGGAATGGGATTTTGTACCGCAGGCCGATCGTTCACCGCGGTGATATTGATGGTGGCCGTATCGCTGGCGATCAGCGATCCCCCGCCCCCGCTGTTGCCGTTGTCGTCCACCGACAGCGTCAGCGTCGTGCTCGCGCCCGGCGTGTCCGTATTGTCGATGTAGCTGACCGCGCTGCTGCCGTCGGTGTTGAGCAGCGCATTGATCTGCGCCACCGTCCCGCTCACCGTCACCGACGGGCTGCCGCTGCCCGAGACCAGTGCCCCGCTGGTCCCCGCCGTCACCGTCAACGTGCCCTCGCCAACCGACAGCGTTACCGTCACCTGGCCGGAGCCCGCATCGACGTCGCTGACCGACAGCCCGTTGTTCTTCAGCGACAGCACCACCTGCTCGGTCGCGCTGTAGAAGGCCGGCGTTATCGTTGCCACCGGCGCGTCATTGATCGCCGTGACGGTGATGTCGACCTGCTTGCTGTCGCTGCCGCCGTGGTTGTCTGCAACGCTTAAGACCAGCTGATCCGGCCCGTTGTAATTGGCCACCGGCGCATAGGTCACCCCTGCCGCCACCACTGCATTGACCGCCGATACCGAGCCGCTGATGGTGATCAAGTTGGTGCCATCGCCGGTCGCGCTCGTGAGCTGGTTGAGCTCGCTCTGCGTCGCCAGCGAGGTCAGCGTGCCCTGCAGCCCGACGCTGACCGTTACGGTCAGGATATCCGCGCTGTCCACGTCGGTGACCGTCGCGCCGGTCAAGGGCACCGAGCCGTCCTCATTGACCGTGACCGAGGTACCCAGACCCGTGACCTGCGGCGCATGATTGACCGACCCGACCGTCAGTGTCGCCGTGGCATTCGTGAGATTGTTCGCTCCGGCGCCGTCATCAACCTGGATCGAGAAGGTGCGGTCCGTCGTGTCCGGAGCGACCACCGTGTTGTTAAATTGGACCAGCTGCAGCGCAGCCTGATAGTTCGCCACTGACGAGACATTGCTGAACGTCACCGTCATGCCGGAGATCGCAAAGTCGATCCCGCCCGCCAGCGTGCCGCTTGTCCCCGCCTGACCTAGCAATGACAGCACGTCGCCGTTCTGTGCATCCGTCAGCGTCACCGTCGCGCCGGCAAGCGTCGGACTGTCCACATCCGCAAGCGTCAGCTGCGGCACAACCGTCACCACCCCGCCGCTCTCCGTGAACGAGGCCGTCGTCGCGCTCGTCTGCACCCCCGCCAGCGTCAAAAGATCAATCACAGGCGCGTCGTTGACCGCGGTGATATCGAGGCTTGCCGTGGTCGCAACCGGCGCCGCGATCCCGTCCGTCACGCTGTAGGAGAACGTGACCGCCGTGTCGCCGTTGGGTGCCGGGTGATAGGTCCAGGTCCCGTCATTGTTGTTGGTGAGCGTCCCGCCACCGGAGGCGACCTGCAGGTTGACGGCTGTCCGCGATGGCCCATCAACATCGCTCGCATTCCCCAAGAGCTCGGCCTGCGTGATCAGGCGTGGCCCGCTGTCCTCCGCAATCGCGATCAGCGTTACCGGGCCGCTCACAACCGGTGCGTCGTTAACACCGGTGATATCAAAGGCCAGGTTCTGGGTGGTGCCACCAGTTGTCGTGACGCTGAATTCATCGGTCTTTTGATCGGCAGGTGTCAATGCGTCGAGTGCAGCGTTTGCTTGATAGCTGTATGAGCCATCGGCCTGAATCGTCACATCGCCAAATTGACCGTGCGCGACGCCCGTTGGCGTTACCGCAACAGGCGTTGTGTCGTTTTGCCCCTTGATGCTCGTGATCTGATCACCGCTGGCGCTCGGTAAAGCATTGCCGACGGCAACATTGTTACCAGCATTTTTTTGCGCCGTGTCTGCGACCTGTATGTTTGGACTCACAGGCGGCGGTGGAGGCGGCGGCGGTAAATCGACCGTAAGATTAACGCTTACTTTTGTCGTCGTGCCAGTGTCCGTCGTCGTCGGTAGCGAAACCACAACAACTTTTTCAGTTGGCTGCTGCACATTCGCCAGCGGCAATTTGTTGTCGGGATTGCTGTTGTCGAGAAGCGGAGGGGTGGGCGTGGAACTGCCGGGAGTGCTTGGCCCCTGTGGTGTCGTTCCCTGTTGCTGTTGCTGTTGTTGTTGCTGCTGTTGCTGTTGTTGCAGATCCTGTGGCTGCGGTTGTTGCAATTGCTGCCCTGGAGCTGGCGTCGGGACGAATACCTGCGGATAAAATTGAATTAGCTGCTGGGCTAGCGCCGCCAGCGCCGGATCCGCTGCCGCAGCCGGTGTGAACGTCACTTGCGGCTGCGTACCTACACCAGCAGCGGCGACGCTGGCCACCGCCCCTACGGTCACCGTCCCGACGGGTGTCCCGCCCAGGTACTGGCCGTTTACGAATCGTCCGCCGGTGAGGAGCGTAAATGTGCTGGGTTGGCCGACTTTGTCGGCACTGATCTCGGGTGCCGCGTAAAAGTCGCAACGGCCTGAAGCCGCGCAACTGGCGCCACCGACCGTACCGCGAATTCCGATGTTTGCCACCGGAGTTTCAATATTCAGGCCGCCGGTTGATGCGACCAATCCGGAGACGAACGCAAATGCACCTTGGACCAGACTGAAATAACCCGCGTTTCCCGTCGTTGCGTTAACGTCGAAAATGAATTCGTTCAGCGCCATCCGTGTGTCGGCAGACAGATTGAGTGCAGTTCCGTCCAGAAAGCTGATGCCTGCAGTCGAATTGGTCCCGGTCTGAATGACGTCGTTTTTATTGATTGCATCGCCGACGTTCAGTGTCACGGCGACACCATTGCGAATGGCCGTCACCGAGCCGGTTACTTTTTCAACCTTTCCGATGACTTGCGCGGACGAGCCAGCAGGCGGAGAGGCCTGTGCGTACTGGTGGGGAGCAACTGACCCCGAAAGTTTTTCAACCAGTTGGGCGGCCAGAGTAGCGCCGTCACTTGAGACCAAATCAGGTCGCTTCTCGAATCGGAAATAGTCGAAAACGATAAATTTTCGGCCGTCGGACCCAATCAGGGTGAGGTCTGATCCCGATCGCTTAAACTCGGCAGAAAACAGCAGTTGTGCATCTGGAATGGTCAGAGACGCAGCGTCAGCCTGACTGTGGGCGATTGCGCGCGTCGCGACACCGGTGGGCGGGTTGAATGACTGAGTCATCGCCGCACCGGCCGCAGCCGCTCGGCTACGCGTGGAGCGCGCGGTCCTTCAGTTGTAACGAGACAAAACGTTGCGGCCGCCTCGCACAAGAAAAGGCGACAAGGTATGCCATGGCACTCGCCCGACTTGATGTCGGGCGAAAAGCCCCACCGACCACCAAGCAATGGTCCCACTCCCCCCTAAAGCGCCACCACCGCGCGCGCCTTTTTCTTCCCCCCCGAAAGCTTCGCGCCGGCCGTCGTACAATACTACCTGCGGGCCATAAGCCACGCCAAAATTTCTATTTTTACGTGAAATTTATGCACAACTCTACCGTCTGGTTAAAGCACAAGCTGAACGTGTTTAAGCTATTTTGTTCTCCACCAGCGCGGGGCGCTAAAAGCCGTATAGCCGCGCCGGATTGTCCGACAGGATGTGTTCAGCCAGTTCCTCCGAATTGATTGCGGCGATGAATTCGTCGATTATCTTTTCATATCGAAGGCTTCGATAGGGCGATACGATACCGCCTCCCTTGTGCTGCTCGTGCGGTGGTGTGTGCGGCCAGTCGCTGCCCCACACGCAACGATCGGACGCGACCTTTAAGATGGCTCCGACCCAGGCCGGATCGGCCCGAGTTGCGAGCGGATCCGCGCTCACACGGTACGGAGCCGACAACTTGATCCAGACGTGGGGCCGCGCAAGCAGCTCTAGCAGCGAGATGCCGTCGGGCTGATCCGGGTCGGTGCCCGCATAGAGCCCGTAGTGATCGATCACCACCGGCACGCGAGAGTTCCGCAACAGCGACGCATTTTCCGACAGCAGCTTGATCGGCGCGACGACTTCAATGTGCCAGTTCAGTTCGCGGGCGTGTCCCTCGACCGCTTCGAAGCGGGCCGCGAGTGGCGCCTTTTCGCGAAGCGGGCTGTAGAGATTGAGACGCAAGCCGCGCACGCCCTGCGACGCCATGCCGGACAAGGTTCTCGCAGATGTCGTGTCGGGATTGATGACCGCAACGCCCCGCCCTCTTCCAGCCAGGGCGTCTAGCCCCTCCAGCAATATGCCGTTGTCAGTGCCGTAAAAGCTCGGCTGCACAATGACAAACCGCCTGATGGCGCGCGAGGCCGATACCCGCTCGAGCTGTTTCAGGGTCGCAACGTCTGCAAGATACGTTCGCTCGGCGACCTGCGGGTAGCGATCTGCCGGACCGACGATATGGACGTGACTGTCGCAGCGCATTCCGGCTGTCACGCGCGCAGCCGCGCGGCAACCGCATCGCCGGTTTCACGCGTGCCTAGACGCCCGCCGACATCAGTGGTCGATTCTTTTGCCGCAATTGCCGCCTCGACTGCCTTCTCGATGGCGCCGGCGGCGGCTTCGAACGATTTGGCCTTGCTGCGGCGGCCATGCCAGGCGAGCAGCATCGCCGCCGACACAATGAGCGAAAGCGGATTGGCAACGTTCTTGCCCGCGATATCTGGCGCCGAGCCGTGGGCTGCCTGAGCCATTCCGTGATTGGTACCGGCGTTGAGGGAAGCGGCCATCCCGAGACTGCCCGACAATTCGGCAGTCAGATCGGACAGGATATCGCCGTACATGTTGGACGTGACGATTACGTCGAAACGCTGCGGATTGCGCACGACGTGCGCCATCATAGCATCGACGATCACGTCATCGACGGTAACTGCCGGAAACTCCTTGCCAACGTCCCGGCACGCTTCCATGAACAATCCGTCCGTGACTTTCAGCACGTTGGCTTTGTGCACAATCGTGACATGTTTACGGCGGGTCATCGCCAATTCAAATCCTGCGCGCGCAATGCGCTCGCTGCAGCCGCGCGTAATTCGCCGCATTGAAACGGCAACGTCCTTCGTAACAAGCATCTCGCCGCTCCCCGCCTCCATATTGCGGTCGGCGTAGAACCCTTCGGTGTTCTCGCGCGCGACAACGAGATCAAACGCGCCGCAGCGCAAATGGAATCCCGGATAGGTTCGCGCCGGGCGGATATTGGCGAACAAATCGAGACTCTTTCGGAGCATCATCGACGGGTTGATCTCGCCGCGCGCTGGATCCTTGAACTCGAATGTCGATGTCGGGCCAAGAACGACCCCGTCCGCCTTGCGCGCTTTTTCGACGATGTCGGCATGGATGGTGCTTCCGAGCGCGCGGAGGCCGGCATGCCCGACAGGCGCTTCGTCGATCCGAAGTCCGAGCCCAAAGCGCTCGGAAGCGACACGCAATACCGAAAGCGTGGCGGCGGTAATTTCGGGACCGATACCGTCACCGGCAAGGACGAGGAGATTCATTTAGGTGGATTCCAATGTGGATGCGGCGCCATCTTCTCCAATTCCGGCGGAAAGAAAAGCCGCATCACCGGCGGGCTAAACCGCATTATTGCAGGGTAATTCGCGTGCCTTTTTCCCCGTTCAGGAGCCGCTTGAGGTGAAAGCTGGCGAGTTGGTCTTCCGGATAGCTCCCGACATGCGCCGCAAATGCTGCCATCGCAGCGGCGTCGTCCGATTGGAGCTTGGCAAATGCTTCCAGATAACTCTTCGTCGCCGCGCTCCCGAATTTTTCCCTCCGCAGGGGTTCGAATGCGCGCATGGCTTCGCTCTTGCCTCGCAACATGAGATCGCCGATTGGACGCCCGCAAAAGTCATTCACTTTCTGCGCCAGAAATGAACTGACGCAGACATGGCTGCCAAAGTATTTGTTGGCAGCCTCCAACCGCGCCGCGACGTTGACCGTATCGCCATAGGCCGTGTAGTCGAAGAATCGTCCACCGCCAAAATTTCCCACGATCGCCGGCCCGGCATGAAGGCCAATCCGAGTGATACCAAGCGCGATTTCTTTTGTTCGACAACGTTGCCGGAATGACTCGGCATATTCATCGAGATCGAGCGCGCAGGCAACGGCACGCGCGCTATGATCGGCCTGCTCGCCGGGCGCGCCGAAAAGCACATGGAGGGCATCGCCGACGATCTTTGCGACCGTGCCATCGTGCGAAAACACGATATCGGTCATGCCTGTGAGGTATTCATTAAGAAGCGGCCCGAGCACGCTCGGCTCAAGCGCTTCCACCAAGGCGGTAAACCCGGCGATGTCGGTGAAGAGCGATGCAATTTCGCGGCGCTGACCCGCAAGATCTATCACGTCGTTGTCGCCCGCAAGCCTTTGGACAAGGTTAGGCGAAAAATATCTCGAGAGCGAAGCGTAGGCTCGTTCGGCTTCGGCCTGGCGGCGCCTCGCATCGCGCAAATCTTCGACGTGCCGAATCGTCTTTGCTATCGTCGCCTCAAGATCGGGGAAATCGATCGGCTTGGTCAGGAAATCGAATGCACCGCGGTTCATCGCGGTTCGGATATTGGCCATGTCTCCATAGGCCGACACAATAATGGTCGACAGCCTTTCCTCCGTCTCCTGAAGCTTCTGCAGGAGAGTCAGCCCATCCATGCGCGGCATGTTGATGTCGGCGATCACCATGTCCATGGAGTTGTTGGACGCGAGCAAATCCAGCGCTTCGACGCCATCGCGGGCGAACAAAAGCTGCACTGAGCCTTCGCTGATCTTGCGGCGAAACTTCTGGACGAGCAGAGCCTCCATGTCCGGCTCGTCATCGACTACGAGAATTCGTGCAGTCATGCGGCCGATTCAACCTGTCTGTTGATGAAGAGATTCACGCTGATGTCCCCGGTTTAGCAAGGACTGCGGCTTTGCGCGGAAGAACGATACGAAATTCAGTGTACTGACCGGGTTCGGTATCGACTTCAATGGACCCGCCGTGCTGCTTGACGATAATGTCGTGGCTGATCGACAAACCTAGTCCTGTTCCCTCCCCGGCCGGCTTGGTTGTGAAGAACGGATTGAACATCTTTTCCTTCACTTCGGGCGGAATCCCGGTGCCGTTGTCCCGTATCCTGATTTCAACGCTGTCGCCGAGGCTCTTCGTTGCGGCCGCGAGCGTCGGTTCGTAGTCAGCCCCGTTTGCTTCGGCTTTGCGCTTGGTCGCCGCGTAAAAGCCATTCATGATAAGGTTGAGCAACACACGCGTGATCTCCTGCGGAAACAGGTCGACCTCGCCCGCGCCTGGATCAAATGACTTCTCGAGCGTTATGTTGAAACCTTGCTTCTCGGCGCGCGCGCCGTGATAGGCGAGATTGAGGCTCTCCTCGACAACGGCATTGACGTCCACGAACCGGTGCTCGCCTGAACCCTGCCGCGAGTGCAGCAGCATGTTTTTGACGATCGAGTCAGCGCGCTTGCCGTGCTGCACGACCTTTTCGAGATTCCCCCGCAGCATATCGGCAATCTCATCGATCTCCGCTCGCAGCTTGCCGTCGAGGTTGACACCTTTCAGTGCGTCGTGAAGCTCGCCCACAAGCTCGGACGAGACGGCCGAGAAATTGTTGACGAAGTTCAACGGATTTTTGATCTCGTGCGCAATGCCGGCCGTAAGCTGACCAAGCGAGGCGAGTTTTTCAGTCTGAACAAGGCGATCCTGGGCAGCACGCAAATCGTCCAGTGATTTCGCAAGTTCGCGCGTCCTCGCGCCGACACTTTCGAACAGCCTGGCATTTTGTATCGCCAAGACGGATTGCGCCCCAAAGGTCTGCAGCAGTTCGACGGCGCTTTTCGAAAACTCGCCCGGCGCCCTGCGGCGCACAACGAGCGCCCCAATAATTTGGTCATTGCTCAGAAGCGGCACGATCAGGAGAGCGCGAAAGCCTGCACGGATGATAATGTCGAGGGTGCTTGAAGGATCGTTCTGAAGGTCCGGAATTTGGATCGGCATGCGTTGCAGCGCGGCCTCACCGATCGCGGTCTCGCCCAGACGAATGTGGCGGTCGCGGAGTTCAGCGACCGTGTCAGAATCCAGCCCGTAGGTTGCGCGCAACTTAAATTCCTCGGTCACCTCGTCGAAAACATAGATCGCGCCGGCGTGGGTATTCGAAAGCTGGACTGCTTTTGCAACGATCGTTGACAGCACGGTCTCCAGGTCGACCGTCGAATTCACGGCCTGAGTCACCTCGCCGAGCGCGCGCAACTCCTTGACCGATTGCGCAAGCTCCTGCGTGCGTTGCTCGACCTTGTTTTCCAGCCCCGTGTAGGATTCCTGGAGCCGGCCCGCCATGTCATTGAACTGATCGGCCAGCGCTTCAAGCTCATCGCCGGTTTTGACCTCAATCCGCTGCGACAGGTCGCCGCTTCCGATTCGGGCCGCTCCGGTACGCAAGGCCTGGATCGGCACGACCATCCTGCGCGCGAGGAAAATGCCGGCCACCGCCGCAAGGGCGAGCGCCGCAAGCAAAACCAGAGCCGAACGTTGAATCGAAGCCATCAGTGGCTGATAGGCCTCATTTAGCGGCAGCTCGACAAAAACGGTCCAGCCGAGCGGCGCAACCGGTGCAAAGGCAGTCAGAACAGTCCGGCCTTGCAAATCGGTTGCGGTTGGAATCTCGTCTTCCGATGTGGCTGTGCCACGCTGCGCCGCCTGAACCTGACCGAGCCGGGTCATGTCGGTGTTGCGCAAGACAAGACTGATGTCCGGGTGGGCGATCAGCCGGCCGCGCGCATCCACCACATAGGCCTGGCCACGTTCCCCAACTTTGATCCTGGAAACCACGTCCCAGATCAGCTTGAGGTTGACCTCCGCAATGCTGACGCCGGCATCGCGCCGGGTGCCCGCGAGCGATAGGGTCATGTACGGCTCGGACTCGCGGCGGAAATAAACGGGCCCGTAGTAGACCTTGTTTTTCACAGCCTCCGTGAACTTTGGCTCGTTTGACAGATCAAGCCCACTGCCCAACACGTCCATGGCCAGCCGCGACACGCGGAGTTGCTCCTTGCCGCTGGCGTCGACCTGCGCAAGTTCAGTGATCGCCGGAACCTGGCGCAACAGACGGAGCGCATCGAACCGCCGCTGCTCGATGGTCTCGGCAGACCATAGCAACTGAGTAGTCCAGCCCACCTGATTTTCGATTTCCTTGATGAACTGGCTGATCTTGGTGGCCGCTGCTTCTGCCTGCTCGTGCTGAATGCGGATCAATGCAGTTTTATGCTCACGATATGAGCCCCAGACCTCGAGAAGCCCGTTGATCAATAGCGCGACGCAAACCACGGCGACGAACAGGCCGACATATTTCAAGAACAGGCGGCTGCGGGTCTCGCGCCGCGTCGATGTATCGGCTTGGTCTGGCGCCGCGCGATCTGTCATTCGATCACCTCGTCGGCACGGGTGAGCATCGCGGGCGGCACGGCAATGCCCAGCGCCTTCGCGGTCTTGAGATTGATGACCAGCTCGAATTTCGTTGGCTGCTGGACCGGCAGATCGGCGGGTTTTGCGCCCTTCAGAATCTTGTCTACATACGGCGCCGCATTCCGGTATCTGTCCGCGAGACTCCCCGCATATGACATGAGGCCGCCTGCGTCGGCGAATGCGCGGTTGCCCGAGACCGTCGCAAGGCGATGTTTCCGCGCGAGAGCGATGATCGGCGCACGCGGAAGCGTTGGCTGGACGACCAGGGCATCAATGCCGCCACTGGCCATGCCTGCGAAAACGGGTTCAAGATCCTGCGATCCACCGAGCATAATGTCTTCAATCTCAAAACCGGCAGCTTTGGCTGACGCATGGATTTGCGCCAAAAATGACTTGGTAAAGGCGTTTGCCGGATCGGCAAGCGCCGCCACGCGACGCGCGCCAGGAAGCATCTCCCGGATCAATTCGAGACTTTTTCCCGCAAGCTCCGCGGTCGCCGCGGACAAGCCCGTGACGTTTCCGCCTGGCCTGGACAAGCTGCCTATAAGGCCGGTTCCCACCGGATCGCCGGATGGGGCCATGACGATCGGGATTTCCGTTGTCGCACGCTTTGCCGCCTGCACGGCGGGAGTTTCGGAGGCGACGATAATATCGACCTTGAGATCAACGAGCTCCGCAGCCAGCGTGGGCAGACGATCCAGCTTCCCTTCCGCCGAGCGATACTCGATCTGCATATTTTGACCGTCGATGTAGCCGAGCTCTCGGAGCCCCTCCCAAAATACACGCGAGAACGGTTCACGCTTTTCGACCAACAGCACGCCGAGCTTTGCTGGCCTTGTTTGTTGCGCGCGCACTACAAACGGCCACGCAGCCGCCGAGCCCGCGAGCACTACAATGAAATCGCGCCGTCTCATGCGATCACCCTATCGGCGCCGTCTCATAGAGCCATTCTCCCACAAGGCTTCAAATCTGAGATGTTCTCCGCTTAGACCTGCACAATATGTTCCGGTTCGATCATGCGTGGCCTTCAACCCGCGCGTCGATTTCGCTACGCAGCATTCCAAAGTCGATCGGCTTGGTGAAAAGCGCGTCGGCGCCACTTTCCAACGCCTTGCGTTTGGTGTCGGCATCGCCATAGGCCGTGATCATGATGATGGGCACATCGGGTCGAACTGCTTTCGCTTTGGGCAGAAGCTCCAGCCCGCTCATCCCAGGCATATTGATGTCTGATAGAATTAAGATGAGCGAAGCAGCACCCGCGTTGCTGATGCATTGCAACGCCGCAGGCGCAGATTGAGCGAATTCCATTGCAAACCGGCCGTCACGAAGATCCCGCCGGAAGTGCTGGCGAAACAGGGCTTCGACGTCCGGTTCATCATCAACCACAAGAATAAGAAGTTGCACGCAGATCCTCCCTACTTTTCTAGCGTTGCGGCTTTACGCGGAAGTACAATTCGAAACTCCGTGTACTCGCCGGGCGCGGTATCGACTTCGATCGAACCGCAATGTTGTTTCACAATGATATCGTGACTGATGGACAGGCCAAGACCTGTCCCCTCCCCAGCAGGCTTCGTCGTAAAGAACGGATTGAACATTTTTTCCTTCACCTCGGGAAGGATACCGACGCCGTTGTCGCGGATCGTGATTTCTACGCTGTCGCCGAGGTTCCTGGTCGCGGCCGCAAGCGTAGGCTCATATTCGCCTCCATTCATTGCCGCTTTGCGTTTGGCAGCTGCATAGAAGCCGTTGGAAATCACGTTCAGAAGAACCCTGGTGATTTCTTGAGGGAAAAGGTCCACTTCGCCGGCGGCCGGATCAAAAGATCGCTGCAGGGTGATGTTAAAGCCCCGCTTCTCGGCTCGCGCGCCATGGTAAGCGAGATTGAGACTTTCCTCGACGACGCTATTGATATCGATCAACCGGTGCTCGCCCGAGCCCTGGCGCGAATGCAGCAGCATGTTTTTGACAATCGAGTCCGCACGCTTGCCGTGTTGCACGACCTTTTCGAGATTGCCTCGCAGCATGCCGGTAATCTCATTAACTTCGCTACTTGTCTTTTCGTCAAAATGGACGCGTTGCAGCGCCTCCTGCAGTTCGCCAATCAGCTCCGCAGAAACGGACGAAAAGTTGTTGACAAAATTCAAAGGGTTTTTGATCTCGTGTGCAATGCCCGCAGTCAGTTGACCTAGCGACGCGAGCTTTTCGGTTTGTACCAGCCGATCCTGCGCGGTTCGCAGTTGTTCAAGCGACTTTGTCAATTCGCGCGTGCGCGCCTGCACGCTTTCGAAAAGGCGGACGTTCTCGATTGCGATCGCAGCCTGGTCGGCAAAGGTCGAAACCAGTTCGATCTGTTTGTCGGTGAATGGCTGCATCTCAACGCGCGTCAACGCGAGAACGCCAATCGCTTTTCTTTCGCGCAGCATCGGTACCGCGAGAATAGTTTTAAATCCGCCCTTTTCTATCGCCTCGGAAAAAGTGTAGTCGGGATCGGCTCGAACGTCTGCGATGTGGACGGTACGCCCCTCCAAGAGCGCGCGACCCGTTGCAGAACCGCGTTCGGTTGCGACCGGCCGATCCTTAACGAGTTCGACAAACTCTGCAGAAAAACCATAGCTTGCCGCGCGGACGAAGACGCCAGCTTGCTCCCTTGCAATCGTACCCTGATCCGCCTCGCAGAGCTTGGCGGCCGCTTCGACGAGCGTCTGCAGCACCATGTTTAGATCAAAAGCCGATCGGCTAATGACTTTGAGTACTTCGGCAGTAGCCGTCTGCTGCTGCAATGCATAGGCCAGTTCCGCCGTGCGTGCCTGCACTTCGTCAAAAAGACGAACGTTTTCGATCGCAATCACCGCCTGGTCAGCGAACGTTTCCACAAGATCGATCTGGTTTTCGTTGAAAGGCCGGACAGTTTTACGCATCAGCAGTGCTATGCCGATCGGCGTTCCTTCCCGCAGGAGCGGAACTCCAAGCGTGGTGCGGAAACCCACTTTCTTCTGCTCATCGAGATATGTGTAGTCCGGATCGGCCAGCGTATCGGGAATGTGTATCGTCTTACCCTCAATCAGCACGCGTCCGACCGTGCTGCCCCGCTCCCGCCCCAGTCGGACAGTCTTTAGAGCATCACCGACCTCCGGCGTGAGTCCATAGCTCGCGGCCCAGTAGTAGGCGTCGTCCTTCTGGCGAATAATAGCAGCCATATCCGCCTCGCAGAGACGCGCCGCCGATTCCGTCAGCGTCTCCAGCACTAACTGCAAATCGAACGTCGATCGGCTGATGACTTTGAGCACATCGGCGGTAGCCGTCTGCTGTTGCAACGATTCAGAAAGATCGCTCGTGCGCTGGCGCAGCTCGTTCAGCAGGCGCGCGTTCTCCATGGCGATGACTGCTTGCGCCGCAAAATTTTGCACGAGGCTTATTTGCTTATCCGAAAACGATTTCGCCTCGAGCCGGTACAGCACGAAACCACCAAGAAGGGTTTCCTCTTTGCGTAGGGGGACGGTCAGCAGCGTATGAATGCCAAACTGATCGACTATTGTTTTCGCGCGTTGATTGCCAGTGCGGTAAGAGACGTCCTTAGAGATATCGGCGAGGTGAACGAGCGGCTCCCCTTCCAGGATTCGCGTAAACGTGAGGGACCGCTCCGGTGTACGAGGACCACTGTCCTTTATCCAGTTGACGTAGCCCGGATCGCCATGTGCGGCGACAAGATGGAGCAACTTGCCATCATAGGAATAGACATGTCCGTAGTCGGCCTGACACAGGCGCATGGCGCTTTCGACCATCGTGTCAAAGACTGGCGTAAGGTCGCCCGGGGATTCGTTGATAGTCTGCAATATTTCGGCCGTCGCTGTCTGTTGATCGAGCGATTCCGAAAGCTCCGCTGTGCGCGCCTGCACCTCATCGAATAGCCGCACGTTCTCGATAGCGATAACGGCCTGGTCGGCGAAAGTTGTGAGCACCTCAATCTGCTTGTCCGTAAAGGGGCGCACTGCAGTGCGCGTCAGCACGATAACGCCAATCGGGTTTCCTTCGCGCAGCAATGGAATAGCGAGCACAGTCCGGTATCCGCCCCGTTTTTGCGCCTCGCTGAAGGTGAAATCCGGATCGGCGACAACGTCAGCGATGTGGACAACGCGGCGCTCGAGCAAGGCCCGCCCGGCAACCGAGCCGCGGTCCCGCAAAATCGGGCGGGTTTTGACATAATCCATGAAGGCCAGCGGAAAGTTGTGGCTTGTCGCCCAATAGTGTTCGCCATCCTTGGGCCGCACGATGCCTGCCATGTCTGCTTCGCAAAGTTTCGCAGCAGACTCGGTGAGCGTGTCGAGCACGATCTGAAGATCGAAGGCCGAACGGCTGATAACCTTCAGCACGTCTGCGGTCACCGTCTGCTGCTCCAGCGCCTCGGAAAGATCGTCGGTGCGCTGGCGCAGCTCGCTGAACAAGCGTGTGTTTTCGATGGCGATGACGGCTTGGTCGGCGAAGGTCGTGACCAATTCCATCTGCTTCTGCGTAAACGGCTCTGCCTTGTTCTTGCCTACGAAGATGACGCCGGCGACGTCGCCCTTGCGCAGGAGCGGAACGCCGAGCCCAGCCCGGTAGCCAGCTATCTCTTGAACCTTACTGAACGTGTATTCGGAATCCGCCAGCACGTCGGGAACATGAACCGCCCGGCCCTCGAGGGCTGCACGGCCCGTGATGCTGCCGCGATTGATCGGCACTGGCAGGTCCTTAAAGAGCTCCCTGATCTGCGCGTGAATTTCGGCCGAATTGCCGTGGCTGGCGGAAAATATGAAGTCCTCGCCCTCGCGTTGAAACAACCATGCGTAATCCGCATCGCACAACCGGGTCGCCGACTCGACCAATGTGTCGAGCACGGTTTGTAGGTCGAACGTCGAACGACTGATGACCTTAAGGACATCGGCGGTCGCGGTCTGCTGTTGCAGTGATTCGGAAAGCTCGGTAGCGCGCCGCTGTTCAGCATCGAAAAGCCGCACATTCTCAATCGCGATTGCGGCCTGGTCAGCAAAGGACTCAACAAGTGCAATCTGCCTGTCAGTGAACGGACTAACCTCCAGCCGGTAGGTCAGGATAACACCGAGCAGGTCATCGCCTTTCAGAATTGGAACAGTGAGGACGGTCCGAACTGATGCGATGTCTTTTGACTTCCAGGTATATTCCGGGTCAACCGTTACGTCGGGAATATGAACAGTCTGTCGCTCAAGCGCGGCGCGTCCCGCGCCGCTGCTGCGGTTGAGGTGAATTGGATTGTTCCGAATGAACGATTCAAGCTCCGGCGGCGCATTATGGCATACAGCACACCGCAACACCTCGCCGTCGAAGCGGAAGACAGCGGCCCTGTCGGCTCCACACAACCGCACCGCGCTTTCGGCAACGGTTTCGAAAACAGGCTGCAGATCAAATGCCGAACGGCTGATGACCTCAAGCACATTGGCAGTGGCAGTTTGCTGCTGCAGAGATTCACGCAACTCGTTCAGCAGCCGCGTATTCTCGATGGCGATGACGGCCTGCGCCGCAAAGCTTTGCAGCAGCTCGATCTGCTTATCAGTGAAGGGCTGCACCTCGGTCCGGTATATGACGATGGTGCCGATGAGCTCATCGTCCTTGAGCATTGGGACTGCGAGCTCGGTGCGGGCACCGCCGAATTGAACAATTCCTGGTTTGGTGAAGCCAACCGGAACATCGATGTATTCGATCTCTGCGAGGACATCGACAATATGGGCCGTTTCTTTGGAGCGCAGAACTCGGCCAACACCTGTTTTCGGACTAGGACGGATGACCGGGCTGCGCTTCCGTTCTTCCGCCAGGGCCGGCGGTACGCCGAACCACGCGCCGGCGCGCACAGTGTCATCACTTTCGCGCAGAAACATAACGCCGTACTTCGCGTGGCAGATCTGCGTTGCATTTTCCAGCATGGCATTGAAGACGGGGGCTAACTCGCCAGGCGACTTACTGATGATGCCCAGAACCTCGGATGTCGCGGTTTGCTGCTCAAGCGCTTCGGACAAATCATCCGTCCGATCGCGCAGTTCGTTGAGCAGCCTCGTATTTTCTATTGCGACCGCGGCCTGGTCGGCGAACGACCTCAGCAATGAAATTTGTGCGTCGGTAAAAGGCTGGACGCGCGTGCGTCGGATAGTGAACACGCCGATGATCGCGTCACCCCGGAGCATCGGAACCGCGAGGATGGTTCGATGCATTTCATCATCTTTGCGGTGGCTTTCGGCCCATTCGTAGTCGCTATCGGCGAGAATATCGTGGATGTGAATGACACGGCGCTCAAGTATCGCCCGCCCTGTTGCTGATCCCCGGTCCCGAGTAATCGGATTGTCGTTTGCAACTCGGAGAAATTCCTCGGATGTACCGTAGCTGGCGGCCACCCGGTACACATCGCCGTCCTGCCTGAAGATGAAACCCTTGTTGGCGCCGCAGAGACGGACCGCATGTTCGAGCAGGCTTTGCAGCACAGTTTCGAGTTCAAAGGCGGAGCCACCGATGATCTTGAGGACTTCGCTTGTCGCCGATTGGGCCTCACGCGCCTCCTGCAACTCACGCGCATGGGAATTGAGTTGTTCTTGCAGGTCCGCGACATCCGGCAGCGCGGCTGACACTCGGCGCGTTTTGGACGCGCGACCGCGCCGGCTTTTGGCCGGTCGGCCACGTGTCTTGCCGCGTGCCCTCATGTCGCCCCCTCCGCGCGATGACAGCCAAATCTACGCACGTTCCGGCGATTGCGCCAATAGATGCGGCGATAGATGCGCGCAATCCGCGCAAAAAAGAAAAGGGCCGCCACAGGGCGGCCCTTCAACATTGTAGCGCGGCGCCTATTCCGCTGCCGGCAGCGCCGGCGCCTCCGCGGCCTCCGCTTTGGCTGCAGCCTTAGCCGCGTCCCTTTCGCGCTCTTCCAGGATGAGCGCGTCACGTTTGACGGCGACCTCGCGCAGGCTGTTCATCATCGCGCCGGTGCCGGCCGGGATCAGACGACCGACAATGACGTTCTCCTTGAGCCCGTCGAGCGTATCGGCCTTGCCGTTGACGGCGGCCTCGGTGAGCACGCGCGTGGTCTCCTGGAACGACGCCGCCGAGATGAACGAGCGGGTCTGCAGGCTGGCCTTGGTGATGCCGAGCAGGACCGGATGCCCGGTCGCGCCCTTCTTGCCTTCGGCCTCGGCGCGAGCGTTGATCTCGTCAAGCTCGACCTTGTCGAGTTGCTCGCCCTGCAACAACTCGGTCTCGCCGGTGTCGTCGATCTCGACCTTCTGCAGCATCTGGCGAACGATCACCTCGATGTGCTTGTCGTTGATGTTGACGCCCTGCAACCGGTAGACCTCCTGGATTTCGTTGACCAGATAGGCTGCCAGTTCCTCGACGCCCTTGATGGCGAGAATGTCGTGCGGCGCAGGATTGCCTTCGACGATGTAGTCGCCCTTCTCGATGACGTCGCCGTCCTGAAGGTGAATGTGCTTGCCCTTCGGGATCAGGTACTCCTTCGGCTCATCGCCCTTCCCCGACGGCTCGATGGTAATGCGGCGCTTGTTCTTGTAGTCCTTGCCGAACCGCACCGTGCCGCCGATTTCAGCGATGATCGCGGCTTCCTTCGGCCGGCGCGCCTCGAACAGCTCGGCCACCCGCGGCAGACCGCCGGTGATGTCGCGGGTCTTGGCGCTTTCGGTCGGGATACGCGCAATGACGTCGCCCGCCTTCACATGGCCTCCCGGATCGACCGAGATGATGGCATCAACCGCAAGCTGGTAGCGGGCTTCGCCGCCGCGCGCCAGCTTGAGGATCTTGCTACCCGACTTGATCACAATCGCCGGCCGCAGATCCTGCTGGTTGCGGGAAGAACCCGTGCGCCAGTCGATGACGACGCGCTTGGCGATGCCGGTCGACTCGTCGAGTGCTTCCGACATCGACAGACCGTCAACGAGATCCTCGAAGGCAATGTCGCCCTCAACCTCGGTGAGGATCGGCCGCGTGTACGGATCCCACTCGGCGATACGCTGCCCGCGCTTGATCTTTTCGCCGTCTTCGACGCGCATGCGCGCGCCATATGGAATGCGGTGATGGGCACGCTCGGTGCCGTCGGGGTCGACAACCGCGACAACCATGTTGCGCACCATCGCCACGACCTCGTTATCAGAGTTCTTGGCAACGTTCTTGCCCTTGAACTTGATTTTGCCGTCGAAGTTCGACTCGATGAACGACTGTTCGGAGATCTGCGCGGCGCCGCCGATGTGAAACGTGCGCATGGTGAGCTGCGTGCCCGGCTCACCGATCGACTGCGCAGCAATAACGCCCACTGCTTCGCCCATGTTGACTGGTGTACCGCGGGCAAGATCGCGCCCGTAGCAGGCCCCGCACACGCCGTTGGCTGCTTCACAGGTCAGCACCGAGCGAATTTTGAGCTCTTGAACGCCGCCATTGGTGATGACTTCGACTTCCGGCTCCGTCAACAATGTGCCGCGTTTGATCAGCGTCTTGCTGCTTGAGGGATCTTTCACATCCTCCGCCGTCGTGCGACCGAGGATGCGACTGGCGAGCGACGCCACCACGGTGCCGGCATCGATGATGGCGCGCACCTTGATGCCATTCTTCGTTCCGCAGTCTTCTTCCGTGATGATGCAGTCTTGAGCAACGTCGACGAGACGCCGCGTCAGGTAGCCCGAGTTCGCGGTCTTCAAGGCGGTGTCGGCAAGACCCTTACGGGCGCCGTGTGTCGAGTTGAAGTACTCGAGCACCGAGAGGCCTTCCTTGAAGTTGGAAATGATCGGGCTCTCGATAATCTCGCCCGATGGCTTCGCCATCAGGCCGCGCATGCCGGCGAGCTGACGCATCTGCGCGGGCGAACCGCGCGCGCCGGAATGCGCCATCATGTAGATCGAGTTGACCTGATGCTCGCGACCGTCCTTGTCCTTCTTGGTCGACGAGATCTCCTTCATCATCGCCTCGGCGATCGCCTCGGTACACTTTGACCAGGCATCGACCACCTTGTTGTACTTCTCACCCTGGGTAATGAGGCCGTCGTTGTACTGCTGTTCGAACTCTTTGGCGAGGTCGCGCGTCTGCTCGACGGTCTTCCACTTGGACTCCGGCACCACCATGTCGTCCTTGCCGAACGAAATGCCGGCCTTGAACGCGTGATAGAAGCCGAGTGCCATGATGCGGTCGCAGAAGATCACGGTCTCCTTCTGCCCACAGTGACGGTAGACGGTATCGATCATCGACGAGATGTCGCGCTTCGTCATAAGCCGATTGACGATGTCAAAGGAGATCTTTGGATTCCTTGGCAACACCGAGCCGAGCGCCGCGCGGCCGGGCGTCGTTTCGTACCACTGGAAAATCGGCTTTCCCTTCTCGTCCACGCCTTCCCAGCGAAACTTGATCTTGGCGTGCAGCGTGACGGCCTTCTCGTTCAGTGCGTGATCGATCTCGGCCATACCGCGGTAAAAACCGCGCACGACATTCTGCTTCCTCGTGTCCTTCTTGAGATCTTCTTCTGAGTGCAGGTCGAGCTTCCACTCGCCCGGCTCTCCTTCCCGCATCAGCGACAGGTAGTAGAGCCCGAGCACGATGTCCTGCGAGGGCACGATGATCGGCGAGCCGTTCGCGGGATGGAGGATGTTGTTGGTCGACATCATCAGCACGCGCGCTTCCAGCTGCGCTTCGAGCGACAGCGGAACGTGCACGGCCATCTGATCGCCGTCGAAGTCGGCGTTGAAGGCTGCGCAGACCAGCGGATGCAGCTGGATCGCCTTGCCTTCGATCAACACCGGCTCGAACGCCTGAATGCCGAGGCGGTGGAGCGTCGGCGCGCGATTGAGCAGCACCGGATGCTCGCGGATCACCTCGTCGAGGATGTCCCAGACTTCCGGCTTCTCCTTCTCGACCAGCTTCTTCGCCTGCTTCACCGTTGTAGAAAGGCCCTTGGCATCGAGCCGCGAGTAGATGAACGGCTTGAACAGCTCGAGCGCCATCTTCTTCGGCAGGCCGCACTGATGCAGCTTGAGTTCGGGGCCAACCACGATCACCGAGCGGCCCGAGTAATCGACGCGCTTGCCAAGCAGGTTCTGGCGGAAGCGCCCCTGCTTGCCCTTGAGCATGTCGGCGAGGGACTTCAGCGGACGCTTGTTGGCGCCGGTGATGACCCGGCCACGACGGCCGTTGTCGAACAACGCATCGACCGCTTCCTGCAGCATGCGCTTTTCGTTACGGATGATGATGTCCGGCGCCCGCAGCTCGATCAGCCGCTTGAGACGATTGTTGCGGTTGATGACGCGGCGATAAAGATCATTGAGATCGGACGTCGCGAAACGTCCGCCGTCGAGCGGCACAAGCGGCCGCAGATCGGGCGGAATAACCGGCACGACCGTCAGGATCATCCACTCCGGCTTGTTGCCGGAGGCCAGAAATGCCTCGATCAGCTTCAGCCGCTTGGCGATCTTCTTCTTCTTGATGTCGCTGTCGGATTCGGCAAGCTCGGCGCGCAGTTCGCCCTGCATCTTCTCAAGGTCGATGCCCTTGAGCATCTCGCGGATCGCTTCCGCGCCGATCGTCGCCGTGAAGCTGTCGGTGCCGAATTCCTCCTGCGCCTTGAGGTACTCCTCCTCGGACAGGAGCTGACGGTCCTTGAGCGGGGTCAGGCCCGGCTCGAGCACCACGTAGTATTCGAAGTAAAGGATGCGCTCGAGGTCCTTCAGGGTCATGTCGAGCAAGAGACCGATGCGGCTCGGCAGCGACTTGAGGAACCAGATGTGCGCCACCGGCGCGGCCAGCTCGATGTGGCCCATGCGCTCGCGACGCACGCGCGACAGCGTGACCTCGACCGAGCACTTCTCGCAGATGATGCCCTTGTACTTCATGCGCTTGTATTTGCCGCACAAGCACTCGTAGTCCTTGATCGGGCCGAAGATGCGCGCGCAGAACAGACCGTCGCGCTCCGGCTTGAAGGTCCGGTAGTTGATCGTTTCCGGCTTTTTGATCTCGCCGTACGACCAGGACAGAATCTTCTCGGGGCTCGCGATCGAAATCCGGATCTGGTCGAAGACCTGAGCCGGCACCTGCGGGCTGAAAAGATTCATGATCTCTTGATTCATCGTCTTCTCCTCGACCGGGGAACCGCCATTCCCCACCTGTCGTTAAACTTTCAATCGCGGAGCGGCTCCCTCGCCGCTCCGCAAAGTTGTGACTACTCCGCCGCCTCGGCCGTTTCCGGGCCCTGCCGCTGCTGCTTCGAATTGTGCAGATCGACGTTGAGGCCGAGCGATCGCATTTCCTTGACCAGCACGTTGAAGCTTTCGGGAATGCCCGCCTCGAACGTGTCGTCGCCGCGAACGATCGCCTCGTACACTTTGGTACGGCCTGCGACGTCGTCCGACTTCACGGTGAGCATCTCCTGCAAGGTGTACGCGGCGCCGTAAGCCTCGAGTGCCCACACCTCCATTTCGCCGAAACGCTGGCCGCCGAACTGCGCCTTGCCGCCGAGCGGTTGCTGGGTGACCAGCGAATAAGGACCGATCGAACGGGCGTGGATCTTGTCGTCGACAAGATGGTGCAGCTTCAGCATGTAGATGTAGCCAACGGTGACCTTGCGATCGAAGACTTCGCCCGTACGGCCGTCGAACACATTGACTTGCCCTGAATGATCGAGGCCGGCGAGATCGAGCATCTTCTCGATGTCGGCCTCTTTCGCCCCGTCGAACACAGGCGTGGCAATCGGAACGCCGTGACGCAGGTTGCCGCCGAGCTCTATCAAGCCATCTTCGCTAAGCGACTTGATAGTTTCGTCGTCGCCATAGACCTTCTTGAGCATGTCCTTGAGCGGACGCGCGTCGTGCTTGAGATTGTAGGCATCAACCGCCTGCCCGATCTTGAGGCCCAGGCCGGCGCAAGCCCAGCCGAGATGGGTCTCCAGAATCTGGCCGACGTTCATGCGGCTCGGCACACCCAATGGATTGAGCACGATGTCGACCTGCGTGCCGTCCTCGAGGAAAGGCATGTC
>Ga0207428_10001744_pt1 | contig 22274 bp, 15 predicted proteins | sample RhiMethybrSRZTD1_FD_187600 | JGI IMG/M metagenome (GOLD analysis project Ga0207428, IMG submission 187600) | Populus rhizosphere microbial communities from Tennessee, USA - Rhizosphere MetaG P. TD hybrid SRZTD1 (SPAdes) (version 3) | ecosystem: Host-associated > Plants > Roots > Rhizosphere >...
GTGCCCGGGGGAACTCACGTGCCTGCCGGAACCCACGTGCCCGGGGGAACTCACGTGCCTGCCGGAACCCACGTGCCCGGTGGAACCGGGCCCTCGGGAGCGGCCGGAGCGGGGGAGCGGCCATGAGCGGCCGTACGCCAAACGTCCGCGGCATCGTGGCATGCGTTCTCGCCGTCCTGCTGCTGTTCCTGGCATCCTGCGCCCAGATCCCCAGGTCCGGGCCCGTCGGCAAGAGCCGCGAGGAGGGTGCCGGAAATCCGAATGCGCCCGTCTTCTTCCCGCGGGCCCCGCTGACCGGATCCAGCCCCGAAGCCGTGATCGAGGACTTCTACAGCGCCGGCAGCGGGTACGAGGACGACTACGCGGTGGCGCGGCAGTACCTCACCCAGGCGTCCGCGGTTGCCTGGAAACCTGACCAGCGGACGCTCGTCTTCCGTTCCGAGCAAGTGGTCAAGACCGGCGTCGAAGGCGTCTTCAACTACGAACTGGACGTCGCGTATTCCGTGGATGCCGACGGCGTGGCCACCCAGATGCCGGAAGGAACCAAGGAAAGCATCCCGGTCACCCTGGTGCAGGTCGACGGCGAGTGGCGGATTTCGAAAATTCCTGACGGCACTGCCATCCCCGAGGAAACCTTCAGGGTCATCTACGGGGCCTACCCGATCTATTTCTACGATCCGAGCTTCACGTATGCCGTTCCTGATGTGCGCTGGTTCATCAAGAAGAAGACCGTGAAGTCGATGACGAGTGCCCTGCTCGGCGGGCCTGCGCCGTATCTGAAGGGCGCCGTCGTCAGCGCCTTCCCCTCCGGAATGAAGCTGGCCCGGGAGTCGGTACCGGTGGTTTCGGGAGCGGCCCAGGTGGACCTGTCGGCGAAGGAACTGACCGAGGCCTCCACCGAGGACAGGCTCCGGATGCAGACTCAGCTTGCCTTGACGTTCCGCAGCCAGCCTGACGTGATCAACGTCGAACTCAGGGCCAATCAGGACCTGGTGCGCGTGGAGGACAACGGCTCTGTGCTGCCCCCTGTCCAGAACAGGAACGCTCCGGCACGCCAGATCGCCGTCAGCAACAACGAACTCGTGCGGTACGAAAACAACAGGATTTCGCCGCTGCCGGACATGCAGTCGGTCGCGGCGCTGAAGCCCCGTTCGCCTGCCGAGTCTCCGGTCTCCCAGTCTGTGGCATTCCTGAACGGCAGCCGCAGCACCTTGTATTCCATGGTCCCCGGGCAGCCCCCGCGCGCCCTGACAACCCGGGCCACGCTGACCCACCCCTCCTTCAGCCTGCACGACTGGGTGTGGTCTGCGGGACCGGGCGCGCAGGGAGTCACCGAGTTGACGGCATTCCGTCCCACCGGAGTAGCGGCAGGCGCCACGGTGCCGACCGTGACACTGACGCCGTCATGGCTGGCTGGCCGCTCCGTGAAGGATTTCCGCGTCTCCCGCGAGGGGGTGCGGGCGCTGGTCATTTCCGAACAGAACGGCCAGACACGCGTCCAGGTGACGGGCATCATCCGCAGCGCTGACGGAGCGCCCAAGGAGCTGACAACGCCAATCACCCTGCAGGCAAGCGGCAGCCCGGACCAGGGCGTCTGGGTCAATGACACGACGGTCGTGGTGATGAAAGGTGCAGCGTCGGCGGACGTGACTCCGGAACTGCTGTCCCTCACCTCCGCCCAGCCGCAGAAGCTGGCCCCGTGGCCGGGGCTGGTGGCGCTCAGCGCCGGCAACGGACCCGAGGAGATCTTCGCCCAGTCCGCCGACGGCATTTTCCAAAGGCTGGGAAATGGCTGGTCCCCGCAGCTGAAAGGACCCACGGACCCCTCATTCCCTGGCTGACCTTCCGGCGAGCGTCCACATAGGGAAGCCGTGCCCTTTATCGGGGCCGTCCCGCCCGGCAGGCTTGACCCGTGGGAGAGCAGCGAGCAGCACAGCCGGGCCGGGTGCCGACAGATCCCGATCTGATGATTCAACCGGCCTGGTCCGCAAGGCACCGCGGCGAACACCGGCGACGGATCCTGAGGGCTGCGGACCTGCTGGCGGGGGCAGCGGCGGAGGTTCTGGCTTTGGCGCTGCCCGTAGAGTGCGTCTGCTGCGGCAGGGAGGACCTGGCTCTCTGCGCCGGCTGTGAGCGGCGGCTCCGTGTCCTGACCCGGCATCCGTTCCGGGCGGAGTCCGCGGCGCCCGCCCTCATGGACACTGACGGCTCGATCATCCTTCCGGTGGTGGCTGCCGGCATCTACCGGGAGGAGCTGGCGCAGTCGGTCCTGGCCTTCAAGCGCCACGGACAGCGGCAGCTCCGGACCGTCCTGGCGGGCGCCCTGGGACGGGCGATCGCGGCCGCTGCAGGCGAGGATCGGGGAATCGTGCTGGTGCCGGTGCCCAGCAGCAACAGCGCGTTCCGGAAAAGGGGATTCAGCCCTGTCCATTTGCTGCTGGCCAAAGCCCTCCGCAGCAGCAGCCTCAACGGCATCAGCTGCCGGAACGCCCTGCGGAAAGTCAGGATCACCGGCATGCCGGAGGCTCTGGCAGGCGGACAAAAGGGACTCGGCCGAGGGGACAGGGCCCGGAGGGTCCGTGGTTCCATGCGGGCAGTCCGGAGGGCCGCCGGGGGCGGGCTACAGGGCCGCCCGTGCATCATCGTCGACGACGTCCTGACCACCGGGGCGACCCTCGCCGAAGCCGCCCGGGCAGTCCATCAGGCAGGCGGAATTGTCCGCGGTGCCGTGGTCCTGGCAGCCACCCGCGCACCCGACGCGCCGCCCCCCACGACGTAGGACTTGGTGTGCGGGGCGTACCGGAGACATACAAAAAAATAAACAGCGAAAGGATGAATAACTCGTTGCTATGAACTAACGTCGGGTATGGGTACCAAGATCAGTTGTACCTTTCGATAGCGGCTCGGAAAGGGGCTCGACTGTCATCAGATCGTCCCCGGGAAGTGCCGCCGTCGTGTCACCGAAGTCATTTGGAGGGCACCATGGAGTTCATGATCAGCGGACGAAATCTGACGGTCTCGGACCGATTCCGCGAATACGCCGGCGAAAAGATCTCGAAGATCGAATCGCTGGGGGACAAGGTCCAGAGGGTGGACGCGAAGGTTTCCAAGGAAACGAATGCGCGTCAGACCGGTGACCAGCTCACAGTCGAAGTGACAGTCCTGGGCCGAGGCCCCGTGATCCGTGCCGAAGCAAGCGCCGCAGACAAGTTCGCCGCTTTCGACCTCGCCTACAACAAGCTGCTTGAGCGGCTGCGCCGGGCCAAGGACCGCAAGAAGGTCCACCACGGGCGGCACACGCCCAAGGCGGTGCGCGAGGCAACCGCAACCCTGGAGCCCGCGAGCTCCAATGAACCGATTTACGTCGAAGCGAGCCACCGCGCCGAGCCTGCCCCGGAGCCGGCCCAGAAGTCGCCGTACGACGTCGACAATGACATTCCTGCCGGTGATTCGCCGGTACTGATCCGCCGCAAGGTGTTCCCGGCCGCCTCCCTTACCCTCGATGACGCCGTGGACAACATGGAACTTATCGGGCACGACTTTTACCTGTTCGTGGACAAGGCCACGAACGCTCCTTCCGTCGTGTACCGCCGCCGGGGCTGGACCTACGGTGTTATCACCCTGGACCACTACTGCGAGCCCGGTGAGAACACGCATGAAGAGAAGATCCACGCGTACCGCTCGGACGACGCGGCCGCAACTGCATAAGATAGTGCCCACACAACGAAAGGGTTGACATGGGCGCATCGCTGAGCCTTTCACAGGCCCGGCGGATCGCCCTGGCAGCACAGGGATTGGACAAAGGACGGCCCGCCGGCCCCGTGACTTCACGGACGGTGGGCCGGACTTTTGCCCGGATCCAGCTGGTCCAGATCGACTCCGTCAATGTCTTGGCACGGAGCCATTTCCTGCCCTTCTTCTCCAGGCTCGGCAACTACGACCGGGCCATCCTCCAGCAGATGGCCGGAAAGCATCCCCGGCGCATGATGGAGTACTGGGCACACGAAGCCAGCTTCATCCGGCCGGAGCATTTCCTGGATCTCGTGGCGTGGCAGAACCGCACGTGGGTGGGGGCATCAGCCATGGATCCGGGCCTGCGCTCCGGCGTGACCGGCCGCATCCTGGAGGCCCTGGCCGACGGCAAGCCGATGACGGCAGCTGAACTCACCGCCAGGATCGGGCATGTGGAGGACCGCAAGCACGTCAACTGGGGCTGGAACTGGAACGCGGTCAAGCGGGTCCTGGAACACCTCTTTGAAGAGGGCGTGGTGTCCTCTGCGTCGCGGACGGAGCAGTTCGAACGCAAGTACGCACTGACCCGCAATGTCCTGCCCGGGCACGCGCTGGACACGGCGCCGGATCCCGCGGCGTCGATGGACAGGCTCATCGACGCCGCGGCACAGGCACACGGAATCGGTACGGTGCGGTGTTTCGCCGACTATTTCCGGACGCCGCTCAAGGCCGCGGCGCTCTCGGTTGAGCACCTCGTGGACAGCGGACGGCTGGTGCCCGTCACGGTGGACGGCTGGGACAGGAAGCTGTACCGCCATGCAGATGCCCGGCTGCCGAGGACAGCGTCGGGCAGGGCACTGCTCAGCCCCTTTGACTCCTTGGTCTTCGAACGGCGCAGGCTTGAAGAGCTCTTCGGCTTCCACTATCGGATCGAGATCTACACTCCAGAGCCCAAGCGCCGCTTCGGCTACTACGTCCTACCCTTCCTGCTCCGGGACCGCCTCGTGGCGAGGGTGGATCTCAAGGCTGACCGGGCCAGCGGCAGCCTCCTGGCCAAGGCGTGCTTTGCCGAACCGGACGCGCCGGGGGACACCGCCGTCGAACTCGCCGCGGAACTGCGGCTGATGGCCGACTGGCTCGGGCTGGACGAGGTGATTGTGTCCCCAGTGGGGGACCTGTCCGCCAGTGTCGCGGCCGCCGTCAAGCCGGCGGGGCCGCCGTATCCGCTCTGAGGGAACAGGCGCAACGTGCTATGCGTCTCTCACGTAGACTGAACACGCCAGAATTCGGCAGCATGAGACTGGGAGCAACTTCACGTGGCATCACTAATCGAAAAACTTCTCCGCACAGGTGACAAGAAGACCCTGAGGCAACTGCGGAACTATGCCGATTCCATTAACGCCCTTGAAGACTCATTCAAAACTTTCACCGATGCTGAACTGCGTGAAGAAACGGATCGGCTCCGGACCCGCCACCAGGACGGTGAAACGCTCGACGATCTCCTCCCCGAGGCCTTTGCCGCGGTCCGGGAAGCGTCCTCCCGAACCCTGGGCATGCGCCACTTTGACGTTCAGCTCATGGGCGGCGCAGCGCTCCACCTTGGCAACATCGCCGAGATGAAAACCGGTGAGGGCAAGACGCTCGTGGCCACCGCTCCGGCCTATCTCAATGCCCTGGCAGGCAACGGCGTGCACGTTGTCACCGTGAACGACTACCTGGCCGAATACCAGTCGGAGCTGATGGGCCGGGTCTACCGCTTCCTCGGTCTCAGCAGCGGCTGCATCCTTTCCAACCAGGACCCGTCGGTCCGCCGCGAGCAGTACGCCGCCGACATCACATACGGCACCAACAACGAATTCGGCTTCGACTACCTGCGCGACAACATGGCCTGGGACCAGTCCGAACTCGTCCAGCGCGGACACCACTTTGCAATCGTCGATGAAGTCGACTCGATCCTGATCGACGAGGCCAGGACCCCGCTGATCATCTCCGGCCCCGCTCAGGGTGACACCAACCGCTGGTACAGCGAGTTCGCGAAGGTCGTGCTCCGCCTGCAGCCGGACCGCGACTACGAAGTCGACGAAAAGAAGCGCACCGTCGGCGTCCTCGAAAGCGGGATCGAAAAGGTCGAGGACTACCTGGGCATCCAGAATCTCTACGAGTCCGCCAACACGCCGCTGATCGGCTTCCTCAACAACGCCATCAAGGCCAAGGAACTGTTCAAGCGGGACAAGGACTACGTCATCCTCGACGGCGAAGTCCTCATTGTCGACGAGCACACCGGCCGTATCCTCGCCGGCCGCCGCTACAACGAGGGCATGCACCAGGCGATCGAAGCCAAAGAGGGCGTCGAAATCAAGGCCGAGAACCAGACCCTCGCCACGGTGACGCTGCAGAACTACTTCCGCATGTACGCGAAACTCTCCGGCATGACCGGCACCGCGGAAACAGAAGCCGCGGAATTCATGAGCACGTACAAACTGGGCGTGGTCGCCATCCCGACCAACCGGGACATGCAGCGGATCGACCAGTCTGACCTCGTCTACAAGAACGAAGCCGTCAAATTCGACGCCGTGGTCCGTGACATCGCCGAGCGCCATGAAAAGGGCCAGCCCGTCCTGGTCGGCACCACGAGCGTGGAGAAGAGCGAATACCTGTCGCGGCTGCTCGCCAAGGAAGGCATCCGGCACGAGGTTCTCAACGCCAAGAACCACGCGCGCGAAGCCGCCATCGTGGCTCAGGCCGGCCGCAAGGGAGCCGTCACCGTCGCCACCAACATGGCCGGCCGCGGTACCGACATCATGCTCGGCGGCAACGCCGAGTTCACGGCCATCGCCGAGCTTGCCCAGCGCGGCCTTGACCCCGAGGAGAACTCCGAAGAGTACGAGGCCGCGTGGCCTGCCGCTCTCGAGGCTGCCAAGCAGGCCGTGAAGGACGAGCATGAAGAGGTCCTCGATCTCGGCGGCCTCTACGTCCTGGGCACCGAGCGCCACGAGTCCCGCCGGATCGACAACCAGCTGCGCGGCCGCTCCGGACGCCAGGGCGACCCGGGCGAGTCCCGCTTCTACCTCTCACTCACCGACGACCTCATGCGCCTGTTCAACTCCGGGGCAGCCGAGCGCCTGATGAACAGCTCCGTGCCGGACGATGTGGCGCTTGAATCCAAACTCGTCTCCCGCGCCATCGCGTCGGCACAGGGCCAGGTCGAGGGCAGGAACGCCGAGCAGCGCAAGAACGTCCTGAAGTACGACGACGTCCTTAACCGCCAGCGCGAGGCGATCTATGGCGACCGCCGGCGGATCCTTGAAGGCGACGACCTGCACGAGAAGGTCCAGTACTTCGTCGAAGACACCATCAACGCCCTGATCGACGAGGCCACAGCCGAGGGCAACGGCGACGACTGGGACTTCGACCAGCTCTGGACGAACCTCAAGACGCTCTACCCCGTCAGCGTCACGGCGCACGACGTGATCGATGAGGCCGGCGGAAAGTCGCGCATCACGGTTGAATTCCTCAAGGAAGAAATCCTGTCTGACGCGCGGCTGATGTACCAGGCCCGCGAGGAAGCCATCGGTTCGGAAAGCATGCGCGAGCTTGAGCGGCGCGTGGTCCTCTCCGTCATCGGCCGGAAGTGGCAGGAGCACCTCTACGAGATGGACTACCTGAAGGAGGGCATCGGCCTGCGCGCCATGGCCCAGCGCGATCCGCTGGTCGAGTACCAGCGCGAAGGCTTCACGATGTTCCAGGCCATGATGGAGGCCATCCGCGAAGAGAGCGTCGGGTTCCTGTTCAACCTTGAGGTTGAAGTCACTCCGGCGGAGGACGTGGTTATTGCCGACGCCGCGGGCGCCCACACCGAACACCACGAGCCGCAGATCCGCGCTGCCGGGCTGGAAGCACCCGAGAAGCCGGCGCAGCTGCAGTACACGGCGCCGGGTGAAGACGGCGGGGCCCAGACGCGCATCGAGGGCAGGCCCTCCGGACGCTCGGGAAATCCGGCCAAGGCCGCATCGCAGGACCGCCGTGATGCCAAGAAGAAGAAACGCTAGGCCTTAGGGCGGCTGACGAGCGAAGTGAGGGACCGGAGCAGTTGCTCCGGTCCCTCACGGCTTACGGGCCGGCTCACCCGATTTCCAGGGCGGTCACACGCCAGACCTGCTTGCTGCGTTCCAACCGGACGGCGACAGCCCGTGTCCGAAGTTCGTCGATCACCACCGCGCTGGCTTCGTAGATGTCCGGTGTCACCTCACAGGCCCGAACGGACCTTACCGCGGGGTTCCGGTGCAGGCCGCCCAGCTTGCGGGGTGACCTGGCTGACTCGTGGCGGATCAGGGCGGCGCGGTGCTGCAGGGCCGTCAGGCAGCGTTCGTCCAGCCGGCGCGCCAGCTGATGGATGGGCCGCGTGCCGGCAAGGACTTCAATAGCGGCCTGGACTGTGGCTCTCGTAATGGCGCAGATTTCGCGCTTATCCTCCGTCCCTGCAGCCCGGATGGAAGGGGCAATCTGCGGCGTTGCCGTGCCCGCGCTACGGACGGGCGTTAATGCAGTCATGATTCGGTCCTCTGGTTGCAGTGGCATGGCGGGACGGTACTGTTGCGGACGGATCACCCACCCGCGGTTCACGGGACCGGCGGTTTGAGGACCTGGCCGGGGAGGAGCACGTTTGGGTCCGCGCCGATGACGCTCCGGTTGGCTTCGTACCAGCGCGGCCATTGCGCGGAGATTTCGACGTCGCTGGCTGCCGGGCCCATCGCGCGGGCAGCGATGGTCCACAGGGAATCACCGGCCCGCACGGCCACTTCCGGGGCTGCTGCGTTGGGGAGCTGACGGGCCGACCTGACGGGGACGGCGGCCACCAGCCGCGGTTCTGTGACAGGCGCGCGCGGCTTCCACTGCGGCTGGAGATCTGCTGCCCCGGAGACCGGGCGGCCGGCGGCATCGGGCTCCGCGGCCGGCCGGGTCCGGCTGGCCGCGGACGGTCCGGCTGTCGGTGCCCAACCGGCCGACACGGCGGCCCGGCTGTTTGATGACACCGGCGCGGCCGGTGCTGCGTCAGCATGGGCGAGCGGTGCCCCTATCAGTTGCACGCCCAGGGCGGCGAGGGCCAGCCTGCGCATGAACACGGGACTGAACCGTCCGGTGACCACGGCCGCGCGCGGCCGGCCCGCGCGCTCCAACAAAGCGGCTGCAATGGCCGTAGCCAGGGACAGCACCCACCAGGACATGACCGCCAGGCCCGCAGCGGTGGCCACCAGGCCGAGGAGATCTTCGAATCCGAGGGACTGCCTGTGGGAGGCGGATCGCTGCCATCGCTCCAGCAGGCTGCCGCCCATGAGGGCAAGGATGAGGCCGAGTCCCAGGATGACCAGCGCCAAGGCCGCATCGGACCTGATCGGTCTGGCTGGATATGGCTCCTCGGTCATTGCGTCCCCCTGTTTAACCCAATTTGATGCAGTTTGAGTAGATTTGATAGCAATGAGCACAGTTTGCATCACTTTTATGGCTGTTGTCTAGGGGTGCCGGGCTGCAGCGTTGATTGACCCTCCCGGCAGGCCCGCCTACGCTGACGCCATGCGATGGAATGCTCTCTTTGAGGACCTTGAAGCCCAGATAGCCGAGGCCGATGTCCTGACCCGGGAATCCGAAGTGGCCGAACGCTCGCGTGCTGAGCTGGCTTCCGTCGAACTGGCCGAGCGGCTCCGGGGGTCGCTGGGCCGGCAGATTGGCGTGCATCTCGCCTCAGGCACGGTCTTTGCCGGCATGTTGAGTCACGCCGGTGCGGAAAGCCTGGTCATCGACGAACCGGGGCACCAGGTGTTGATTCCGTACACGGCCGTGGGGCACTACGTAGGCATTGGCAGGTTCGCTGTCGGCGAGTCCTCAGTGGTGCGCCGGAAGTTGGGACTGGCCAGTGAGCTGCGGATTCTGGCGCGGGACAGGGCGGCACTGACCGTGGTGATGGCGGCGGGAGACGCGCGCATCACGGGCGTGATTGACAGGGTGGGGCGTGATTTTTTTGACCTCGCCATGACCCATGAGGGCGAGGCGCGCCGGGCATCCGGGGTCACGGACGTCGCAACGGTCCCGTTCCGGGCGCTGGGGGCACTGCGATCGTTGCGGGGCGGTGAGCTCTAACCTGCCGCCGGAGGTTCAGACCGACTTGGACTTGGCCTCTTCAATCATGCGGCTGGCCTCGGCATAGCGCTCTTCAATGTACTGTTCGAGCATTTTCTCCTCGACGCGCCACTGACCGCGGCCGCCGACCTGAATGGCCTTCAGTTCGCCGCTGCGGACAAGTGCGTAGGCCGCGGGCGCATTGATCTGGAGCTGCTCGGCTACATCTGCAAGGGTGAGGAAACGGGGCATGATCCCATTCTGCCACCGGTGGCACCTCATGATGCCGTTATCCACAGTTTGATGTTGTTTGCTCCCGTGACTTTCGGTTTGGCCAAGGATGCCGTAACAATGATCATGACCGGCGCGAACTGGGCGCCCGGCGCGTCAAGGGGGAGCGGTACGCATGAGTGTCAGCGCCACGGCTACGGGAGCCCGTCTCAAGAAACCCTCCTGGAAGGACCCGCGGCTCCTGGTCGGCGTGCTGCTGGTTCTTGCCTCGGTCGTCGGAGTCATCTCGCTCGTCGGCAGTGCGGATCAGACCACCGAGGTATTGGCCGCCCGGGAGACGATTGCCGTGGGTCAGAAGCTCACGCCGGACAACGTGAGCAGGGTCAAAGTCCGCCTGGGGGACGTGGAACAGCACTACATTACGGCGGAGTCCGGCATGCCCGAAGGCATGGTCGCCGTGCAGCGTATCGGGAAGGACCAGCTCCTGCCCCGGGAAAGCCTGGGCAGCGTGGATGCCCTCGACCGGAAGCCCGTAGCCATCACCGTGCAGGAGACGCTGCCCGAGCAGGCGGTGGCCGGAACACGCGTCGACGTCTGGGTCTCGTTGCCCGACGCACGAAACGGATTTGCCGAGCCGCGGCTGCTGCTGCCGGGTGCTGAAATCGCCCAGGTCACCTCCGGTTCAACTGCGCTGGGTTCCTCAAAGTCCACGGTCCTCATGGTCCTGGTGGGAGACGGACAGATGCCGGCAATCCTCGGGGCGCAGGCCAACGAGGCCAAGATCTCCGTCGTCTGGAATCCCGGGGGCGGCACCAAATGAGCATTCCGGTCGTGACTGTCGGGCAGGCGCAGGAGGATCTGGTCGGCGGACTGGAGAGGCTCCATGGGCCGGTCACAGTGGTCCGGCGGTGTACGGAATTGGCGGAGCTGCTCGCTGCCTGCCAGAGCGGACTGGCCCGGGCGGCCGTCGTGGCCGAGGGAAGTGAGGACCTGACGGCATCGCTCGTGGACAGGCTCGGAGCCGTGGGCGTCGCCATCATCGCGTTGACCGACAGCACCGAGGAAGCGGCAAGGCTTCGCGGCATCGGCGTAACGTCGGCGGTGTCCACGGTGGACTCCGCGGCGTTGGCCGAACGAATCTCCGATGCGGTGGTCCAGCTCACGGGCAACGGTCTCACGGGCGCCCCGTCAACCGGTGCCGGGCGCACCGGTGTGCAGCATCGTGAGCACGGATTTGCCGAGACCGGCGCGGCCTTGCGGCCCGAGACCGACGACGCCGGCCCGGTTCCGGCGGTGGCCGGAACCGGCAAGATAGTGGCCGTGTGGGGACCCGCCGGCTCGCCGGGACGGACCCTCGTGGCGGTGAACATCGCGGGCGAGCTTGCCGCAGCCGGGAAATCCGTTCTCCTTGTCGATGCGGACAGCTACGGGGCCAGCGTGGCCGCCGTTCTGGGGCTGCTGGACGAAGCGGCGGGCCTGGCCCAGGCATGCCGGTTGGCCGACCAGGGCCTGCTTGACCGCGAGACGTTGCTGCGCGTCGCGGTCCCCGTTGCCGGCACAGCCGGAAGTTTCCGCGTCCTGACCGGCATCACGCGGGCGGACCGTTGGACCGAGCTCCGTTCCGCAGCATTGGCGCTTGTCCTCGAGCGGGCAAGGGAAGTGGCCGACATCGTGGTCGTGGACACCGGCTTCTGCCTTGAGGCCGACGAGGAGCTGAGCTTTGACACGATGGCGCCGCGGCGGAATGCCGCCACCCTCCGAAGCCTGGAAATGGCCGATACCGTTTTTGCCGTCGGGGCCGCCGACCCCGTCGGCGTGCCCCGGCTGGTCAGGGGCCTGGCGGAGCTCGAAACCGCAGTTCCGGGAGTTGCCCCGGAGGTGGTGATGAACAAGGTGCGTGCCAGTGCTGTCGGCCGCTCGCCGGAACGGCAACTCCGTGAGGCGTGGGACCGGTACGGGCCCGGCACCGGCATCAAGGCCTTCCTTCCGTCGGACCCGGGCGCCAGCGACGCCGCGCTCCTTTCGGGGTCGCTGCTGCTGGAATCGGCACCGGATTCCCGCCTGCGCGCCGCCATCGCCAAATTGGTTTGTGCACCTGCCCAGCAAAAACGCGGATCCTCTGTGTTCTCTTCCACAGCAAAGCGAAAGCTAAGGGGTTAGGCTCACGTTGAGGGCTGCAACGGTGCGGCCGTGAACTTGTGATGGAGGCGTTTGTAGATGTCGTCTGGGTCCAGCGTGGAGGATCAGTCCCGTTCCTTGGAAGCCGAAGAGGGCTTCTTTGCGGACTACTATGAGCACCTCGCGGAGGAGGACGCCCGCGCGTATCCCCGTGAGCTTCTGACCGCCCGGGCTGACATGCACCGGCAGGTTGGAGCCACGCGCCAGCCCGGAAAAGCCAACATCTCCATCGTCGATGAGACCGATCGAAGCGTGGTGTACATCGTCACTGATGACATGCCGTTCCTCGTGGACTCCGTCAACGCCGAGCTGGTCCGGCAGAATTCGGCCATTCACCTCGTGCTCCACCCGATGTTTGTGGTCACGCGCAACCGCCAAAGCAGCGAACTGGTCACGGTGAACCGGGTGCCGTCGAACATCGGATTCTCGAGTGGCGACACGGCGGCGCTGCCCAGCCTGTCGCACCTGATTGCACAGGGCGACAACGTCTCCCACATGGAGTCCTGGATAGCCGTGGAGATCGGCCGCGCGAGCGATGAAGCAAAAACGCAGCTGAGGGACGGCCTGGAACGTGTCCTCGGCGACGTCCGCGCAGCGGTGGAAGACTGGCCGAAGATGCGCAATAAGGCACTGCAGATTGCACAGGGCCTGGACAAGGTGGCCCACGCTTCACAGATCGCTGAGATCCGGCAGGCCCAGGACCTGCTGCGCTGGCTCGACGAAGGCAACTTCACTTTCCTGGGATACCGGGAGTATGACCTCGTCAACGAGGCCGGCGAAGACGTTCTGGAACTCCGTGAGAGCAGCGGCCTCGGGCTCTTGCGCGCCCGCGAAGACACCCGCCACATCCAGCACCTCACTGATGCGGGCCGGCGGAAGGCACGGGAGAAGCGCGCCCTGGTCATCACGAAGGCCAATTCGCGCTCGACCGTGCACCGGCCCGCCTACCTCGACTACGTTGGCGTGAAGAGTTTTGACGCCGCCGGAAACGTGAACGGCGAACAGCGGTTCATCGGGCTTTTTGCCACGAGCGCCTACACAGACTCCGTCAAGAACATCCCCATAGTCCGGGAAAAAGTCGACGCCGTTCTGCGCGGTGCGGGCTTTCCGCCCGATTCGCATTCCGGGAAGGACCTGCTGGGCATCCTGGAGACCTACCCCCGTGACGAACTCTTCCAGATTGAGATTCCCGACCTCGCCGCAACGGCAACCGGAATTCAGAGGCTGCAGGAACGCCGCCGGACTCGGCTCTTCCTGCGTCCGGACATTTACGGAAGGTTCATGTCCGCCGTCGTGTACCTGCCGCGTGACCGGTACACCACGAATGTCCGGCTCCGCATTGAGCAGGAACTCCGCGAGACCTTCCATGCCGAGTCCATTGACTACGAGGCGCGGATGACGGAATCGGCGCTCGCCCGCCTCTTCTTCCGGATCCGGCTGCCCAAGGGTGCCGATGTCAGCCATGTCAACGCCGATGCCCTCGAGAAGCGCCTGGTCCGGGCCGCGCGCTCTTGGAGCGAAGGCATCAGCGAGGTGCTGCGTGACCGGCGCGCTGATGACGGAACCAAGGAGCTTGCCGCCCTCTGGGCGGAGGCCTTCCCTGCCAGTTACCGGGTGGACTACGAGGTTGAGGACGCCCTCGAGGACATAGCCCGGTTTGAAAAGTACGGGGCCGCAGCCGAGCGGATGACCGGGGCGACGCAGGAACGCCCCGGCGTCCACGTCTATCTGCCCGAAGGGGCAGGCGCAACCCTCGAAGAGGACGCCCGGGTCAAGCTCTACATGCTGGAGCCCAAGAGCCTGAGCCAGATCCTTCCCTACTTTCACAACCTGGGCCTCGAAGTGCTGGATGAGCGGCCCTTCGAGATCGAGACCGCCGACCGCCGAGACTTTTTCTTGTATGACCTGGGACTGAAGTACCCGGCAGGCGTGGAACCGGTGTCCACCGGGCAGCTGCTGGCGGATTCGTTCGGCGCGGCCGTTTCGGGAGCGGTTGAATCCGACAGTTTCGACCGGCTCGTGCTGCGTGAAGGCATGACGTGGCGGCAGATTGTTGTCCTGCGGGCCTACGCCAAATACATGAGGCAGATGGGCAACACCAACTCCTTTGAATTCATGGCAGACACGCTGCTGTCCAACCCCGAGGTCACCCGCGGGCTCAGCGCCCTGTTCGAAGCACGGTTCGATCCTGCCCTGACTGAGCTGGAGCGGACCGAACGGCAGGAAAAAGTACGCGCTGAGCTGTCGTCGTCCATCGAAGCGGTGGCGACGCTGGATGCGGACCGTGTGCTCCGGACGTTCACGAACCTGATCGAATCGACGCTCCGTACGAACTTCTACCAGGACAAGCCGTATGTGAGCTTCAAACTGGACCCTGCCAATATCGAGGGCCTGCCCTTTCCCCGTCCCAAGTTTGAAATCTGGGTCTACTCGCCGCGGGTCGAAGGCGTGCACCTGCGCTTCGGCAAGGTGGCGCGCGGCGGCCTCCGCTGGTCCGACCGGCGGGAGGACTTCCGGACGGAAATCCTGGGACTGGTCAAAGCCCAGACCGTCAAGAACGCGGTAATCGTTCCGACCGGTGCCAAGGGAGGCTTCTTCGCCAAGCGGCTGCCCGATCCCGCCGCGGACAGGGCAGCGTGGATGGCCGAGGGCATCGAAAGCTACAAGACGTTCATCCGCGGACTGCTGGACCTCACCGACAACCTGGTCACGACTGCCGACGGTGAACGGCTCGTGCCGCCCGCGAACGTCGTCCGCCACGACGACGACGACTCATACCTGGTGGTCGCCGCGGACAAGGGCACGGCCACTTTCTCCGACATTGCGAACGGACTCGCGGCAGACTACGGCTTCTGGCTGGGCGATGCCTTCGCCTCCGGCGGATCTGTGGGGTATGACCACAAGGCGATGGGCATCACCGCCCGGGGCGCCTGGGAATCGGTCAAACGCCACTTCAGCGAGCTGGACCTGGATACCCAGTCCGAGCCGTTCACGGTGGTCGGGGTTGGCGACATGTCAGGTGACGTCTTTGGAAACGGGATGCTGCTGTCCAAGCACATCCGGCTGCTGGCGGCCTTCGACCACCGGCATGTCTTCCTGGATCCCAACCCCGACGAAGCCAGTTCCTTCGCCGAACGGCAACGGCTCTTCGAGCTGCCGCGATCGTCGTGGGATGACTATGACAAGGGTCTGATCAGTGAAGGCGGCGGTGTCTACCCGCGCCAGGCCAAGTCCATTCCGGTTTCCCCGCAGGTCCGCACTGCCCTCGGCCTTCCGGAGGACACCGTCCAGCTGAGCCCGCCTGAGCTCCTGCGGGCCATCCTGCTTGCGCCGGCCGACCTGCTCTACAACGGTGGCATCGGCACCTACGTCAAGGCCAGCACCGAGACCCACGCCATGGTGGGCGACAAGGCCAACGACGCCATCCGGGTTGACGGCCGCGACCTTCGCGTCAAGGTGGTGGGCGAAGGCGGAAACCTTGGCATGACCCAGCGGGGGCGTATCGAGGCGGCGCTGCAGGGCGTCATCCTGAACACGGATGCCATTGACAACTCTGCAGGTGTCGACTGCTCGGACCACGAGGTCAACATCAAGATCTTCGTGGACCGGATGGTTGCCGCGGGCAAGCTCGACGCCGGCGAACGTGCGGCGTTCCTGGCGTCGATGACCGACGAAGTGGCGCGTCTTGTCCTGGAAGACAACATCGATCAGAACATCCTGCTGCTCAACGACCGCCAGAAGGTGGCGGAATGGAGCCCGAGCTACGAACGGCTGATGGACTGGCTGGAAAAGACGGCGGACCTCAACCGTGACCTGGAGGCCCTGCCTTCGACCGCCGCCCTCCGCGAGCGGCTGGAACAGGGGCAGGGGCTTACTTCTCCTGAGCTGTCCGTGCTCGCAGCCTATGCCAAGATCGAGCTGGCCACGGCACTCCGCGACAGCGATCTCGCCGACGACCCGTGGTTCCGTCGCACGCTTCGGCAGTACTTCCCGGAGCAGCTCCGGGAACGGTTCGACGCCGAGCTGGACACGCATCCGCTGCGCCGCGAAATCATTGCCACGGTCGTCGCCAACGACATGATCAACATGGGCGGCATCACCTTCGCGTTCCGGACCATGGAGGAAACGTCGGCGAGTGAAGTCGCGGTGGCCAAGGCCTTCGTTGCGCTCCGCGAGGTTTACGAGCTGGACATCATGGTCTCCGAACTCAATGACCTTCCGGCGTCATTCCCAACCGAACACTGGAGCACCGTCCACCTCGACATCCGAAGGCTCCTGGACCGGGCCGTCCGCTGGGTTCTGGGCCAGGAAACCGCCTCCCGCCCCATCGCCGACATCGTCGACGAGTTCAAGCCGCTCATGGATCCGATGCGTGCCCGGCTCCTGGACTATGTGCGCGGCGACGACCGCGAGCGGGTGGCCGCGTGGCTTGAAAAGGCACGGGCTTGGGGGCTTCCTGAAGATCTCGCCCACCGCTGGGCCGAGCTCTTTGAGAGCTTCGTGCTCCTGGACATTGCGAAGATCGCCCACTCCCGCAAGGAATCGGTGGAAGACATCGCCCACGTGTACTACACGGTGTTCAACCGCTTCCATGCCGATTCCCTGCTCGAAAGGATCAGTTCGCTGCCGCGGGCGGATCGCTGGCAGGCATTGGCCCGCGCTGCGCTGCGGGACGACCTCTACTCCACCGTTTCAGACATGACGACGGCGGTGCTGGAGTCCACCACCGAGGGATCGCCGGCGGGGGACCGGCTCAAGGCGTGGGAGGCACTGAACGCGGAGCAACTGGGACGGGCGAAGAGCATGTTCGACGAGGTCAACGCCCTCGAAGCGGACGATATGGCGTCGCTGTCGGTAGCATTGAGGCTCTTGAGGTCAATCGTCCGACGCTAGGCATTGGCCCGGCGTCGAAATCTGGAGGTGCAGTGGCAATCTTTACGGACCCCATCAGGGAACATGCTGATTTCGGGCCGGGGGATGCCGAGTGGCTGCACCTCCTGGTGGGCGACTGGCAAATGGTGGCCGACCTCGCTTTTGCCGACCTCGCCCTCTGGTTTCCGCATCCGGATTACGGCTACGTGGCACTTGCCCACGTGCGGCCCTCCACGACGCATACGGTATTCCATGCCGACTTCGTCGGGGAGGGCATCCGGTCCGATCTTCAGCCCCTGGTCGACAAGGCGTGGGCCAGCCGCACCATTGAGCGTTCCAGTGAAACCAACTGGAGCAGCGACATGGCGTTGCGGGTGGAAGCGGTGCCGATGGTCAGGAACGGGCGCACGCTGGCCGTCGTGACGACCCACATGGACCTGTCCAGCTCGCGCATGCCGTCGCGGCTTGAGCTGACGTACCGCCAGTGCGCGTACGACCTGCTCCGGATGGGCACCCTGGGTCTGTGGCCCGACTTTGCCTCTCCCACGGGATCCCGCCGCGGCGCGCCCCGCGTCGGCGACGGTCTGATCCGCCTCGATGCCGAGGGGATCGTGCAGTATGCGAGCCCGAATGGCGTCTCCGCCTTCCGTCGCCTCGGCGACGGCGAATCACTGGAAGGCCGCTCGCTGGCGGAGGTGACCGCAGGGCTGCTGAGGGACCGGCGCATGGTGGATGAGACCCTGCCGCTCGTCGTCACCGGTCGGATGCCGTGGCGCAGCGAGATTGAATCCCGTGGCGTCAGCCTGTCGCTTCGCGCCATTCCGCTCCGCGACGAGCAGCAGCGGTTCGGGGCGCTGGTCCTGTGCCGCGACGTGTCCGAGCTCAGGCGCCGTGAAATGGAACTCGTCACCAAGGACGCCACCATCCGGGAGATCCATCACCGGGTGAAAAACAACCTGCAGACCGTGGCCGCGCTGTTGCGGATGCAGTCCCGCCGGATGGTCAGCGATGAGGCAAAGCAGGGGCTGGAACAGGCGATGCGGCGCGTGGCGACGATTGCGCTGGTCCACGAGACGCTGTCGCAGGGCCTGACGCAGAGCGTTGATTTTGACGAGCTGATCGGACGGCAGTTCCGTCTTTCGGCCGAAGTTGCCTCGCCGTCCCAGCAGGTCAAGACGCAAAGGTCGGGGGTTTTCGGTGAGCTTCCCAGCGACTTTGCCACGCCCTTGGCGCTCGTGATCAACGAGCTGGTGACGAACGCCGTGGAGCACGGACTGGAAGGACGGACCGGGACGGTCTGGCTCCTCGCAGACCGGTCGGCAGGCGACGACGGCGAGGAACTGCTCACGGTCACCGTGGCCGACGACGGTGTGGGCTTGCCGGACACGCCGCACGCGGAGGGCCTGGGGCTTCAGATTGTCCGCACCCTCGTCACCAGCGAGCTGGGCGGCACCATCCAGTGGAAGGCCCGTGAGGGCGGCGGCACGGCGGTCCAGATCGTCCTCAGCCTCGCAAGCCGCTGAGGCGTTTCCCCCACGGTGGGTAAAAAGGCACAAAAAAGCGACGGCCGCGGACCCTGGGTCCGCGGCCGTCGCCGAATCTGTTGAACTGCCGGCCCTAGGAGGCGCGGCGGGCGCGGGCCGCGCGGCGCTTCAGCGCCCGGCGCTCGTCCTCGCTCATGCCGCCCCAGACGCCTGCGTCCTGGCCCGACTCCAATGCCCACTGCAGGCAGGTGTCCACCACGGGGCACCTGCGGCAAACGCTCTTGGCCTCCTCAATCTGGAGGAGCGCCGGTCCGGTGTTGCCGACCGGGAAGAAAAGCTCCGGGTCCTTGTCGAGACAGGCTGCGCGATTACGCCAATCCATGCTGATCAGTCACTCCATTCCTGGGAAGTCATTTGCCACTTGTGAAAATATTCACTAGGGCCTACATAGGAAAGGGGCCCTGAGGGCCCCCTTGGTCATCTGGATCAAGCGTTTCATGTTAACGCTGTGTAAACAAGGGGTAGTGGTGCACGAAATCCCCCGGAAGCGTGAGCGATGCATCACACCTGCAATACGCCGGAGGGCTGCCCCCACCGTCAGTTGACTATGTCGGGTAGGGTGCCAGTGTGTCAAGACCCCCAGCAGGCCCTTCCGATTCGTCCTCCGAGCCCGAAGGCAACGGCTTTCCCGACCGCGAAAGCGGCCCGGAGCGGCCCGCGCCCGCCGGGGAAAGGCCGCGGGCCGTCGCGGTAATTTCGTCGGTCGTCGCAGTCGAGGCCGCGGCGCTGTTGGCCGCCGCCGCCTGGTACGGGTTCCAGCTCGTCGCCGGTGCGCCGGTCCTGTCCTTCTGGGGGGCCGTGTTTACGCTTGCCCTGCTCCTGGCATTCGCTTCCTGGTTGTCTGCCGTTGCGGTGTTTCTGTACCGGGGCTTCCGCTGGCCCAGGGCAGGTGCCCTGGTGGCCCAGCTGTTCGTGCTGACCATCGGCTTCCCCACCCTTACAGGCGGCTATCCGCTCGCAGGAGCGGCGATGCTCATCCCGGCGGCAGCGGCCATCGTGCTCCTGTTCGACAAGCGTGTCATCCGCTATGCCTCCCGTCCCGCGGGTACGCCGCCCGCACTTTGAGCCCGGGACCGCCGGCTGACGAACCGCCCGCAGACAGTGACTCGGGACGGCTGGCGGCAAGCTGAACCGCCATTGCCCTGCCGTCTGCGAGGAGGACGGCGCGGCCCGGGGGAGGGTTCGGTTCCAGCTCATACCTCAGCCCAAAAAGGTCGCCGTCCATGGGACTGCGCGGCGCAATCAGGATTGCACTGCCGCAATTGCGGGCTGCCAGCGCAAGCGGGACGCGCTGCACAAGGCCCGGGCCGAAGCCGGCGGCCATGATGACAGTCCGGCCCAAGGCGTTCAGCTCCAGCAACAGCTGGTGGGTGGCGGCAGGCAGCAGGTCTGCATCGTCAACGAGCAGTATGGCATCCGTGGCGAGCCGCCCTGCGGCGGCCGCTGCGCGCGTTTCTGCCCAGTAGTCGGCTGCGTTCCGCTCCGATGGCGGGAGCAGCCAGCCCGCCGCCCGCGGATTGAGGGCCTGGACGGTGCGTAGAAACGACGACTTCCCCGAGCCGGCCGCACCCAGGACGGCCAGGACGCCGCCGCACGGAACGCGCACCGAGACGGGAGCCGGCTCATCGCCACCTACGCCGATGCACAGCTTCAGGTTTCGCGTGCGCCCCGCGTGCGCCGCGTCAGGATGGTCCGGACCGCACATACCCTCCGGACGGCCGATCCGGGCGAGCAGCCCCGCCAGCGGAACCTGCAAGGGCAGGGGATCCACCCGGAAAGGCCTCGTGCGGGGGGACTCCTGCGGCGGGACATCCGGGCCGGGCATGCCATCCCGGGTGTACAGCTGGCACACGCCCCGCCGGTTCCCCGCGAGCGCACCGACCGCGACGGCGCGGCCGGGGACCGCCGGAATTTCAGGCATCTTCGGCCACGCCAGCCTGCTCTCTTCGGTGGCGCCCCTCGGAAAGTAGATCCGGTTGGGGACGGCGGAAAAGAAGCGTGCGGTCACAAGCTCGCGATCTCCTGAAACGATGACGGCAATACGGGCGCCGTGACCGTCCCGGACCAAACCGTGAACCAGATCCTCAGCCCACAGCAGCGGGCCCGCCCGCAAAGCGGAAACCCATGAGCCCCAGCCCGAAATGGCCAGCACCAGGGGAGTGGCCGGTGTGGCGGCCGGCTGGCTCAGCCGCCGTGACATTTCGTCGCTCAGCCGTTCCAGGACCCGCACGCCACGGCGCAAGTCGTGGAGATTGACGACCGCGCCGGTCCGGCACGAAGCCGCCAGCGTGGCGAACGAGCCGTCGGCATCGAGGAGGTAAAGGTGCGACTCCGTTGGATGCGCCAGGAGCTGATCCAGTGTGAGGGCCAGTGCGTCGGCGGGATCAGCTGAGCTGCCGCCGATCAAGGCCAGGTGTCCGTCGGTCCCGGGACTCCAGTTGAGCAGGGCGAGGCGTTGTTCCTCGGGCAGGTCCAGCCACCCCAGCTCCAGGCACCAGCCGTCACCCCGGGTATCCGGAGCGCCGGGCCGGGGACCGCCGGGACCGGCGGCCGCGGTGAGGGCAGCTGTCCGGGCGGGAGTCCGGGCCGTTCCAGGGGGCGGACAGGGCAGCAGGTCAGGCAGCGGCATCGCCACTGGGCTGCGCACCGCTGCGCCGCCCAGCCCTTCCCACAGCGAACCCGTCAGCGCCGCAAGCGGCGTCACCGCCGCGGCGGCCGGAGTCTGCGGCGGTGCGGCATTCCCGTCGCCGGAAGCCGCGGGCGCCGGCATCTCGAGCGCCTCGCAGGTCCGCAGCACGGTGACTTCGAAATCCCGCGCATCCGGGGGAATGCCGAAGAGGCTGGCCGACTGAAACTCCTCCGGTGCCTCGGTTCCGCGCGCAAGCAGCGCCCGGCCCGGCGTTTCAACGGCAATGCCGGCGGCGGCGTTGGTTCCTATGACGTCAGCCGACTCGTGGGCGGACTGCACGCGGAGGGCGATGCTGGTGGTGACGTTGGCACGGATATCCGCCGTGAGCGCGCCCTGTGGCCGCTGGGTAGCCATGACCAGATGAATCCCCAGTGACCTGCCGATGGCGGCGATCCTCATCAACTCGCTCAGCGACTCCGGCGCATCCTCCACGAGGATCCGGAACTCGTCGATGATGATGATCAGTTGGGGGAGCGGGTGACCGTCGGCTGCCTTCGAGACGCGATAGGCCGCAAGGTCGGGGGCGGTGGCCGCGGCCAGCACTTGCTCACGCCGGCGGACCTCGGCGCGCAACGACACAAGCGTGCGATCGAGTTCGCTCCTGGTGAGGTCCGTGAGCATGCCCACGCAATGGGGCAATGCCGTCAACGGACCCAGGCCGGACCCGCCCTTGAAGTCAAAGAAAAGGACATTTACCCGGTCCGGCGGGAAGCTCAGGGCCAAGGCCGCGGTAAGGGTTTGGAGCAGTTCCGACTTCCCGGATCCCGTGGTGCCCGCGATGAGCACGTGGGGACCGTCCGCCTCCAGGTCCAGGACGCGGACGCCGTTGACGCTGCGGCCGATGGGAACGGCCAGGCCGGGCGTCAGCCTGCCGTTCGCCCAGCGCCGGGCCGTTCGGGCCTCCGAAATATCGA
>Ga0207428_10001746_pt1 | contig 22251 bp, 20 predicted proteins | sample RhiMethybrSRZTD1_FD_187600 | JGI IMG/M metagenome (GOLD analysis project Ga0207428, IMG submission 187600) | Populus rhizosphere microbial communities from Tennessee, USA - Rhizosphere MetaG P. TD hybrid SRZTD1 (SPAdes) (version 3) | ecosystem: Host-associated > Plants > Roots > Rhizosphere >...
TTAGATCGTCACTATTACCCGATGGATCTATCGATCCAGCAACCATGCTGGAACCATTATATGGTGTCTTTGGATAGCGCCGGGTCTTCAGCAATTGGCTCTATCGGCTGAATGGTGGATGGATAGAGAGAGATGATCGAACCCTGGGTGAGGATGAGTGATCTTGGCCGACAGAAACTCAGGATCGATGCCCATAAAATTCATGGATTACCCGACGCCGGCTTGGTACATTCGATCATTGGATAGCCTGGCTTCTAAGTGCCTTTTGTCTATGGGAGGCACTCATGATCAACAGAACAGTAGCACGAATTCTCCATTTACCCCTTGCCGCTGTTTTATCCTCATTGCTGGTCCTGCTTCTAACATCTTTTGTGCAAGCTGACGCTGGGAAGCGTCCTTTCTGGACTGAGAAATCGGCTTTCCTTGAAGGTGAGGATCTTTTCGTGGTGGGAGTAGCGAGCCACGCTCACACGCTAGAAGAGGGACGGCAGCAAGCGTTTGAACGCGGGAAGATTGAACTGATGAATTATGCGCAGGTGACGACCCTAGAAGCTCGAGGGCTCATTATCGAGACTCAGATGACCTATGAAGAGGTGAATGAGGACGGCACTGCCACCGTCTTCCGGTTACTTCGAGTGCCGGTACAGAGGTTGCTTGAGATCCAAGGCCAGCTTCAATCGCAAGGCCACGCACAAGGCCATGCGTTAGATCATGCTCGGCAAGAGCTTCTGGTCCTCAAGCATTCGCTTGAGGACAAGGCAGTGGAGATAGAACAGCAGAAGCGAGAAGTTGAATTGCTTCTTAAACATCTCGAAGTCCGATACCCAGAGACGATCGATGCCAGTTCTCAGTCAGCACAGGTCGACTCTCTTACAAGTCGTATGGAACGAGCCGAGACAAAACTTGCCAGCCGTGAACGAGATCTGATGGAGCTTAGCCAACGAGCGAAGGATCGGATTGCGCACGAGACAGTCAGCGACGCACAGAGGTGCCGACTCCTGATGCTTGGAATGACGGCGGCGGAGGTAAAAACAATCATGGGTGAGCCTCGGAGGTCCCTCTCGATGGCGCCGACATGGTGGTTTTATGGCAGACCCGTGACCATTAATCTTCACTTTCGCGATGAGTACCTCAGCGCCATTAGTTACGATGCGCCTAACGGCAGCGAAAATGGCTGCCCTCCGTCCCTGAGTGAGCCAGCCCCGGTAAGTGAACGCTGAAAGGTACCGATGCGGGCCTCACTGTATCGTATACAATTACAATGGCCATAGGGCGGAGCTACAAAAATGAGACAAGCGGTCCCTAAGAAAGGCAGCCAGCTCGGATTTAGGGCCAATGCAGACTGTCTTGCAGAGATAGAGCGTGAGTTCCTCTTTCAAGGTTGCCGTAAGAAGGTGGGTAGCCCTGTCAACTGACCACAGATAAGAACGTCCTTATTTGCCACATCCGACTCATTTGACCAGCCCGTTGAGCACACAGAATGTCGCATAACCTGAGACTTCATGACCGCTTGAATGTCTGCTGTAGTCGTTGGCTAACCTGAAGCAAGCCCATGTTTCCGTCCGCAATGAAGAGTGATCTGGAAAGGACAGTCTATGTATTCTTCCGATGTCGGCATTACAGCGGCTCTCGGTGATTTTGTCATCGACGGCCTGGCATTTCGATACAGTAACTTTGTGCGGCGCCTCTACAACTTTTGTCAATCACTCGGCTTTGAACGCGGGAAAATTCTCCCGTCTCGAGCCTTCTGTTCCGACGAAAGCCAAGGGTACCCCATTATTCTCATCGCCAAACATTTCGGGGCCTTCCCCTTTAATCATGGGCGGGTAGGAGGCGTCGTCTCTACCGATCGACACGGGCCTTATGCGGAGCATGGAAAAGATCTTGTGATCATTCACGCCAGCCATGTCGGGTACGATCCACAGACGCACTCCTTCGGGTCGTATCGCCGCATGCACACACAACATTGTGAGATGAGATCAAACTGCGGAAAGATGGCCCTCGTCCTGGATTGGTACTTGAACGAATATGCCTTCGCAACGCAGAACATATTTCTTGAGCGTCATAGCGGACACTTCATGGTAACCATCGACAACTATCTGCTCAGGGAGAATAAGGCGGAAGGCTTGTTCCTCAACATGCCGAGCATCGTGCTGTCAGAAGAGGGAGGAAAGTGCCACCCGATCAGATCGTACAGCACCTCGAAGTGTTACCTTGCATCCCATGAGTTGCGCGCGCTCATGGGGGATGCCGCCTGGCCGTCCAGCGGACGTCGACCGATCGATGAATGGCTTCTTCCGGAACTCTTCCGCTTTAAACGAAATATTCCTGAAGATCTGGAAACCGACAGCTATCTTGAACACAATCTGCTGAATGCGATGGCTTCCATCGTGACTTCTAAGACTCCCTTATTGACCGCTGCCCAAGTGAATACGCAAATGGAATTTGACCGTGCCTATCGGACGATTGTGAACGCAGCAGAGTATCGAGGTAAGCAACTGGTCTTCATCTCCGGATTGAACATCGATATCTCCCCCCAGGAAGGGCAGGTGTTCCCGTTGACGAAATTCGTGCCGTGGGCGGCATTCGTCCAACGAGCAAACGGACATGCGTTGCTTCTAGAGCAGAAGGATCTCTTTCAGGCCTTGCTCAATCAACCCGAGAGCAATTCCGATGCAGTCAATCTCGAGGCCGCGATCCAAACCATGGAAGACACCGACGAAATCAGGATAAAACTCTTACAGTGACAGAGCAGCGAACACACGGTCCGTGCTGAAATCCTATAAACTAATTTCGTAAGCCCAATGAGAGCAACAATTTCACTTCTAAGTCATCGTGAAGTATTGTGCGTTCGGCCGACATTGCATCTCTTGACACCTTGTACGCTAGGCATACTTTCCATTAAGGGCATAAAGAGGGGGAACAGTATCATTTAATGGGCTGAACCGGGTTTTCCGATGGCCATGGTTGGCCATAGAAAGGGCAGGACAATGAGGACTAGCGTGACGCGCTTTTGCATCGGGTTGGCGAGCATCTGTTGCATTCTACTCTTTACCTTGGATGTGCAGGCGGCGGGGGAGGACAAGGCGATTGCGAAGTTGATCCAGTCGGTCTCTCACGCCATGGTGGATCTTCCCAAAACGAAAAATGTAAAAGCGGTGTTGCAATATTTTGCCGGGGATTATACGTTTTTGGAGGACGGTGAGTTTAAAACTCTCAAAGACCTGGAGGAAGTGCTTCAGAGTTTTGCCGCGGAAAAGGCGAGCGAGGAATTAATCGAAATCAAAGACGACGTGGTGAATGTTCAAGTCCGCATTGTTGGCGCTTGGGCCTGGGGTACGTATGACGAGACCTTCACCGCCATGAGTAGCGGACATATTCTGGATGAAGATATCAGCAAGTGCACGGGGATCTTTCGCAAAACAAAAGGCCGATGGCTATACGTTCACGAACACTGTTCTGAGGGAGTGGGTGATAGTCCAGCCTCTAACGGGGTGACACCGTAGGAACGAATCAGTCCGAGATCGCTGATGTTTGAAACAAAAGTTCGGAAGAGCACTGAGGGCCTTTCAATACTTCGCTCATTTCTCTTTGCTCCTGTTCGATCCTGTCACGAAACGACTTCATCAGCTTCAGTCCTCCATGCTCTGCTATTAAAGTGTTGGGCACGATAGTCCGATAGACCGTTAAGCCCGTATCTCTTCACCGCTCGGTCGTGGTTGAGCCGGTTGCACGGACCCTCAGCCCATTTAGATCAGGAATGATGAGGTCATGACACCGAAAAAGTCCAAGCTGCCGACCGTTCCTCTGCCTCCCGGCGCGCCGCCACGGGCGCGAATTCTCTTAGCTGAAGACAATACGGTGAACCAAAAACTCGTAGTGCGACTGCTGGAACGCTCGGGATACTGCGTCGACGTAGCGGACAATGGGCATGAGGCTTTGGAGGCGTTCAGTCAACGGCCATACGACATTATCTTGATGGACTGCCAGATGCCGCAGATGGATGGCCTCGCGGCCGCGGCTGAGATACGCCGTCGTGAAGGCATTCTGACCCACACGCCGATCATCGCCCTCACGGCCAATTCAAAGCAGCAGGATTGGGAGCTTTGCCGGGACGTGGGCATGGATGACTATCTCTCGAAACCGTTCCAGTGGGATGCCTTGTTCGACGTCGTGGAGCGTTGGCTGCCGCAGAAAGCAAAGCCGTCCGTGGAAACTTCAAGGGCTCAGGGCTCTATGCCCGATGTCGCTCCCACATGCTCGCAGCCACATCTCGACTATGACGTGTTGTCGGAATTGCGACAGCTTAACGGCGACGACGATCCGGCCTTTTTTAAAACGCTCGTCGTGAATTTTCTTTCTGACACCGCTCAACATGTAGCGGACATGCGCAACGCATTCACGGCGCGTGATGTCGATGAACTCAAACGGACGGCTCACTATTTAAAAGGAACATGCGGCAACCTGGGGGCAAAACGTTTTGGGACGCTCTCGAAGATTTTACAGGCCGCGATGGAGGACGGCGATTTTAGTTTAGCGGGCGGCGTCTTGACCCAACTTGAGACGGATATGCCCATCCTGAAGCAGACCCTCATAGCTGCCCTCAATGAGAAGGACCGAAAGAATGCGCCTGCCGGGCCCATACGTCCATGGCCGCAAAGCATTCTCATTGTCGAGGACGAGCGGAACATGCGCATGATTATCAAGCGTATCGTCATGCGGCTCGGTTGTCGGCGCGTGCAGGATGCCTTCGATGGAACACGCGCGCTCGCCTTGCTCAAGCAGGGGCCGGTCGACCTCGTCATTACGGACTGGAATATGCCGTCGATGGATGGGTTGCAGCTGCTCCGTCACATGCAGCAGGATAGCCACTTCCGCCAAATTCCCGTGCTCTTCCTGAGCGGCGATGCCGAAATTCAGCGTGTGCAAGAAGCCATCGGCGCGGGGGCCAGCGCTTATGTGGTGAAACCTTTCACGCCCGCCTTGCTCGAAAAGAAGCTCAAAGAAATGTTTGCCCACCCGGACCGATAACCGAGCACATCTTTTCCTTCTCGATTTCAATTATCCTAAGCTTGGAAGTCGACGGGTCAGTTCGGATTGGCAAGGAAGCGTATTATCCTTGATATCAAACCTATTCCACCTCTTTGTTTTGCGGCCTAGGGAGGAGGAATGATCATCAATATTGGTGAAAGGTCTCGGCGAAGAGAAATATCTATGAATGGGAATTCTCGCAGAGAGGAAACGTAACCCAAGGGCGGGAAAGGTACAAAGAGTTTACGGGTTTCCGGTAGAGGAGGGCCCTGCATTCTCCAGCGTCTTGCGCAAGCGTTCAGCTATTTCATTAGTTTTCTGTCGGGCCTGTTCAATCGCCTGTGGGTACCACAACTGGTCGTCGCCGAGTACTTGCTCCGGCTTGCGGCGCATTTGGGAACGCAAGACCGCCCGGTTGACGACAGAGAAGAAGACGTCCGGATCAGCCGGTTTATGAAGGAATGCATACGCCCCTCGTTTCGCCGCCCTCTGCTCCAGCTCTACATCGCCATAACCGCTGATGAGAATCACAGGCGTATCCGGCCGCACTCGATGGCATTCGTCAAGCAGCGCGATCCCATCAAGGCCGGGTAGCATGATGTCGCTGACCACCACATCGTAATCATGCGTTCGAATAGCTATGAGGGCCGACTCTGCATCCAAGGCGGTGTCGACGATAAAGCTCGGACGGTGGCGTAAGAGCAATTCTCGTCCGGCGTAAATGAAAGATCGGCTATCATCAACCAAAAGAATATGTACCATGGCGCGATTCTATGCCTAAAAGGTCTGTCGTGCACAGTGGATCCAGCGGAAGGAAGGCTGCCAACGCACTGACAACAATCAACCACGCGTCCTACTGGATCTCGCCATTGCAGTGCATCGGTGTTCCTGTACGCAATGGAAGAGGAGAGATTCGAATACGTCCATCACCATCCTTTTCTTTCTTCGGGTTGTCTGATCAACGAACCCCCTTGGCCGAATCGACACGACAAGTCTTTTGGCAGAGTAGGAATCAAATCTCTAACGGAAACTCAGGTTGACATTCCTCTACAGTAGAAAAATTTTAGGTTCCCCCTTGGGTGTATTCCGTTTCAACCCTGCCAATAGCTTACGGTAACGTTTTAGGTATGCATAGACCAATGTCGCCTGCAAATTTAGTTGACACCGAGCACCATAAAACGCTTATCACTATCCTGAGCAACAGTAGATAATACATCTTAGGAATTTACACGAGTGCTGCTTCTCCCATTTAATTAGGTGTTAACAAGTACAATATTTTACCAGGAGGTTCATCATGCTGAGGAGTGTTGTTCGAAGCGGTGTCATCGCGACGGGTCTGCTTCTGTCGTGTTTCGGCGCCGTTGCATCCGCGGATACCTTTACTGTGAATCCCGGTGCAATCGGCGTTGGGGGACCGACGGTCCCGAATGTGAACTTTGCGGATTTTAGCTACGTGGCGCTCGTCAATCAGACAGCGACGAACGGCACGGGCACGTTTAATGAGCAAGGTGCAGGCTTTTTTAGTTCGTATCGATTCCCCACCTTATCGGATGTGCTGCCGAATACCGGCATCAACACTAACTATAAACTCTATGCGACCTTCACCGGGGCAGGGACGGTGGCTCCTACAACCGGAATTCCAGGAGGGGAAACCGCTACCTTTACGAGCTTTGCGCTGAAGTTGTTCGTCGATCCGTCCTTGAATTCCGCAATCGTGGCCTCACCCGTCGGGACCCCTGGGGGCACGGTGACTGTCTCGGGCGCGGGGGATGACATTCTGGTCGGCCAGTCCACCGCCTTGGTGGCCGGACAATCCCATGCGTTCCCAGGTTTAGCTAATGGTGACTTCAAAGTGCTCGTCAACTTCCAGCCGGTTGGAGGGTTCTTGAGCGGCCCGTTCACGCTTTCCGTGAACATCGCGACGTTTGATGGCGTGAATACCAGCTTGCAAGGGTTCAGCTTGAACAACTTCACCTCGGGCCGAGTGGATGGTTCGGGCAACTTGAGCATCACCGCGGTTCCAGAACCGTCAGCCTTGCTCCTCTTGGGATCAGGGTTGGTCGGGTTGGGCTGGGTTCGTCGGCGGGTGCGTGCGTAAATCCGTAATCGAGGCCCTCCGGCTTCAATGGAGGGCCTCGATCAACAGGAACGCAGTGTGTGAAACGCTGTTCGGTGGCTGACCATGATCATCCGTCAGCATTTAGGTAAATGGTATGAAGCCCATAGCGAACCATACTGCGGAGGATACGCCAGGAAATGCACGGACGACCCTCACGCTCACGCCTCATCAACGCGAGATCTTGACGCCCATCACCATGTCCGGACCAGCAAAGAGATCGCACAGCAATTAAGGATCAGTTCTCAAACAGTCGAAGTGCATCGATACAGTCTGATGTGACGTATAAAGGTTCGCAATGTGGCCGAATTAATTCGTTAGGCATTGCTCTATCACGACCTGCCGCAATCCTATTCTTGAAAAACACATCCGCTTGGAAAGCGCGTTGTTGCGGTGTGTGGTGTGATTATTGGAGGGCGAGTAACACACTATGACTGTCGATCCTAGTCCATTCCTATTTCTGAACACCGGGAATGCCCGCCGGTCCATTGTCTCATTGAGACACTTCGCATGATACATCTCCATGAAAATGGACAATTTCTTCATCCTGAAGACGCTTCAGATTCTACAATTGAGCCATAACGCTCTCTATTGAGTAGCCTGGCGACTGGCATCCTCCCTGCAATTCTTCTTTCGTGAGAAGCGGTGCACGGGAATGAGGAGGAGTTGTGGCGCTCGTAAAGACCTCTACAGCCGGCAAGACGAACGAAGGACGGGCGGTGCTGGATTGGCACAAATCGGCCCGGTACAACGTTCGTATTCCCGTCTCTATGCCGGGCCTCGGTCGCGGCGAGGCGATGATACACAATCTTTCGCCGAGGGGTTGTGCCATCGAGTCCATGTCGTCGCACCTTCAACATGAGGACGTTGTTCTCCGCTTTGTGCCGCCCGGCGGGGAAGAAATCAACATTCTGGCGCAGGTACGATGGGCGAGCTGGCCCTTTGTGGGAGTTGAGTTTTGCCCCGGGCAAGAGGAGGCACAGCGACGCATGGCTATGTATTTAGAACGGCTGCCGCGGTGCCAACTGCTCGATGGTGACATGTACTGATGATCGGCCGGCCCGGCGGTGGATGTTCAGAAAAGGAGCGACGCAATGGCTGATATGATGGCGGAACAGGAAATTCCATGTTGTCCCACCGAGCGACGAGCGACGGTCCTCCTCGTCGATGATCATCCGTCCATACGGCTCATCTTGAGCGCGGGACTGAAAGCGCATGGCTTCGATGTATTGACCGCCGGAACCGCCGAAAAAGCGATGGCCTTGTGTGAAGCATTTGATGGCCCCATCGATATCTTGTTAGCGGATGTGGGACTGACCCCGCACGAACTATGGCCTGTAGCCGGCTCCGATGACTCCATCTCGCACGGTGTAGTCTTAGCAGATCAGGCGGTGCGCCTACGGCCCGGGATAAAGGTCGTGCTTTTCACGGGCTATTCCGATGAGCGCCTGGAGCTGCTGGGCGCCGACATCAAACGATTTTTTCTTCTGCGTAAGCCGTGCGGCCTGCCGACCCTTGTCTCGACCTTTCGGCAGCTGCTTCAGTCTTCCAGCAAGCATGGTACGGTAGCGTCTTCTGTTTCAAACAATAATGTAGGGATGGCGTTATGAATCAGCTCGACCAACCACAGTCTTCCCTGGGGGACATCGCGCGTGGGATTGCGACGTTTCGCCAATTGGCGCAACAGATTGAAGCGGTCCGTCAGGACTTCTTGATGGAAGGGAACAGCGCGCCGGCTCAGTTGCCATCCGAAGTCACGCAGTTTCACCTGCGACGTGAAATGGTGGCCCTTGAACGTCAAATCCGCCAGGCTCTCATGAATGCATTTGGCAAAGACTCCCCGCAGTTCTTCCATTGCGGCGAGTTCAAATTTGCCTCGGCCACACTCGTCGGTCTCGAAAAGGGACTCGCTGTTCTCGACGGCTTCATTTTTGACCTTGAACAGAAACGGCTCCATCTCTTGGGCCATGTCACTCCGACCCAGCAGCCGGCGATTGATCCGACGACCGACCTCTACACGGAACAGATTTTCCAGCGTTATGTGGGACATGAAATGGCCTGGTCCCAGCGACACGGCGGGTCCTTTGGCTTGCTGCTGCTTCGTTTATATATGGGGACCGCCGGCGACACTCGGTTCGGCGCAACGATCGATCAAGACATATTAGTCACTATGGGATGGGTCTTGGAGACCAGTGTGCGCGCCTGTGATGTTCCGAGCCGGCTTCAAGGGGGTGACTTCGCCGTGTTGTTGCGGGAGGCCAATGAACTCGATGTCAATGCGGCCCTCAATCGGGTCGTAAGCAATTTCAGGATTGCAACGGCGGCGACCATTGGGCGGGAGAAGGTGCACCTCGAATACACATCGGCGATCTATCCCTTCGATGCGGAGTCGATGGATACGTTATTCTCTTATGCGCAAGATCGTTGGACCCGCGTCCCGGACGAGTCGTACGACGATCAGGACAAGTCCGTGAAGTGCGCCATTGATGGACGTTAGGCAGGACGGGGATCGTCGGAGGTAGAAGGAATTTTGGCGGATGCTGATCGCCGAGCGCTACTTTGTCTTGAGCGAATCTCAGGTGGAGGCCGTTGACGGTAGGGTCATCATCATCTGGTCCAGACGCTCGGCTTCAAGTGGATCGAGGAGCAGGAATTCTATTCCACACAGCGCCTGATGGATCCACCGCACGGTGGCGCCGCTGATGAGAAGCGGAGCAACATTGCCGGGCAGTCGCAACTGCAGTTGACACGCCATTCCGTCTCTCACGGGCATAAAACTATGAAGACGGCAGCCACGGTGGGAGACATCCATGACGACCCCGCCGTATTGATGGCCGCTGTCTATCGAGACCCAGGAGTCCAGACGCAAGCGATAGCGCGGCGTCTGCCTTCTTTCCAGTCGACTCATGTTCAAGTTGCTCATCCAACGTTTGTCCCGCGTGCTGACTAGAGCGTGATGCTGAGTTGATCGGCGCGGGCGTTCAAGACGAACTGCGTCGCGGTCGCAGTGCGAAACAAGCTGTCAACCGTCTCTGCCTCAAATGGAAAGCCGCCGATGCCGACCCTCAATCCCCACCGCTGAGAAGGATGCAAGACAGACAACTGCACCACGATGTCTTCGGCCATGCGACAAATCGCAGTTTGCGCGCCAAAGCGATCGGATTCCGGTAAGAGCAATCCGATCGTATTCTCTGCCAAGCGACCGGCATAATCGTAGCCTCGAAGGCAGTGGGAGCAGGCGCGACCCAGTGCCTCATGGAAGATATCCATGGAAATGCCCGCCAATTGCTCCACCTGTGACAGCACGAGGATGCCCGATGAGGCGCATCGTTCACTTCGGCGCAATTCCTTAAAGACAGCGTCATAAAATCGGTCACGATCCAGCATACGAGTCGCCCCCACCGGGTGCGCCGTTGGAAGGAGAATCGCGGCAGAAAGTGCGTCCTGCGCTCCAACTGGCTCTTCGGTCACGAATAGATTGGGTCTAAGGCCACTCGCCCGCGTGCCGGCTTCATTCACAATGGCTGAACGCATATCCCTCCTTGCTGAATCGTGTAGGTGTGTCTGCACGATTAGACTGCAGTGAGAATCTGATCGAGAGAACTGAGCAAGGACTATGCTCGTGCCACACGCATGAAACATGCGGACTTCAAAGTGTAAGACGAAGCGAGGCGGCAAAAACTGCCTACCAGTGAGGCAGAGATAGGCAGGGATGTGGAGTCACTCAATTGCGAATTGAACTTTCTTATTGGCGAATGCGCAATCGTTCGATCAAACAGATGAGATCGGTGTTCGACTTCATCGTTTAAAAATTGACGCGTAAATTAATGGAACCCACATGATATGTCGTCTGATAGGTCCCATTGACGGAGCCGGGGATGGCAATGGGATTCGCATTACCGCTGACTGTCCGTGTTTCATACAGCAGCGCTTTATAGGCAAGGTCCAGCCCAATGGCTTGTGGCAGAAAGCGCTTCTTCTCAGATCCACCGCACTCCACGAAGCCAAAAAAGCGCCCGCCTTCCTTGCAGAGGAGTCCGAGACCAACTGAAATAGAATGATTGTCGGCGTCCGGGATGGAGGGGTTGAACGAACTATCCGGCGTCGGCGATTGAGAAAACCAATACCCGCCACGGAGTGCGATTTCCCAGTTGGGCAAGATGTCTGGATGGAGCCATCTGTGCTCCGTGCCCACCATAATGGTAAATCCGCTTCGATAGTTTTGAGGGAACGGAATGGTGCCCAGGGGTGGTGAGAGATGCACATCCAAATTGCGGACCGATTTCCAGCCCGTATAGTCTATATCCATCTCAAGTTTCCACTCCCGGTCCCGATCGCGAACAGGCCAGAGGGCGATCCCACCGGTGATGACTTGAGGTAGCACGAGGGTCGTCGAAGCATCCGATACGAGTGCGCCACCGGCCCGAAACTCCCCATCCAAATGCAGAGTGGCTTGACTGCGATAGATGATCCCAATGTTGGCGAGCGGCTTGCCATCCGCATTCACCAACGGTGTATAGAGCGCGCTGACGTTGAAGCCGAGCGCCGTATCTTTGCCGTTGACTTCGAGCGGCGTGCCGCCCGGCGGAAGGCCCGGTCCTCCGGATGAGATGAGGCGCTGCTCATATTGCCCTTCTCCGATGAGACCTGAGAATGTGTAGATGTCGAGCCCTACGCCGAGCGACAGTCGGTCGTTGACCTTATAGGCGAGCGTCGGTTTGATATCGAGTAATTGTAAAGCGGCTCCCGTGGTCGCCGTCGCGAAGGGGCCATTGGTTGGCCAGCGGTAAAGTGTTCCAAAGGGGAAAGTAAGCCCGATGCCCACGGCCATATTTCTAAGGACGGGTGCGGCGAGTCCGACGTCGTTCAGATTGGCCGTGATATAGATGTTGCTAGGCGGTGGATAGGCAACGGACCCATTAAAATCGCCACGAGCGGTTTGCCCGGCTGTATTCCTGTACGAAGTGCTTCCCCCCAGAAGGGTAGTCCCGAAATAAGCCTGCACGCCCCGCAACTGCATCATGCCGGCGGGATTATAGTAAATAGCGGAGGGGTCATCGGCCTGCGCGGTAAATGCGTTGCTCTGGCCTGCAGCAGCGGCGCCTTGGTCGAGAATGCGGAATGATGCGGTGTACCCGCTACGTGGACAGATGAGCAGAACGTTTATGACAAGTATTAAAGTAAGCGCGGTCGGTCTAATAAAATTGTGTCTACCTATTGGATGTAAAAAATTATAACGATATGTCATGACCTTCATATCACTCTCCTTGTCCAAGGTACCCAGCGTCTTGCCGTCACGGAAGTGGATTCATTGCAAGATTGGTGAGTGTACGATATGCGCGTTTCAAGAATAGTTACTCATTAGCGGAATGCTTGGCAGATAGCAAGAACCTAGTAGCGGTCATCTATTAGAGCGGATCCCCTTGACAGGTATGTCGTGACCGAATAGCCTCCCATCTTCATACCGTTCGTCTCTGGACGGACATGTGAAGGAGATTCCATTCGTGGCAACGGGAAGGAACGTGGCCGACCTTCAACCATCCACTCGCCTTTCCCAAGAAGCCATTTCGGACCGTGGCATCTTTCATCCCGAAATGTCTCACAGCTACGAGGAGTGGCGAGATCAGTTTGCGAGAGAGCGACTGCGACTGCTGTACTATCTTGGTCTGATTGCGAATCCGGTCTTCATTGCCGCGGACCTTCTCCTCCATCGTGAACACCTTCATTCACTCATCATTATTCGCTCAGTGCTTGAGCTGGGGTTATTGTTGTGTTTTGTGCTGTTTAGGCGCACCGCTCTGTTGAGACCGAAGACGCTGGTCGTACTATGGGTGATCATCGGCAATGTGTGCATTGCGCATATGACGGCAGTCCTCGGAGGTTTTACCTCGACCTACTACAATGGTTTGAACCTGGTATTCCTGGCTGCAGCGGTCATCGTTCCCATTTCGTGGCCAACTCACCTCCTCGCGCAAGTCGTCTGTCTGGCTTACTACTATGGGCTTAATTTTCTTCATCCCATCGATTCCGCGGGCATCAATGCGGCCATAGAAAACTTTTTCTTCCTGATATGGACCTGTGTTGCCTTACTGTTTTCGGTGTACTTGTATGAGCGTTTGCAACGCGCTGAGTTTCAGGCGCGACGGTCTGAGGTGAACGCTCGACGGGACCTGGAAACATCGAATCAGAAACTTCTTTCACTGGACCGCTTAAAGAGCGAGTTCTTTGCCAATATCAGTCATGAGCTGAGGACACCGTTGACCCTGACTCTGGGGGCGTTCAAAACCCTTTTGAAACTGTCACCAGTAGTGGAACATGAAACACTTCTACAAACGGGGCTCCGGAACACTTCTCGCCTCTTGTTCATGATCAACGAATTGCTCGATCTCGCTAAGTTCGATAGCGGCCGGACACAGCTTCGAAAACGCCGTGTCGATCTGACCACCCTGATACAGAATGTCGCGGCAAACTTTGAGTCGAGCCAAAAGAGCCGCGTACATACGAAAGGGCTGAGTCAACCCGTCGTCGTCGAAGTTGATCCACGTCAAATGAAGAAAGTGCTGTACAACTTACTCAGCAACGCCTTTAAATTTAGCGACCCCGAAAACGGCCGGGTGTGGATTCGGGTCATCGAGAGGGAAGAGGCCATCGAGCTGGAGCTTGAAGACAATGGTATCGGCATCCCCCACGAGCAGCTCCAACGAATCTTTGAACGTTTCACTCAAGTGGAAGGGAGTGCCTCTCGACGTTACGAAGGTAGTGGTATTGGATTGGCGCTGGTTAAGGAGATTGTAGCCCTTCACGGCGGAACGATCTCCGTTGACAGCGACGTGGGCAGAGGATCGACGTTTACGCTCCGGCTGCCCTATGGACGGGCCGGCGATTTAGACGTCGTTGAAACGGACGATGATGATACGACGATACTGCCCGTCGCCCCAGAAATGCAGGACGATGAGATCACAGCCGTCAGTCCGGCTTCATCGTCCGACAACCGTCCGTTGGTGCTTGTCGTCGACGATAATGCGGACATGCGTCGTTACTTGAACCAGTTGCTCGGCCGAACTTTTCGAACGGTCTCAGCGAAAGATGGCGTGGAAGCTCTGGAGCACGCCAAGACGCATCGGCCGGCGCTTATTCTCACCGATGGCATGATGCCACGCATGAGCGGCTACGACTTGCTCAAGGCCTTGCGGGCAGAGCAGTCACTCCGGTCGATTCCTGTGATCTTCTTAACGGCGCGGGCGGGCAGCGACGCCCATGTAGAGAGTCTGCAGGCCGGGGCTGATGATTACATCGCAAAGCCGTTTGATGAAAACGAGCTTCTCGCTCGTGTCAGCAATTTGATCCGGACACGCGCCCAAGAAAGAGAACTGCGCGAACTTCAGAAAGAAAAGATGGCGCAATTTCTTCCTCCGCATGTGGCCGACATGATCCTCTCTGGCGACCAGGACGAATTTTTGAAGGGCCACCGGGCTGAAATCAGCGTGGCGTTTGTCGATCTCCGTGGCTTCACCGCCTTCGCTGAGACGGCCGAGCCTGAAGACTTGATGGCGGTGTTAAGAGAATATCAATCGGTCATCGGCGAAGTCGTTTCTGAATTTGACGGGACGCTGGAGAGATTTTCTGGGGACGCGATCATGATTTTTTTTAATGATCCTCTGCCTGTTCCGAATCATCGGCACCAAGTGACACGCATGGCTCTGGTCATGCGCGATCGCTTGGCCGACCTAGCCAGCCAGTGGGCCCAGCGGGGCATTCGATTGGGCGCCGGAATTGGACTCGCCGCAGGCTACGCCACATTAGGGATCATCGGATTTGAACGGCGCCATGACTATGCCGCTATCGGTGGGGTCACGAACCTGGCTGCTCGGCTCTGCAGCGAGGCTCAACACGGGCAAATCTTAGTGTCTGAGCGCTTTCTCCATGAGGTGGATAATGTGGTCGATTCAGAATCAGTCGGCCATTTGACGCTGAAGGGATTTCAGCAGACTGTCCACGCCTATAATGTCATTGGCTTGAAAACTTCTTGCCCGGATACCCACCTTTCCAACCTTCAGTAGGCGGCACTGCATGCTGTCCCCGTTGACTCGATGGTCTACCATTTAAGCCGTTCAAATTCCTGATCACCTCCTGTGGGCTAGCTCAATCCAGGCCCGTCAAGCTTATGTCGAGCGTCTGAAGACGGTTCTGGATTACCACCTGGTAATGGCCGCGATTTATCACCCTAGCCTCTTCTCATCTTGCACGTCTCGGTCGGTTGGCACTCTTGACCGCCTGGAGTCAATACACTGGAGTGGCCCCTGGGCAAATGACAGTCACCGTGACGTACATCACACCCACTTTGTGATGTACGTCACGGTGCAGGGGGTCCGTCAAGGAGTAAAACTTTGGTTTAAAGAGAGATAACCAGGACATATGCAATCACGCAGCCGTTGGGACTGATCCCAATGGCGTTCCGCTAGGGGCACTATGAAAATACGTATTTTAGGATGCCATGGATCTGAGCAGCTTCACGAGGATACCAGGCTTCCTCCGAGTAAAGCCTGCGGATTTTTGTTGAATGACACGGTGATGGTCGATGGAGGGACCATTAGCTCCCAGTTAACCTTCTCGCAACAAACGAAGATCAGGCATGTTTTGCTCAGCCATCTACATTTTGACCACATTCAAGGCCTACCGTTTCTGGCGGATAATATCGCGGAAGATACTTCTGCGCATGTCGAAATCGCGAGTATTCCCGAAGTGATCAATGGACTCAAACATCATATTTTTAATGGGGCGGTCTATCCGGACTTTTTCAGGTTACCGACTCCCGATCGTCCGATTCTATCTTGTCGATATCTTGAGACAGGCGAAACAATCTCAATAAATAGTCTTAGGGTCACAGCCATCCGGGTCAATCACTCGGTACCGTGCGTCGGATTTATCATTCGGCAAGGTGATGTTTCGATTGTGTACAGCGGCGATACTCATGACACCGAAGAAATCTGGAATCAAGCTGCAAGCGAGCCCACGCTGAAGGCTGCATTCATAGAGACCTCGTGTCCCGAAGAGATGCATGAGCTTGCGAGGAAGAGCAAACATTTAACCCCATCATTGCTGGCCACCCAAATTCGGAGGATCAATCGCCCCGACCTTCCAGTTCATGTGTACCATCTGAAACCTCGATGGCGCCATGCGATTGAACGACAATTGATGGAGCTACGACTACCTAATCTAACGATCTTGAAGGAGGGAGACGAATTACATTTCGGTAGCGATCCAACTGCATCGGTTAAAGAATGTGAGAGCTCGTCGCGAAGACTCTTCGGAGATTAAACGCGAGTCTGTAGGACTCGTCGATCTCAAAGACTGTTTCTGCTCTGTCATAGACCCCTGTCGAATCCCCCGTTCATGCTGCCGGCGGCATTTTCCATACGGACACCTCTTCCCTGATTCATGAACTTCCGATCCTTCTTGACGAGCAGCAGCTATGGTCGATAGCCACCTGTAGCTTTTGTTTAAAGTCGGCGGCGGCATATGGTTTCCGTATCGTGTACCACGCATTCCGATTAGAGAGCGTCTCCAACACTTGTTCGTCTCGGTCATGGCCGGTCAACACTACCATCGGCGCTCCCGGGAAACATGCCCACAAGAAATGCATAACGGTGATTTGCGACGTTTCATAAGACGGTAGATCTATAACTACGGCAGTAATGGGCATGGTACGGTCTGGAGCCTTTTGCGCAGATGCAAACATCGTCTCGTAACCTTCGTGCTCAAGGAGATCCTTGATAACGATCCGCAGGTCCTCTTCATTTGACCAGACGAGAATCCTTCCTTTACGGGACACGCGATCATGTTTCATAATCGACCTCCAGTCTCCTTGGTACGGCAGGGGAGGTGCCTAATACTCTGGAGGTACTCTATCTTGGACGATCATTCTGCGCGGTGACTGACGTCACGGAAGTCCTGTGAAGTAAGTCACGGCTCAACTGCGGGGATTGCAGCCGCTTTCAACCGAGGGAAGCATGAGCATAAAAAGAACCGCACTACGTAACTTGTCCCTCTTTGCAGGGCTGACGGAAGAAGAGTTGACGGTTCTGAGCGCCTTGTTGCGAGAGACGCATTACCCAAAAAATAGTGTGGTGTGTCAGGAGGGAGAACCAGGCGAGTCTTTACTGCTGATTACCCAAGGCAAGGTCAAAGTCGTGTTGCTGGGTGAGCAGGGGCAGGAAACGATCCTCACAACGATGAATGAAGGGTCGTTTTTTGGCGAATTATCGCTGATTGATGGGGCGTCAAGATCCGCGACGGTCATTACGCTCGACAAGTCGACATTTCTGCAAATGACACGTGAAGCGTTTCTCTCAGCCCTGCGGACGGATCCGAATATTGCCATGAAAGTCCTGGTTCACCTGAGCGTGCGGGTTCGCGACCTGACGGAGGAAGTGCGTTCAATGAGGATGTTTGATATCTATGGGCGTCTGATCCGCTGTCTTGTTCGGCTGGGGCAAACAGAGGGGCGACGAGATGAATCGGTAATTACACTATCGTCTGTACCGAATAATCAGGAGCTTGCCCGTATGATCGGTTGCACACGGGAATCTGTCAGTCGTGCCATGAAGGTTCTGCGTGAAAACGAATTTCTCACAGTCATTGGCGAGGGCGTGCAGATTCAAGAACGGGCATTGAAACAATATTGGCCATCCTTTTAGCTTTTTGTACAGCTTCGCCTGCAGGAGGAACTCACGAGAACACGGTAGTTCCTCCCGGTTCTTCTCAACATAATCGGAAGTTAATTTAAAGGAGGAGTGTTGAGGGTTTCCCCGAGAGGCGGCAAACGCGTCCTTTACGCTTGTCTCGTCACAGCGTCTTGCAACCCACCTGTTTGACTTCCTGCACATCGGGCGGTTCGTCCGATAGTTCTTGATAGACCCAAGGCTTCTGCCTGGCTCTCGATTTTGCGAGCTTTGCCGCGTCTTCCGGTGAAGCGGCGGTCACCAGTTGTCGCTGTTCCACGATGGCCAATGCTGCCAACCGTACTTCATATTCCGGCATAGAATTCTGAACCCCGATTGATTGTGTTCGCCCGCTCGTATGCTTAGCACTGGCAATTCGTCGTAGAGCACCGTTTTTATACAGAGTCTGTTGAAATTGCACAACGTGTCTCGTGCAAAATCACAAGCTTGAGCCTATTGCATAGACCGCCAGGCGTAATAGCTATCGCTCTCTAGCTATGAGCACGGAAGGCCATTGCTTACAGTTGGCTCCCCCCACTAGAGTCTTTCGAGAGTGAGTTGCGACGAATTGACTGACATCGCACACAGCTGGATCGCGCTACAACGATGGCGAGAAATCCGAACACGCCAGTCTTTGTGCGAGTCCGATTCATGGTGCAGCATCATGGTGATGATGCGAAAGAGAGAGTGGGAATGAGGACGCGACGCGTATTGCTCACGTGCATGGGTGTGGCATGTCTAGTGGGTGTGTTTCAATTCTGGCCGCAACTCGCGCCAAATGCAGTCGATACGGATGGGGACGGGTTGGACGATCGGTTAGAGGCTCGGCTTGGCACAGACCCGATGAAGCCGGATACGGACGGCGATGGATTGCTGGATGGCTGGGAGGTATTCGGGGTGGTCCCGGCCTTTGCCGGTCCGGAGGGCAACGCCCTGCCGGTCGCGATTCCAGGCGCCAACGCGTTGCGCAAGGATGTGTATGTCGAAGTCGATTGGATGCGGGATACGGGCCACACGCATGCTTTTCGGCGCGCGGGGCGAGATCGAGTCGAAGACGCCTTTACGCGCGCGCCGGTCAGTAATCCCAGCGGCGAGTTCGGTGTCAATATCCACATCGATGCCGGACAGCTTGGCGGGGGCGGCGATGAAATCGAACATCAGCAAATTCTCGCGGTCGGGACGGGCTACATTTCCACGCCGGGAGTGGGGGATTCCGGTCAAGGGAGTGGGATCGCCATCGGCAACATCGACAACAATCCGGCTCCCGACATCGTGGTGATGGCATACGATAATCCGTCTGGGCCGAACAACTTTCGCTATCGCATCGGGTGGAACGTTAACCGCGACGGCATTCCGTCAACCTGGAGCGAAGCGCCGAATACTCCATGGAGCGGCGACATTCAAGTCGGCGGCGTCGGTGATGAAGGGCAAGGCGCGGGGTTGCGATTGATCGATCTGGATAACAACGGTCGTCCGGAACTCGTCCTCATGGCGTATGACAATCCTTCCGGTCCGAATACCTTTCGCTATAAGATCGGGCGGAATTTAGGCGTGGGCGGCATCGCGGCCAGTTGGAGCGGGACGACGCAGATCGGAGGCGTCGGCAACGAAGGGCAGGGCGCGGGACTGACCTTCACCAATCTCGACGGCAATGCGCGGCCTGAGATGATCCTGATGGCGTACGACAATCCCAGCGGCCCCAACTCTTTCCGTTATCGCATCGGGTGGAATGTGGATGCGAACGGCGCCGCTGCGTCCTGGAGCGGCATCATTCAAGTTGATGGCGTCGGCAACGAAGGGCAGGGCGCGGATGTTGATGTGGCGGATTTGGATATGAACGGACGTCCCGATCTCATTCTTATGGCGTACGATAATCCATCGGGCGCGAATAGCTATCGCTATCGCATCGGCTGGAATCTAGACGGCACCGGCGGCGCTGCGGAATGGCAGGCCGGCTATGTGACGTATCCCGGCGCGGGGAACGACGGCGATGGCGCCGGACTAGCCGTCGCCAATCTGGATGGGGGGCGCACCGACCTATTGTTGCTGGCGTACGACGCGCCGAGCGGCGCGAACAATTTCCGGGTGAATATCGCTTACGATCTGGATGCCGCCGGAGAAGCGGTGCACTACGATTATTACAAGGCGCGTTTTTTCAATCCCGCGCGAGCCGGTATCTATCACTATTGCGTCTTCGCTCATGACTATTGGCAAGGCGGCAGTTCGTCGGGGCTCTCGTTCTCGAATCGTGATTTTATCGTGACGCTGGGAAGCTGGTCCGCGCAAACGGGAGATGATAACGATCAGTCCGGGGCCTTCATGCACGAGCTTGGGCACAACCTGGGGCTGGGGCACGGCGGCGACAGCGGCGTCAACAACAAGCCGAATTATCAAAGTATTATGAATTACAACAATACCTATACCGTGGATGTCGATTACGACGGCGGTCTCGACGGAACGCTCGATTATTCCCACGGTTTTCTCTTTCCGCTGAATGAAAATGCGTTGAACGAAAATCTGGGCGTCGCCGATTATGTGACGACCGAGGGCGTGGGGAACGAAGGCGATGGAGCCGATCTCGCCGTCTGGGACCTCGACGGGAACGGCATTCAGGATCTGCTCTTTCTCGCCTATGACGCCCCGAACGGCGCGAATAATATTCGCTATAAAATCGGATTCGATATCACGGGCCGCGCGGTGCCGCGCCGATGGACAAACGGGTATGTGCTACAGCCTGGGTTCGGCGATTCCGGGCAGGGCGCCGGCGTGGAGTTGGTGGATCTGAACGGCAACGGGCGTCCGGAAATGATCGTTCTGGTCTACGATAATCCGTCCGGCCCCAACAACCTGCGCTACCGAATCGGCTGGGACATCAATGCGCAAGGCAAGACGAGCAATTGGAGTCGGACCTACATGGTCGACGGCATGGGAAACGAGGGACAAGGAGCGGCGATCGCGGCGACAAGCCTGGATGCCGATCCACGGCCCGATCTTCTCGTGATGGTGTACGATAACCCGGGAGGGCCGAATAACTTCCGCTACAAGATCGCATGGAACATCGGACCCGGCGGCACGGTGTCGTCATGGAGCGGCGTCACGCAGGTCGACGGTGTCGGCAATGAGGGTCAAGGCGCAGGCGCGGCGTTTTTCAATCTCGATGGCAATCCGCGTCCTGAGTTGCTCCTCATGGCATACGATAACCCCGGCGGCCCCAATACCTTCCGCGTCAAGATTGGGTGGAACGTGAGTACCGCGGGAATTGCGTCGAGCTGGTCGAACTTTACGGCGTTCGCGGGCGTGGGCAATGAAGGGCAAGGGGCCGGCATTCGTCTGGTAGATGCAAACGGAAACGGCCGGCCGGAGATGATTCTGATGGCGTACGATAATCCCGGTGGGCCCAATACGTTTCGCTATCGAGTGGGTCGTGATCTCGGTCGTGACGGTGGGTTGGGACAACCGTTCGGCTTTCCGCGAGACTGGAACGGTAACGGGACGTTCGATGCGTCTGTGAAAGTCAATATTAACGGGGATACGGATAACAGCGGGAATCCTATCTTCGGTGTGTTAACCGACTGGGACGATTGGAGCCATCTGGTTTACTAATATGCGCCGATCATTACGCATCATATCGACAGCCTTGCGGGGGGCCGTGTCCATCAGCGTCCTGCTCTCGGCCGGCATAGCCTTCGCACAGGGGCCGTCTCTCGAGCAGAAGCGCGAGTCGACTCAGCCTCCCGCAGTTCAACCCGAGCCATTTGTGAAACCTCCGCTGGTCAATCGACAATTCACCGGAGAAATCCGTCGTATTCTTCCGCAACAGGTCGAGATCCATATCAAGGAAGCCGCCGAGACGGTGACCCTTCACCTGCGTGATGAATGGACGCGGCAGTTGAAGCTGGCGCCCGGCGAGTCGTATGGGATTCTCGCCCATCAACGCCATACGCCCGGCGGCATTACCACAGCCGTGAAGTTTCACGACGATCGCGGACTTTATGCGTTAGCGGAGACGATTCACGACGTGCCGCTCTTCACCGTCCTCGATAGAGAAGGACTCGCGGTAGACCAACGCCCACAACAAGGTAAAACGTTTGTATATGAAGATGCGTGTAAGGCGGTGTACAACGTGCCGGTCGAATTTACGGTAGGCAAAGAACAGATCCTCGTGCAACCGCACGAGAGCGCGCGCATCGAACTGGACGGCAAGCCCTATGCGTTGACCTTGAACCAGAGTCAGTTCATCGTGCTGAAAGAGTGCTCTATCACCTTCGAGGGCGGCCGCTCACAGCTAGACTATAGTGTCGTGCGGGCGGCGAATAAGGAGAGAGAGAACACGCCTCGGCATTGAAACGTGTCGCGGGAAAGATCGGCAGCACTTACGGGAAG
>Ga0207428_10001747_pt1 | contig 22243 bp, 9 predicted proteins | sample RhiMethybrSRZTD1_FD_187600 | JGI IMG/M metagenome (GOLD analysis project Ga0207428, IMG submission 187600) | Populus rhizosphere microbial communities from Tennessee, USA - Rhizosphere MetaG P. TD hybrid SRZTD1 (SPAdes) (version 3) | ecosystem: Host-associated > Plants > Roots > Rhizosphere >...
TGATCATCAGATTTGCGCCAGAACCGGAAAAAAACTTCCCGGTCAAAGGCGGGCTATGCTAATCTGTATTCAATTGAAAACTGCTGTAGATTGAGACGGTGATTGAAGGTTTGATAGCTCGGCAGTTGTGGAAAACACGCACCCCAATGCTCCTGGACATATCAGTGAATCGTCTTCTGTTTGAAGCGCCTTTGTAGATGTCCAAACAGGTAGACCGTGATGAGTCCTTGATCTGTAACGAGCGGCTCGGTCGTATTCGGACTCCAGCGTCGATACTTGAGCGCTGGATGTTTATCGTAGGCTGTGCAACCCCACAGAATGAGTTGAATGAATTGGATTTCTAGTTTCATCACCCAACTCTACAACGTCTGTTAGGATTGCAGCCTTATCCTTGGTTCGCATTATAAAGACAGCAAAGAATAATGATGGATCTCTTGGGGAAAGACTGGAGGAGAGATATGTGTAGAAGTAGAGCGTTTGCTCTCTTGGGGGCAGTCGCGTTGCTGGCGAGTTGTATGAGCGTGGCGGCCAACGAAGAGGGCCAGTCGTCGGTCGGCGCGTCCTCGAATTCGGTAACGACCGGCGTCATTCAGCTCAACTTCTTGTACGTTCACGGCGTAAAGAATGACGGCGCGTCCCGCATCAATGCGGCCAACTCCCTGTCAGACTTGAAGAACTCAATCGAAGCCGACATCCCGACCTGGATTTCGAACTACCAGGCGGCGCATCCGGGCGTCACGATCAACGTCGCGAGCGCTACGGCCAATCTCTATACGGCGCCGGCCTCGCCCTACCACCCGACCGACTCGCTCGGCCCAACGAACATGGACGACTGGGAGGTCGGCGACCCCGGCTGCGCTACGACCAAGCAGGGTGATCCCTGTACTACCGCATACGAGTGGCGCTATCGCCTGGTCCAAGAGATCAACCGGCTCTTCCCATCCACTGCCAAGAACATCATCCTGATCGGCCACAGCACCGGCGCACGGGTGGCCTTCGAGGTCGCCTCCAACACGGGGCCGGCTGGCGTCGGCACATATGACTGGGGCGTACAGAACAAGATCGCCGCAGTTGTCTCGATCCAGGGCATGATCGACGGGCTCCAGCCGAATAAGTACAACGTCGCAGGTCCGTTTGATTTCGTCACCACGTGTAAGCTCGGCGACGTGATCTCCCTCTTCGGCAACGCGTCGGCGCCAGGCAACGGTTGGTGCGAATACGCCGGAAATGTCAGCGGCGTGGCTGCAGCCGACTGGGTTGCGCAGAACAAACGCGCCCTCGGGCTCATCTCCCGTAACAGCTGCTCGCCCGCGCTCTGGACTGGCGAAAGCGACGGCTCCCTACCATACGCCGCCCAGGCGAGCCCATTTATCCACGGCCTGAATATGACGCCTGCGCGGGGGCAAACGTACACCGTGGCCTACGGTAGAAACTACGGTTCCTACTGCCACTCAGCGATCTCCAACGGGAACGACCCGAACCACGCTGCGGCGATCACCAACGCGAAAGCCAGGCTGTTCGAGATGCTCTTTACAAACGCATATCGAGTCGACCTGCAGGGCACGCAAGCGACCGCGGCGCCTGTTCCGTATCGGGGCTGGACTCCGCTATACAGCATCAACGCCGCATGCCCGGACGGCGAAACAGCGATCAACCCGCAGATCCAGGTCGTCGGCGTCTGCAAGCACCCCGGGTACTTCGACGGTGATGACCACGCCATCCAGCAGGGGTGGAATGTCTTCGTGGGCGACGGCTGCGGTGGCTCGTACAAATGGACCCAGATCCACGACCCGAACAACAGCCACAACGCGTTCTTCTATTGGCAGACCCGCTCGAGACTGAGTGAGGGCGGCTTGGTCACGATCCTCCCCTCCGACTAACTGAGTCCAGCAGAACGTTGAGGCCGCGCTCGACTCGCGAGGGCAACTAATCGGTAACCAGGCTTGATCTGGAAAATTACAGATACGTTTCAAGTCGCCAGTTTTGTTGAGTTGCAAAAAACTGATGTCTCGTATCAATGGTGGTAGACTGTCCCGATCCTGAATCTTCCTCGGAGGTCTGCCTTCAGCCTTACATTTGTAGCGCTACCTCACCTCCTTCTGTAACTGTGAGCGCAATTGGAGCAAATCGTATGCGAAGGTTCGAAGAAAGATCGACTGCGAAGTATTAATATAAAAATGACCGCCTGGGAACATTCGCATATTTGACGGGCCGGTGGTCATCTCGCTCCAGGCGGCAAGCCGGTCTCTTTTGACTTCGTGATCCTCGATCCCTCCGTAGATTGTAAGCGGACAACCCAGCGGGGCCTCAGGCTGATATTCATAGGTTTCGCAGAGTTCGAAATCCGCGCGGATCATCGGCAGCAACAAGTCCAATAGCTCGTTATTTTGGAGCACTTCCGTAGGGGCGCCGTTGAACTCGTGAAGTTTCTTGATCAATGCGGTTCTCGGCAATGTCGAGAGCAGTTCGTCTTGGTCTCGACAATGGGGGGCGTGAGTCGCCGAGATGAAGATATGGGCCGGCTCGAGATGACTCTCCCGGCGCAGGTTGCGGGCTACCTCAAAGCATAACAGCGCGCCCAGGCTATGGCCGAAAAAAACAAAGGGTTTGTCGAGATATTGCTGTAACGCCTGCGCTACAATCCGGCTGAGAGGCAGGAAACTTGTGATTTTGGGTTCGGCAAATCGGTTGCCGCGTCCCGGCAATTGAACCGCGCCAATTTCCACAGCCTGGGGAAGATCAACTGGCCAGGCTTGAAACGCTTGAGCGCTTCCGCCAGCGTAATGAAAACAGAAAAGGCGCATCGCTGCGCCAGGATTCGGTTTTGGGAAAAGAAGCCACTTGTCGGGCCTTGAACCTCCAGTCATTACTTACTCCATTCGGGGCAGCTATGATTGATTTTGCAGATCGGTGTCAACCGTCGCTGCCGCGACTAAAACCACTATGTGACTGCTCCCCCGGCTTTGAAAACTTGTCATTACCCGAATCTTTTTTCTTTCGCGCCGGAGGCGCGGCGGAAATTAGCCGGCGGTGGAACCGCCGGAATGCCAGCCGTTATTGCTTTGCGCCCCGGCAGGGGCGCGGGATCAGAGCGCGGGGAAAAGAAGTTTCGCAGTTCGAAGTTCCGTCCAGCGCCCCTGCCGGGGCGCGACAGGTCGGCGCTCAGTTAACGGCGGTTCCACCGCCGGCTAATTTCCACCGCCCTTTCAGGGCGAAAAGCAAGAATCGGTTATCTCGAAAGATTTAGGTAACGACAAGCTTTGAAAAGCCGGGCTAGGATCAACCGTCGCTGCGGCGACGAGGAGGCGCTGGCGCATATATTTTTCAAACACCATCAGTCTGTCAGTGGCATGAATTGTGGGCGGACAGACTGAAGTCTGTCCCACTAAAGTCTACAGCGCCTTGAGCATCAGGTTGACCACGAGTCGGTTGAACTTCGTCGGGTCCGGAATTTCCGATCCTTCTGCCAGCAAAGAATAGCCCAGTAGTAATTCGGCGCATTCTCCGATCGATCGGTCTTCCTTGTTCTGCTTGAAACGCTCATGCGCCTTGATAATTATTTCGTGATTCGGGTTCAACTCCAGGATTCGGCGCTGTCTCGGCCCCCCGCCCTTCCCTTTCTGTAAAAGTCGCTCCATCTGCGGGCTGTAGTCCATTTCTGTTCCGACCAGGCAGGCTGGCGAGGAGACCAAACGGTTTGAGAGGCGCACCTGCTTGACATGTTCATCGACAGCCTTCTGCAGCGCCGCGAGCAAATCGGCGGACTCCTCTTCTTTCCGCTTAAGCTCGGCCTGGGCTTTCTCCTTCTCTTCTTCGTCGTCGCCGAGTTTAACGGTCCCTTTCCCGACCGACTTGAGTCTCCTCCGCTTGAAATTGAAACTCTTCAACTTTGGCTGTTTTAGCTATCATACAATTCCTTTCCCCAGCGGTTTTCAGTTGCGTGAATAGACGATTCGAATACCTACCCCTGTTCGCCGTTTCGTTGATTCAAGAGCGACTCACTCACAGCGCAGCGCAGTGATAGGGTCTACTCTCACCGCCCGACGCGCCGGCGCCCAGCAAGCCAGCAAGGCGACTATGGCAAGTAATAATGCGACTCCGCCGTATGTCGCCGGATCAATTGTGCTCAAGCCGAAGAGCATGCTCCTCAACACCTGCGCCACAGCCACTGAAACGGGGGCGGCGATCAAGACGCCCATCAAGACCAGCCTCATCCCCTGCTTCACTACTAACGCCTGCGTGTTTCTCGCCCGCGCGCCGAGCGCCATGCGGATACCGATTTCGCGTGTACGCTCGGCGACGGAAAACGCCATCACGCCGTAAATGCCAATCGCCGCTAGCAGCAGCGCGAGCCCGCCCAAAGCGGCTGCCAAGCCCGACGCCACGCGTGCGCCGACGACCAGTGGATCGTCGGCGATAAATTCTTCCATCGTCGCCATATTGAAGCGCAGCACAGGTTCCAGGGCAAAGGCTTCTTTGCGCGCCAATTCCTTCATGGTTACGGCGGGGCGGGTTGTGCGAACTAGAATTGAAGTATCCATCCACTCGGTGGGGGCTTGCGGCGCGTACAAAAGCAATGGCGGGATTAAACCGACGCCGGCGGATTGCGCGTCGCGCGCGACCCCGACGACTTCCGCGGCGGGGAAAATGATCTGGCGCCCGCCGTCGCGCAGGCTACGCTCAAGTCTCAACGTCTTACCGAGCGGATTCTCGTTCGGCCAAAGATTGCGCGCAGTGGTCTCACTCACGATCAAGACGGGGGCCTTGGCCTGCGCCTCTTCGCCGGTGAAGCCGCGCCCCTGCGCGAGCGGCGTGCCGACAGTCTCCAGATAGTTGCTCGACACCCATTGAAATAGCGCGCTATCAATCTGTTTGTCGCCGGGCAGTGTGATTGTCGCGAGTTCGTCACGGCCATGATTCGGGCTTACCATCTGCACGCCGGGTAGAGCGGCCAGGCGCTCCAGCAGTTGTTGGTGAAACAGTTTCGCCCGCGCGTTATCATAGCCGCTCAGTTCCAGGCTGTAAAAAACGATGAGCAACCTTTTCGTCTCGAAACCGGGATCGATGGAGAGCGCATTGGTCAGCGCGCGCAACAACAATCCGGCGGGAATCAAGAGTAGAAAACATAGCGCGACTTGCGCGACTACAAGCCCCTTTCGCAGCCAGGAACGAGCCACTCGTCCGCCGGGCGCCGTGGCGACGCCTTTGATGACAGCATTCAAGTCAAGACGTGTCGCACGCAACGCGGGGACCAATCCGAAGGCAATACCGCTTAGGAATGACAAGAGGAATGAAAAACTCAACACTCGCCAGTCGGGACCAAGGTTGAACGCGGTGTCGGCGAAATCCCCTCCGTCCAAGCGGGCAAACAACCAGGGTAAGAACAACCGCGCGCTCCCCCACGACAGTAGTACACCGGCGGCGCCTCCCAACCCGGCCAATACCAAGCTCTCGGTAAGCAATTGGCGGGTCAGACGCCAACGGCTTGCCCCTAACGCCAGCCGTATGCCGATCTCCTTCCGCCGCGCCGTCATGCGCGCCAGCGACATATTGGCGATGTTGGAACAGGCGATCAGTAATACCATTCCACTTGCGCCCAATACTATTCCCATCACCGTCCAGAATGAAGTGTCCGGCCTGATGCGTGAAGCCGGGACGACGTTGATTGTGGTTCTCGCATCAGGCGCCGGCGACGTGCGCGGCAATTGGCTATACAACAACGCCATCTCCGCATGGGCTTCCGGCGCCGTCTTGCCGGGCTTCAGACGCGCATGCATGCTCAACCAATGAAAATCCTGGTTGCCAAACCAATCCCTGTTCCCGGCTTCGACTTCCTCGAAGTAGACCGTCGACATCGCCGCGCGCATCATCAACGGCGCCCAGACGTCCGGCGCTTCCATTCGCAGGCCGATAAAATCAGGGTTTGTCACGCCGATGACCGTGAACGGCTTGCCGTTGAGCGGCAACCTCTGTCCGACTATTTGGGGGTCGCCGGCAAATCGCCGCTGCCAGAATCGATGGCTCAAGACGACGACCGCGTCACGACCCGCCACGCGATTTTCATCCGGCGTGAAGAATCGTCCCAGCCGCACGCTTCCGCCAAGCGAGGACATGAAGTTGTCGGAAACGAATGTTCCCACGATCTCTTCCGGCGCGGAGCCCGACATCTTTTCACCCAGCAAAAACTTTTCTTCGGCGCTGGCCAGAACCTCGGAGAAAGTTTGCGCGTGGTCGCGGAAATATACGTAGTCGGGAAACGAAACGTTGCGGTTACCATCTCCGCTTTGGTATTCGACGTTGACAATCGTATCAGGGTCTCTGACCGGCAGCGGACGCAGTAAGATGTTGAAACCTGTAAAGAGCGCCGTGTTGACGCCGATGCTGAGCCCCAACGTGGTCACGGCGATCCCTGTGAAACCGGGCTTTTTCAATAACATTCGCGCGCCGTAGCGCAGGTCCTGCCAAAGGTGTGCGATCATCTAGCCCTCCGTTTAGCTCAGTTAGTTTAGGTTTTCAATAAGTATCTCTTTCTCTCCGAATAATCTCTCGGCGTAGGCGCCGCGCTCCACACACTCCCGGATAAGGCGGTTTGATTCGATGATCGGCCGGGATTCTTCTGTGTATTTGAGACTCATGATGTGGTTCAACCAGGGCTCTTGCCCCATTGCATAAACGTACGTCTCCTTGCTGTTGAACCGCCGCACTATGTCGATGGCCTGGTCAAAGTTAGACCCTGCCAGGCGGCGGGACTCATCCATTGCGCGTTCTATCTTCCTGGTAAGCAACGGCCCGTAGAGCCACGAGAGCGGCGCGCCGTCACACTCCATGCCCAGGAAAATCGCGTCCACATCTCCTACTTCATTGTAAAGATGCTCGTAGAGCCTCGGCTCGAGATTGCACGAGTCCGCCGCAAACAAGAGCGCATGGTTCCCGGTTCGAACCAGGTGCGCGGCCTTGCACCGCACATTCAGGTCTGAATGCTCGCCCAAAAACGGCAGAGCGGTGATCGAGCCGTTTTCAAACTCCACGCTCTCCATCTGATCCAGTTCGATCACATTTCTGCATCCAATATTCTCCAAGATCAGTTTCAGCGACGGATCTTGAAGAAACCCTCCGGAGCTTGCCGGTACTATATAGTTCTTGACCTTGTGCCTGATCTGCAACAAAGTCTCGAACAGAACGTGGTCCTGATGATTATGAGTGATCACCACGTAATCGATCGAATCGGGCAGGTCCTGGTAGGTGTACCTCGAAACATCCGATTCGTATGTGTAGCTAAGCACAGGGTCAAAAAGCATACTCATCCCTCCCGTTTCGAACAGAATGCAGGCGTGGCCGAAGTAACGCCACCGCGCGCCGCGCCCCCGATAAGGCGAATAAGGCGGCGGCGGATCGGGCGTCAAAAACGACCTGACCAACCGCTCCGCCCCCTCAGGCGCTTTCAACATCTCTTTGATCTCGCCCCAGGGCCGTGGAACAGACTTCAACCGGAACAGTTCGTCCACCACTTCGCTGTCGAAGGGCTCGCGCAGATGAAAAAGCGAGTCGGACTCCAGCCGCGGCGTACTCAGCACGAACGGGCGGTCATCCCCCGTCAACACTGAGAGCATTAAACTCTGGGCGGAGCGGTCGTAATAACGGCTCCGGTAGAGTAGCGGCTCGATGATTCGAAAACTCGGATTGTGGTTTAGGTCGTAAACCAGTTCCACATAGCCTTTCAGGACGTCCGGCGTCATCTGGTAGAGCGGCTGTAGCGAGAATCCTTTCGCTTGGGTCCGCAGGATTTCGTCGAGTGACTCGATCGCGTCGGAGAGCTCTATCAAGTGAGGGCGCATTCGTTTCGTCTGATTCTTTAAATTCCTTACCTCATCAACTCGCTTTCCGCCGTAATCCATGAAAGGTCCTCCGAGTAGTTTCGGGTTTTTGACGGCGTTGGCGTGCACCTGCGGCGCGTTGATGTAGGAATCCATGATTTTAAAATGGCGTTCCGTCAGGTTTCGCGCCGCCGTGGCGGGAGGAATCAAATGCGACCATGCGTACCAATAGTCAAATAGCGGTTCGACCTGGACGTTCGGACGAAGATATAGAAGCCCATTGTTCATAAGTAACTCCGAATGACGGTTTCGGCCCCGATCGCCGTTCCGATTAACAGAGACCATCAGACAGAAAAATGTAAGACGGAAAAATAAGAGGCGCCATTTTTCTGTCCTACGTTTTTCCGCCCGATGGCCGAACGACGATCAAAGCCCGTATTTTTTTTCGACAATGACGCTGATCGCGCCGCGGGAGCGTTGTAAAGCGGTTGCATTAACCCCTCATTTCGTCCATTTTGTTAGGGAGTTTTCGAATCGACATCCAAATTTCGAAAGCCCCTTTTGAAATGAGCGAGCCGAGAGTTAACCGGACTAATTGGAGGACGAAATGTTTCAAGACCTGCGTTATGGAGCGCGGATGCTACTCAAGCACAAAGGTTTCGTTACCGTGGCCGCGCTCATACTGGCGCTGGGTATTGGCGCGAACACGTCAATTTTCAGCCTCGTTGACGCTGTCCTGCTAAAACAGCTGCCAGTCAAGGAGCCAGAGCGGCTTGTTTTGCTCAGCTATCTGGGAGGGCGCGGCTCAGGCGATGATTTCCCATATGGCGATTACCTGCGATTCCGCGACCACAATAAATCGTTCTCCGGGACGCTGGCCTATCATCCCTTGCGGCTAACGGTAACCCTTGACGGTCAGCCTGAACCGGCTGTGTCGGGCCAACTCGTGACGGGTAATTACTATGCCGTACTCGGTGTTAACGCCTCGCTCGGCCGAACGATATTGCCTGACGATGACCGCCTTCGGGATGGTCATCCCGTTTGCGTCATCAGTGATAACTACTGGCAGCGCCGCTTTGCGCGCAATCCCTCAGTGGTGGGCCGGACGATTGATCTCAGCGGCTCGTCGTTCATGATCATCGGCGTCACCCCGCCCGAGTTCTTCGGTCTGGAAGTCGGCACGGTGGCCGATATTTCAGTGCCGACGATGATGCAAAAACAGGTCATGCCCGGCATCACGAGAGACCGGGTTCAGTATCGTGTGATGGGCCGCTTGAATCCTGGCGCCACGATCGAGCAGGCGCGCGCTGACTTGGGCCTGTTGTATCAGCAAATCCTGGGCGACCTCGCCGTTCAATTTGGAGATTCAACAAGGGCAAAAGGCGGCCAACATTTGCTGGAACGGAAACTTGTGTTGACGCCAGGTAGCCAAGGTTTGTCGGTCCTGCGCCGGCAGTTCTCCCAACCGCTGTTTATCCTGATGACGGTAGTCGGGTTGGTGCTACTAATTGCCTGCGCGAATGTGGCGGGGCTACTTCTGGCCAGAGCGACCGCACGACGCAAGGAGGTCGGCATTCGCCTGGCGCTCGGCGCCGGACGCGCCCGATTGGTCAGACAACTGCTCACCGAAAGTCTATTGCTCAGCGGGCTCGGCGGTTGTCTCGGCCTGGGCTTCGCCTATTGGGGCGTTAAATTGCTCGTGCCATTGCTCCCACAAGGAGAAATACCGATTCGTTTGGACCTTGGTCCGGATGCCAGGTTGCTTGGATTCGGCATCGGTCTCTCGCTCTTGACCGGTGTGCTGTTTGGCCTCGCCCCTGCGTTCCGCGCAACCAGAGTGGACCTCAATACCGCGCTCAAAGACGATGCCCAGCGCCTGGGCGCCCCGGGCGCCAGGTTGACGCTGGGCAAGCTGTTCGTCATCGCCCAGGTCGCGGTCTCATTACTATTGCTGATTGGGGCCGGTCTGTTCATTCGGAACTTACAGAATTTGCGGAAGGTGGACCCGGGGTTTACGCGTGAGAATGTCTTGGTATTGAAGCTCGAGCCAGTCGGCAGCGATCGCAATATGGGCGCCGGCCTTGCAATTCGCTATAACGAACTGCTCGGACGAGTCGAGGCGATTCCCGGCGTGCTGCGGGCCAGCCTGGTCGGCTACAGTCCAATCACTCGACGCGAATGGTTAGAGATGGGGCAAAGCCCCGAGCTGATGATGCCAATCTTAGTCGAAGAGACTTCCGGCCAGCCCGGCGAAGACTTCACTATCCCCTGGATGCAGGTTTATCCCAACTCGTTTGCGACGCTCGGAATGCCGCTGCTGGCCGGGCGTGATTTCACCCCACAGGACAACCAGCAATCGCAGAGCGTGGCCATTATCAATGAAAGCATGGCCCGCCGTTTCTTCGGCGGCGAGAATCCGCTGGGGAGAAGGATCAGACATTCATACGATTCTGGCCTGAACATGGAGATCATCGGCGTAGTTAAAGACACAAAATATCGCAGCCTGCGGGAACAAGTAGGCCCAATGTTCTATGTGCCTTTTTATCAACTGGGCGGGCAGGGGCAGATGACATTAGTGGTTCGCACGGCCGGCGATCCAACCACGGTGGCGGCGGCTGTGCAACGCGAAGCCCGAGCCCTCGACAACGCGATGCCGGTCTTTGCGGTTGAAACTGTCGCGACACAGATTGAAGCGTCAATCAGCCAGGAACGACTCGTCGCCATGCTTTCCAGCGTCTTCGGTTTATTGGCTCTGTTGCTGGCTTGCATCGGTTTATATGGCATCTTGTCCTATACGGTGACTCAGCGCACGCGCGAGATCGGAATTCGCCTCGCGCTCGGCGCGGAACCTCAGAACGTCCTCTGGCTGGTCTTTCGTGATGCGCTCTGGCTGGTATTAGTCGGCATGGCTATCGGCGGACCGGCCGCGGTCGCGGCGGCGCGCCTGATTTCCAGCCAACTCTTCGGCGTGAAATGGGCTGACCTCTTCACGATTTTCTCAGCCGGAATGATTTTGTTAGCGGTGGCCGCATTGGCAAGCTATCTGCCCGCGCGAAAAGCAACCAAAGTTGATCCGCTCCTCGCGCTTCGTCACGAGTGAGGGGCGAATCTGATTTACAATAACGCTAATCGGGCCGCCGGCGCTTTGTATTCAATTTCCGCTTTCGGCGCCTCAGGCGTAACACCCTCGCCAGGGTTGATAAACCGGTCATGCTCAAATTTATACTGTTTATCGTAAAGCTGTTTGTATCGTCCACCGGTTGCGAGCAGCGCTTCATGCGAGCCGCGTTCAACAATCTCTCCATTCTCCATCACAAGGATCTGGTCGGCGCTACGAATCGTCGACAGGCGGTGCGCGATGACGAATGTCGTACGCCCCTCACGTAATGTGCGCAGACCTTCTTGAATCAAGGCTTCGCTCTCGCTGTCCAGGCTGGAAGTCGCTTCATCGAGGATCAGAATCCTCGGGTCCGCGAGCAACGCGCGGGCAATCGCCACCCTCTGACGCTGACCGCCGGAGAGCTTGACGCCCCGTTCGCCGACGACCGTCTCATATTTGTCGTCGAAACCTTCGATGAACTCCTCGCAATGGGCGATTCGACTGACCATTTGAATCTCCCCGCGATCGGCGCGAGGTCTGGAATAACTGATGTTTTCGGCGATCGTGCCGTCGAAAAGAAAGTTATCTTGCAGCACACAACCGAGGCGCGAGCGGTAATCGCGCAGCTTGATCGTCGATAGCTCGCGCCCATCGACTTTGATTCGGCCGGAAACCGGGCTGTTGAAATTCATGACCAGGCCGATCAAAGTGCTCTTGCCGGATCCGCTCGGACCGACCAGCGCGGTAGTCGAACCCGCCGGGGCGGTAAAGGAGATATTCCTCAAGACCGGCGCGCCGGGGCTATACTCGAAACAGACGTTCTCAAATTCAATTTCGCCCTTTATTTCGTCGAGCGTTTCTTTCGAAGCGTCCTCTCTGCCTTCGGTAGGCGTACTGCTGATTTCTCGGATGCGATTGAGGCCGGCGAAGGCCTCGGTGATTTGCGCTCCGATGGCGGCGATGTCCATCACCGGCATGATCATCATCCCGCTGAAGAAGACGTACATGAGCAGGTCGCCCAGCGTCATCCTACTTGAAAGAACCGACCTGCCGCCGAGTATGATCACCGCCACACTGACGCCGCCGATGATGATCGTAGAGAAAGCCGGGATGGCGGAAACACCGATCGTCACCGTCTTGAGAATGCGAAACAGGCGGTGCACGCCGCGCGCAAAGACAAGTTCTTCATGCTTCTCCGCCGTATAGGCCTTGACGGTCCGAATGCCGCCGAGGGATTCCGCCAACCGCCCCGTAATCTGGCCGTACATATCGCGCTCCCTGTCGAAGATCGGAAACAGCCGGGTGAAGCAATAAGCCAGCCCCCCGCCAAACACCAGCAGAACGAAGAGCGTGAAAGTGGTCAATCGCCAGTTGAGGTAGAAGAGGACGCCGACCGAAATTAGCGCTGTGATTGCGCTCCCGCTCAGGTCGACCAGTCCGGCGCCGATCAGATTCCTCACCCCATCGGCGTCATGCATAATTCGAACGATGAGCTTACCGGTCTGCGTCGAATCGAAATAACTGATCGGCATACGCATGACGTGAGATTGAACTCTCATCCGCATCTCGGCGATCGCGCGATGAGCCGCCAAGCCGAGCAGCAGCGAGAGTAAGAATGAGGTTGACGCCTGCAACAGAATTGCGGCCCCACCGACGAGCCCGATAGTTACCAGTAACTCACTTCGCCCTTTGATGACGACCTCGTCGATTATATATTTCGACGAGGCCGGCAATACGAGCCCCACCAGGCGATTTATGAGCATCAGAATCGCGCCCAACGCCAGACGCCAACGATAGGCCACAATCAACCCCTTCGCTTCACGCCAGGCGTCGGATAGTTTGATCCGTCTCTTCCCTTCTTTGTCCATGCGCGCCCTCAAACGTTAATCGTTTTACAACCATAGAGCCGCTCGGCCGTTAACCCGCGGCTCAAACACTCCGCTACGAGTCTACTCGACTCCACGATCGGGCGGGATTCTTCGGTATAACGGATTGAAGTCAGGAATGAGAGCCAGGGCTCTTGCCCCATGGCGTAGACGTAGACCTGTTTCGGTTTCAGGATATCCACGATGGCTATTCCGTTCTCATACATTGAACCGTTAAGCCGCCTCGATTGATCGTTCTTCCGGCTGATAGGTCTGGTTAAAAGCGGGCCATAAAGCCAGCTCATCGGAGCGCCGTCGCACTCCATGCCGATGAACAGCGCGTCTAGGGGGCCGACAATTTCATGAAGGCGCTGATAAAGGCGCGATTCCAAGTTGTTTGAATCAGCGACGGCGAAAATATGTTTACCGAGCAGGCGGACAGAGTATGCCAACTTGGCTCTCACGTTGAGATCGCCATGTTCCCCCAGGAAAGGGCAGCCCATAATATAACCGCCGGGAATTTCAACCCGCTCCAATTCATCAAGCTCAGTGACATTTTGGAACCCTATGGTTCGCAATATTAACTTGGCTGACGGATCTACCGTGTCCCCTCCAACGCTCCTGGGAATGATGATATTTCCGACCTTGTGCCGTAGCTGAAGTAGCGTTTCGAACATCATGTGATCCTGATGAGTATGAGTGATCAGCACGAAATCGATCTTCTCCGGTAAATCAGCAAATGTCTGCCGCCCGACTTCATCGTTGTATTTGTAGCTGATAACGGGATCGATCAGAAGATTGACGTCCTTCGTCTCAATCAGGAGGCAGGCATGGCCAAAGTAACGGATCCTGACCCCGTCGCCGTCAAAACAACGGTGCGGCTCAGGCCCAACCTCTGTAAAGAAGGAGGCGAACAGATCGTCGCCCTCATTAGGTATGCGGAAGGCGTCCTTAATGTAACCCAAGGGCCGGGGAACGGTCTTCATCCTGAACAACTCGTCGAGCGCCTCACTTTTGAACGGGACGTTGATGAATAGGCTTCCGTCCGATTCCAATCGAGGCGTGCTGAATACAAATGAACGGGAATCGCTGTTTATTTCAGACAACGCGATAGTCTGCGACCCGGTCCGATAGAACTCGCTCTGGTAAAGTAATCCTTCGAGGAGCCGGATCTTCGGATTGTCGTGAATGTCATAGACCAGTTCCACATATCCCCTGAGGAGGTCCGGGACTTTTGAATAATGCGCCTCAATTGAATAGCCGATGGCTTCATTGATCAACATCCGGTCGAGCGTCTCGATAGCGTTGGCTAGGTCGATCATGACCTTTTGCTCAGTCAGGGTCTTATCAATCAAGCTTTTTATTGCAGGAGTCATACTGGCATCGTAATTGATGAACGGCCCCCCGATCATGGCCGGATTTTTGAGGGCGGAAACATGTACTTGCGGGTTGGAGACAAAAGATTGCATGATCTTTAAATGTGAGTTCGCAATGTACATTGCCGCCGAGGCGGGCGGGATCAAGTATGGCGACGCATACCACTGGTTGAATAGCGGCTCAGCGATGACGTTCTGTTTGAAGAAGAGCTTTTGGTTAGGCATTCACCCTCTCTTTAGAGAATCTTTGCGCCTTTGCTAAATCGGACCAGGTCCCATTGGCGCGCTCAAAGGCGCGGCGCCGGGAGCGGTGGCGACCGGCTCAATAATCGACCGGTCGCCGCCGCTCCCGGCGCTGCGCCAATGTCGCCTGGTTCGATTTAGAAACTTGCGGCGTCTGGTAGTTCAATCAGGTAATTGAAGACTGTGCAAATAAAAACTCTTTGGAATCAACGACGATTGGAGAGCTTGAGCCGCGTAGCGGCGCAGCCTTTCAAACCTTTGATTGCGTTCGAATTTTAGTTGCACAGTCCTCAGGTAATTGATCGAAGGAAATGTTTATAGGTTTCAGGCAGTCGATTGTAAGTATTAGCGAAGCCACAACTGACTTTGCGAGATCCCTGATGGGGAGAGTCGACGAAGCGATGATTAAGCCTTATCGTCCTCGTCTAGGCATGCATTGATTCTCATAGCAAGGGTCTCGACATGTGGTTTTCTCACCATAGTTTCATGGTCTCCGGGAACGTCGATCACTCGCACACCTCCGGCGGCCAAGGCGCCCCACCCCATGGTCGAGTCCTCGATCGTCTCTGTATCGGATATCACGGGCGGCTTCGCCGTCCTAAACAGAGTAACACTGCCCGGGTAGGCCTGAGTAACGTATTTGTTCATGGCTCTTACGTATGCTCTATGCATCTTAAGGTAAGATCGAGCCTGAGCGATATCCACATCGGGGGGGACCAAATTTGCGCTTATTATTTTCTTCAAGACGTAATCGATGCGCGCAACGCCCTGAAACTGATTCAAGTCACGTTCCATATCCTCCCTGGAAATCGGCAGAAATTCGGCAAATAGATTCATCAACGGTACGGCATCATCTCCCTCCGCGATATCTTCTTCATCTTCCTCAAGATGTTTCTCCGTGGCGGGCTGAGCGGCATTATCCAGCAACAGCAATTGAACCACATTCTGACCTTGCGCCCAAAGTTGTTGAGCCATCTCATAGGCAATATAGCCGCCGAGCGACCAACCTCCTAGAAAATATGGTCCTTCAGGCTGAACGGATCTGACCGCCTCGATGTAATGGGAGGCGGCGTCTTCGATTCTGGTAAAAGGACTCTGTTCCCCGTATAACCCCACCGCCTGTAGCCCATAAAATGGCTGGTCCGGTCCAATGCTGAGAGCCAGATCCACGAAACAAATGACGTTTCCACCGGCCGGATGGACGAAGAACAGGGGTGGTTTTGAGCCGGACGCTTGGAGCTCGACCAGGCAAGACCAGGAAGAACTGGGAGATTGACGCAAGTTAGAGGCCAGTCGCTCAATCGTCCCTCCCTGAAACAGAACCGATAACGGCAGTTCTCGCCCCGTTTCACTTCGAATCCTGGCCATCAGGCTCACGGCAAGTAGTGAGTGCCCGCCCAAATCAAAAAAGTTATCCTTGACGCTGATAGGGCGCCTGCCTAGAACCCCCTCCCAGATCTTTACCAACTGGAGTTCGAAGACATCACGAGGGGCGACATAAGCCGCGGCCCCCTCATCTCGCTCCTGCCATGGCGCGGGCAAGGCTTTACGATCCAGCTTGCCATTGGGCGTCAGCGGCATCTTGTCCAGCGCCATAATTGCTGACGGCGTCATATAGTCGGGCAACTTCTCCTTCAGGTATTTTCTCAGCCTCTTTGGTTCTTCCTCTTTGTCTGTCTCCCCCTCGACGGTCACATACGCCACCAACCGCTTGTCTCCGGGCCTATCTTCTCTTACGACAACTACTGCTTCTCGTATCAATTCCCTTTGCTCTAACACTCTCTCGATCTCACCAAGCTCGATCCGATACCCTCTGATCTTTACCTGATAATCCCTTCTCCCTTTGTACTCGATATTGCCATCTCTGGTATACCTACCTATGTCGCCAGTACTGTATAGTCTCTCCCCCATACCATTCGCGAATGGATTCGGGAGAAACTTCTCGGCAGTTATCTCAGGCCGATTCAAGTAACACCGCGCCAGTCCTTCTCCGGAAATGTAGATGTCCCCATAAACTCCTACAGGCGCCGGCATCATCTCCTCATCCAGTATAAAGACGGCGGTATTGGCAATCGGCTGCCCCAGCGTTGGTTCTTCACTTACTCCCCTGCTCACCACCGTCCAGGTTGAGTAGGTTGTATCCTCGGTCGGCCCATAAAGGTTCAGCACGCGCCTGACCTTTCCCCGCTCATAAATCTGTTGCGTCAGGTCATTGCGCAGGGGTTCTCCTGCGAGGTTTACAGTTTCCACTGACTCCGGTATCCCTGGCCCTCCCACCAGCTCTTTGATCGCGGAGGGCACGGTATTTATCAACCTCACTTCTTCCGCAACCCTCAACTCAGGCAGGCTCAGCGCATTGTCGGCCAGCACGACTTTTCCGCCCCAGCTCAAAGGAACCATCAACTCAAATACCGACAGGTCAAAGCAGATAGAAGTCGATGCCAATACCCCGCTCAATTCTTCCTCGCTGAACACCTCGCCGGCCCAATTCACCAGGGTCACGGCGCTCTGGTGGGTGATGGCGACCCCTTTGGGTTTTCCAGTCGAACCTGAGGTGTAAATGATGTATGCCAGGTTCTCTGCGAGCGCTTTCCTGTTCGGATTCTGACCGCTCTCCTGCGAAATCAGCGGCCAGTCTGAATCGATGCAGATCACTTCTATCCCGCGCTCAGCAAAGATTTCCTTCAAACGCTCCTCGGTTACGAGCGTTTTGACGGCGGCGTCCTTCAGCATGTATTCCAACCGCTCTTGCGGATAGCTCGGATCCAATGGCACATATGCCGCCCCGGCCTTCACCACCCCAAGCAGCCCAACGACCATCTCGATCCTTCTCCCCACACAAACTCCCACCCGATCTTCGACGCTTACCCCTTGCTCGACCAGGTATCTCGCCAACTGATTGGCTCTCAGGTTCAGCTCCGCATAGCTCACCCTCTCCTCTTCGTGGACGACTGCGATCTCGCTTCCTCTCCGTTCCGCCTGCATCTCGATCAGCTCGTGAAGGCGCCGTTCTCGCTCGTAATGTCGACGCGTCCGGTTGAACCCGACGATCACCTGCTCCTTCTCTGCTGAGCTCATCAGTTCGACCTCTCGAATCCGTTGCCCCGCATTTCTGGCTATTCCCTCTAGTACCTGCTGATAATGTTTCACCATTCTCCAGATCGTCTCTCCCTCGTAGAGGTCCTTGCTATACACCAGACTGCCCGCAATACCTTCTATTCCTTCTACCAGCGACAACGTCAGATCAAATTTTGCGGTCCCCGTCTCTCCCTCTGCATTCTCGTTCTCTATTTTCCCTTCCTCTACACTGCCCGCATTCGGCTCGCTGATCTCCAACCTCTCTTGTTCCATGTTCTCCAGCAGTATCATGACCTGAAACAACGGACTGCGGCTCAGGTCTCGCTGAGGGTTGATCTCCTCCACCAACTTCTCGAACGGCACTTCTTGATGCGCATAGGCTTCCAGCGCGACCTCTCGTTCTCTCCTGATCAGCTCCCTAAAATTCGGATTTCCTCCGAGGCTGGTCCTCAGGACCAGCGTATTGACAAAGAACCCGATCAGCCCCTCCACTTCCTTCCGGGTGCGGTTAGCGATTGCCGTCCCGACACTAACGTCCTGCCCCCCGCTGTATCGCATCAGTAGCGTCTTGAAGGCCGCCATCAGAACCATAAAGAGCGTCGCTCCTTCCTGATGGCTCAGCTCTCTCAGTTTCTCTACCACTTCTCTCTCGACCACAAAAGGTCTGCTTGCCCCTCGATAACTCTGTATTGCCGGTCGCGGACGATCCGTAGGCAATTCCAGGGCTTCCATTCCCGCCAGTTGCTTTCGCCAATACTCCAGCCTCTTTTCGAGCGCTGCGCCTTGCAGCCAGTTTCGCTGCCAGACGGCGAAATCGGCATATTGGATCGGCAACTCTTCCAGCGGCGACTCTTCTCCCGCGCTATAGGCCTGGTAGAGCGTTACTACTTCTCTGCGCAAGATTTCCATCGACCACGCATCGCTAACGATGTGATGCATGGTATAGAGCAGGACGTGGTCCTCCTCGCCGAGCTTCAAGACCTTGACTCTGAGCATCGGCCCTCGGCTCAGGTCGAAGCCCGTCCCAAACTCTTCCCCCGCTATTCGGCTGATCTTTTCCTCTTGCTCTCCCCGGGTCAGGCTCGCCAGGTCTTCGACCTCCAACCTACGAGGTTCCCATTGATCGATGACCTGGACTGGCTCGCCGACTTCCACTTCGATCCTGGTCCTGAGGACCTCGTGCCTCCTGAAGATCTCATTGATCGTCCGCTCCAGCGCTTCAAGGTTCAGCCCCCCGTTCAGCCGCACAGAACCCGGAATGTTGTATAGCGTGTTACCAGGCTCCAATTGCTCCAAGAACCACAGCCTCTGCTGCGCGAATGAGAGCGGCGCCTTTGCGCCGCTCTCGCCCTCTCTTGAAGCCCTGACCAGTGGCGGCGACTCATCCCTCTCTCCGGATATCATCGCCTCCTCTATCCTTCGTGAGAAACTTTCTACTGTCGATCTCTCGAATATACTCCGGACCCCGAGCTCTATTCCGAATGCGCTCCGCACTCGCGAGATGACCTGTATCGCCAATAATGAATGCCCGCCGATCTCGAAAAAGCTGGCGCCTCTCCCTACTCTATCGACCTTCAGCACCCTCTCAAATATCCCGGCCACGATCTCCTCGACCGGCGTCCGCGCGCCGGCATACTCGGCGCCCGCCAATCCGCCGGCATTCTCCAGCGAGGGCAGCCTCTGCCGGTCGATCTTCCCGTTCGCCGTGAGCGGCATCTCTTCAAGTACGAAGATCGCTTCAGGCGCCATATATTCAGGCAGCCGCTCTCGAACATGTCTCCTCAGCTCCGCCCCCGTCACCCCTTCTCCGCCCACCACGTACCCCAAGAGTCGCTTACTGCCTCGTTCATCCTCACTCGCGACGACTATGCTCTGCCTCACCAATCGGTGTTCACTCAATACCGCCTCGATTTCTCCCAACTCGATCCGGTACCCTCTAACCTTAACTTGATTGTCACACCGTCCCAGAAACTCGATCTTCCCGTCGGCCTCATACCTCCCTAGGTCCCCCGTCCAGTACATTCTCGCTCCCGGCTCCGAGCTGCCGAAGCTACCTGGATTCGGGATAAACCTCTCCGCCGTCAGATCCGGACGATTCAGGTAACCGCGAGCAAGTCCAACTCCTCCAAGATACATCTCACCCGGAATGCGCGGAGGCATTGGCTGAAGGCAGGCATCGAGTAGATATACTTCCGTATTTGCCATTGGCCGTCCGATGGGAATCTCCGGAAAGCCAGGATCGTCGCTTATATCTGCGCTAATCAGATATACGGTCGAGGTTACCGCGACCTCCGTCACCCCATAGACGTGGAGCAGCGGGATCTTAGGCTCTCTCCACTCTTTCAAAATCTCCGGCGAGATTCTTTCGCCTCCGATGATCACCAGATTCAAAGAGCGCGGCGCTCTTCTCTGCATCCTCGACAACTCGCGCATCCATTCGAGCCAATAAACTGTCGGCAGTTCTATTGTCGTTACCTCATGTCGCTCTATCGCCTTTGTCAGGTCTGAATAGGAGTACAGCAGGTTATCGGATTGCGCGACCACGGCGCCGCCGATTGACAAAACGGGGAATATCTCTTCTACCGCCACGTCAAAACTGAGGGATGCGAACTGAAAAAATTTGCTGTCTCGCTCCAGTCCGAACTTCCTGACTGCGTCTGTAACAAGATTGACAACCGACTGGTGCGCGACCATCGTACCTTTGGGGCGTCCGGTGGAACCGGAGGTATAAATAACATACGCCAGTCCATCTCCCTTGACTCCGCTGTCTATGTTCACTTCGAGCTCTAGGGCGATGGCGCTGAGGTCGCCGTCCATGGATATCAATTCCGCCTGAATGGGACGGACCTCAGTCTGTCCGTCCTTATTCATGCCCTGGACAGACTGAAGTCCGTCCAACTTTAACAACCCCTTCAGCTTCTCCTGAGTCACGATTGCCCGAACCGCCGCGTCTTCCAGCATGAAGCTCAGCCGCTCCGCAGGATATGCCGGATCGAGTGGCACATACGCTCCTCCCGCCTTCAATATCCCCAGAAGACCTATTAGCATGTCCAGCCCTCGCTCCAGGCATATTCCCACTCGCGATTCAGGGCCGACGCCTCGCCGCCTTAAATAATTCCCTAGTTGATTCGCCCGCCGGTTCAACTCTCCATAGCTAATCGCCTCTGCCTCATCCGCCCCGGCAACCCTGTCCGGAGCGCGCCCGGCCTGTTCTTCAAATACCTCGTGCAAACATCGCCCCGCCGCATACTCCGCCGCCGTTCGGTTCCAATCCAGTACCTGTTCTCGCTCCTGCTCGGTCAACAGCGGTATGTCCAATACCCTGCGTTCGCGGTCGGCGGTCATTCCTTCAAGCAATCGCCTCAGATGTCCCAATAGCGATATGACGCTCTCTCTATCGTACAGATCTGTCGCATATCCCACCGACCCGCTTATTCGACCGCCGTCCTCTACAACCGCCAGCGTGAGGTCGAAGTTTATGCTATCGAGGCCGGCGCCTTCTTCACTAACTTCCAGACCCGAAATCGCCAGCGATTCCTCCGGATAGTTCTGGAATGCGAACATAACTTGAAAAAGCGGCTGCTGGCTGAGGCTCCGTTCCGGCTGTAGCTCTTCAACCAGCCTCTCGAAAGGCAATTCCTGATGCGCGAACGCGCCAATCGCCGTACCCCTCACTTGCCGCAAGAGATCCCGCGCCGTCGGATTACCGGAGACGTCCGCCACCATGACCAGCGTGTTGACGAAGAATCCGATCAACCCCTCAGTATCTTTCCGGTTTCGCCCGGCGACCGGGGTACCGATAGCTATCCTGCCTTCCCCGCTATAACGCGCCAGCAGAAGCTGAAGCCCGGCCAGCAGGACCATAAACATTGTTACGTTTTCGCTTCGGCTGAGCCGTTTCAACTCGTCCGCCAACTCCTGGCTCAGCACGAAGCCCTCATAGGCCCCGCGATACGTCTGGACGGCCGGCCGCGGCCGATCGGTGGGTAACTGTAACAGCGAGGGGACGCCCGCGAGCTGTCGCTTCCAGTATGCCAACTGTTTCTCCAGGAACTCGCCCTGCATCCATTCTCTTTGCCACACGGCATAGTCGGCATACTGAATCGTCAATTCCTCCAAAGGCGATTCCTCTCCTCTGGCGTAAGCGTCATACAATTGATTTATCTCATCGATCAGAATCCCTTTCGACCACCCGTCGCTCACGATGTGATGCATAGTGTAGAGCGCCACATGCTCGTCCTCATGCAGCTTCAGGACTTTTACTCTGAACAGTGGGCCTCGACTCAGTTCGAATCCGGTCGCGGTCTCTACTCTCGCTATCCTGCCAACCTCTTCTTCCCTCTTCTCTTGAGACCAGTTCGACAGGTCTTCTACTTCCAGGCTCCGCGGCTCCCACTCTTCTATCACCTGAACCGCAGCGCCTTCTTCCACTTCGAACCTCGTCCTCAAGACCTCGTGTCTTCTGGTGATCTCGTTGATCGCTCGCTCCAGCGCATCGAGGTCTAATCTCCCCTCCAACCTCACTGCCCCAGGATTGTTGTAGACGGTGTTACCAGGCTCCAACTGGTCAATGAACCACAATCTTTCCTGCGCAAACGAAAGCGGCAGCCTCACACCACTTTGGACGCCGCTTTGGCCCTCTCGCCGGCCCTCTCGCCAGCCCTCTCGCCAGCCCTCTCGTTGGACCCTTACCAGCGGCGGCGCTTCATCTTTTTCTCCGGCGCTAATCGCATCCTCGATCCTTCGCGCCAGCCCCTCTGCCGTCGG
>Ga0207428_10001749_pt1 | contig 22235 bp, 22 predicted proteins | sample RhiMethybrSRZTD1_FD_187600 | JGI IMG/M metagenome (GOLD analysis project Ga0207428, IMG submission 187600) | Populus rhizosphere microbial communities from Tennessee, USA - Rhizosphere MetaG P. TD hybrid SRZTD1 (SPAdes) (version 3) | ecosystem: Host-associated > Plants > Roots > Rhizosphere >...
GAAGAAGCTGCCGCACGTCGTGGCGGCCGTCGACCCGTTCAGCCAGCGCGGCGCCGCGCAGATCAGCAAGGACAAGACCACGGCGTTCATCCCGGTCTTGCTGAACGTCAGCGGTGACGAGCTCACGCAGGAGATCGCCGAGAGCGTCCTCGACGCGGGGAAGCCGGCGGCCAGGTCGGGGCTGCAGGTCGCCGTGGGCGGCTCGGTCGGCAGTGAGCTCTCGGAGCCGGCGACGGAGAGCAGCGAGGTGGTCGGCCTCGTCGCCGCGATGATCATCCTCGCGTTCACCTTCGGGACGCTCGCGGCGATGGGGCTCCCGATCGTCTCTGCGGTCTTCGGCCTCGCCGCGGGGCTATCGCTGATCGTGCTCCTGGGACACGTCGTGACCGTGCCCTCGATCGCACCGACCCTGGCCACGATGATCGGCCTCGGCGTGGGCATCGACTACGCGCTCTTCCTCGTCAGCCGCCACCGGCTCAACCGCCAGCAGGGGATGGGGCTGGAAGACTCGATCGCGCTGGCAGTCGCGACATCCGGGAGCGCGATCGTCTTCGCCGGCACGACGGTGGTCATTGCGCTGCTCACGCTGCTCGTGGCCGGCATCCCGCTCGTGACCGCGCTGGGGTACTCGTCCGCGGTCGCAGTCGTCACCGCGGTGCTGGCCGCGATCACGTTGCTGCCCGCGGTGCTCGCTCTCGTGGGGCGGCACATCGAGTCAGGTCGCCTGCCCGCGTTCCTCAGGCCCAGGTCCAAGGGGCCTGAAGCCGGCTTCGTGGGGGGCTATAGCCGGGCGGTGACGCGGCATCCCTGGTGGGCGATCGCCGCTGTCCTCGCACTCCTGGTCGTGCTGATCGTTCCCTTTTTCTCCCTGAACCTCGGCCAGGAGGACGTCGGCGCGACGCCGAAGTCGACGACGGAGCGCCAGGCGTACGACCTGATGTCCGACGGCTTCGGCCCCGGCTACAACGGCCCGCTCCTGATAGCGGTCAAGCTGGGAACGCCGCCGAAGCCGAGCAGCGAGTACACGAAGCAGCAGCAGCAGGCCCAGTCGCTGCAGAAGCAGCTCGAGCAGGAGCAAAAGCAGGGGAAGAGCCAGCAGGAGCAGCTGACGGCGCAGGCAAACGCGCTCAACGCGCAGGGCCAGAAGCTGACCGGGCAACAGCAGCAGCTCGAGCAGCAGCAGGGAAGCCTGAAGGCGCAGCAGGCGGAGCTCGAGCGGCAGGCGCAGGCCGACACCCAGGAGCAGGCGCAGCTGCAGGCCTCCGCGAACAAGCTCGAGGCCCAGCAGGTCGCGCTGAACAAGCAGATCGTCTCGACGGGCTCTCAGGCGCGCTCGGTGGTCAGCGACGGCGCGAAGACGACGAAGCAGCTGACCTCCGTCCTTGGCCGGCTGACGAAGAACCAGGCAGACCAGCGAAAGGTCGAGGCCCAGATCAACCACGCGAAGAACGCGAAGCAGAAGGCCAAGCTCCAGGCGAAGCTGCGGGCTCTCCAGGACGAAGAGACGAGGCTCGAGAAGCAGCTCACGAAGCTCGTCGAAGACGATCAGGCGAACCGCGAGGCGTCCCAGGCTCTGCTCGCGGACGCGAAGAACCTGCGCGAGCAGGAGGTCAGCATCGCCAACCGTGCGATCGCGCTGGCAGGCCAGTCTGCTGCGCTTGCGACCGATGCCGTGCGGCTCGTGAAGCAGAAGCAGGCGCTCGTCCAGCAGGCCTCGAGCCTGCAGGTCCAGGCGGCGAAGCTGCAGACGCAGGCGGCGAACCTCCAGACACAGGCCGCGCAGCTGCAGACGCAGCAGGTGAAGCTGCAGGGCGAGCAGCAGACGGCTCAGGGCCAGCAGTCGCAGGCCGAGCAGCTCAAGAGCGAGCTGACGGACGAGCTGACGAAGGCCGGGGGCGACGCCCGCGGCACCGATCCGCGCCTGGTCAATCTCCAGGACGCGCTGGCGGATACCGACGGCGTCGACGTCGTCTCGCCGCCGCAGATCAACAAGCCCGGCGACGCGGCGACGTTCACCGTGATCGCGACGACCCGCCCTGCGGCACCCGCGACCGCAGACCTGGTGAAGACTCTACGGACCTACGTCATCCCGCAGGCGACCCAGGGCACCAACCTCGAGGCCTTCGTCGGCGGCCAGACCGCGAGCTACGTCGACCTCGCCGACGGGATCTCCTCGAGGCTGCTGCTCGTGATCGCGGTCGTCATCGGGCTGAGCTTCTGCATCCTGCTCGCCGCCTTCCGTTCGTTCCTCTTCGCGGTCCAGGCGGCGGTCGCCAACGTCCTCTCGGTGACGGCGGCGTTCGGCGTCCTGACGGCGGTCTTCCAGAAGGGCTGGGGCCTGAGCCTCGTCGGCCTCGACACCGCGAGCGGGACCGATCCGATCGCGAGTTACGTGCCGCTGATGATGTTCACGGTCCTGTTCGGGCTGTCGATGGACTACCAGGTCTTCCTGATCAGCAAGATCGAGCAGCATCGGGCCGAGGGTGGCGACGACCGGGACGCGATTCGCGAGGGTCTGGCCGGGGGAGCCCCGGTGATCCTCGCTGCGGCGCTGATCATGATCTCGGTGTTCGGGAGCTTCATCCTCAACGCCGACCCGACCGTGAAGCAGTTCGGCGTGGGGCTCTCCGTCGGCGTCGCCCTCGCGGCCGTAACGGTTCTCGTCTTCGCACCGGCCGTGCTCGTCCTCGCCGGCAAGGGCAGCTGGTGGGTTCCCGCGTGGCTCGACCGGGTCCTCCCCCACATGGACGTCGAGGGAGCCGGTGCGGCGGAGGCTCGGCCGGCGGCGCTCGGTCCATCCGGCACGCCCTGAGCCTAGGTCTCGAGCTCGAACTCCTCGCCGACCTCGGGGTCCTTGCCGACCAGTTCACGCACCTCGGCCGCCGGCGCAGCGGCGTCCGAGAACGTGATCAGGCCGAAGCGGTCGCCGGCCGCGTCGGAGATCCAGTGGTCGCCTTCCGGGAGCTCGGGCAGCTTCGCGCGCAGCTCGTCGAGGGTCGTCTTCGAGTCGGCGAGGCTCCAGAGGAGCAGGCGAACGGTTCGAAAGGTCACTCGTCGGGCACGCCGGCGGTCGGGAGTCGCGCGATCAGCTCCTTGATCTGCCGCAGGACGTCCGCCTCCTCGTGCCCGAAGTCGTCGAGGTACGAGTGCAGCGCCGACTGCAGCAGCCGCAGCTCGTCTTCGGTCAGCTCCAGCATGTGGTTCAAAACGGCCCCCTAGGCTCGTAACTGCCCCGTCGCGCTCCCACCCCGATCATCGTCATCCCTTCAGGGCCCGCAATCGGCTGCCTCGTCGTCCCCGGGTCGAAGCGAAGGAAACTCCCGACGCTGACCGGGACGTCCTCGCCCTCGATCCGGTAGACGCCCGACCCGGCCACGATCACGTTGACCTCCTCCTGTTGCGTCTCGGTTTCGTCGTGCTCGAAGCCCTCGGTGTTCGGCGGGATCTCGAACCAGTTGATCCCGAACGCCTCGACTCCCAGCTCACGCCGCACGAAATGCACCGCTCCGCCCGGGCCGGTCCCCTCGATGTCGTCCACGTGAGCGATCGAGTACGCCATGCCTACATTCTGAACACGCCGAAGGTCGTCTCCTGGATCGGGGCATTCAGTGCGGCCGCGATGCCCAGGGCCAGCACCCGCCGCGTGTCGAGCGGGTCGATGATGCCGTCGTCCCAGAGCCGCGCGGTCGAGTAGTACGGGTTGCCCTCGGCCTCGTACTTCGCGCGGATCTCGTCCGGGTCGGCGTCGCCCACCATCGTCAGCACGGTCGCCGCCTGATCGCCGCCCATCACGGAGATGCGGGCGTTCGGCCACATCCAGAGCTGGCGCGGCGAGTACGCGCGCCCGCACATGCCGTAGTTGCCCGCGCCGAACGAGCCGCCGGTGATCACCGTGAACTTCGGCACCTCTGCGCAGGCGACGGCCGTCACGAGCTTGGCGCCGTCGCGCGCGATCCCGCCGGCCTCGTACTCCTTGCCGACCATGAAGCCCGTGATGTTTTGCAGGAAGACGAGCGGCACGTGCCGCTTGCAGGCGAGCTCGACGAAGTGCGCGCCCTTCGCGGCGGACTCGCCGAAGAGGACGCCGTTGTTCGCCAGGATCCCGACCGGGTAGCCCTCGATCCGGGCGAAGCCGCAGACGAGCGTCTCGCCGTAGAGCGCCTTGAACTCGTGGAAGCGCGAGCCGTCGACGATGCGGGCGATCAGCTCGCGCGGGTCGACCTGGTGGCGGAAGTCGGTGGGGATCAGGCCGTACAGGTCGGATGGGTCGGCCGCAGGCTCCTCGGCCGCCGCCGGCTCCCACGGCGGGTCCTTCGGCGGGAGGTTCAGGTTGCGGACGATCTCGCGCACCAGGGCCAGCGCGTGCTCGTCGGAGGTCGCGTAGTGGTCGGCGACGCCCGACAGGCGTGCGTGCACGTCCGCGCCGCCCAGCTCCTCGGCGCTCACGTCCTGGCCGGTCGCGGCCTTCACAAGCGGCGGGCCGCCGATGAAGATCGTCCCCGTGCCCTTGACGATGATCGTCTCGTCGCTCATCGCCGGCACGTAGGCGCCGCCGGCGGTGCACGAGCCCATCACGGACGCGATCTGCGGGATTCCGGCGGACGAGAGGCGCGCCTGGTTGTAGAAGATCCGGCCGAAGTGCTCGCGGTCGGGGAAGACCTCGGCCTGCAGTGGTAGGAACGCGCCGCCCGAGTCCACGAGGTAGATGCAGGGGAGACGGTTCTGCTCCGCCACCTCCTGCGCACGGAGGTGCTTCTTCACCGTCAGCGGGAAGTAGGTCCCGCCCTTCACGGTCGCGTCGTTGGCGACGATCACGCACTCGCGGCCCTCGATCACGCCGATGCCGGTGACGATCCCCGCCGCCGGCGCCTGGCCGTCGTAGACGTCCCAGGCCGCCAGTGCCGAGAGCTCGAGGAAGGCGCTGTCCGGGTCGAGCAGCCGGTCGACCCGCTCGCGCGCCGTCAGCTTGCCGCGCGAGCGATGCTTCTCGAGCGCCTTCTCGCCGCCGCCGCGGGCGACCTGCGCGGTCCGCTCGCGCAGTTCTCCGACGAGCTCCTCCATCCGCACGCGCCGCTCGTCGAACTCCTCGGACGAGTCGGCTTGGGAGCTGAGAACGGTCACGTCGAGCAACTCTAAAGCTGCCGTCGGCCCGGCGACTTCCGGATCCCGTCGAGGCCGCCGGCTCCCTGGCTGCGCTAGCCCTTCGTGACTTGTTCGGCTTCGGGTTCGGCGCCGACCCGCTCGATCTCGTCGACCGACTCGGGCTCGTTTTGCTCTTCGTCCGGCTCGCGCGTGTCTGCCGCGTCCGCGACCTCCAGGAGCGTCGCGCCACGAACGCGAATGTCCTCGAGCAGCTCGCGGCGCTCCCCGCGGACGCGGTCGGTGTCGGCCTGCAGCTCGCGCATCCGCGCCTCCGCCTCCTCACGCAACGTCGTCAGCTCCTCCTCCAGCTCCTTGCGGCGCTTCTCTGCGTCGGCCTGCGCGGCGGCCCGGGTGTTCTCCGCTTCTTGCCGCGAGCGCAAAAGGATGTCCTCGCCCTCGGCGCGCGCACCGGCGAGGCCCTCTTCGGCCTCCGACTTGATGCTGTCGGCCTCGGTGCTGACGTTGACGTGTAGCTCCGCCGCATCAGCCTTGGCCTTCGCGATGATCTCCTCCGCCTCCTGGCGGGCGCTGGCGGTGATCTCCTCTCCGGTCTCACGGGCCCGCTGCAGCAGCCCGCTCACTTGCTGCTCGGTCTGCTCGAGCGCGTGCGTCACGGCCGCGCGCGGGGAGGAGCTCACCTTCAGCTCCGCGATCACGCGGTTGGCGCGTTTCACGTACGACTCGACCGCGGCGCGGTCGTAGCCGCGCACGGCCACGGGGAACTTGGCGTTCAGCAGGTCGGGCGGCACGTAGTGGCGCAGGTCGCCGAAGCCGGGCCGAGCATCGGCCGTCGGCGCCGACTCGTCGGCGCGATCTTCACCGCTGGGCGAGGACGGCTCGCCGGGCATGGACCGCAGTATGACGAACCCCATGCGGTGCGGCTGGCCACACCGCGAGACGGAGGGTGGCCGTATTCCGCCCGGCGCCTCGCCCTGCGACGGTCGATGCACAACCCCGCAAAGGAGCAAGAGAATCATGTTCAAGTCGAAACTCACCACGATCGTCGCCATCACCACCCTCGTCATCGCGGTGTTCGGCGCGACCCCGCTCGGCCAGGCCGCAGGCAGGCTCGTGCTGCCGAAGAACTCGGTCGGCGCGGCGCAGCTCAACAAGAGCGCCGTCTCGGGCAAGAAGCTCGCGACCAACGCCGTCAGCGGCGCCAAGGTCGCGAAAGACGCCGTCACCGAGATGAAGGTGAAGGACGCTACCAGCGTGTAAACAGCGCCTGGACGCCCATCGCGCAAGGCGCCGAGGTGACGTCTTCGTCATCTGCCCGAACGGCAAGCGGGCGCTCGGCGGTGGAACGGAGACGTCGCCTGTCGATGACCTGGACATCATCTACTCCGGCGGGTTCTCAGATTCCTCCTGGGCGGTTCGCGTCGCCAGCGACGGGAACTACGGGCCGGGGAACGTCCGGGTCTGGGCCGTCTGCGCCTACGCCGGCTGAACGCAGCCATTCAAAGTCGCCGCCGCGACCGACCTGGCGGGCGCGGCTCACAGCGGCTCATGGTGCGGAGGAAACCCTCGAAGGTCATCATGGCCGCGAAAGCGGCCGGACCTTCGAGGGTGACAGGGGCGGCAGGACTCGAACCTGCAACCCCCGGTTTTGGAGACCGGTGCTCTGCCAGTTGAGCTACGCCCCTCGGGGTTGCGGGGCCGATTGTAGCCGCGGCCCCCGCTGACCCAAACCCCGGGGACAGTCACAGTGACAGTCACAGTGACAGGCACTGGTTCTAGATTTCGGGCATGGCTCCGCCGCCTCCCAGGTACTCGCTCGGCGCGCTCTTCTTCGTGCTCGCGGTCGTCTTCGGCGGGATCGCGGCAGCCGCTGCGGAGGCCGTCGATACCGAGCCCGGTCTGGTCGTGGTGGTGGTCGCAGCGGGTGCGATCGGCCTCTGGCTTCTCACCCTCAGCATCCGCAACCTGAGGAAACCGCGGCCCTGAGTCGTATTCTCTCCGCGTGGCACAGGACGAGACACAGGCCCTCTGGCGCGAGTACAAGCGGACGAAGGACCAAGGAATCCGTGATCGCCTGATCCTCACGTACGCACCGCTCGTCAAGTACGTCGCCGGCCGCCTCGGCAGTGGCCTGCCTGCCCACGTCGACGAGAACGACCTCGTCTCGTACGGCCTGCTCGGCCTGATCGGCGCGATCGAGCGCTTCGATCCCGACCGCGACATCAAGTTCGAGACCTACGCCATCGCACGCATCAAGGGCTCGATCATCGACGAGCTGCGCGCGCTCGACTGGGTGCCGCGCTCGGTCCGGTCGCGCGCCCGCGACATCGAGCGCGCGATCGCCGACCTCGAGCGCACGCTTCACCGCGCGCCCACCGACGAGGAGATCGCCGGGAAGCTCGGCCTCACGACCGACGAGCTCGACGACAGCCTCTCCGAGATCGGACGCTCCTCGATCGCCGCGCTCGACGAGCTCTGGACGATTTCCTCGAGCGGCGGCGACCAGGTCGCCCTGATCGACACGATCGAGGACACCCAGGGCCCCGAGCCGCAGACTGAGCTCGCGCAGACCGAGCTGAAGGAGGCACTCGGCGAGGCGATCGCACGCCTGCCCGAGCGCGAGAAGCTGGTCGTAACGCTCTACTACTACGAAGAGCTGACGCTGCGCGAGATCGGCGAGGTTCTCGGCGTCACGGAGTCGCGCGTCTCGCAGCTCCACACCAAGGCGATCCTCCGCCTGAAGGCGCGGCTGGCAGGCTCGCCGGCGCGTGAGCCGCTCGGCCGGTAGAACGGTTTCCGTTCGGTAGTTTCACGCTTGACACGGTTCGGGCAGATAGACAACGTTCCGGGCGCAGTCCACTGGGGTCTATGGAAAGGACGTGGGAGGAATGAAGCACCGACTGCTTCTCCTCGCGGGGTTGGTGGGAGCGATCGCATTGATCGCGTCCCTGAGCGTTGCCGCCGCGAGCAGTAACAAACCATCGCGAGCCCACAAGGCCGCGGCCATCTCGGCGCCGAAGGTGCCGAACGCGAAGACGATCAAGAAGAAGTACGGAGGGCAGAAGATCACCTTCGTCGGCGACTCGGTCGGCGACGGCCACAAGCGCGACCTCGCACTGGCGAAGCGCTTCACGAAGGACACGGGCATCAAGGTGAACGTGGTGCCGCACCCGGCCGCCTCTGACCAGTCGTACTCGCAGCTCGTGAGGGCCTTCTCGCAGAAGTCGTCCTCGATCGACGTTGCGATGATCGACGTCGTCTGGCCGGGCGCCTTCGCGCCGTACCTGGTCAACCTCAAGCCGAAGCTCGGCAAGCAGTCCAAGCTCCACATCCAGAGCATCGTGCAGAACGACACCATCGGCGGAAAGCTCGTCGCCATGCCGTGGTTCGGTGACTACGGGATCCTCTACTACCGCACCGACCTGCTGAAGAAGTACGGCTACAAGACTCCGCCGAAGACCTGGAACCAGCTCTTCACGATGGCGCGGAAGATCCAGACGGGTGAGCAGAAGACGAACAAGAACTTCTACGGGTTCGTCTTCCAGGGCAACGCCTACGAGGGGCTGACCTGCAACGCGCTCGAGTGGATCGCCTCCGCGGGCGGCGGCACGCTCATCTCGGGTGGCAAGGCCACCATCAACAACGCGAAGGCGCGGACGATCCTGGACGCGATGCGCGTTCAGATCGGCAAGACCACGCCACGCGGCGTCACCTCGTACCAGGAGGACCAGACCGAGCACGCGTTCGACGACGGCAACGCCGCGTTCGCGCGGAACTGGCCCTACCAGTACGGGATCGGCGCGACCGCCGGCTCGAAGGTGAAGGGCAAGTTCAGCGTGACCGTGCTGCCGCACGGGGCGACCGGCAAGTCGGTCGGCACCGTCGGCGGCTGGCAGCTCGCGGTCTCGAAGTTCTCGAAGCGCAAGGACGCCTCGATCGAGTTCGTCCGCTACATGACGAGCCCGGCCGTCGAGAAGTTCGACGCGCTGACCAACTCGAACGTGCCGACGATCGTCTCGGTCGCCAAGGACAAGGCCGTTCGGGCGAAGAACCCGTACCTCAAGCCCGCGATCGCCAGCGTCCCGCGCGTGACGCGGCCGGCGAAGTTCCTGAAGACGCACTACAACGAGGCGTCGAAGGTCATCTACCAGGGCATCAACCAGATCCTCAACGGCACGCCTGCCAAGAACGTGCTCCCGGGGATGCAGTCGAAGCTCAATCAGATCATCAAGTAGCGACCTAGTTCAAAGCGAGGGAGGATGGCACCTGTCATTCTCCCTCGCTCATTCGCGTGAGCACGGTAGCCACCCCAGCACCCGCTCCTCGCCGCCGGCGCCGCCGCGGAACGAAGCTCCAGCGCCGGCAGACGCGCATCGGCTGGATCCTGCTGCTGCCCTCGCTCGCGGTCGTCGCCTTCGTCGCGATCTATCCGCTCGGCAAGACCGTCTACCAGAGCTTCACGAACCAGGAGTTCCTGGCCGGGCTCGAGCCGACGAAATGGGTCGGCCTCGAGAACTACCGCGAGCTGTGGCACGACACGATCTTCCGCGACTCGGTCTGGCTGACGATCAAGTTCACCTTGATCACGGTCTCGTTCGAGTTCGCGCTCGGGCTGATCATCGCGCTCGTCGTCAACTCGAGTTTCAAGGGCCGCGGGGTGATGCGCGCGGTGATGCTCGTGCCCTGGGCGATCCCGACGGTGGTCGCCGCGCAGATGTGGAAGTGGATGCTCGACGACGTCTTCGGCGTCGTCAACGACCTCCTCATCAAGCTCCATATCATCTCGCACCCCCATGCCTGGATCTCCGACCCGGCGACTTCGCTCGCGTCGGTTTGCGCGGTCGACATCTGGAAGACCACGCCCTTCGTCGCGCTCCTCCTGCTCGCCGGCCTCCAGGTGATTCCGCAGGATCTCTACGAGGCGGCCGACGTCGACGGGGCCAGCCAGCTGCAGCAGTTCTGGCGGATCACCCTGCCGCTGCTCCGGCCGGCGATCCTCGTCACGTTGATCTTCCGCACGCTCGACGCGCTGCGCGTGTTCGACGTCTTCAACGTCTTCTTCGGCAACCGCCAGGACACGCAGACGATGGCGATCTACGCGCAGAGCACGATCGTAGGTGACGGCCACGTCGGCTACGGCGCGGCCGTCAGCGTCGCGATCTTCCTGATCATCTCGCTGTTCGTCGTCATCTACGTGGTCTTCATGCGGGTGACGGAGGAATGACCACGGCCGCAGAGACCGAGGCCCGGACGCCTGCCCGCCCGATCAGCCGCTCGCGGGCGTTCCGCCGAACGCCGCTCGGGCGGGCGCTGGTGAGGATCCCGTTCTGGATCCTGATCATCGCGATCTTCATCTACGCGCTGTTCCCCTTCTACTGGGCGCTGCGCTCGGCGTTCATGCCCGCGAACGAGCTCTTCTCGACGCCGATCAAGTACTGGCCGACCGATCCGACGCTCAACCACTTCCGTGAGGTCCTCCAGTCGAGCTTCTTCCGGCGCGCGCTGTTGAACTCGACGATCGTCGCGGGCTCCGTGACGCTGCTCTCGCTGGCGATCGGGTCGCTGGCCGCGTATGCGCTCGGGCGCTTCCGCTTCCACGGCCGCTCGTTCGTGCTCTACCTGATGCTCTCGATGACGATCTTCCCCCAGATCGCGATCCTCGGCGCCCTCTACACGATGATCAGCAACTTCCACCTCTACGACAAGCTCGGGTCACTGATCCTGACGTACCTGATCTTCACGCTGCCGTTCACCGTGTGGGTGCTCACCAGCTTCATGCGCGCGCTGCCCGGCGAACTCGAGGAGGCGGCCTACGTGGACGGGGCGACGCCGTTGCAGGTCTTCTACAAGGTGCTGCTGCCCCTGATCGCGCCGGGGCTGGTGACGACGGGGCTGCTCGCGTTCATCGCCGCCTGGAACGAGTACCTCTACGCAGTCTCGTTCATCCAGACGCCGTCGCACTACACCGTGCCGGTCGCGATCGTGTTGTTCACGCCCTCGAGCGGGAACGCCTTCCAGTACCCGTGGGGTCAGGTCATGGCGGCGACGGTGGTCGTGACCCTGCCGTTGATCCTGGCGGTGCTCGTCCTGCAGAAGCGAATCCTCGCCGGCCTCACCGCCGGTGCCGTCAAGGGATAGTCGCTCTAGATCGCGTCCCGGCTCTCGGGGTCGAAGAAGTACAGCCGGCTGGTGTCCACGGCGAGCTCGACCTCATTGCCGACGGCGATCCGGGTTCGAGGGCTGACGCGGGCGACGAGGTGGGTCGTCGGCGCGCCCTCGTCCTCGCCGCCGCCGCCTAGCTGGACATCCGCGTCCTCGCCGGCGTCGGCGGCGATCGCGCTGGAGACGACCTTCGTCGCCTCGGTGCCGAAGTACACAAGGACCTCCGAGCCGAGCGGCTCTTCGAGGTCGGGGACGACCTTGATCCGGCGGTCAGCCGGGGTGTCGGGCTCGAGGCTCGCATCCTCGAAGTCCTCCGGTCGGATGCCTAGCATCACCGTGCGGCCGACGTAGTCCTTCAGCCCCGAGCGATTGCGCGCTGCCTGCTCGTCGACGGTCAGCCGGTGACCTCCGAACTCCACGGCGAGAGTGCCGTTCGCGCTCTCGAGCTGAGCCTCGACGAGGTTGATCGCCGGCGAGCCGATGAAGCCTGCCACGAACTCGTTGACCGGGCTGTCGTAGAGCACCTGCGGTGTGTCGACCTGCAGCAGGTGGCCGGCGTTCATCACGGAGACGCGGTCGCCCATCGTCATCGCCTCGACCTGGTCGTGAGTCACGTAGATCGTGGTCACGCCGAGCCGCCGCTGCAGCTGGTGGATCTCGGCCCGCACCTGGACGCGGAGCTTCGCGTCGAGGTTGGAGAGCGGCTCGTCCATCAGGAACGCCTGCGGCTCGCGCACGATCGCGCGCCCCATCGCGACGCGCTGCCGCTGGCCGCCCGAGAGGGCACGTGGCTTGCGCTTCAGGAACTCCTCGATCTGCAGGGTCCGGGCAGCCCGGTGAACCCGTTCCTTGATCTCCTTCTTCGGCAGCTTCCGCAGCTTCAGCCCGAAGGCGAGGTTCTGCTCGACGGTCATGTGCGGGTAGAGCGCGTAGCTCTGGAAGACCATCGCGACGTCCCGGTCCTTCGGCGTCAGGTCGTTCACGATGCGGTCGCCGATCCGGATCTCGCCCTCGCTGATCTCCTCGAGCCCGGCGAGCATCCGCAGGGCCGTCGTCTTGCCGCAGCCGGAGGGGCCGACGAGCACCATCAGCTCGCCGTCCCCGATATCGAGGTCGAAGTCGTGGACCGCGCGCGTCCCGTCCGGGTAGACCTTCGCGACGGAGTCGTACGCGACCTCGGCCATACGAACCCTATTTTCGCACGATTACGGCCGCGTGCGCCGGGAGCCCCTTGCCTTCGTGGCTTGCGAGCACCGTTTCCCCCGCCGGCGCGGGCCGCTGCTCGGCGCTCGTGTTCACCGCGATCGTGTGCGTCCCTCGCTCGAAGGCGACAACGCCTGGCTCGGCCTCGAGGAGACGAAAGCCGCTGCCGAGGCCGCTGCGCAGCTCGAGTAGGCGTCGGTAGAGCTCGAGCAGGGAGCCGGGATCACCGCGCTGGCCCTCGACGTTGCGCTCTTCCGGGTCGACGAGCGGCAGCCAGGGCGTGCCTGTGGTGAAGCCGCCGGTCGCGTCCCACTGCATCGGGTGGCGAAGCCGGTCGCGGCCGGCGCGGTCGAACGGCGGGTCGACGCCGGGGCCGTTCACGAGACCGATCTCGTCGCCCTGGTAGACGAACGCGGCGCCGGGGAGCGTCAGCAGCAGGACCGCCGCGGCGCGCACGTTCTCGGCGCCGACGTGGCTCGCGAGGCGTTCGAAGTCGTGGTTCGAGAGCACCCAGGCCGCGCGCTCGGCGCGAGCGGCCGACTCGATCGCCGCGCGCAGCCGGTCGGCGTCCCACGGCGAGAACATGAGTTCGAACGCGAAGACAAGGTCGAGCACTTCGAGCCAGCGCGCGAACTCGGCGGCCGGGCGGTAGAGCTCGCCGACGAGCAGCGCGTCGCCGGCGGCCTCCCGGAGGGCACGAAGCGCCTCGAGCGCGAGCGGCCCGTTGCCCGAGTGCCGCATCTCGAGCGGCGCGGCTTCTGGGTGGCGCGGGAACGGAAATGACCCCGTCGCCGGCGGGTCGTCACGCAGCTGCTCGTCTTTGCCGAGACGGTCGATCGCGTCCAGGCGGAACCCGTCGATGCCGCGGTCGAGCCAGAAGCGCACCACGTCCTGCATCGCTTGCACGACGTCCGGATTCCGCCAATCGAGGTCCGCCTGTTCCGGGTAGAACGAGTGCAGGTACCAACGCCCGGACCGTTCGTCGCGGCTCCAGGCCGGGCCGCCGAAGGCCGAGACCCAGTTGTTCGGCGGCCCGTCGACCGGTGACCACACGTACCGCTCCGGGTGCTCGCGGAACCACGGGTGGTCGGTCGAGGTGTGCGACGGCACCAGGTCCAGGAGCACCTTCAGCCCGAGCGCGTGCGCCTCGCGGACGAGCGCGTCGAGGTCGTCGAGCGTCCCCAGCCGCGGGTCGACGCTCGTGTAGTCGGAGACGTCGTAGCCGAAGTCCGCCAGCGGCGAGGGGTAGATCGGCGAGAGCCAGAGCGCGTCTATGCCGAGGTAGGCGAGGTGGTCGAGCCGCCGCGTGATCCCGGGCAGGTCGCCGACGCCGTCGCCGTCCGAGTCCTGGAACGAGCGCGGGTAGACCTGGTAGACGACTGCGTCCCGCCACCACATCGCCGGCCGAGGATAGACGCGGCCCCTCGGTAAGATCGCTGAACATTTCCCGTGCCACGAGGAGGAGTCGCCGCAGATGCCAACCGAGCCCGGAAAGATCCGCAACGTCGCCGTCACCGGCCATCGCGGGACCGGCAAGACGTCGCTCGTGGAGGCGATGCTCTTCCAGGCCGGGGCCATCAACCGCCTCGGCACGGTCGAGTCCGGCACGACCACTTCCGACTGGGACGACGACGAGCAGCGGCGCCAGATGTCGCTCGCCTCGTCGCTCTGCCACCTCGAGTGGCAGGGGCGCAAGATCAACCTGATCGACAACCCGGGCGACCCGGGCTTCACTGGCGATACCGTCGCCGCGCTGCGGGTAGTCGAGGGCGCGCTCGTCGTGGCCAGCGCCGTGATGGGCGTCGAGGTGCAGACGGGCCGGATCTGGGAGCGCGCCGAGGGGCTCGAGCTCCCGCGGGTCGTGTTCGTGAACATGCTCGACCGCGAGCGGGCCGACTTCTATCGTGCCCTCGAGGGCTTCCGCTCGCAGCTTTCCGAGCGCTGCGTCGCCGTGCACCTGCCGATCGGCACCGAGCACGAGTTGGCCGGGATCGTCGACCTGCTGCACATGACCGCCTACGCGAGCCCCGAGGGAGAGCGCGAGAGCGGCCCGATGGAGATCCCCGAGGAGCTCCACGACACCGTCGAGACCTACCGGACGCAGCTGCTCGACTCGGTCGTCGAGACCGACGAGGGGCTGATGGAGCGATACCTCGACGGCGAGGAGCTCGGCACCGAGGAAGTCGCGCACGCGCTCAAGGACGCGGTCACGCGGGGAGAGCTGTTCCCGGTCGCGTGCGGAGTCGCCACGAAGAACCTGGGCACGACGGCGCTGCTCGACCTGCTCGTCGAGGGCGTGCCGTCGCCGGCCAAGCGCCCCGCCTCGATCGACGTGAACGGCGCCGGCACGGCCGCGTTCGTCTTCAAGACGGTCGCCGACCCGTTCGCGGGCCGGATCAACCTCTTCCGCGTGCTCAGCGGGACGCTCTCCTCCGACGCGACCGTCGTCAACGCGCGCTCCCACGCGAAGGAGCGCGTCGGCGCGCTGCTCACGCTGCAGGGCAAGGAGCACGAGCAGGCGAAGGAGTTCGGCGCCGGCGACATCGGCGCCGTTGCGAAGCTGAAGGAGACGACTACCGGCGACCTGCTGCTCGATGCCGAGCGCGAGCTCGAGCTGCCGCAACTCGACTTCCCGGAGCCAGTGATGAGCTTCGCGGTGACGCCGAAGGCGAAGGGCGACGAGGAGAAGGTCGCCTCCTCGCTGCGGCGGCTCGCGGAGGAGGACCCGACGCTCGTGCTGCGGCGCGACGCGCAGACCGGCGACCAGCTGCTGAGCGGGATGAGCCAGATGCACGTCGAGGTCGCGGTCGACCGGTTGAGGAGCCGCTTCGGCGTCGACGTCGAGCTCCACCAGCCGCACGTGCCGTACCTCGAGACGATCCGCAAGGAGGCGCGGGCGCGACACCGCTACAAGAAGCAGACGGGCGGCCGCGGCCAGTTCGGCGACGCGGCGATCGTGATCGAGCCGCTCCCCGAGCGCGAGGGCTACGAGTTCGTCGACGAGATCGTCGGCGGTGTGATTTCCCAGAGCTACCGGCCCGCGGTCGACAAGGGCATTCAGGAGGCGATGCAGCACGGCGAGCTCGCTGGGGCGCCGGTGCAAGGCGTGCGCGTACGCCTCGTCGACGGCCAGCAGCACAACGTCGACTCCTCCGAGATGGCGTTCAAGATCGCGGGCTCGATGGCGTTCAAGGACGCCTACGCGAAGGCAGACCCGGTGCTGCTCGAGCCGATCATGGAGGTCGAGGTCAGCGTCCCGGACGACGCGGTCGGCGCGGTCAACGGCGACCTCAACTCACGGCGGGGGCGGCTGCAGGGGATGGAGCCTCGGGCCGGGATGACCTCGATCAAGGCCGAGGTGCCGATGGCGGAGATCCTCACTTACTCGCAGGCGCTCACGTCGCTCACCGGCGGCCGCGGCGACTACCACATGCACTTCCTGCGCTACGAGGAAGTTCCGTCGCACATCGCGCAGAAGATCATCGACGAGACGAAGAAGGACCTCGAAGAGGCCAAGGTCTAGCCTGGTTTCGACCGCTGACCCTCTTGGGCTAAGGTCCCCGCTTCATGCGCATCACCCCGCAGGCAGTCACAGCGGTGCGCACATGTGCGATCTGCGAGCGGACGCTCCTCGTCGGCGAGCGCACAGTCCGCTACTCACCCGACGGCCACCACTTCGTCGACGTCTGCCCGCTCTGCCAGGAGACGGCGAGCGAGTACGGCTGGATCAAGGAGGGCAGCCCGACGTCTCCGATGGTCTCGGAGCGGCGCAGGCGCAGGCAGTGGCTCGGCGGTCTCTTCGAGTCGAAGAAGCCGATGGTCGAACCGGTCGTCGAGGAGCCGATCCTGCGCCGTCTCTCGCAGCACGAGCTGGCGATGGTGGAAGCGGCCGAGCTGTTCAACGAGAGCGACTTCCGGCGCACGATCGCCGGAATCGCGAAGAGCCTCGGGGAGCCAAAAGCCTCGATCGTGCCGCTGTCGGGCACGAGCAGCGAGGTCGTCCTGAGCGTCGCCTGGGACATCTCGTGGTACCAGTACCGCGTCTCGCCGGAGTCGGCGCAGCCGGTGCGGCTCGCCGAGCGAGGCCACGACCCGGGCGAGCTGGAGTCGATGTTCACGAGCTGGAACGCGAAGCTCACGCGCGACGGCCGCATCGCGCCCGACATCTCTCCGGTCTAGCGCCAGGGCGGGCCCTCCCTACAATCCGAAGCACGATGATCTACTGCGTAATCCCCCGCGAGCTCGAGGACGAGCTCTACGAGAAGATGGTCGAGTACTACAAGGACAACCCGAACGTGACCGTCATCGTCGACCGCCGCGAGGGGGACGACCGCCGCACCGGCCGGTCCTACGGCGGCAAGCGCCTGATCCGGGACCGTCGCCGCAAGCGCGCCGAGGGCACGTTCCCGAGCACGGATCTTCCCGGCGACGCGTAGCCTCTGGGCATGTCCGGCGGCCGCTACTGGGTCAAGCGGCTGGACGAGCTGCCGCTCGTGCCCACCGACGACCCCAATGACTTCGACTGGTACCCCGTACAACACCACCTGGGGCTCGGCGCGTTCGGCGTGAACGGCTTCGGTGGTGACACCGCGACGATGCTGGTCGCCGAGCACGACGAGTCCGGCAGCGGGCAGGAAGAGCTCTACGTCGTCGTCGAGGGGACCGTCCGCTTCACGATCGCCGGCGAGACTTTCCAAGCAAGCGCGGTGAGCTTTGTGGCCGTCCCCGATCCGGCGGTCACCCGTTCCGCGATCGCGGTGGAGGACAGCACGCTGCTGCTCGCGATCGGCGCGCCCGTCGGCTCCGGCTTCCACACCACGTGGAGAGCCGAGCACTTCGAGCAGGTTCCCCGCGCTGACTAGAATCGCCGCCGTGGCGACTGCGACCAAGACCTTCAAGAACTTCATCGGCGGCGAATGGGTGGACGCCGCCTCCGGGGAGACCTTCGAGACGACGAGCCCCGCGAACGGCGACGTGCTCGGCGTCTTCCCCCGCTCAGGCGTCGAGGACGTCGACCGCGCCGTCGAGGCCGCCAAGGTGGCGTACGAGGATTGGCGGCTCGTGCCGGCGCCGCACCGGGGCGAGATTCTCTTCCGCTTCGGCCGGCTGCTCGCCGACCACAAGGACGAGCTCGCCGAGCTGATGGCCCGCGAGATGGGGAAGGTGCTCCCCGAGGCCGCGGGCGACGTCCAGGAAGCGATCGACATGAGCTTCTACATGGGCGGGGAGGGGCGGCGGCTCTTCGGCCACACGACGCCGAGCGAGCTGCGCGACAAGTTCAACATGAGCGTGCGCCAGCCGATCGGGGTGATCGGCGTGATCACGCCGTGGAACTTCCCGATCGCGATCCCCTCATGGAAGATCGCGCCCGCGCTCGTCTGCGGGAACACGATCGTCTTCAAGCCCGCCACCGACACGCCGCTGCTGGGCGAGCGCTTCGTCGAGCTGCTGGTCGAGGCGGGCGTCCCGGCCGGCGTGATCAACATCGTGCACGGGGGCGGCGGCGCGGTGGGTGACCGGCTCGTGCGCCACCCGGACGTGCCGGTGATCACCCTCACCGGCTCGCGTGAGACCGGCATCGAGGTGATGCGCAACGCGGCCGAGAACCTCAAGCACATCCACCTCGAGCTCGGTGGCAAGAACGCGATCATCGTGCTCGACGATGCCGACCTCGACCTCGCCGTCGAGGGGATCGTCTGGTCGGCGTTCGGCACCTCTGGCCAGCGGTGCACGGCTGCCTCGCGCGTGATCGTCCAGCAGGGCGTCTACGACGAGCTGCAGGGGCGGCTGGTTGCGGCCGCGGAGCAGCTGCGGCTCGGCCCGGGCTGGGAACAGGGCGTCGACGTCGGCCCCGTGATCAACAAGCGCGCGCTCGAGAAGATTCACTCGTACACGGAGATCGGCAAGGACGAGGGCGCGAAGCTGCTCACCGGCGGCGAGGCCGCCGGCGGCGACGGGCTCGGGGACGGCAACTTCTACCGGCCAACGATCTTCGGCGACGTCGAACCGCAGATGCGCGTGGCGCAGGAGGAGATCTTCGGCCCGACGACCGCGCTGATCCCCGTGCGCGACGTCGACGAGGCGATCCGCGTGTCGAACGGGATCGAGTACGGCCTGTCGTCCTCAATCTTCACGCGGGACGTCAACACCGCCTTCCGCGCCATGCGCGACCTCGAGGCCGGGATCACCTACATCAACGCAGGCACGATCGGTGCCGAGGTGCACCTGCCGTTCGGCGGCACGAAGAACACCGGCAACGGCCACCGTGAGGCCGGCCAGGCCGCGCTCGACGTCTTCACCGAGTGGAAGTCGATCTACGTGGACTACTCGGGGAAGCTGCAGAAGGCGCAGATCGACACCGCCGAGTAGGCCCATGGACGTTCGGCCGCTAGGCGACAGCGACCGCAACTGGGTCGAGCGGCTGATCGTCGAGCGATGGGGCGCGCCGTTGGTCGTCGGCCGCGGCCGGTCCTGGAACCCGGTCGAGCTTCCGGGTTTCGCGGCTTTCGACGATGATCGCTGCGTCGGTCTCGCGACCTACGAGCTCGACGGCGACGCCTGTGAGCTCGTGACGATCGACGCAGTCGAGGAGGGGAGAGGCGTCGGAACGGCATTGTTCGGCGCGGTCGTGGAGGCGGCGCGCGAGGCCGGCTGCAAGCGCGTCCGGCTCGTGACGACCAACAACAACCTGCGGGCGCTGGCCTTCTACCAGAAGCGCGGGTTCCGCCTGGTCGCCCTGGTCCCGGGCGCCGTCGACGAATCTCGACGGCTCAAGGCCTCGATCCCGGCGGAGGATTCGACCGGCCTTCCCATCCGCGACGAGCTGCACCTCGAGTTCCTGCTCGACCAGGCCATCTAAGGTCCGCGGATGGATCGCAAGCTGGTGGTGTTCGTGCCGCGCGAGGCCCTCGACACTGTCCGCGAGGCGCTCTTCGCGGCGGGCGCCGGCCGGATCGGCGACTACGAGCGCTGCTCCTGGTACACGGAAGGGACGGGCACGTTCCTGGGCGGGGAGTCGACCGCGCCGAGCGTCGGCCAGCCCGGCCGCGAGGAGCGCGTCGCCGAACTGCGGCTGGAGACGGTCTACCCGTCCGTGCGGGAAACGGAGGTCGTCAGCGCATTGCGGGAGGCGCACCCGTACGAGGAGCCGGCCTTCGACCTCTACGTGCTCGCCGACTCCGCCGCGCACCACCACCGCCACGACGTCTGACGTGAAGGCGCGACTCTCGACCGACGGCGGCTCGCGCGGGAACCCCGGTCCGGCGGCCTACGGCTACGTGCTCGAGGCGGAAGACGGGACCGTGCTCGACGCGCGGGGGGACACAATCGGGGTCGCGACGAACAACGTCGCCGAGTACCGCGCGCTGGTCGCGGGCCTGACGTCGGCGCTCGAGCGCGGAGTGGACGAGCTCGAGGTGGTCTCCGACTCGGAGCTGCTCGTCAGGCAGATGCGCGGCGAGTACAAGGTCAAGAGCCCGACCTTGCGGGAGCTCGTCGACGAGGCGCAGGGGCTGGCCCGCCGGCTGGGCAGCGTCCGCTACACCGCCGTCCGCCGCGAGCACAACGAACTCGCCGACCGGTTGGTCAACGAGGCGCTCGACTCGGCCGGCTGACCGCCCGCGCCTCGAGGTGCGCGGGAACGTAGAAGCGCTCGGTGTACTCGCCGACCATACGGTGGCTGGTGAAGCGAGCTCCCGCCGAGGCGATGGCCGCGCGTCCGGTCGCGAGCCAGGCCTCCGGCTCGCCGTAGTACCTCGGCAGCACGTCCCCTCGCAGGAGCCGGAAGAGCTCGGCAGCGTCGGCATCGTCCTGCTCGGCCTGGGTCTTCGCGCCGGTGCCCTGGATCGCCCACCCCGCCTCCGGCGTGTAGCCCTCGTCCCACCACCCGTCCAGCACGGACAGGTTCGGCGTGCCGTTCAGCGCGGCCTTCATCCCGCTCGTGCCCGAGGCCTCCTCCAGGCGGCGCGGCAGGTTCAGCCAGACGTCGACGCCCTGCACGAGCGCCCGGGCGAGCGCGAGGTCGTAACCGGGGAGGAAGACCACCCGGCCACGCGAGTCCGGGCTCTCCGCGAGCGCGACGATCCTCTCGAGCACGCCCTTGCCCTCGGTGTCGTCCGGGTGCGCCTTGCCCGCGTACACGAGCTGGAGCGGGCGCTCGTCGTCGGCGAGCAGTGCGGCGAGCTCCTCCGCCCGGCGGAGGAGCAGGTCGGCGCGCTTGTAGGTCGCGAAGCGGCGCGCGAAGCCGATCGTCAGCGCCTCGGGATCGAGCGAGGCACCCGTGCGCTCGGCGAGGAGGCGGACCAGCTCGTCCTTGCGGGCGCGATGCACCCGCGCGAGCTCGGCCAATTCGAGCTCATGCGTCCGCTCCCAGTCCGACTCCGGCGCCGCGACGTCGACGCCCGCGGCGGCCAGCGCCTCCGAGAGCGCGGGAGAGACCCACGTGGGTGTGTGCACGCCGTTCGTGACGTAGTCGATCGGAACCTCCTCCACCGGCCGCCCCGGCCACAGGTGCGCCCACATCGTGCGCGCGACCTCGGCGTGGAGCCGCGAGACCGCGTTACAGCGCTCGGCGGTGCGCAGCGCGAACGGTGTCAGGCCGAAGCTCTCGTCGTTGGGGCGTGAGCGGCCAAGGGCGGCGACCGTCTCCCACGCGACGCCCAGGCGCTCGACGAGCGGTTCGAGGCTCCGCCGCGCGAGCTGGCCGTCGAAGGTCTCGTTCCCAGCAGGCACCGGGGTGTGCGTTGTGAAGACCGTCGTCCGGCGAACGTCTTCCAGCGCTTCGTCGAACGAGGCTCCTCGATTCTCGACGAGGGCGCGCATCCGCTCGAGCGCGGCGAACGCAGCGTGCCCTTCGTTCAGGTGGAAGACGGTCGGCTCGAAGCCGAGTGCCGCAAGAGCGCGGATGCCGCCGACGCCGAGCACGAGCTCCTGGCCGATACGCGTCTCTCGGCCCCCGCCGTAAAGCCGCGCGGTGAGCGCGCGCGCCCACTCCGCGTTCTCGGGCAGGTCGGTGTCGAGCAGGAGGAGCGGAACCGCACCCACGTCGAGGCGCCAGACCGCCGCCTCGACCGCCTCGTCTCCGATCTCGACCGGAACGGCGGCGTCGGTTCTCACGAGGCCGAGCTCGGCCGGCGCGTTGAGCGCGTACTGCTCGCGCTGCTCTCCCTCGGCCACCTCTTGACGGAAGTAGCCCTCGCGGTAGAAGAGCCCGACGCCGACGAGCGGCACCCCGAGATCGGACGCCGACTTGAGGTGGTCGCCGGCGAGCACGCCGAGGCCGCCCGCGTAGATCGGGAGCTGTTCGTCGACCGCGAACTCGAGCGAGAAGTAGGCGACGAGCAAGTCGTCCGGGAGCGTCACGCGCGGCAGGCTAGCCAGGACCGGCCTCGCGTGACCGAGGCTATACTCGGCGGGCCGGGCGGATGTAGCTCAGTTGGCTAGAGCGTCTGCTTGCCATGCAGAAGGTCGTGGGTTCGAGTCCCATCATCCGCTCCTCCTCTGAAAAAGCCCCACTAGACGGGGCCTGTGCCGGGAAAACCCGGCTCGTGCGGTAGCGGCGGTGCGTTAGGCCGGCGAGTTTTCCAAGGAGTCCCGTTTCTTCACAGGAGCGGGCGCTGTCCTGGCACCTGTCTGATTCCTCTCGCGACTACCGCCGCAGGTACGTCAGCACGGCGAGCACGCGGCGATTGTCCGCAGGCGCCTCTTTGATCCCGAGCTTCTGGAATGCCCCGCGGATGTGCGTCTCGACCGTTTTCGGGCTGAGCCAGAGC
>Ga0207428_10001752_pt1 | contig 22222 bp, 15 predicted proteins | sample RhiMethybrSRZTD1_FD_187600 | JGI IMG/M metagenome (GOLD analysis project Ga0207428, IMG submission 187600) | Populus rhizosphere microbial communities from Tennessee, USA - Rhizosphere MetaG P. TD hybrid SRZTD1 (SPAdes) (version 3) | ecosystem: Host-associated > Plants > Roots > Rhizosphere >...
AAAACTATTTTGGAGTGCGGCGACTTGTCGCCGCTTTTAAATCTGGCCAAAGCGAATTCCAAAAACCCGAGGAGAATTCATCGTGCGTCCATAGCGGCGACAAGTCGCCGCACTCCAAATTGGCGAGGCGTCTGTCTCGCGCAGAGTTTTTCAGCACCCTGCTAGCGGTACGCACGCCTTTGGCGTGCCGTTGCGTGCGTACCGGTGAATAAAACACTCACCACCGCCACCTAATCTGGTAGCCGTTCGCCAGGACAGTCAGATCATTTCTGACTCGCGACCAATCGACTTCGGCTTCGCTTTGCAGATGGTGGGCTTTCATGAACGAATTGATTGCCCGTCCTCTAACCAGCACCTCGCGGGCCAAATTGGGTGAATACTCTCGATCCTCAGCGCGGTCCTTCAACTTGTCGGTGGCGTGTTCGAACGCTTTCACGTACTCATTGATCTCGTCCTCGGCGCGCGTGCCGTCGAGCGGACTCTGATCCAGCGCCCGATCGAGAGAACTCTTGAAGCGATCGGTATCGGTCTCCAGTTGCCGAATGTTTTCCCGTACATTGCCGCGATACCACTGTCGCTGAGCCAGAGCGGTCACCGACGCAAACACAAATGCGATTGTAATCACGGTTGAGATGCAGAGTCTTTTCACTTGCTTTTACCTCCCGATTGGCGCTGGCATTCAACTTCCCACGACGACGTTCACCACTTTCGGCCGTTACGCGGGCTTTGTCCAGTTCCCGGCGCGTGAATACCAAACTCAAGGTAGGCGCGGGTCGAGTTCATGACAGGTGGTGGAGGGTTATTGAACCAGGTTAGCGGCGAGGTTACGGGCTGGACTTCAACTTTGCGAAGTCTGACCCGAGCGCTAGCTGACCGCTTGCCTCATCACCAGTCTAATTTCTTCAAGATGCAAGCGGGACGCTTGCGCTCCAGTCCTACCGTTCTTTAGCGAACTGCCGCTAGCTGACCGCTCTTCGCGCCACCCGGTTTCACACAGCGGAACCCGAGATGGTTTGTACCGGTGTTGATTTCACCTTTGCCGCGGGTGCCCACGATGTACCGTGAACAATATTGATCAGTGCAGAGATATGATCCACCTCGGTGGACTCGCTTTGGTTGATCGGGTTCGGAAGGATCGAAGGCTGAGTTAGGGCCCTGTGGGTTACGCGCGACCATACCAGCCGCAACCAATGTCCGATAGTAGTCAGGACGATACCAGTCGCTGGTCCACTGCCAGACGTTACCGGCCATGTCATAAAGGCCATATCTGTTGGGTGCGTACTGCGCTACCGGCGCGAGGCCGACGAATCCGTCCGTGCCGGTATCTTTTACCGGGAACTGACCCTGATGCGTGTTCGCCATCCACTTTCCGCTCGGACAAAACTCATCACCCCACACGAAAGGTTCGCCGGCCAGGCCGCCGCGCGCGGCAAATTCCCACTCCGCTTCAGTGGGCAGCCTTTTGCCCGCCCACTTGGCGTAAGCCTCAGCATCTTCATAGGCGATATGCACTACCGGATAAGCTTCTTTACCTTTGATGTCGCTCTTAGGTCCGAGCGGGTGACGCCAATTTGCTCCCGGCATGTAACTCCACCATTGAAAATGATTGTCCAGAGGCACGGGATGGTCCGGCGGTGTATAGATCACGGATCCGGCGACCAGATTCTCGGGCGGCGCGCCCGGAAAATCTTCGGCTTTGGGAGTTCGCTCCGCTACGGTCACGTAATTTGTGGCTTTGACGAATGTTTCAAACTGAGCATTGGTGACATCGGTCTTGTCCATGAAAAAAGCGTCAACATAAACTCGATGAATCGGGCGCGCATCTTCAGTTGCTTTCATGCCCACCTCGTCCATGTCGGGAGGATCGTTGGCGCCCATAGAGAACTCTCCTCCGGGAATCCACACCATGCCGGGTGGAATTGAAGCAGGCGCTGCGACGGTGTTGACCACAGTCGGCTCAAACGATGTCGCCGGGCTCATCACTGTCGTGCGGGTGACGGGCGGCTGCGGATTGCGCCCGCGCCACATCCACACGCCCACGCCGAGGGCCAACACAGCCAACACGACGAGGACTAGCTGAGTAGATCGTTTCATCGTTTTATTTTAAGAACCGGAAACCGTTCATTCCGTTATGTCGGAGAGAGAGAGATGGCGACGAAAATCTCTCGAAACACATGCCGCCATGATTGAAGCTCACAAGGCGGAAAGCTGAAATCAAAACTACCGAAGTCTACGCCTGCGACCATGTCGTTTTCAAATTGAAGCTCAAGCGTGATTGTAACCGGCCCGGTTCGTTCGCACTGGCTTTGCCACGCTGATGCGCGGCAAGTCTACGACTTGCCGTGCCGCGTCCATTTGACGATCGGTCTATGACCATGGTGGGGTCAGAGACCCTCACCCGAGAGAGTTCGTGTCGGCAAGTCGTAGACTTGCCGCGCATCAGAGTGGCTGAGCCATTAGATGAGATTGTGCGGGGTCCGCAGGGCAGACGCTGCCGAGCATCTCTTTGGCAACGCCTAAAAGCTATGAATGAGCTAACTTCAGCCTTCAGCTGAGAAAGTCTTCGCGAATCGGCGAAAAGATGTCGATGAGCACGACTTCTTCATCCATCATCGTTGCGCCATGAAGACAGTTCGGTGGAAAGTGCAGGACGTCTCCAGGCGAAGCAATGCGTTCTTCGCCTTCAACGAAGAACCGCACGCGGCCGCTGACGACGAGCGACATTTGCTCGTGCATGTGGGTGTGTTCGGGCGTGACGAGGAAAGGCACGAACCGGAAGCGAACGATCATCATCCTTTCGCCGACGACCATCTGCCGTTCGATGCCTTCGGCGGGATGTTCGACGGGAATGTCCGCCCAGTTCAAGTGCTGAGCCACGCTGGCGATCGCAGTCGCGGCCGATTCAGAAGTAATCAGAGACATGGTTGATTAGGAGATTTCTATTTGCCGGCTGCGGCTTCCAAACCTGATCCGCCGGCGGCGAACTCGGGCTGCACGTTGACAACTCCATACAGCCGATCTTCGCCTTCGCGAATCGCGGCCATCATCCAGAGAAAATTGATCTGAGTGCCCGGCGCGGCCACGTTCGGATGGTAACCCTGCGGCATCAACACACAATCGCCTTCGCGCACGACCTGGACCAATTCCGGTTTGGCCGGATCCGTGTAGACAAACTGAACGCCGAAGGCCGGTTCCGGCATATCGACGAACAAGTAAGCTTCCTCCAGCATGCGCGCGTGCTCATGCGGCGGCCATGAAGTCCAATTGCCGGGCGTGGAAAAAGTGACACCGGCCATGATTCGACCCGCGTCAACATTGGCGCCAATCAAAACATTGAGATCGCGTTCGGCCGGAGGCTTGCCCGCGATTATGTGGAGTTTGGGATTGGCCCGCACGTCTGCGTAAGAAACAAAACGCGCCGGATACGTTTTGGAAACCGGGGCTGACACCTCAGCCAGATCACATCCGCTAGCGCCGGCGCTGACTTCTATCTTTGAATCGCGCGGAAGATAGACGGAATCATACTGCCCCAGTTTGTAGTTCTCTTCACCGGTCGAAATTCCTGCTTCACCCCGCAAACAAATCAGGCCGGTTTCATGATCGTTGTTCTCGAACGAGATAGGGGCGTCGCTGGCGTCCAGGGTAATGCGTCCGTAGTGCAGATAACGCGCCGCCGTCTGTCCGGGTACGACCGCAGCGCGGCGGCCTTTGCCGACGTGGGTAGCCGGCACGAAACATGTATCTTTCGAGATTGATTTCAGCTCTACTTCTTCACTCATTGCTCTAACTCTTCCATTCACCTTAAAGCCCGTATCGAGAAATCCGCGGGCAGGTCCCAAGCCTCACCTCAGAGCGGCGCTTGAATTAGCCCGGCCTTTCAGAGTCTGTCGGAAAAAAGTTTTCTCTGTGCCTCTGTGAAGAATCTCTGTGTCTCTGTGGTGAAATTAGTCCAGACAACATTTACCACAGAGGCACAGAGATCGCACAGAGACACGGAGATCGATTTTCACGACACCTTCAGCGCCGCCTAGAGCGTAACTGTCTGCTCGGCCCAGAACTGAAACTCTCGGTGTTTGTGTTCTTCAGCCCGGGCCTGTAACTCACCGCTGGCGACCCGGCGAATGTGTTCAAAGACGCGCTCGCCGACTTCCTCAATCGACTCGGTGCCGTCGATGACGCCACCTGCCGAAAGATCCAGATCGCGGGACATCTGTTCGAACCGGGGCGTGTTAGACGCGAGCTTCACGACCGGAGCGATCGCGTTGCCGATCGTCGTGCCGCGTCCGGTGGTAAAGACCACCAGGGTCGCGCCGGCGCCGACCAGGCCCGGAGTTGATTCCTGATCGTATCCCGGCCCCTGCATCAAATTCAGCCCCCGCACTTTGGGTCTTTCCGCGTATTCCACCACCCCTTCGATGCGGGTCGTTCCGGCCTTGGCAATTGCGCCCAGTGATTTGATCGTGATGTTCAGCAAACCACCCTTAACATTTCCGGGACTGGGATTCTGATTGAGGACAGCTCCGAATTTCGAAGCATATTCCTTGTACCAGTCAACCAGTTGATAGATTTCGCGGGCCGTGTCGGCGTCTTTCGCGCGTTGCGCCAGCACGTGTTCAGCGCCGCAGAATTCCGGCACTTCAGTAATCAGCACAGTGCCGCCTGAGCGAACCAGCAAGTCCGCAGCCCGGCCGAGTGAGGGATTGGCGGAAATGCCCGAAAACCCATCTGAGCTGCCGCACTTCACACCTAAAACCAATTCGCTAATTGAACACTCTTCGCGGGCGGTCTCGTTGACCTTTGGCAACATTGACTCGACTTCTTTCAGGCCGAGAGCAATCGCAGCTTCAGTTCCGCCGACGTCCTGTATGCCGATTTTGGCGACCGGCTTGTCGAAGCTTTTTTCCCGCTTGAGCAGGTACTGCTCGACTTTGGCCAGGTTGGTTTTTTCGCAACCCAGGTCCATCAGAATCACACCGCCGACGTTCGGATGATCTGCGTAGTTCGAAAGCGTTCGCAGCATCACCTCAATCGTCGAACCATCCTGACAGCCGCAACCTTTGTTGTGCGGAATAGCCACGACGCCATCCACATTCGGAAACTTTTCTTTTTTATAGAGAGTGAACTCAGCGATCATCGAGATCTGTTGGGCTTCATGGCTTGCGCACATGCTGGTCGGCACGATCAGAAGGAAGTTGCGCGTTCCCACGCGGCCATCAGGCCGGCGAAATCCCATGAACGTGGCGCGCTCCTCCTCGGGCGTGTAGACCGGAGGAGGCGTATGAAGTTGTTCCTCGAGATCGCGCACCACCGGAACGTCGTCCGTCATGTTGTCGTGCGAAACGTACTCGCCTTCCCGGATACCCAGCGAGGTGCCAATCGGTTGCCCGTATTGTCGGACGAATTCACCGGCGGGAATGTCGCGGGTGGCGAAACGATGCCCGGGAGGAACCGTGTCTCGGAGCCGGATCGTGGTCGCATCCGGCAAGGTCACTTCGAGATCCGGAAAGGTTTCCTTCTTCACCACTGCGACGTTGTCCTGCGGATTCACGATAATCGCGAACTCGCTGATGGGTGACGCAACGTCTGAAAGTGCAATTGACATTGTTCGTTTGAATTAAGCTGTCAGCACGTCAGGCAATACCAGCGACCTGACGTTAGGGTGCAAGCGCAACCATAAACCTGGATTCTGGTCCAACTGTCTGGCGCGCTCGGCGGGTTCATCGCTCAACTGCGTTTCCAGCACGCCGCGGTAGCTGGCGCGCTTTGCCGGAGCCGTACTGGCATCGACGATTGACTGAACGATTCTTCGGGCTCCGAGAATTGAGGCCGGCCCCAGCGTCATAATGTGAGTGGCCGCGCGACATTCTGTCTCGTCAGCTTCTGTCACCGTTGCCCCGCCAACCTTGAACTTCGTGATGTGATGATCGAGGACGCTCTTGTAGATCGGAATCATGCCGGCGAAGTCTGCCGCAGTGGCGCCGGAACCTGGCTTGATGTAACAGAGATGCGACGCCGCTTCAGGCTCAGGGCCCAGCCCCAGAAAAAAGAGGTCGATGCCGCCCAGCGATTCCAACTTTTCAGAGTAACTGGTCAATTCGCCTTGCAAATCTTCAACGTCGGTGCGCATCGGGATGAAGCTTTTGATCTTGCGGAAAAAGGCGTCGCCCAGGAGCCTGCGGAAATCAGACACAAAGTTCAGCGGGTTATCCATGCGCAATGGAGCCAGTGCGTCCTGCGTGAAAACGTGCAAGCGGCCGAGCACATCATCAAGGGTTGACGTCTGCGCGAGCTCGCCGACAAGGCGATACATAGCCTGCGCACCCCGGCCGCCTAGAAGAACCAAAACCAGGTCACCGGATTTTGCGGCGACCGCCTCTTTGATTTCCTCTAACTGAGCGCGGCCAACTTCCTCCTCGGTGGCAAGCACCTCCGGCTCGATCTGATTTGTCTTGAGGTTGGACAAATCAGTTCCACCTGCGGGTCTTGAACTCTTCAACCAGAACCGGGTGCCGCTGCTCGCGCCACCAGGCTCAGCCTGCAAGACTGGAGTTGACACCTGACCGCTCTCCTTATAATCCTTTGTGCGAAAGTTTGCCCTGTATGGCTAATATAGCCGACACGACTGGTTTTACCATTTCAGCTTCGGGCAATCGACTTTTACCACAGAGTCCCGGATAAGACAAGGACTGATTCGATGGATAATACAACCATTTTCTGATGGCCTGCGGCGGATTTTCATGCTTGACACAAAACGAATCCGGGTGTTACACACAACCACTTTATTGCACAAATGGTATGACCTTTTACGGGATGAGACGGGTCCGAAAGGAGTTTAGTCAGCCCCTCCGGTTCCAACCGGTCGCGGCACTAATCAGTTGATCGTATGAGTTATGCGTCATTGGAACTTACTAATAAGGTCGCCGTAGTCATCGGCGGCACCTCCGGAATCGGGCGGGCCATAGCCCGGGCGATGGCTGAGGCCGGCGCCGACGTAGTCCCAACTTCGCGTCGCCTGGATCAGGTCGAAGCCACCGCACTTGAGATCGAAGAGCGGGGCCGGCGTACCCTGCGCGTCACCTCTGACGTGGTTAATAGCGAGTCGTTGCAGTCGCTCCTGGACGAAACGGTCGCCGCCTTTGGCAAGGTAGACATTCTGGTAAATTGCGCGGGCCGCACTAAGCGATCGCCTACTATCGATTTTCCGGAGGAAGAATGGAACGCAATCATGGACACAAACCTGACGGGCACTCTGCGAGCATGCCAGGTCTTCGGTCGTCACATGATTGAAAGAAAATACGGCCGCATCATCAACATCGCTTCATTGTCTACGTTCGTAGCACTTTTCGAAGTCGCGCCCTACTCCGCCAGCAAAGCTGCCGTTGCCTCGCTGACTAAATCGCTGGCGATTGAATGGGCGCCTCATGGTGTTTGTGTTAATGCGATCGCTCCGGGCGTCTTCCAGACACCTCTTAATGAAAAGCTCTTGCAGGACACGCCCCGCGGAAACGAATTCAAAATGCGTACGCCGATGAAGCGATTCGGAAAAGTTGAAGAATTGGCGGGCGCGGCCATTTTTCTCGCTTCGGATGCGGCCAGTTTTGTCACGGGCGAGATTCTCGTGGTCGATGGCGGCTTTCTGGCCAGCGGCGTGAACCAGTAGCGGTACGCACGCTATCCAGCCTGTGGAGGCGGTGGTTCTGTAAATTGTAGGGGCGTCCCTCCGTGGAAGCCCCGGAATCGAAAAAACGGGCGCCCACGGAGGGACGCCCCTACAGAATTAGGCCATTACTTTCTCAACTGATAACCAACCGCAGCCTGGACAGTCTGCGGTACAATTTGCCGCATGACGGACGAACTCAAGGTCAAATCGAAAGATGAATGTCGCTGGGATCAGGTGAGTCTCGGCGAGGTGATGTTGCGTCTCGATCCCGGGGCAGGCCGAATTCACACCACCCGAACATTTGAAGTGTGGGAAGGCGGCGGCGAATACAACGTCGCGCGAGGATTAAAGCGCTGCTTTGGTCTGGACACCGCCGTAGTGACTGCCCTCGCCGACAACCCAGTCGGAAGACTGGTGCAGGATTTGATCTTTCAGGGTGGCGTCGATCAGACACACCTGTGCTGGATCAAGTACGACGGCGTGGGCCGCGACACGCGTAACGGTTTGAATTTTACCGAGCGAGGTTTCGGCGTACGCGCGGCGCTTGGTTGTTCAGATCGCGGGCACACTGCGGTATCGCAACTTAAACCGGGCGAGATCGATTGGGAGTTGATCTTCCAAAAAGAAGGTTCCCGGTGGTTTCACACGGGCGGCATCTTCTGCGCTCTTTCCGACACAACGCCTGCTGTTGCCAAAGAAGCAATGGAAAGCGCCCGGCGCAACGGAACAATCATTTCATACGATCTGAACTATCGAGACTCTTTGTGGAAATCGATCGGCGGAAAGACCCGGGCCCAGGAGGTCAACCGGGAACTGGCGCCGATGGTCGATGTGATGATCGGAAACGAAGAGGACTTTACAGCCTGCCTGGGTTTCGAAGTTGAAGGACTCGATGCCGGCCATTCAAAACTTGAGGTGGAAAGTTTTCATCGCATGATGACGCGGGCCGCGCAGGAATTTCCTAACCTGAAAGTAATTGCTACGACCCTGAGGAATGCAAAGACCGCCACCAAGAACGATTGGGGAGCCGTTTGTTTTGCGCAAGGCGAACTGTTTCGCGCGCCGGTGCGCGAAGATCTGGAGATCTTTGATCGGGTTGGAGGCGGTGACTCGTTTGCCTCCGGTTTGATCTACGGTTTCCTGACAAACAGGGGTGCACAATGGGCAGTGGAATGCGGAGCGGCGCATGGCGCGCTGGCTATGACGACTCCGGGAGATACGACTATGGCAACCCTGGCTGAGGTTGAGCGGGCAATGAAAAAAGGCGGAGCGCGAATCGCCAGATAGCCGGTACGCACGCCTCTGGCGTGCCTGGAGTTTGCGAATAGCACGCCGGAGGCGTGCGTACCCATTACGATGGAAAAATCACAGGTACTTGAACGCATAAAATCAATCGGGATTATCCCGGTCGTACGCGCCTCTTCGGGCGATGAAGCTTTGGCAGCTGTTGAAGCGATCAAGGCCGGTGGGCTGTCCGTCCTCGAAATCACGATGACGGTTCCCGGCGCCGTCGGCATCATCGAACGGATCGCCAAACGCTATGGCGATGAAGTACTGGTGGGCGCGGGCACCGTCCTCAATGCTGAAACCGCCAGGGACTGTTTGGATGCCGGCGCCCAGTTTGTTGTCAGCCCGGCTCTCAATTTGGAAACAATTGCTTTCTGTCGCGACGCAGGTTGCGCGATCATGCCGGGCGCACTGACACCGACTGAAGTTGTGACGGCCTGGTCGGCCGGCGCGGACATGGTGAAAGTGTTTCCCTGTGGCGCGATGGGAGGCGCTTCCTACATCAAGTCGCTGAAGGCGCCGCTGCCCCAAATCGAATTGGTGCCTACCGGTGGAGTCTCTCTCAGTACCGCGGCAAGTTTTATCGAAGCAGGATCGGCGGCCATCGGGGTGGGGGCTGATCTGGTGGACATCAAAGCAATTCGCAAAGGCGAGAGCGAGAAGATAACTGAAATTACCAAGGCTTATATTGAAGCGGTACGGAGTGCGCGCGCGGGAATGGTTTGAGGGCAGGGCAAAACTCGGATGTAGCCACGCGAGCTGCGAAGCAGCGGCCAGAGTTAAGCCCAAGGCGAGGCTTTGGGAGCCTTGGGTTAGTTTGGTTAGATTTCCCGAGCCGCGAAGCGGCGACAGAGAGTTCGTCTACAGGGTCCCGCTCATTACCAGTGATCGCTGTCGCCCCTTCGGGGCTCGATTAACTAGGTGCTTGACCCAAGGCTCGCAGCCTCGCCTTGGGCTTAACTCTGACCGCTGCTACGCAGCTCGTTGACGATTCACGCCTAGTGACACCTGGAACCAAAATTCTCAAGCGGCCTCTTCATCCTCAGCCTTTACGGCCGGGGCGGCATCATCGAGAGCATCCTGTTCCAGCTCAGACTCCTGCGCCTTCTGCGCCAGCAACAAGTGATCACGCATTGTTTTTCGCGCTTCCTCCGGATTTCGATCTCGGATGGCCCTGTAGATCTCCCGATGCATTTCCGCGGACTCTTTTAGATCGTGCGCGCGTCTCACCGTTTTGCGGCGCACGTCAAACAACGTGGCGGCCACCATATTCATTAACGCGGTGAGAATTCGATTGCCGGACGCCGCCGCCACCATCTGATGAAACCGCATGTCGTGAACCAGGTAGTCTTCCGGCTGGTCCAGAGAGGCATACATGCCGGCCATCTCTTCGGCCAGCGATGCGAGCTGATCGCCGGTCGCGCGTTCGGCAGCGAGACCCGCGATCGCCATCTCGAGCGCCCGCCGAGCCTCGAACATTTCTTCCGAAGTGAAGCGGTGCAGCGAAGCCATTAAGCTGAGCGAACTACTGTCGAGCACCGGAGACTCATCGGCTTTAACTACAAAGGTCCCCGCGCCCTGTCGCGACTCGAGCACCCCAACCGCGGCGAGCGATCGAATCCCTGCCCGCAGGGTTGGCCGGCTGACGCCCAGCAGTTTGGCCAGATCCCTTTCCGGTGGCAGGCGGTCGCCCGAACGCAATTCGCCGCGATGGATCATGCCGCGCAAATGCATCACGACACCTTCCGAGGTCTGACCGCGGCGTTCCGTCTCAACCGTCTTAAATTTCGTTCGATCCGAATCGGTCATACCACTTCATCCTCAAAGAGACCAACGATTACCAATAGGGCAGGCAAACTTCAATAGAAGCCAGATTCCGTCTGGGGATTCTAACCGAACCAGCACCGGGTTGAAAGGGATTTCCCTCTAGTTTCTCTTGAACACCGCGAAAAGGTATGACCACGCGAGTCTTTGGAGTGCGGTGACTTGTCACCGCTTTCAAAAGCTGCGACGAGTCGCAGCACTCCAAATAAATAGTTTCCCATTGACCCGCACATTGTGCAGGCTCAGCCCATCGACGTATTTCACCACGTTGCCATCGGCTACGCCATCAAATGTGCAATTCGAAAGCTGGATATCGCTCAGGTGAGCTTTTTCCAGACCCTGGAGGTCGAGAGCTCGCTTGCTCTTTCCACTCCTCAGGTTTTCGACGACCAGATGGCGCAGGCTGGGTATGTGTGGGCCCCTTGCGCCTTCTTCGTAGTTGAAGTCGGCAGTCACTGCGGCGTCCGATACCTGTCCGACTTCGATGTTCCGAAAATAGAAATTCTCCAGCTGGCCACCGCGCAGCGCGTTGTTCTTGAAGCGGATGGCAATATTCAGGTTCGGACTGTTCATCTGGCAATTTTCCGCAAACACATTCCGCACGCCGGCTGAGATCTCGCTTCCGATCGTAATGCCGCCATGGCCATCGCGCATCTGACAATTCTGAATGACAATGTTCTCTGATGGTATCGCCACCCGACGCCCGTCGTTGTTGCGCCCCGACTTGATCGCAATGCAGTCATCGCCGGTGTTAAAGGTGCATTCCCGGATCAAAACGTCGCGGCATGACTCAGGATCACAACCATCAGCATTGGGACCCGTTTGTTCCGTGGCCCCAGCTTCTCGTTCGATCTTCACTCCGCGAATGGTCACGTTCCGGCAGAGCACCGGGTGAAGTTGCCACATCGGAGAATGACGCAGCGTCACACCTTCAATTAGAACGTTGTCACACCGGTAGGGTTGAATGAAATTTGGACGCAGGTAACTTCCCTCGCCGAAAAGTCTTTCCTTTACCGGAGTCCCCTTCTCGACCATGTCATACAAGAGTCTGCGCGCTTTGTTCTGTTCCGGGTCGCCGCGTTTCCAACCGCATCCCGGGCGGCCTTTCCAGGGCCACCAATGATCGCAATCCGCCTGTCCGTCAATGACGCCTTCACCGGTGATCGCAATGTTCCGCTGGCCAAAGGCATAAATGAAAGCCGAGTAATTCATCAACTCCATTCCTTCCCAGCGGGTGAAAACCAACGGCAGATATTTCATCGGATCGCGATCGAATCTAATCGTCGCGTTCTTACTGACATGCAGATTGACGTTGCTCTTGAGGTGAATGGCGCCGGTGACAAACTCTCCCTCGGGCACCAGGACCCGGCCGCCACCTGCTCTGCTGCACGCGGAAATCGCTTTGGCGAAAGCTTCAGTACAATCGGCGCGGGCATTTCCGACAGCGCCGAATCTGGTAATCGAAAAATCTCTTCTCGGGAAGATTGGCGCCTTGATGCGGCGCAGGATTCTCCCGGCTTCAATCCAGGGATCGCCGGCCGGCAGCGGTTCAAAAGCGAGAGCGGATGAACCAATCAATCCAGAGACACCAAAACCGGCGCCGCTAATCAAAACGTTCTGAAGGAACTCACGACGACTGCTCATAGATCGGTGTCTCCTGAATCTTGGAGTGCGGTGACTTGTCACCGCTTTCGGGAAGCTGCGACGAGTCGCAGCACTCCAAAGGACGCGCGAACATACTCCGGCTTGCCGGATCAGCGCAAGCCCACCACTGGTCATACCCTCGGATCACCATGCAAATAATTGGTCATAAAACAGCTTGACAGATCGTAACCGCAAGGCGGAGAATACGCGCGTTCTAAGGCATGATCATACTCACCACCGGTTCGGACCCTAAAGCGGAAGGGTCTTATTGGTAAGACCACATAGAATCGAACGAAGCGTTTTTGGAATGTTGCAGTAAAGACGATTTCGGATTCCTTGAGTCATTATCCGGACGAGCTCAGCCCGTCTAGTTTTCATTAAAAGCTAATTGCTCTTTTCAGTTCGTTACCACAACCGGTCCCTGGTGCGGGGACGCAGGAAGGTACACACAAAACCCTTTCGAGTTGGAGGTTCCGCCATGACTGCTTCGATTTACCGCTTCTCTCTCGCTGCATTCCTACTGTTGACGATTTTCGCTTTCGCTTCGGCCCAGGACTATCGCGGCAAGGTGCAGGGCGCGATAACTGACGAGAACGGCGCGGCCGTTCCCGGCGCTCACGTGGTTTTGCGCAACGTGGCCACCGGTGTCGAAATAGCCCGACAGACAAACGACGACGGACATTACATCTTTGACTTCGTCGAGCCGGGTGAATACACCGTCATGGTCGATCACTCCGGCTTCAAAAAAGCAGTTCAGGAACACGTGAATGTCCGCGTCAGAGGCGACATTTCAGTTGATTTGAAAATGGCAGTGGGCGCCGTGCAGGAAACAGTAACGGTCGAAGCCCCGCCGGTCGCAGTGCAATTTGGATCGAGCAGCACCTTGCTGACCGTCGAAAACAGGGTCATCGATCAGTTGCCGATCAGGGGACGTAACCCCTACAACGTCGCGACGCTCGATCCGACGGTGTCGCCAGGCACTGGTTCGACTTCAAACGAGAATCGTCCATACCACCATGCCTATGCCAGCGACGTTGATGTAGGTGGAGGAACCCAGCGGGCGAATGACGTCCTGCTGGATGGCGTGGCCCTGGTTTCCAGTTACAAGAGTTCGTACACACCGAATCTCGATGCAGTTCAGGAAGTCACATTCCAAAAGAACGCCGTCGATTCCGAATACGGATACAGCGCCGGCGGTGTGATTATTCTGAACATGAAGTCGGGAACGAATACCTTCCACGGCACCGCGATCGCCAACTGGCGCAATCCCAGATTCAACGCGGTCACCGATCCGACCATCAAACGCACCCCGGGCGCTGACGAAACAAATTTTCGCGGCACGAACTTGAAGATTTACGGCGGCACGTTAGGCGGACCGATTATCAAAAACAAGCTTTTCACCTTCACCGCCTACGAGCATTGGAATGACGCGTCGCCCCTGCCTTTCACCCTGACAGTGCCGACTGAGTTGGAGCGCCAGGGGGATTTCAGTCAATCGACTCGCAACGGCGTTATCCGCACCATCTTCGATCCCTTAACCTCAACCGGCACCAGCGGCACCCGTACCGCATTCACGGGCAACAAGATTCCTATCAGCAGGTTCGATCCGACGGCCGTGAAGTTACTGGCTGAAATGCCGCTTCCGAACCTGCCCGGTAGCCAGGACAACCTGCAGGGATTCAAGATCAATCAGACTTCGTATTGGAATTTTTCTGAAAGAGTTGACTGGGTTCAATCCGAGAAGTGGCGCAGCTTCGTGCGCTACGGTCAGTTCAAGGCCAACCTGCTCGAATCAAATCCCACCGGCAAGAAGCTAATGCCCCTCAACGGAAGTAATCGCTACGGACTGAGCATCGCCGCGGACACGGTTTATACAATTTCGCCGACGATGGTCCTGAACCTGCGTGGGAACTATCACCAACTGACTGACGAATACGCAGCCGATCCGGCTTTGATTGGCCGCGACGGCATCGCGAGCTTGTTCACGACGAATTTCTGGGAATCGCTCTACACGTTTCCTCAATATTACTATCCGGCGTTTGACGTCGGCTCGAGCCGCATCGGCCGTCCGGGACGCGAGTTTTGGCAACACCCGCAGGGTTACGGCTTTTCTGGGCGCATGAACATTTATTCGGGTGCGCACTCGTTTAAGTTCGGCGGCGAGTATCGCGTCGATCGCGGCAAGGGCGCCCGGTTTGAGCCGATTACCTTCAATATCAAACAGGCACTCACGGCCAATGCCAATTCGAGCCCGAACCTGAATACGTCGGGCAGCGAGTGGGCCACCTTTATGCTGGGCTTCATCGATAACGGTTCGGTCGCGGCCCGCGTGCCCATCCAGGAAGCAGTGACGCTCGGTTACGCCACGTACTTCATGGATGATTGGAAGGTCAATAAGAATTTGACCTTGAATCTCGGTTTGCGCTGGGAATACGAGCCGGGTCCGGTTGACCGCGGGAACCGCATTTCCCAACGGCTGGATCTGAGCCAGCCAATTCCGGAGATGATCGCTACGCCGCCGGCGATTCCGGCTTCCGTCACCGCGCTGCTGGCGTCGAAGAATGAAAAGCAAACCTTCAATGGCGCGTGGGTATTCGCTACGGCCAGCAACCGGAGCGCGTGGAGCCGCTTGAAGGCGAATTTCTTTCCCCGGCTGGGTGGGGCATATCGCCTTGATGACAAATCGGTGTTCCGTTTCGGCTGGGGCCGGTACATCTCGCCGTCATCGAGAATTCGCGATCCCCTGGGTGACTTTGTGAATCAATATGCCGGGTTCTCTACCAGCACCCCGGGGGCTACTACCGCCGTCGTCGCGGGCGGTCCCACCGGAGCGATTCCGCGCGCGACCCTGGCCAATCCCTGGCCGGCGGCGATAACTCCGATTCAACAACCTTTGGGCCAGTCACTGGGACGCTACACTAATTTGGGGAATTCGATTGGTGCGGCCAACAACGCTACTAACGGCATCGACCAATACAACCTGCGTCCGCAGGTCAACGATCGCATCAGCCTGTCGTTCCAACGTGAAATTTGGAAGAAGTTCATTGTGGACTTTAGCTATTTCTACAATCACGGTTCGAACTTCCCGTATGCCGTCGACATCAACGCGGCCGATCCGGCATTCTCGTACGAAACACCCAAGTCTTTGTTCAATCAATCCGTCACCAACCCATTCTTCAATTACCTGACCCCGGACAAATTCCCCGGAACGCTGCGCACAACGAGCAGTGTCACAATCGGCTCCCTGTTGCGGCCCTATCCGCAATACGGGGTCATCAACCAAACGAACACCTCCGGAAAAGGCGAGCACCTGCACTCGTTCGAATTGTCTGTGCAGCGCCCCTTCACTAAAGGCCTGAGCGTGTTTGCGGCCTACGCCTACCAGCGGGACCAAACTCAGGAGTTCTTTGATGACCTGGCCACCTTCGCGCGGCGGTTTGAATGGCGCGACACCGATACCCCGCGGCAACGGTTCACCACCGCGATAAGTTGGGACATTCCGATTGGGAAGGGCCGCAGCTATCTCAACAGCGTGCCCAAAGGTGTGGATTACATCGTCGGTGGTTGGACGCTGACGACTTCGACACGCATCTATTCCGGCCGGCCATTGTTCTTCAACCAGAACCTGATCGTCACCGGCAATCCAAAAATCAGCAACCCAACCCAGGCGAAGTGGTTTGACACCAGTAAATTCTCGGCGCTGCCGACCTCGACGGATCCGACACTGCCGAACCAACTGCACAAGCGCGACAACCCCTGGACTTATGATGGCCTTTACGGACCAGGTGTGTGGCAAACCGACATGACCATGAACAAGGCATTCAAACTAACTGAGCGCTTCAAACTGGAAGCGCGATTTGAAGCCTATAACTTGTTTAATCGTCTCCAGCTTGCTAACCCGACCGTCGATTTCAACAGCGCGAACTTTGGCAAGATTACAACCAAGCTCGTCGCTTATAACGGCCGCGAAATTCAATACGGCCTGCGTCTGGTTTTCTAATTAGTTGCCCACCTTCTGATCACCTGGAGGGGGCGCTTCCGGCGCCCCCATTTTTTCCCGAGGCGGCTATCTCTTCCTGAGGTTCAAAAGTTTGAGATTCAGAGTTACCAATTTGGTACCGCAGGCTGCCCAGCCTGCGGAAGTCTGGGCTCGGAAACCTGAATCAAGCGGTAGCTTTTCTGTAGCCCAGGCGTTTACGCCTGGTAACAGAGGAGCGATCTGTTCCAAAAGCCCCATTAATGGGGCTTTGATAGCGCCTCCGCTTTCTCACCCAGGCGTAAACGCCTGGGCTACAGAAAACCTCCCGATGAAATTGGGTCGCCATCATGCTGGGCTCAGACTGGGTCTGCGCTGCATTTGTCTATTTGTCTGTTTTTGGTTCTTGCTTTCGCACGAAGGCCTGGCCCAATCGATCACTTCGGGCTTCACCAATCCAGTGATCGAGGGCATGGCTCCGGACCCGAGCGTGTGCCGGGTTGGTGATGACTACTACCTGGTCACTTCAACGTTCGAATACTTTCCCGGCGTTCCCGTCTATCACAGCAAGGATCTGATTCACTGGCGCTTGATCGGTTACGCTCTTTCGCGCCCGTCGCAACTTCCGCTCGTGCGTCTCGGCCGCAACGGCGGGATCTGGGCCGCAACGATTCGTTACCACGACGGCACCTTTTATATGGTCACCACGAACAAGTCCGAAGGCCACGGCAATTTCTTTGTCTCGACCAAAGACCCGGCGGGTGAGTGGTCTGAACCGGTGACGCTGGATCAGGGTGGCATCGATCCTTCACTGCTATTTGATGATGACGGCAAGGTTTATCTGACGACCGGAGGCTCTCCCGGTTGCCCAGCGCGCATCTGCCAGTCAGAGATTGATATCAAAACCGGGAAGAGACTTTCAGAGATCAAACCGCTCTGGTCCGGCACGGGCGGCAGCAGTCCGGAAGGTCCTCATCTTTATAAGCTGAACGGATTCTACTATCTAATGATTGCCGAAGGCGGGACCGAATACGGTCATGGCGAGACGATCGCTCGCAGTCGCAGCCCGTGGGGTCCGTTTGAAGCATATGAACGCAATCCGATCCTGACGCATCGCAACTTTAAGCCAAGCCCGATCCAGGGCACCGGACACGCGGATCTAATTCAAGCGCATGATGGAAGTTGGTGGGCAGTGTTTCTGGGATTTCGCCCGGCGTCGCGGCTGGCCCACCACCTGGGCCGCGAAACTTTTCTGGCCCCGGTCACCTGGTCCAATGATGGCTGGCCGGTGATCAATGGTAACGGGACGGTGACGCCCCGCATGGAAGTGAAGACGTTGCCCCAGCAAGCAGCGCTGTCGCCGCAGGAGCGAGACGAGTTCTCGAGTTCCCGGCTGGCGCTGCCCTGGAACTTCGTACGCAATCTCGCTCCCACCCGCTGGTCTCTGACGGAAAGGCCCGGCTGGCTGCGTTTGAAGGGGGCCGAAGCCACGCTCGAGGACACGGAAGCTCCACCCGTTTTCATCGGCCAGAGGCAGTTGTATTTTGAAAGTGAGATCACCACCGCGATTGACTTTCAACCGGCGAAGGCGGCCGAAGAAGCCGGGCTGGCGCTGCGCATGAACAATCGTCACCACTACGAATTCGGCATCACGCGCGAGGGCGAACAAAGGGTGGTCTATCTGCGGTACGTAATCGGGAGTATTCGCGCAGAGGCCACCAGGAAAAGTGTCGGTCCGGGCGTTGTGCGTCTGCGGATTGTCTCAACGGCGGTGACTTACCGGTTCTCGTATGCTGTCGGTGACGGAGCCTTTCAGCAACTTGGTGAAGTTGAAACTCGATATCTTTCGTCTGAGGTTGCCGACGGCTTCACCGGTGTCTTTGTGGGCATGTTCGCCACCGGTAATGGCAAAGACAGTGCTGCCTCGGCTGACTTCGATTGGTTTGAATACAAGCGGATGGCCAGGACGACATCGCTGCTGCGACCAGGGGTTCCGAGCGGCAACCGGTGGTAGTAGCGCAGCGGAAACCAGCTGCGGAGCAGCGATCAGAGTTAAGCCCAAGGCGAGGCCTTGCGAGGGTAACTATATAGTTGACTGACCTCAGCAACCCGAAGGGTTGCAAAGAAAATAGCCGGTGGTCGGAGTCCGCGGAGACCACCGGGAATGCGAGAGATTGGGTCGCACCCCGGAGGGGTGCCAGATCCTTCGCTGTAAATTTACGTTGACCTGGACGTCTGGCACCCCTTCGGGGTGCGGTCATGACTAATGACTTTTTACGGAGGTCTCCGCGGACTCCGACCACCGGCTACTTTCTGGCAACCCTTCAGGTTGCTGAGATCAGTCAAGTATGTGAATCCCCTTGCGAGCCTTGAGTAATGATCAGTTATATGTTGAGAGCCGCGAAGCGGCGACAGGAAATAAAACTTGTGCTGATTAATCCGCGATCGCAGTCGCCCCTTCGGGGCTCGATCACTTTAGATGGTTCGTACCCAAGGCTCACAAAGCCTCGCCTTGGGCTTAACTCTGATCGCTGCTCCGCAGCTATGAAATACGCAGTCTTAATCTTTCTATTCCTGATGCAAATTTCATCAGCCACCCGTGCCCAGGGACCAATCACTATCTATCTCGCGGGCGACTCAACCATGGCGCGCAAGCTTCCCGAGAAGCGGCCCGAGACCGGTTGGGGCGAAGCGCTTCAGCAATTCTTCGACGAAGCAAAGGTCAGGATTGACAATCACGCGCAGAACGGCCGGAGCACGCGTACGTTCATTGCAGAGAAACGCTGGCAAGCGATTGTGGAAAAGCTGAAGCCGGGCGATTACGTCTTCATTCAATTCGGCCACAACGACCAGCCAAAGGAAAAAGCTTCCTACACGCCGCCGGCCGACTATCGACAAAACCTGATCAACTTTGTAAACGAAGTGCGCGCAAAAAAAGCGACGCCGGTTCTCTTAACTCCGGTGATGCGTCGTCGTTTTGATAAGGACGGTAACTTCCAGGATTCCCACGCTGAATATCCTGAGATTGTCCGCGCCGTCGCTGTTGAAAAGAAGGTCGCGCTCATCGATATGCATCGACAAAGCGAAGCGGTGATCAAGCAGTATGGCGTCGAGCCTTCAAGAAAGCTCTTTCTACAATTAAAGCCGGATGAAAACCCCAACTATCCAAAAGGCGTCGAGGACAACACGCATTTTTCACCGTTAGGAGCCGGCATCATGGCCAGCCTGGCGGCGGACGGAATTCGCGAACAGAAGCTGGACCTGGCTCGATACTTGAACGTGGACACCTGGAAGATTGATAACCTGAAAGCGATCGGCGGCGATTCGTTGACCATCACCGGCCGGCCGCGAGTCATTAACTCGGGCGAAAAGGCGATCTCCTTCGACGGCAAGGCCGACGGACTTCTGATTAACCGAAATCCGATTGCCGGAGCGCGAGCCTTCACGATCGAGGGAATCTTTCGCCCGGATGCCGGCGGTGAATTTGAACAGCGTTGGCTTCACGTGCAGAACGATCAGATTGACGATCGCGCGTTGCTCGAAATTCGCGTGACCGGAAATGAGTGGTTCCTCGATACGTTCATCAAATCCGGCGAGAACAGGCTTGCGCTTTTTGCGGAGAAGTTTAAGCATCCCGTCGGCCGCTGGTATCACGTGGCGCTGGTTTTTGATGGGGTGATGATGCGGCACTACGTCGACGGTCAGGAAGAGATGTCGGGACCGCTCAATGCAGCGCCGTTGGGACCAGGGAAAACCTCTCTCGGAGTTCGCATGAACCACGTGAGTTGGTTTAAGGGTGCGATTCGTGAGGTGCGATTTACGCAAAGGGCATTAACGCCAAATGAGTTCTTAAGGAAGTAATTTGGAGGGCTGCGACTCGTCGCAGCTTTCCAAAGCGGTGACAAGTCACCGCACTCCAAAAAATGAATAGGCAGGAAATTCGAATCGGCGGACCTTCATCCGCAATTCCCTTCTCGTCGCCGGCGGAAGTGCGGCTTCAAGACTAATCCGTTTGCCGGCGTTCGCGACAACTCGCGCCGACGCATCCCCCGTGGCCACGACTAAACACGGCCAGGTCCGCGGCTATCTCGATCAAGGCATCAACGTTTTCAAAGGCATCAGGTATGGCGCTGACACTTCGGCCCGGCGGTTCATGCCGCCGCTTCTACCTGAGCCATGGGCCGAAGTGCGAGAGGCGCTCGCGTATGGACCGGCGTCGCCGCAACCTTCTCGCTCAAACGAAAAGCAGAGTGAAGATTGTCTCTTCCTCAACGTGTGGACTCCCGGCTTGCGCGACGGGCGCAAGCGTCCGGTGATGTTCTATATTCACGGCGGCGCTTACAACAACGGATCGGGATCGAGCCCGCTCTATGACGGCGTGCGACTGTGCCGTCGCGGCGACGTCGTTGTCGTCACGACAAACCATCGTCTCAATGCTTTCGGCTATCTCTATCTCGCGCGTTTTGGCGGGGCGGAGTTTGCCGATTCAGGCAACGCGGGGCAACTCGATCTGATACTCGCCTTGCAGTGGGTGCGCGACAACATCGCGGAATTTGGCGGTGACCGGAACAGAATCATGGTGTTTGGTCAATCGGGTGGCGGGGCAAAGATCGCTACGTTGATGGCGATGCCGGCAGCGGCTGGACTTTTTCATGCGGCAGCCACGATGAGCGGCCAGCAAGTCACTGCCTCGGGCGCGTTGAATGGCACGTTGCGCGCACGCACTGTGCTCGACGCGCTGAAGCTTACGCCGGAACGAGCGAATGAGATTCGAAAGATTCCCGCTGAGAAACTGATCGAAGTGTTGAGTACACGCGATCCCGTCCTGCCATTCGGCGGCATCTCGTTCGCGCCGGTCCTTGATGAGCGTTCGTTGAAGCGCCATCCGTTTTATCCGGACGCGCCCGCGCAATCAGCGCACATTCCGATGATCATCGGCAACACGCACGATGAGACGCGCGCGTTTCTCGGCGGCGACCAGACAAACTTTACGGTGACCTGGGAACAACTTCCGGAAAAGCTGATTCCCAACATGCGCGTCGATATCCAACCTGAGGTAGTGATCGCCGAGTACCGGCGACTCTATCCAAAGTATTCTGCGAGTGATGTCCTGTTCGCAGCGACTACCGCCGGGCGGTCATGGCGCGGCGCTGTGATTGAAGCTGAAGAGCGCGCCAGGTCCGGTTTTCCTGCTTACGCTTATCAACTCGACTGGGCCTCGGCTCGCGATGGCGGCAAGTTCGGCGCCCCGCACGCATCCGACATTCAATTGGTGTTCGACAATATCGACAAGCCGGGCGCGACGGCGATTGGACCGACGGCGCAACGCATGGCAGATCAGATGAGCGAAACATTCATCGCCCTGGCGCGCACGGGTAATCCCAACAACAGGCACATTCCGCTCTGGAAGAAGTACACGATGGCCCGGCGCGAAACGATGGTATTCGACGTGCCATCGCATCTCGAGAACGATCCGCGCGGCGCCGAGCGGAGGCTGTTCGCGAAGGTGCCCTACGTGCAGCCGGGGACGTAAGTAGAACACGACACAGCGATGAATTGATTGCAATGGTCTTAGAGCTCCGTTAGGAGCCCAATGTTTATAGAACGTGATTCGTTAAGAGAAAGAAGCTCCGTTAGGAGCGCAATGTGTCTCTTAAATTGACCACGGGTCGCGACACGATGTTTCGCTCCGCTGGAGCTCCGTATCAGTATTGCGTTGATGACTATAAACATTGCGTCCCTCCGGGACTTTAGAGCGAAACCGCAAAATCAAATGAAAGCGATACTTTTCATCCTAATCATCGGTTGCTGGGTCTCATGCCTCGCGGCCC
>Ga0207428_10001753_pt1 | contig 22216 bp, 19 predicted proteins | sample RhiMethybrSRZTD1_FD_187600 | JGI IMG/M metagenome (GOLD analysis project Ga0207428, IMG submission 187600) | Populus rhizosphere microbial communities from Tennessee, USA - Rhizosphere MetaG P. TD hybrid SRZTD1 (SPAdes) (version 3) | ecosystem: Host-associated > Plants > Roots > Rhizosphere >...
CATACATCAAGAGTATCTCGGGCTCGGACATCAAGGTCATTGTCAGCCCTTAATTGAATTGCACCAGCGGAATTGCAGCTGATTCCGCTGATGTCATGCTGTGATCTGCGGTTCCGATACCGACTTCGCTTTTGCCATCACGAGCTTGTGACAGCCTGAAGCGTCCTAAATTTCCAAGGTGCTCGATGACAGCTACTGGCCGATAGCTACCTGGCATGAATGATTCCACTAGGCCAGAAGCGGTGCTGTCCGCAGTCAACAGCAGATTTCGGTATGGACAAATTAGACTCTGAAAGCACTTCATAAGTGGATAGCCATGGCCATGGTGTATTCAGCGGGAAGCTAGAGTCCGCGCGGGTTTCACTCATGTCCATGGGTTGACATCTTTCCTTTACATCGACGAGGCCTTTGCTGATTTGACGGGGATCTCGGACCTTGATGCGCTCGGGCGTCACATTCGTAGTCAGGTGCTGCGCTGTACAGGTATTCCTGTAGGCGTAGGAATTGCACATACGAAGACGCTGGCCAAGCTCGCGAATCACACCGCAAAACGGCTTCAAGCTGAAACGGGTGGTGTTGTCGATATCTGTGATCCCTTCAAGCGTGATTGGGTGCTGCGTAACACAGATGTATCTGAGGTGTGGGGTTTCGGTCGGCGTATGAAAATCCATTTGGAGGCGCTGGGTATAAAAACCGCGATTGATTTGGCAAAAGCTGATCCATCGATGCTGCGCAGAAAATTCAGCGTGGTGATCAAGAAGACGGGCAGAGAGTTGGCCGGTACGTCTTGCCTTCAATTGGACGAGCCTGATCCGCCGAAGCAGGAGATCTGCTGTAGCCGAATGTTCGGGAGGCGGCTCACAGAGTTGCCCCAATCAGGGAGGCGGTGGCTACCTACATGATGCGTGCATCGGAGAAGCTTCGTGCTAAGGGTTCGGTGTGTAAGAAGATTCGTGTGAGCATCCGAACGGGCATGTTCAACCCCGAGGAGGCGAAGTTCGCGAACGGTGTCGAGGTGGACCTGCCATATCCTACCGACGATGTCAGGCTGCTGACCAAGGCCGCAGTGGATGCACTTGAGCGGATGTATCGGCCTGGATTCAAGTACAGCAAGGCCGAGGTCATGCTTCTCAACCTTTGCCAGCCAGGCGAGTACACGAATGATCTGTTCGCGGTCTCACAGCCTTCAGAAGCAACCAAGGTTATGGCGGTGTTGGACAAGATTAATGGGCGCTGGGGAAGGAGAACGCTACGCGCGGCGAGTGTGCCTGGTAGTCCAGATTGGGCAATGCGACGGGAGATGATGAGCCAGAGCTTTACCACGAGAATTGATCAGCTTTGGACGGTGCAGTGCAGGTGAGTTTTAAGGGGCCGACTTCACAAAGCTATCCACAAAATGAGTGAGTATATCTGTGGATAATGACGCGAGAAGCGCTAAACGCAGGGCCTGTCATATGATGGTCATTTATTGAGCATGTCGTGAGGGGTACCGCTGAAAGCTTGGTCGTCATTGCAGTGGCGAAGGGCAGGGCCCGGTAGTGCTGCATATAAGCGCTCCAGTATCGGGCTGGAGTGCCGATAGGCCGAGTGAAGGAGCGCCGCTGCTCTGAAAATCTTAAACCTGGATCAAGGATCGACTGTATATGCAGGATATTCCCCACCTGAGCCAAACCATTACCCCATCCGAATCTGCAAGTAAGTCAGTGAACCAGACCGCAACAGTAAGGGCTCTCTGCGCACTGGCAGTCGTTGCCTTTCTCCTCGTCGTCGTAGCTGGCTTCGCGGTTCGGTCAAGTACGCCTTACCCAACACTATTTATTCTCACACTCACTATGTCGATGCTCATCAGTTTTTACATTCTGATGAGCCTTATCGAGATCAAGCTTGCACAGAAGCTGATGCACCTGAAGTCGAGCTTGTTGATTTGGGCTCTGTTTTTAGGTGGGCTAAGTGTTTTCGCCAAGATCGACGCTCAGGCGGAGATCAACCAAATTTTTCACGTCGATCCCTCCCTGCTACCGATGACACTGGCCGCAGCAACATTCATGCATGCCTTGGCAAAACTTGAGCCGATTTTCTACCTGATTTCTGTAGCATCTTTCTTTCTGTTCGCGCTGTATGCCGAGGCGAATCGCAAAGGTGAGCGCACCGCCGGCTATGCGGTCTGTCATGCATCAAACAGCTTGGTATTTCTGCTGATTGCCATATTTGTCACGCAAGTCATGGCATCAGATGAGCGCCGCGGTGGTGTTCTCTATCGCTTTGCGCATGCGGCTGACTTTAATAGTTTTTCACCTTGCAGCGGTATTCGGTCTGATGAGTTTGACGTGCTTTATCTGGACGGCAGCAGAAGCAAAATGCTCATTGCTCCCAAGATCACCGCCAGTGAAGATATCGAGCCAACGATGTACCCGTTGTTGAAACACGTACCGGTGCCGCAGACATTCAGGACGCTGGTGTGTGAGTACAACACTCCTGGGGAAAGCTAATTTCGAACAGGCATGGTGCCGGTGATCTTTCCGATTGAACACCTAATCGCAATTGTGAGCTATCGCCTGCAATGGCGAAGATATCGCCGGTGGTGATTCAGCTGCAGTCGGTGCTAACGAGCTAAGACGATTTGTCATTACGGGGTTGCTCAAGTAAGAAACGCAGTATCAGTCAACCCGGCTTTGTCGATTACCGTCTGTGGCAGAGGGCTGCAACCGACACTCTAGGTTGACTGAAGCTTGAGTAGCAGATGCTATTCTGTGCTACTAGCCTGTGACATACGCCGGAACTGTCGGGTCGAATATGTCGATCAATTATTTTCTATACGTGTTTACCCTAGGGGACCCAAAATTTCGATCTAGCACCATTCTCAGGACGGCGACAGCTATCAATCCTGCGGCCGCAGGCAGCGCGAGATGTATTGGCTCTGCAGACAGCCACAAGTTTTGAAATCCCTCAGGAAACAGTGCAAAGAGATAGTCGTACAGATCGCTTCTGGATGGATCACGACCGGCGAGCATTGCGACCAAAAAAGTTGTGGAAGCCGCCACATACGCTAACACGTCACTTCGTGTTCGAGGGTGACCAGATCGCACTGCAGGTCGGACCAACTTTATCGCAATCATGGTCATGAGCAAGGACGTCAGGAACCACCAGCCATGGATACCATCTACGGCCTTTTTAGCCAGCCCATGCGCAACGAGTGTTGTATCGCTTCCTAAATCCGACCACAAAATAGGGTCTAAACCAAAACCGCTGCCGTTTGCGATAGCGACCGAATAGTGGGTCAGCAAATAGCCGATTTCGTACAAGTTAAAACTGGTTGAGCCGAGGGCACTACAAACTGCTACTGCGAGTACAGCACTGCGCTTCCAACTGACAGGCTGGCTGAAACAAGCCAGAACCAGCATGGCCATAGTGACCGAATACAGGGTGGCGACCATGAACGTAATGATCAGATGATCAATTGAACCATTGAGAAGTAGGGGGGTTATTGGATTAAGCGGTAGGAGAAGCGCCAGTATCACTGACCAAGCAAAGTAGCGTAGCTTCGGAGTGAAAAGACGGTCTGGCGTCCGGATGAGCGAGAGGCGTTCGCTCTCTGAAATGTGGGTCATGTCCGGCGTGAAGATCGATCGCATCAGGTCCGCCGCCGTCGAACGATGAAGGGTGGAATCTGACTCAAGGTGTTTTGCAAATCCTTCTAGTCCGATAGTCCACAATGCGGCGCTTAAGTCAGCCCGCACTTCTATCAGGGCAACAATGAAACTCGCATAGCGTCGAAGGAATAGATCTGACAAAGTAAGCAGAAGGAAGCACAGAGTAGCTATTGCAATAGTCGCAAATTCGAGCCTAGCGACTGTCGACATCGTTTCCCCCTGATTTGTAGCTGCCACACCCGTCAAGCAAACCACGACCACAGTGGCACAAATGGCGAACACTTTGCTGAATCCTAGGATCGAACGAATTCCGTGTAGCGCAAGCGATAATCGTCGGAATGTTCTCCAATCGTGGTGTACGACGTGTCCCATTTCGTGCGCCAAGATCAACTCTGCAGTGATGTCCTGTTTGGTCACGCGATCCCAGAGTGCACTGCTCACATAAATACGGTCAGTCTCATCTGTGAACCGTGCATGCGCCGTGACCTGAAAGCCACTGTACCAGGCAACGCTTGGTGCAGGCTTGGCTTGCCTAGGTGTTAAGCACCATATCCTGATGATCGTGTCGCGCAGCATTTGGCCGGCGACACCTTTAGGCTGACGGAGCCTATCAGTCAGTTCTGCTTCAGTTTTTTTATCGACGTTGACGGACTCTCGACAGCCGGAAACGAAACGCGCCAAGAGAAGGACTGCGCTGAATAGGATCAGTCTGCTGAACTCTACTGAGACGGAGTTGGCGCCACTCCAGAATGTACCAACTGACTGAAAGACCTCGAACGTCGCAAAGGAGACCAATACGACGGGTAGGGCTATGGCGATCAGTGGCGTAACAACTGCTGCGAACACCAGAAGATGTACCCATATCTCGAAACTGAGGCATAGCAGGAGCGTTTCTTTCGCGGATTCTCGCCGCACGGTTTTCAGACCTTTGTTTGAGTTTCGAGAGCCGCTCTCATCTCGGGGGAGCGGACTGCGCTTACGAGTACTTCTACCTGCTCGGGAGAAAGGCCGTGTCGACCAGCGGCAGCTCTCAGTAGCCCGTCAAAATCAGCCTCGGCCTTGTCCCGCTCCTCGCCTGTAAAAAGCCAATTAGCGAGCTTGGCCGCTTGCTTATACGTCAGCTCAGCGAGTTGACCACCTGCTTTTTCACCTAGCTTTTTCACATACGCTGCCCAAAGGCCCTTCGCCGCTTCGATGAGCACTGGGATAAGTAGTGCGCTGGCGATCTCCATACCGAAGTCCCCAGCTTCCTTGCTGGTCGTTCGGGAGCGGGCAATTTGCCTGTCTAGGTCACCATCGCTATCCAGTCGTTCCAACATATCGTCGACGACCGCCGCCTGAACTTCCTCCCCGCTTGCAGAAAGCGCCGCGGAGGCCAGGATTCCAATGAAGAGGTCAGGTGCAGTTGTCATTTTAGTCCCCTGCTAATTGAAGGTGTCGGGTAGGCTTACCTGCAGCTACTCATGCATGACTGAAATCGCTCGTGAGAGCGCGCAAAGCAGTTTTGTTGTGACTGACTTGGCTGGTTGTTGCAGTATGCGTTGCCTAGATCGAACTCACGTTGGCAGTTACTCCGAATGTCATTGCAGTCTGCTTGGACAGATAAGCTGATTGTGATAACAAAGATGAAGGCGGCTAGCTTGCGAAGCTGGTACATGGTGATCTCCTTCTTTTTGATTTGGGTCTGCTGCGTCGGAGCGCTGAGCCTCTATGGACATCGTTTTATTTGAAGACTTCATTGGGTGGTTTTTGCCTCCTCAGTTGTTATGACGCGCTTTGGGTTGTCTGGTGGGCGTGCTCTATCGGGCGGTCGCTCATGATCTATTTTGAATCGTAGAAATCTCTAAATTTGATACCTCAGTTGCCTTATTGCAGCGTTAACAGGTCGCACTACGGAAAGCTTCGATAGGAAGCTCCTGTTCAAAAGTCGATTTCAAAGTAGAGGGGGGTACTGCGTAAACCTCTCGTAAGTGCAGTACTACTCGGCGGCTGGTCGGTCCGAAGGGTGTAGCCGCGAGTTTTCGTTGCTTGCTCCAAAGCGTCCATCAAGGTCCTGAAGGGGAGGTCTCCCCATTTACGTTTCAGGGCCATTTCATGGTCAACCGGGACCACGGCTATTGCCAGATTTGCCATTAAGTCAATACCGCATTCGCGGCCGGTAGCATTGGGGCTGCCGTGATGTCCAACCTTGTAAAAGACAGTGCGGTGCAACAGGTCAGGCCCCGTGACTTCCGTTCCATTCTGGTCGGTCCATTTGCGATCCCCCCAAGAGAGCCAGTTGCCCACCTGCGCATCGGCTGCAAAAAGTAGGACACCACCCTCATTCAGTTCGATGGCCATCACCAAGCTGGTATTGTTAACGACGTTGTCGAGTTGAAGGGCAAGGCTCGTGGCATCGTCCAGCCAGGCATCGTCGATACGCCGCCAATCTTGCTGGTTCCAGTAGCGCTCCTGAAAGAAAGGGACCGTCTGTGCTACCTGGGTGGGAATGTTGTAGGGGCGGGAAAAAGGTAGCTGCGATTCGTCTTCGTTGATTGCTGGCGTGAGGTATTGATTGAAAACATCCAAGGCAATCTTGTAGGTGGTTTTGTCACCTGGCGTTTTAGGCGCGTTCATGTTTCTCAGCCTGGCTTCGTCACGTGGCGGGCCTAGTACATAGATTTTCGCGCCAAAACTTTTCAGATCGTGAGGCTTATCCTCCGGATCACAGTACCTTACGTTCGAAGACTTATTGCGCACAGCTTCCAGTGCGGACTGGGTTGTTATCCGCGCCGAAGCACCGAAAAAACCAAGTAGTTCAAGCAGGGGATGTTCGATGTCCGGAGAGTCCATTTGAAGACGCATAGCTGCTGATTGCAGCATGACTAGCGCTTCGTCGTTATCCTTTCTCAGTTCCCTCGCTTGTTTATCGTCTGGATCTTCTGTCCAGGCCATCCAGACTTCGATGACGTTTAGCTTTGCAAAGGCATCCTTCGCTTGCATAAAACCAGATAGGTGGTCCCAATGTTTGTGAGTGGCCACCAAAAGATCAATGCTGCCACCGCTTTCCTTCAGAATATCCTCCATGACTTCCGTCATCATTTTCGTAGCGTCGGACGTGCCGATGATCACACCACAATCGATCAATATTCTGTAAGCGGTCCCATTCTCACCGTGCAACGTCACCAAGTGGCAGTCGCCCAATCCGTGACGATAAATTCGTACCGTGGCGCGACGCTGCTTAGTGGTCATGATTACCTCCGTCGATGCTTCGGTGAACAAGCGCAAAAGGTTCGCTAGCCATTGCCTGAATCCCGCGGTACTTGTCCTGCATCGATTGGGCGCGCTCTACCTGGAACTGTTGTTGATGCGCAAGACGTGCCGGCTGATTGATCCGCTTGCGCACGACATAGGTCACCTGCCAGCTTGCCAGATCGATGACCAACGTGACGCCACCGCGGAACACATTGCCACTGCCATTCAATGCATGAAGCGATTGAGTGAGCTCAACCACCATTTGGGAAAGCAGCTGTCCATCTGGCCCCACACGTCGCAGTGGCCGAACTGAATGAACCTCAATTCTGCGCATGTCGCAGGCAACAACGCTGTTGCCAATTTGAAGCTGATGGTTCGGGTTCGCATTGCGATACAGCCCGAGTGCTGCCAGTTCGGACTCACTCACATGCTTAGGATTCATTAGCCAACGATGGAACTCCCAAGCGTTGTCCCGTGATGTTCTCCATGCTGATTCCCGGCTCGTCTGTAGCGTCCATTGAAGGCTCAATTTCGGTAGAAGTTTATTCAGGGTACTCAACGGCTCCAGAGGCGGTTCCCAACGGAGGGTGTCGACTGAGTAGCTGCGCAATCCTTCGGGGTAAATCCCGCGGGCCATGAATGCGGAGGAAAACGCAACGCGGTAACCGTAAGGATCTGAGGGCACAAGATCGTGATCAGCGGTTATCAAAGCTCTCAGGAAATCACCAAATGTGATGTCTACCGGCGGGCAGTAGTCCAGGGCTCGAATGCATATAGTGAGGATGTGCCTGGCAACGGTGCTTGCCACATTTGTCAGGGCATCGACGAGATCACTTTGGAGTGCGCCTTGGGGCAAAACTTCAGAACCATGAGTGGCAAGTCGAATAGGTGTTTGAGCTCGTCTGGTGTAGACCTGCAAGAAAGCATCAAATACAGCTGATACCAGTACCGCGCCTCGATCATGGGCTTCAGTCTGACTCTGATAATCAGTGGACTTCGGCGTACGGCGTGTCCACGTTGGTTGGCTTTCAGTGTTCAGTCCCCCAGTACCAATAGCGTCCCTCAACGCCTTGTAGTGACCGGTGGATTTGCCAAATTGGACTGCCAGCCAAGCTAGCATCGATTGTTGACTTAGGTCTCCCCGGGAGTGAGCAAGTAACTCACGAAGCGAGTCGCGCAAGGTGAAATGCTGGAAGAGGGCAACGATGTCGGCAAACCCTTCGTGAAAGGCCAGCACGTCCGGATTGGTAGGCTCTGTGAATCGCCGATGCAACCCGTCGAGCAGAGCATGAGTTGTTTCATGAGCGACAATGTCGTGGGAGAGCGCTGTGAACACGTACTCGCTGGCCACGCCGCTATTCCCGTCGGAGGAGCTGAAGTAGCCGAGCAAGAGTGCTTTACGTTGAGGGCTGTAATACGCATTTGCCTCTCGTAGAGCATGTGGGTAAATGCGCAGGCGCTGTACGTAATCCGGTTTTTTACCAACGAAGCGGGGTGCCCACAGTGCAACGCGACCCAAAGCGTTTTCAAAAAAACGGATCGTCCTCATGGCGACGGCATAGGCCATTTGTTGATGGAACTGTGGGTTCGCTTCTGAGGGTTGTAAGCCATCAGTAGCCAGTAGACGGGGATCGTTCAGATCTACCGGAGCGTAGCTGCAGCCACTGGCGGGGTCGACATCCACGACTTCTAGATACTCTCCGATAGGCCCGGGTAACAGGCCATTCTCCCAGGGTATTTGGATCGTAGTTTCGTTAATACCTACCGTTTCCAAGGAGCGGCCTAGCAGTGGGTCGTACGCATAAACACGCAGCCTGCGGGCAACTGGCGTTGGGGGCACGGGTTGCAAAGCGTGTTGAAGGTGGTGATCCCCCAAACCAGCAATCGGCATTGTCGGCGTATGCGATCCTGACGTCGGTTGATGCGACTCAGAAGGGGAGTCTGAGTGCCTTAACTGCAAGGCTCGTCGAAGTGCTTTGGAGGCCCTGGGGTGCTGAGATAGGGCTCGGGTCAGTGCAACTCGCTGAGCGAGGCTGAGGCTATCCGGATTGACATCCGGGTCAGGCAAAATTGCCTCAATAGCTGCGGATTGGGAAAGTTGTAACGCCTCCAGTTCCAGCATGCGTAGCTGCGCGCCGCCAAGTTGCGACATGCCCAGTCCAGTGAGGACCCGTAGAAAAGGGAACGAGACAGAATCGAATTCTTCCTTTTTGTTTTGCAATGCAGCAGCGGAGGGGAGCGGGACGCTAAAGGCGTCAAGTGCTCGTAACTCCCCATGTCCCAACTTAGCGAAGTCGGTGTTGTTTGCGGTCATGAACAAGGCCGTGCGTACCGCCTCCACGCGCATCCATTTGTTTGGGTAAGCGTTCCACTTCGTCCAGTTTTTTTGAATCCAGATAGCAGCAGCGGCAGCGATTTGCGGTGTGGCTGACGAGGTACCGCCACCATTCCAATCTACTGTGTTTGAACAACCAAATTTCGCACGCGGTATGTTCGGTGTATACGCAGCCATCGCTGTGCGCATTGTACTGGCCGGCCCATAGTTGCCGGCCATCAGTGTGATTGGAAGATCAGCGTAGGGCTTGTGATCCGCCATTACGCCACATGCCGCAATGACACGGTTGAATCTAGCCGGGTAGACGATGTGGTGAGTAGGGGCATTGCCGAAGTTGTTGCCTGCCGCAGTTACCAGCACCACACCCTCTTCATATAGGGCATTGACCTCTTCTGCCCATAGCTGGCTGGGCAGTCCGCCCATACTCATTGTCACAACCTGGACTGCTGTATTGGGATCCCGGCAAAGGTCTCGGACATACCTCAGGGCGTTAACGATGGCGCTGTTGTAGAACAGTTCGACTCGGTTGGCTACCCGGATAGGTACAACTCTAACGAACGGGGCTGCACCGAGTCGTTTCATTCCTAGTAACGGGTTTCCTGCAAGTACGCTTAGCGTCGCAGTGCCATGCCCAAGATTGTTCACTAGGCCGGAAGAGTCATCAGCGGCATTATTGGGGCGATTTTCTTCGACAAAATTTCGCTCCAATTCATGCTCTAAATTGACTGGCAGGCACTGGTGGTGAGGATCATATCCTGTGTCCAAATGCGCCACCCGCACAGCCTTGGCTGGCGGTACGTCACCGATTTTCTTCAGTAGATCGTCGAACTGGCCATGATTGAGGTCCTGATACCAAAAGTCGTCTTTTCCTGTGGGGTACTTCTTGTCTTGAAGATCAGGCGAGCATGAGGCAGCCATAGCTATAGCCCGCTCCTCCCGAGATCCGGAAATCCAGGTTTGGGCGAAATCTGGTTCTGCAAATTCGGGACGTGGCGCCCCATTCAGGCCCATTCCATCAGAGACAAAGGCATGACAGACGTCCCACGGGTTGACGGTGTCTAGAGGAGTGCTGGGCTCAACCAGATGCCATATGGGCTGCGCTGCTATTGCGGGTTGCGCGTCCGAAACGCATTCATATAATGGGAAGATGTTGAATTGCCTGCCGGCCAAGGAAAAGGTTGCGCTAACCGGTGCAGGCAACATTTTGACGAGAAATCGTTGGACGTTAGGCATGGGGCGGGGCTCCGCTGCGCTGCAGTACAGTCCATTGCGGCACAGCTGAAGCCGCATCCACAATCGCCACACTATGTGTGGCTTTTTGCATTTGCAATTTCCAGCGTAGACATCCTTATGGCACTACTGCCAGTGCAAGAGTGGCCGGTCGTCGGCAATGTTGACTGACACGCTCACGAGACTGTCACTTTCGGCCCCTCCATATACCTTTAGTAGGAAGTCTGTCAATGAATCGAATCTGATCTAGCCTCTTGTGGAATGCGTCCTTGTGAATCTCACGGAGAAGCACCATGGAAGTAGGTCAAACCGCCCACGCTACGATTTATGCCCGAGTACCGTGGAATGACACCAAAGTCGATCTGATTGAGGGTGGCCTGTATCGGTTTAAAGCCGAGGGCAAATGGTGGGATCTAATCATTCGGGCAGACGCTGATGGTTATCCGACTAAGGTCTGGCCCCAGCGGTATTTCGAAACTCGTCGGCCGGCGCCAAACTCGCTTTGGTTCTGTCTAGTTGGGGTCATAGCGCAGCAGGTTGGGCCTGCATTCGTAATGGGGCGGAGTAGTGAAATAGAGGCGGGTAGTAGTGGTCGGCTATTCTGTTGCGCGAATGACGCGCCAGGATTTTATTTCAACAACTTTGGCAAGCTGCAACTGGAAGTGACCCGCATTCGATGAGTCCTCATAACATTCTTGGCCTGTAGTCTATAGCGGGTCTGACGGCTGAACCTTCAGTGAAAACCAGAAGACGATGGTGCTGTTCATCGCCTTCTGAGGGGTTGCTCTCCCTTCACAGAGGAGTTAACCCTGAGTCAGTGGTGAGTTGCACTGCCTGCCACCGCACGGAGCAGCAAAATTGCTAGGCGGACCATCCCAGCCCACAATAGCTCCGCTACGGAAGCCACTTAAATGGTCGCATGTTGCGAAGACATCGCCGCCCGGCAAGCATTCTCCCGGAGACAACAGGTCCCAGTATTGGTGGTCCCAGTCTGTGCTGTTATGTACGGACATACCCAGCGTAGTGGGGTGTTGAACATTCGTCTTGCCATGCTGGTTTTTGGGGCCAAAGGAATAGAGTAGCTTTTTGTACTGGGCGCCTGGAGGGGGCTTTGGGACAGGCGTTTTGCGATGGAGGTCTGCGCCATGGTGTGGCACGACCATAGCTACTGGCGGGAATGGCTTCAATATCTTAACGAAGTGCCGATAATCGCAATCGCCAGTTAGCAACCAGCTTCTTGAGACAGAATGGATAAGGTCTTCTACCACCAGTACAATGCCGCTATCGTTGCGATCTCGACCTTTACCCAATGTGAATCTCATTTGCTTACCATTATGGGGTGGAGCAACGCCTACCGTGCCCGTTGGTGCGCTGTAAGTAAAAAACTGTCCTCCGTTAGCACGCACATCGTTGGCAAACGCCACATGCAAAGGGCCCACGTCCTGGAGCGGAGCGATCCAAGTTTGCTTCAGTGCAGGGTATTGACCGTTAACTTCCACGGCATAAGCGCCTGCCCAGTGATCGGCATCCCAATGGGAAAGCACAATGAGTGGGTCGTCGCTAAAACAGAATACCAGCGAATGCGGGGTTGTCCGCTGATTTCTGTAAACCCCAGCACCCAAGTCATAGTAGAGCGTCGGTAACCCGGGTTCGCCGAAGCGGGAAATCGATAAAATTGCATTGGCATTGCCCTGGCCGACATCATAGACCGCCAGATAGTCAGCATCTTTGTTGGCAAGCTTCGCTTCGAAATCAGCTAGTGATATTGCGGGTAGATGCCCCAGATCAAAGATACCTGACAGTGATGCATTTGTTGCAGCCGGCGGCAATCGCCCCCTGACGTAAACAGGTACTGGATTTGCAAACAAGTTGGTATAGAGACTGGCAAGCTGGTATCCAATCTCGCGGCGGAGGCTTACGTCGAACTGAAACCAGCTATTTTCCAACGCTCCTGTTACCGCGGAAAATGAATCCCTTTCACGTGGGTTGGGAAGCTGGAGGGCGTCGAACAAATAAATGCCTACGGGCACTTCAAGTTCGAGTCGATACAAAGGCATGGATTCAAAAGGGTTATGGGTATTTTGTTGGTTTTGTTGTGTTTTCCAATTTGTCCAGGCTTGTGCACATTCGCGAGGATGCTGTAAATCCAACAGAGGATCTTGTAACCCTTGAGCGTCAAGCCACTGCGCATCGACAAGATCGAATGCGATGAGCAAAACATAGGAGTTTTCATCCGCTTCAATATGATCGATCCGAGCATAGGCGCGTTTCAGATTGGGCTCGGGAGGGGACTCAGAGCGGCGGAAGTGGTTATTCATGAGTCAGGATCTCATCGAGATTGATGCGAAGTGCTGACGACTTAACAGCACACCTGTTTACGCAAATTCAGTGAATCGTTTTGTGATTTGCCTGGCGATATGGGGGCCGCTGTTCTATCTATGTTGCTACCACATGTTTATTTATAGTAGCGACACATACCAATTGTGCCAGCACCACATCCATTACGGTGCCGGGCCATCCATCAACCTAGCAGGGGAGCGACATGGGACGACAATTGGTGATCTGTCTGGACGGCACCGGAAACCGTTTCAGCCACTGTCCCACCAACATAATCAGGCTAGTGCGTTCGATGTCGAGCGATCCCGATCGGGTGCTCACCTATTACGATCAGGGGGTGGGTACCTTTGGCTTGAAAGAGACGCTATTTGAATGGCAGAAAGTCCCGGCTCGGATTTTCGGTCTTGCCTTTGGATGGGGCATCAAGCGCACGGTAGAGGGGGCGTATCGCTTTATCGCGGAAAACCTGAGGGACGATGATGTGCTGTTTATTTTTGGTTTCTCTCGCGGCGCCTACGCAGCCAGAGCGTTAGCTGCGGTCATACGCGCCGTTGGTGTGGTGCCGGGCCATCAAACGCATCTCTTTGAGTATGGTTGGTCGATACTCATGGCTCGGACTGGGGAAGAAAACAAGCCGGATTTCAAGCTACAGGGCCGATTCAAATCAACGTTCGGAAGACGAGTTAACGTACATTTTTTGGGCTTGTTCGATACGGTAAAGTCCGTCGGCTGGGTATACGATCCGGTGAGTATTCCTTTCACGACCAATAACCGGATTGTCGAAATTGTTCGTCATGCGATGTCGATGGATGAAAAACGAAGTTTTTTCCGTCAGCATCTTTGGTCAGATAACGCTCTCCGAACAGACGTCAAGCAGGTCTGGTTTCCCGGAGTTCACTCGGATGTCGGAGGAGGGTATGCAGCAGACGAGGCACAATTGGCACTGGGAGCCTTTCGCTGGATGTTGGGTGAGGCGGTGGCCGCGGGATTGCGCGTTGATCTGAATAAAGCCAGAAAGCAGATGATCAAGGTCAGTGGCAGTGTTAGGAATGCCTGTGGACCGATGCATGACTCCATGACAACCGCCTGGAAAATTGCGGAGTGGGTACCTCGACTTGTATGGGATCGACGCAAGTTAAAGCGCGTATTGCGGATTGGGCAGATGCTGCCGTTTGGCAGGCCCCGGTCAAGATATATAGCGACGGGTGCTTTGGTCCACAGCTCGATTGTGGCGCGTTTGAAGGGTGCACCCGAATACGTTCCGTCCAACTTACCTGATCAGTACGGGGCGGTGCCGGACGATAAAAGTGTCGCGGCTCTGCCGTGACATTGTTATTTGGGCAAACCGCACGAGATAGCACTCGACATATTCATCTCGCACACTAATCTTCGCTGCTTTGTTGCCCTTGCCCACTACGTGGAACCACCAGTTACCCACAGTATCTCTGCGTAGGTCTCCATTGTAGGCCGCCAGTTGTCCCGACCGACCAGATCAGATATCCGAAGGTACATCGCGAGCATCGTCGCTACTACAAACAGAGTACGTTCATGAGCCGGCTCTTCGTCGGCCATCTGTTCTGCCGTGTCAATTACGAAACTCCACTGCAGCTCAGTGAGCGATCGAGACGCGACATCTAATGTGTTCCGCTGTTTAAATCGACTTCTGCTTGATGGCGCAGAACGGATTCGCTTCGGTGAGGCCTTCATCTATGGCGTGCTGAAAGAAGCTGCCGCAGACAGTGAAAACCTGAGCCACTGATCCCTGTGCCATATGGTATTAACTGATCTTCCCTGGTAGCGTTGATTCACAAGCAGTAGTTCAGCCGTTCTCAACCAGCAAGGTCAGTGCTCGGCATGCGATTTCGGTTTCCGTTTGTAAGCGATCGAAATCGCCATGGGCGGACCACCCCAACAAGAGACCGTCGAACAGCAGTGTGAGAGTACGGCTGGTGTCCCTCAATGCTGATTTGTTGAGTCGGTCACCGATGACTCGTTCGATGGCTACTTCGACGGCCTCGACGCCTACAGAATAGATTTTACTGGCCGTTTCCGGCTGGTTGCGCATGGTCCAGAAGAATAGTTCGGACTGTGCTCTGGCCAGGTCCGGGTTTGTTGCGAGCCACTTGACGACTTGGCGTAGCATTTCGGCGGCTGTCTCTGCAGGGGTGGCTCCAAATGGAACCTGCTCCAGGGCCTCCTGCGGCAAGGTGAAGAGTGATTCATAGACGGCGTAGAACAGTTCGTCCTTGGTACGGAAAACGTAGTGCAGTGAGGCGAGCGGACAGCCGGCCGCCGCCGCGATACGCCTTGTGGTGGCATTCGCTACACCGTGTTCGGCAATCACTTTGACGGTCGCTTTTACGAAGTCCTGTCTGCGCAGTTCGGCGCCCATTCTAGCCATAAAAATCTCACTCCTTTCGTTTGCTACATCGGCCTGCCCTGCAAGCTATGCGGGTGGATGCTACCTCAGGTTCCTTCGCTGAGTCATGAATGGAATGTATCCGCCTTGAGTGCATTTTTCATGCGATGGGCGTAGCTGGCTCAATCAATTCGCTCACAACCCGTGAGGCTGAAAGAATAAAGTAACAACTGTTCCGTAAATTCCCAATTTGGTGCGCGCACGTGGAACAGAGTGGTGCAAAAATGGGGTTTTATGTATCACGTATCAATTGTTATTAAAATTATAACTGTATGATAAATAACTATAAAACATTGTTTTTCCAGGTTGGCATGCGCCTTGCTCTTGGACGATTGACTTGGTCATTTGATCAAGTCTGTTGATCAGATTCCTGGTGCCGTTTGATCGTTCTGTTTTGGGACGGTCGGGTAACCGGTAACAGCCCATGAGGACCTTCCTATGAAAGACGTGATTCAGCGCTCCGATGTCCCTCAATCAATCCACCGTGGATTGAAAAGTCTGGTGGTGGCGCTGGCGGTATCGACCGCGTTCAGTTCGGTTCAGGCAGCGGATAACGACGCTGCCAAGTTAGGTACAACGTTGACACCCTTGGGCGGGGAAGTTGCCGCGAGCGCTGATGGGGTGATTCCTGCCTGGACACCGCCCGGTCAGCAGGATGCAGGTTGGAGCTACGGACAAACTCGTGGGCAACACTGGAAATTCAAGAACGATAAGCCGCTCTACAGCATTGACGCCAACAACGTCGCCCAGTACGCCAAGAAGCTTTCCCCTGGCCAGTTGGAGCTGTTCAAGAAAATTCCTGGCTACCGCATGGACGTTTACCCAACCCGCCGCAGCTGTGGCGTGCCTGACTTTGTTGCCGCCAACACTCGCAAGAACGTGGGGTTCGCCAGCCTGGATGCCGGTGGCGTGGCGCTGCAGGACGCCAACGTGCCAGGCGTTCCATTTCCGATGCCAACAACCGGCGCCGAGGTGATGTGGAACATGAAGATGCGCTACCGCGGGGTAGGCTTTGACATGTCTAAAACCGTATCCGGCATATCGCCACGCAAAGGGAGCGGAGAATGGTTGCGAACGGCCACTGACTGGTTCATTTTCACCCCGTGGGGGAAAAAGGGCAGCGCGCTGTTCTCCTCATTTGACCGCCTGGAAAACGCCACATATTTCTCGTACCAGGAACCCGCCGCGCTTGCCGGACAGTCGGGCGTGATCACCTCGACGGCGGGTGAGCAAGCGACCACCTTCTACTACTTCCCAGGACAGCGCCGTGTTCGTCGAATGCCATCGTATTCGTACGACGCCCCGCAGATTGGTCTCGACAACCAGTACACCATCGACGAGTCGAACATTTTCTTTGGCCCGATGGATCGCTTCGATTGGAAACTGGTGGGCAAGCAGGAGTTGTTGGTTCCCTACAACGCCTTCGGCGCCTATGACAGTTCCGCCAAAGTCGAGGACGTCGGTCAGCAGGATTTCATCGCACCCGAGTACCGCCGCTACGAGCTGCATCGGGTTTGGGTGGTTGAGGCAAACGTCAAGCAAGGAATGCGTCACCAGGCGCCCAAGCGTTTGTTCTATATCGATGAGGACAGCTGGAACGGCCTGATGGCAGTCGACTACGACAAGCAGGGACAGATCTGGAAGGTCCGGGAGGGCTACACGATTCCGGTGTACGAAACCGGCACTTGCGACATGGAGGCCCAGGCTCAGTACAACCTGGTGGACGGTCGTTACCTCTATGACATGACCTCGATCGGCGTGGGCAAGAAAGATCACCGCTGGCTTACCGAAGATGCCGGCAACCCGCGCCTGAAAACCGGCTTCTACACCTCTGACAACCTGCGCTCCATCAGCGAACGCTGAAACCTTCCAGATCGAGAGCCAACATGAAAAAAACCATAAGAGCAGTCTCTGGTCTTGCCGTTGCGTGCGCGACGCCTTTAGCCATGGCGTTTACCTTTGATACCGAAAACATTCACGGTTCGTTTGATTCGACCATTTCTCTAGGCATGGGCCTGCGCACTGAGTCGCCGGCGTGCAACCTGATCAACGTTGGTGCGGGCGGCCATAATCCCCCTGACGGTTGCCTGGCCCAGACCTCGGGCATCGGTGACCAGGGCAACATGAACTATGACAAGGGCGACCTGTTTACCAACTACCTCAAGGGCACTCACGAACTGCTATTGAAGTTGCCGGAAGACGTCAGCTTTATGGCCCGTGGAACGTGGATTCGCGACTTTGCCGCCACTGATACAACCGGCGCGTTGTCGTTCAACACGCCGGAGGGCGTTGGCAGTGATGGCTTGACCGACGACGCCCGAGATGAGCTCAGGTTCAAGGCACGGCTACTCGACCTGTGGGTGAGCAAGGGCTTTGATGTGGGCGAACAACGTGTTCGTGCACGCTTGGGTAATCAAGTCATCAACTGGGGCGAGAGCCTGTTCGCCGTAGGCGGCATCAACAACACCAATGCCTACGATGTCATGGCCTTGTCGCGCCCTGGCGTGCAACTCAAAGAGGCCTTGCTGCCGGCTCCGATGCTCAGCGTCGCTTCGGGTATGGGGGGTGGGGTCAATATCGAGGCTTACTACCAGTTCGGCTGGAACAAAAGCGAGCTGCCGCCGGTGGGCAGTTACTGGTCCTACACCCATTCGCTGGGTGAAGGAATGCAAGCCTACGGTTTCGACGATAAGAATGCCCGGGACAGCGGTCAGTGGGGGCTTTCGCTACGATGGCAGCCAGAGGGCAGCGACGTCAATTACGGCTTTTATGTAATGCGCTATCACGACAAGCTACCATCCTTGTCGGTGCAGGTGCTGGACCCGCTTACCTCGGCATTTGCCGCCACATGGGAATACCCGGAAGACCGCATGCTTTACGGTATCAGCGCCAACATGCCGATTGGCGATTGGGCAGTCGGCACCGAGTTGTCTTACCGGCCCAAAGATGCGGTATCACTGAATCCGGCGATCGATCTGTGCGCAGCACGTGCCGGCAAGTGCTGGAAGGACGAGAAAAAATACCAGTGGCACCTGACAGGCCTCTATAGCCTGACCCCTTCAAACTCGCCGACCATTCTGGATTTCACCGGTGCCAGCACCGGCACGCTACTGACCGAGTTGGTGGTGGTGAAGTATCCGGGCCTACATGACGAGTACAACGGTGAACCGATTGCCGCCGGCGCCAACACCTGGCAACTGGACCCGACAACACCGCCAACCGCCAAGGGCAATAAAACTTCCGACGGCATCTACGCCGACTTCAGCCTGACTTACGACGGCACGCTGATTCCGGGGTGGCAGGTAACTCCAGGGGTTTTCTATTCGCGCTCGCTGGGCGGTAGAACGCCGAACCTGGCGGCAACCTTCACCAAAGACGCCAGCAGCATGAACGTCTACCTGAATTTTGTGCGCAACCCCGCTAGTTGGCAGATTTCGCTCAACTACGCGACGTTCATGGGCGGCGATACGCCTTACGACCAACTGCTGCGTGATCGTGATTACGTCGGCCTGGTGGTTTCGCGCACTCTATAAGGTGATCTGCTGTGAATAGTTCTGTGAGTTTGCCGAAAAGTACGGCGCGGGGCATGCTGCCCCGCATCGAGCAGTGGTTGTTTGCCCAACGCGGGGTGGTGCTGGCCATACTGGGCCTGTTTACGCTGGCGATGGCGTGGTTCGCGGTGCAACTGCGCATGGATGCGGGTTTTGAAAAACAGTTGCCGATTGGCCACGAGTACGTGCAAACGTTCGAGCAGTATCGCAACGATCTGCTTGGAGCCAATCGCCTGACCTTCGTGGTCAAGGCCCGGCACGGTAGCATCTGGACCGAGCAGGGCCTCAAGCGACTGTATGAGGTCACGCAGGCAGTCACCTTTCTGCCGAGCATTTCGCGCAGCAGTGTTCGCTCGTTGTGGACGCCGAATGCTTTCGTCAATGAGATTACCGAAGAAGGTTTCCGCGCTGATCCGTTGGTGCCAGGCACAGTAACGCCGGACCGTCTGGATGAGGGGATCATTGGCAAAATTGCCGATTCAACCGCGCAAGGCGGCTTCATTGGCACATTGGTTTCCCGTGATCAAAGCAGTGCAATGATCACCGCCGAGCTAAATGAATACGACGCCAAAGGTGAGCGTCTGGACTACGTGGCCTACAACGGCGTAGTGGAGAAACAGATCCGCCAGGCGTTCGAGGACGCTGATTTCGAGATCGAAATCATCGGCTTTGCCAAGCAGATCGGCGATATCGCCGATGGTGCTTCGGCGGTGCTGGAGTTCTGCCTGCTGGCACTGTTGCTGACGGCAGCGGCCGTGTATTGGTATTGCCATTCACTGCGCTTCACCTTGCTGGCGCTGGGTTGTTCCATGGCTTCGCTGGTGTGGCAGTTCGGTTGCTTGCGCCTGTTGGGCTATGGCCTCGATCCGTTGGGCGTGCTGGTGCCGTTTCTGGTGTTTGCCATTGGTGTTTCCCATGGTGTGCAGCAGATCAACTTCATTGTCCGTGAGATTTCCAGCGGCAAGAGCGTCGAGCAGGCGGCACGGTCGAGCTTCAGCGGCCTGCTGATTCCCGGCACATTGGCGTTGGTGACGGCCTTTGTCTCCTTCGTGACTTTAGTGCTGATCCCGATTCCCATGGTGCGCGAACTGGCCATTACCGCCTCTCTGGGTGTGGCCTTCAAAATCATCACCAACCTGGTGATGTTGCCGCTGGTGGCCTCCATGTTGAAAGTCGACGGGCGCTACGCGGCTGCCGAGGAAAAGTCCCGCGAGCGCCGCACACGCTGGCTTCATGGTCTGGCGAAACTGGCCGAATGGCGCAATGCGCGGTGGGTGCTGGTGGTGGCGGTGCTGGTGTTTGCCACGGCTGTCTGGAAAAGCCATGACCGCGTTGTTGGCTCCCTGCAGGCTGGCGCTCCGGAGCTGCGCGAGGATTCACGTTTCAACCGCGATGCGGTGGCCATTGCCGATAACTACGACATCGGTCTGGACTGGCTCAGCGTAGTGTTCGAAGTCCGGCCGGCGCAGGGGGGCGAGGGCGCAGGCAATGCCTGTGAGAATGTGGCGCAGGGGCAATACCAGGACCGTTTTGTCTGGGCGATGGAAGCGGTGCCCGGCGTGCTCTCAGTGGCATCGTTTTCCACCGCGATGCGCCAGTTCAACGAGGGCTACAACGAAGGCAACCCGAAGATGAGCGCGGTGCCCATCGAGCCGACAACCTATTCCTCGTTAGCCGCCGAGGTGGCGCGCATCCCGGGATTAATGCGTGGCGACTGCAGCATGACCGCCGTGCACCTGTACCTGTCGGACCACAAAGCCTCCACCATCAACCGCGTGATCACCGCCGCCAAAGCCTTTCGTAGCGAACACCCCATGCCGGATATCACGGTACGCCTGGCATCGGGTAATGCGGGGGTGATCGCGGCCATCAACGAGGAGGTGGAGAAAAGCGAGACGCCAATGCTGCTGTATGTCTACGCCGCCATTGCGTTGCTGGTGTTTGTCGTTTATCGCGACGTGCGCGCCGTGCTGGTCTGCTGTTTGCCGCTGACCATCGGCACCTTTATCGGCTACTGGTTCATGAAGGAGCTGGAGATCGGCCTCACTATCGCCACATTGCCCGTCATGGTGCTGGCCGTGGGCATCGGCGTGGATTACGCCTTCTACATCTACAACCGCATTCAACTGCACCAGGCCCATGGGCGCTCCATTGCGTATGCGGTGGAACAGTCGTTGCTGGAGGTCGGTGTGGCGACCATTTTTACCGCGATCACACTGGCGATCGGCGTTGCCACCTGGGCGTTCTCGGACCTCAAGTTCCAGGCGGATATGGGCAAGCTTCTGGCCTTCATGTTCATGGTCAATATGGTCATGGCGATGACCGTTCTACCGGCATTTGCCGTGTGGCTCGAGCGGGTGTTCCCGCGTAAGCGCCCGGTGCGCATGATCGGCGCGTTGGCGCATTAAGGAGAGCAACATGGGATACCTGAACCTATGCATGGGTGCCGCGCTGCTCGCCTTGCTGCCGCTGACGACGTTGCAAGCCGCCGGGTTGGAGGCTGTACAGGCGGCTCCCGCGAGCAATGCCGCGCAGGCAATGATGTTGGGTGTGACGCGGGCAAAGGAGCGGCTGGTCGCGGTGGGCGATCACGGCATGGTGCTGCTCTCGGATGACCAGGGGCATAGCTTTCGGCAAGCATCGTCTGTGCCGGTTTCCACGCCACTGACCAGCGTAAGTTTTGCCGATAGCAACCAGGGCTGGGCGGTGGGGCAGTGGGGCGCCATTCTGGCAACCGTCGACGGCGGCGAAACCTGGCAAACCCAGCGCTTGTCCAGCGATGAAGATCGGCCACTGTTTGCCGTGCATTTTTTCAACAGTCGGGAAGGCGTTGCCGTTGGGCTTTGGTCGTTGGTGCTGACCACCGACGATGGCGGCAAGACCTGGATGGAGCAACGTCTACAGCCGCCAGAGGGATACAGCCGCGCCGACCTGAATCTGATCAGCCTGTTTGCCGACCCGCACGGAACGCTTTACACCAGTGCTGAGCGAGGGCAGGTGCTGCGCTCCGACGATAAAGGAAAAACCTGGCGCTATCTGGACACCGGTTATGAGGGTTCACTCTGGGCCGGGGCTGTGTTGGCTGATGGTAGCTTGCTGGTGGGTGGGCAGCGCGGCACGTTGCTGCACAGCTCCGCGGACGGCAATACTTGGCGGCGTGTGCCGTTGAAAAGCAAGAGCTCGATCACGGCCATCACAACGTCAGGCACCAACGTAGTCGTTGGGGGGCTTGATGGTCTGCTGGTGGAAAGCCACGACAATGGCGGCACCTTCGAGGAGCAGCGAACCGCGGACGGCGTTTCGATAACGGCGGCGCTGTTTACAAGCGGTGACGTGCCGCTGCTGATGTCCAGTCGTGGAGTGCTTCCCATGGCCAGTCCATAACGTCTGGCGACGTTTTCATCTAACCGAAAAAACGCATTGTGGCTGCGCCCTTATGGGCGCGGTTGACGACCTTTTA
>Ga0207428_10001756_pt1 | contig 22212 bp, 16 predicted proteins | sample RhiMethybrSRZTD1_FD_187600 | JGI IMG/M metagenome (GOLD analysis project Ga0207428, IMG submission 187600) | Populus rhizosphere microbial communities from Tennessee, USA - Rhizosphere MetaG P. TD hybrid SRZTD1 (SPAdes) (version 3) | ecosystem: Host-associated > Plants > Roots > Rhizosphere >...
CAAGATGATCAAGCACAACAAGGATTTGTTCGAGTCGCTCGACGACCCGCATGCGCTCCTGAGGAAGTTGCACATTTATTAGCGGATTTCGCGCGCTCGGTGCGGATGCTCATGCGGCAGTCATTGTCTGCAGCGCCTCCCCCGCACGTCTCTCCGTGTCGCGGACCGCTCCGTCGCGTCACCGAGCGCGGTCAGCGCGGGGCTTCGAGCCGGCGTTCCCGGTCGGTACGTTCCTTGCGCAGTGCCGCCTGGGCATCCAACGCCGACCGTCGCGCCGATTACGTCATCGACTGATGACTCGCCACTCGACTTCTCCTCGCGAGAGAGCTTCACCAGACCCAAGCCACAGACCAGGCATTGAGCGGCACGCCAGACGATCTGGAGCTGCTTCACGTACCCCCGGCCGATTTCAAGATCCGCTGTGCCAACCCCGACGTCTGCCTGCATCATTTGAACGCTCTCGTCTCTCACCATCCGCACCTTGTCGAAGCAGCCACACCGATCCGTGATTTTGATCTTGCTCGTTACTCATTCGCTGAAAATGTCGATGTTGGCTGCCTTGATTCTCTGCCGGACTTAACCAAGATGTCGCCAACCGACTTCGAGCACTTTGTTCGACAGCTGTTGGAAGCGAGCGGATTGGAAGGTTGGACTACCCAACGTTCGGGGGGCGTCGATGCAGTGGTCCAACCGAGACCCGCTGGTTGGTGGCCTCACGATCGTCCAAGCCAAGAGGTATCTGGCGGTCATTGGTATAAGGCACATCCGTGAGCTGGTTGGCGCCATGATGAGAAAGGCGCGGGCCGGGGCATTCTCGTCACCACATCGTGGTTTACGGCAGGATGCTGGATCAAAGCCGAGCAGAACAATCGGATCGAGCTCATCGACGGCCCACGCCTCCGCCACCTTGTAAAAGCGCATTTGCACATGGACGTCTTGGTGGCTCCGCCAGCGCCGCGGTCCCGCACGTGGCATCCGTAGACGTAACCTGCCGAAGCAACCGACACTGGACACAGTCATCGCTTCTGCCGGTGAGAAGCGTTAGAGCTTCGACCTGCCCGGGCTCACCGCCGTTAAATTCAATCAGGCGCCGGGGCGGCAAACTCACCAACCCGATCGTTAGTGACCGCAGATCAAGACTGGCTGGCAGCAAACCCCAGGATCCAGGTGCACTTCACCTCAACCTCCGGGTCATGGCTCAACCTGGTCGAAGGTCCACGATCAGACAATCCATCGACGGCTGGAATAACCGAAACACTCGGTTATCTGGACCAAGACTGCCGATGAAGTAACTCCAAAATCAAACGTAAACGTATTGCAGCGACAGGCCACTAGCCCGAGCCTTTCGCGCGGTTAGCCAGGACAACCCGGGCCAACGAAGGTAACGGAAGCTGTCGGCTGTCAACGGCGCGCATCCGGCCCATTTGGTGGGCCACGTTCAGGCTCGGTCTACGGCAGTTGCTGAGGGAGGACTCGGGGTGACGGCTGGCTCCGGTTTGACCGTACGCGGCGGCTCGGCGGTCACAACGAGAGCGACGCCCAAGATCGCCAGCCCGCCACCAATGACTATGACAGCAGTAACAGGCTCGGAGAGGATCACCGCCCCTAACACCACCGCGACTGCCGGATTGACGTAGGCGTAAGTCGATGTCAGCGAGATCGGTGCGTTCTGCAGCAGCCACGCGTAGGCGGTATAGGCGATCATCGATCCGACGACGACGAGATAGCCGAAGGCAACCCAGGTTGATGCCGCCAGCGCCCCCACCTGTCGCGGTATGCCTTCCCCTCGCGCCAGCCCCAGCGCGACGGCCACGCTTCCGCCCAGCGCCATCTCGTAAACAGTTGCCACCAGCGAATCGGTCGGCACTCCCCAAGACCGTGAATAGAACGAGCCGATCCCCCAGCAGGTCGCGGCCAACAGCGTCAGCAGGACGCCCCAGCGCTTGACCTCGGCCATACCGCCGCCTTGCAGACCCAAGAACGCCACTCCGATGAACCCGATAATCACACCAAGCCACACCAGCGGCCTGGGCATATCGCGGCGGGTCAACCGCAGCGTAACCAGCAGCAAGGGCACCGATGCGATGAGGAGAGCCGCAAGCCCGCTTGGCACTGTCTGCTCAGCGACAGCGACCATGCCATTCCCCATGGCAACGAGCAAGGTCCCAACCGCCGCCGCGGCCACAAGTTCCCGGCGCGTAATGCGCAGCCGCCCAAGACCGCCTCGCAACGCGACGAAGCCAGCCAGCAGCGGCGCTGCCAGAAGGAACCGAATGCCCATGCCTAGCAACGGCGGGAGCCCGCCCTGCACGACAACCCGGATCGCGAGGTAGGTCGAGCCCCATACCAGATAGACGATCAGGAGTGCTGCCCACATACGCAGCACCGAGCGTCCGACCGTCATGAGTGTAGTCTCCTATCGCTCATTACAGGGTAGTGCCAAGCGCGCCGTTCGAACGCCGGTCCTGGAAGATGAGATTCTGGGAGGCAACAAGTTAGTCGGGAAGCGGGAGAGATGTCCGCTTGGCTAAGCGACCGCGTACCCAGAATGTCTTCGACCTTTGAGCGGGTGACGACCCCCCTTACGCGCATGCGCACGGGCCGGGCTACGAGGTGCGACAGTACCGAGAAATTCTCCGGGTTCCGGACTATGAGGGCCAAGGGGGAAAAGCCAGGAAACGCTGTCTGACCTAGCGGTCAGGCTCCCCCCACCTCCTAGGCCTGAATGGACTGATTGAACCCTCGCAGCGTTACATTCTTGCGACGCCGAAGGAAGAGTGGTGGTCCAGTACCAGGTCGTACACCGGAGTCGAGATCAAGATGGTACCCAGTCGGGATCGGGCGCAGAGGTGCGCCGCCATCTGCACGGCCTCCCCGAAGAGATCACCGTTCTCGGTCACCGCTTCTCCGGCGGTCAGTCCAATGCGGATGGTGATCGTTGAATGAGCTAGCGATGCCTGCCGTCCTCGTCGATCTTGTGTGGATACGGATCGATGACGATCTTGTCAACTAGCATCTCGGTGAGCGCGCGCAGATCCACAGTAGATAGGTCTCCCACGCTAGCGATGGGTCGGGCAGTTCCGGCATGGCCGACTTGCTGGCCAGACTCTAGTGCTCCCTGTCTAGTTGATCAAGAGCCGTGTCGATCGGCTATCTGACCGCCTTGAGCGCGCCTCGTGTGCCTCAACGAGGCTGGCGCTGCCTCTGCTGAGGCCTCACCATCAAGAGTCCCGAACAGTTCGCGCAAAATCGAACAGCAACTCGTCGCGTGCCCAATTCGTGCCCAATACCGCGCGCAACTGCGGTCACTAACGGCTAGCCGTGGTCAGCGTTTTCCTTTGCAGGTAACGAAATCACCTAATCACAGCCTCAAGGGTTCGTCTTCCAAGCTGGTCATGCGAGTTCGATTCTCGTCACCCGCCTCCATAGTATTTGCCCTAGTCAGCTAAGCTTTCAACGCGTCCGAGTTATTCGAACAGCCCCGTTGTAACCTCTTGGCTCGATCAGCCAGTTGTTTGGATTGACATGCCTCTGGGAAGAAGATAGAGCGGGCTGGTCTGGGAGCGGCTGACGGGGGCGGCGACCAAGAAATCCAGCCAAGGCGGTTTCTGTGCGCGGCTGAAACAGCCCGCAGAGTGGACTAAACGTGCTGCCCGACTAGGTGGGGACGGAAGAGTTGGGTGAGCGGGAGCGCGATGGAGCATTGCGGAGTCCTCGCTGTTCAGCCGCTTGGAAATCTCGGCGACCAGGGCTTCCACGTCTGGGTGATCATGCGGAGCCCAGCCCTCAAGCAATTCATTCAGGCCCTCCTCCTGCGCGGCCTCCAATGACGCGGCCACCTGCCGTCCGGATTCTGTGGCGATGACCGTCTGAGCCTCGATCGTGACGTAGCCGCGTTGAGCCAGCGCCGCCGCTACATGCCTGACCCGCTCTGTGGGCGTCTTCGATGCCTCGGCCATCGCAACAATCGGACGGGAGGTCTCCTGGGAGACGCGACTGAGCATCCAGGTCTCGCCCCGCTCAAGATCAACATTCGCCCGTCGAGCCAGCCGCTCATAGGCGCGCAGTCGGTTTTCGCGGCTGAGGTGTCGAGATAGCGCAACTTATAGCTCCTGGAGCGAGGTGCGCTCACTAGGCATGCCGAACGCTTCGCCGGTGTCTGCCGTACGAGTCGCTGTCCGCAGTCGAACCTCGGGCAAGAAGAATGCCAAGGCAAATGCAACGGCCCCCACCGGGACGGCCGACAAAAACACCACATGAATCGCGGTTGCATACGCGCCGACGAACCACGCCTCCACCTCCGCCGGGCACTGCGCCAGCGTTCCCGATGGGCCACTCAACACCGCCGCTGAGCACCTTCCGGTGGCCGTCGGCGGTACTCCAATCGCAAGATGCGTGGTGAGCTGCGCTGTGAAGACGGCGCCGAACACTGCCACGCCGATGCTGCTACCGATGGTTCGGAAGAATGTGGCGGCGCTCGTCGCTGTGCCCAGGTCGCGGTACTCCACCGCATTCTGCACAGTTAGAACTAGAACCTGCATCACCATGCCGAGCCCCTGCCCGACCCATCCACACCGGCCACCCTCGGCCAGGTGCGACCGCGGCGCTCTCTATCCCGCGCACAGGTATACAAATGAGCCGGTGATTGATCAGCTTCGGCCTTCAAGCATGTCGGCGAGCTGAACAGCGACCTGAACGGGGTCGTGATCGACCTCGACGCATACCGACAGATGCCCTTCGTGCGTCTCGAGGATGACCTGGTTGAAGTTGCCGTAACCGACGATCACGTGTCTCAACCCGCCGCAGTCGAGATTGCCGCGTTGTCGAGCAATCGTTAGCAGAGTTGGGTTGACGAGCAGTTCTTCGAAGAAGTCTGAGGACGCAGCCGAAGCGTGCAACACGCCCTCACGTTGCGACAGCTCGACGCTCTGTCCGCGGCCGTACGCGACGTAGCGAATATGCGGACCCAGAGCGAAAACCGCGTCCTTGAGTTCGTCCATAGACAAGAGGTTATTGCGAGACAAGACGAGACTCGTGGCATCCATGTCTCCGCTGTCTCACGCTTCCCACTGACAAGTTGGTCCATCGATGTCTAGTCACCTGTCGCCATGGCGCGGATGCGCTCATAGCGGTCAATTGCCTCGTCAACCCTGATCCTGAGCTCGGGCAGCACTTCCAGCCATCGAGCTACGTAGCTGGCTTCGACATCCCAAGCCTCGAAGTCCTCCAAGAACGGATCCGGTGTCGTCTCGACGAGGTTTCGAAGCAGCGCTTCCATGCGGTCGACGATTGCGGGAACCGATGGCGCGTGCCAGGTGTGCTTCCCGCCGCCAACCGTCACATACACAGGAGCCGAGTGCGCGACGGTCCTGTTCGAGCCAACCGCCCGAGCAGCGACCCAACAACCCGCCTCCGGGATGAGCCGATGCTCAACCTCGACACGACCGGGACCATCGGCGGCCGCGGCGACCTCACCGTGAACGACCAACTCCAAACGCTCCAGCTCATCGAGATCCGGATTGACGTCCGCCTGCGCATGCAATAGCAGGGACTCATCGGGCTCGACCTCGACAGCGTCCCCCATCGTGGCCGCGCCGACTTGAAAGGACAGCACCGGCCCGTTCGAGACAAAGGTTCGCCCGGCGCGGATCGCGTCGAACCACGCGTCCGGGGTGAGAGGGCCATCGACCCCCGCGAAGAACCGGACGGCGCCAGCCGGATCTACGTATGGATAGTCCGAACCGGCGATCGGGGTAAGGCGGAACCCAAGATTCAAAAAGTCGTACCACGGATAGATGCGAAGTCGATACGCCTGAAGCACCTCCAGAACATCCACGATGCCGAACGGCACATCGAGTGCGAGCCCGACGCTCTCGCCGAACCAGTCGCTGCCGACGTGCGCGTAACCACTCACCGAGCCGCCGGCGCGTAGCCGTGCGAACAACTCGTGGTACAGGAAATAGCGGTCCACGTCGCGCGCGCGTTCGGCGATATTGAGATGCACCGTATGACCCCGCCGACCTGTACGAGGGTCCTCTTGACCGCTCACCAGGTTGTAATCGTCCCGCCTCACGCGACCATCTGGCCCGTAGCCGGGCTGCGCGAAATACTGTGCGCCGAGATTGCCCATCGCAAGCAGGTTCGCGACATGGAGGTCCTCCGCCCGCGCAATGGAAAGCGCTGCATCGTCGCCAACCTCACCTCGGGCGATGTGGATATGCGCGTCACCGGACCACCAGCCCTCCGCGGGAAGATCGCGCCAACGCTCGAAACGCAGCTCCAGGTGTGCAACGTCGGACTCGGCAACCTCGATCCGTCGTCTCAGGTGGCGATACTCAGGACCACGCGTGGCTATGACCTCGTAGTTGCCCGGTGGAACAGATACGCCATAGCGTCCGCTCGCGTAGACCATCCAACGACTGGGTGGAAGCGACCGCCGATCTTCCGACCCGCGGTCTCGTACGCGAGCCGCGAGGCGTCGGCCAGCCGCCCCCAGACTGGGAGGAGGCCAGGCGGTCTCGCGACCGGGCATTTCGTGTACGAGCCGCGCCGCCGCGGAGACCAGCTTGACCGGCCGACGTGGTAGACGTGCTGCAGCGAGGCGAGCAGCGTGCTTGGCTAGCGCTTTCCCCGATGTCGGGACCGCGACGTCCCGGACCTCTTCGAGGTAGCGAAGGATCGGCACCGCGTCGGCGCTCGCCAGGACCTCACGGCCGGATGCGACGTCGTAGATGCCAACCCGAGCTGTCGTGGGAGCGCCGTGCTCGTCGAGAACTGTGAGTTCAAGGCGAGCCGTGCGGTTTTCTGCTGCCTCCCGAGGAACCCGGCGTTTCACAATCACGTCACGGATCCGCATCATGTCGGGGCCGGTAGCCCCCTCCGCGTACTCGCATCCTGGAGCTGCCACGACGACGTCGGTTCCGCGCGGACCCCGCCCCGCAAATCTTGCCCGTTCCAGTGGGATCTCGACGGTCACCCATGGCTCGTCGTCGGCCGGGACTTTGACGCTGATCGCATTCTCGGCCGAGACGTTCGCATCCCATCCGACCAGCAGCCGCCCCACCGCCGGGTCGACGACAAGGGCTAACTCGACGGACTCGTCCAAGTCGCTTCCGACTTCCTCACCGATATCGAACGCGAAGGCGCCTCCCTCCACGACCATCATGCCGTCGGCCTCGACCACCCGACCCGCCCGACGCAAGGCCACCGCGCGCAGGCCAAACGCATGGAGGTAGCGGGGCGCGAAAGTACGCCGTACAGAATCACTTCGCCATGGAAGCTCTTGGATCGCTTGAGGATCGTTGGGATTGATTCCCAGAGGCGCAGTCACCAGAGCAGACAATACGCAAAATCTTGGAGAGCCGGCAAGATCAAGCGCTGGCCCATTAACAGTGGCCCCTTTGCGGACTGATCGCGAAGAGCACCTCTGGGCGTATTCCGGTCAGGATTCACTCTGGCTGCGCGTCACCCCTGCGACTGGTCCCGGAGCCGGCGGATCGACTGCGGCGCCGGCGTCGGGATCCGCGCCGCGGCGCCAGTTGCCGACATTGCCTTCGGCGGCACTTGCGGGTCTACCTAGTGGGGACTCCGAATGGGATGCGGCCATCCCACGGTCGGCCAACGCGCCTTCGTCGGCTCACCCGACCGGGGTGATGCCGACCGCCGCGACGGCCGGGAGCATGGGTGTGAAGCCCTACGCCGACCGGGAGGGGTCGAATGATGGCGGTCAGACTTCCCGCCTTCACACAGCTTGAGGACAGCTTGTTCCTGACGTTGTACGCCAGGGCCCTCGACAGCCGACGCCCGCGCCCCATCCTCGGCGACGCCACGGCCGACCAAGTCGTCCGCACCATCGACTACCAGTACGACAAGCTGGACATCAAGACCAACCTGATCCTCAACGTCTCTCTCCGGGCCAAGAAGCTGGACCAGGTGGCCTCCGACTTCCTAACCCGCCACCCCGACGCGGTCGGTCTCAATCTAGGCGCCGGGGCTCGACACCCGATTCGAGCGTCTGGCACCCCCGGCCACCGTGGGCTGGTACGACGTCGACTTCCCCGCTGTTGCCACCGCTCGCCAGCGCCTGATCCCCGAGCACCCCAACGCCCATGTCATCGGCGCCGACGTGCGGGACCAGGACTGGCTGGACGCCCTCCTGACCGGCCCGCCCGCCATCATTGTTGCCGACGGCATGTTGGGGTTCCTCTCTCAAGATGAGCTGGTGTCGCTGTGAGACCGGCTCATCAACCACTTCCCCAGCGGCGAGATCGCCTTCAACAGCTACACCGGCCTCACCATCTGGATCGCTCAGCAGGCAACCGGCACCAAGACAGTCGCCAACCAGGTCAAGTTCCCCGGTATGGACGACCCCCATGCACCTGAATGGAACCCCAAGATCAAACTGGTCAAGGAAATCCTACTCAGCCGCCAACCCGAAGTCGCCGAGTTCCCAACGGCCTTACGCCGCTAGCACCAGCTGGCGGCACGCAGCACCGCCTGGTCGCGAACAGGAACCATCGTCGTGCACTACCGCTTCTAACGAGCCTCGAGGGCTAGCTGCAAGCAGCTCTCGCGGGGGAGCTCCCATTGCGTCCAGGGTGGACGTATCGGTGATATCGGCCGTCGACGAGTTCGAGAGTCCCTGACCGACAGCGAATGGAGACTGCCATGGCCAACATTGAAGGAACCTGCCGGGAGGAGTTTCAGGCCGTCCGGGAGGTATTCGAGTATCACCTCGACAGCGGCATCGACACCGGAGCATCGGTCGCGGTATTCATCGACGGCGAGCCTGTCGTCGACCTGTGGGGTGGCTATTTCGACGCCACCTACACCCGACCCTGGGAACGCGACACCATCGTGCAGACGTTTTCGACCACCAAGACGATGACGGCGCTCGTCGCGCTGGTGTTGGCCGACAACGGTGTCCTGGACCTCGATGCGCCGGTGGTGAAGTACTGGTCGGAGTTCGGCGCCGAGGGCAAATCGGAAATCTTGGTGCGGCAGATCCTCGACTACACCTCAGGCGTCGCCGGCTTCAGTGAGCCGGTGTCGCTGTATGACGTCTACGACCACGAAAAGTCCACATCGATGCTGGCCCAACAGGCGCCGTGGTGGGAACCGGGCACAGCCGCGGGTTACCACAACATCCCCATCGGCCATCTTGTGAGCGAGCTTGTCCGCCGCACCACTGGCCGGACCCTCGGGCAGTTCTTTGCCGAGGAGATCGCGGACCCGCTCGGCGCCGAGTTCCACATCGGCACCGGCCCCGAATACGACAGACGGGTCTCGCTGCTGATTCAGGGATCGCCCGACGACCCCATCGGCAACGAGTTCTTCGTGCGGGCACTGCTTAACCCGCGGGTCACCCCGCAGACCACCTGGAGCATCCCGTGGCGCCGGGCCGAGGTGGGCGGCATGAACGGGCACGGCAATGCGCGCGGGATCGCTGCCGCACAGTCGGTACTTGCCAACGGCGGCGCATACGGCAAAAAGCTGCTCTCCGACGCCGGGCGAGAGCAGGTGCTGCGGAACGAGATCGACGGCGTCGATGTGGTGCTGGGCACACCGATGCGCTGGGGGCTGGGCTACGCGCTGTCCTCACCGACGGCGATGAACTTCGCACCCCGTAGCGCCTACTGGGCCGGTAACGGCGGATCCCTGTCTTACGTAGACCTCGACGCGCGCATGTCGGTCGGCTTTGCGATGAACCGGTGGGTCCGCGGCGAGCACGAGAACGACCGCTCGTTTCGGATCATGGCCGCGGTCTACGAATCACTGCAGGCGAAGTGACCCCAGTGAGCGAAACGACGGACTCAGGGCGGACCGGGTTCGGTCACTTCCAGTTCCCTAGCCCATCCGTGACGAAGAGGCGGCCCAGCGATCTAGAGACACATTGGCGCTTAAGCTCTCGCTCTTCACCGATGCGGTGTTTGAAACGCCACCAGGGACGCGTAATCCGGCATGAGCCCGAGGGTGCGTGCCCGATATCAGAAAGGAGCAACCATGACTAATACCGATCGACCCCTTCGGTCCCCTTCACCGCCAAAGATCGCGGAAACGAGCGCGGAGCCGCTTGCGGCCGACCCGGCGATGCTCGCTCGGCACCAACCCGACGTGGAAATCCACGGCACCTGCGCGGAGCAATTCAGCCGGGTGCGCGACGCGTTCATCGACCTCGTGACGAACGGGCAGGACATCGGCGCATCGGTTGCTGTCCTGATTGAGGGCGAGCCGGTCATCGACCTGTGGGGTGGCTACTTCGACGAGACCTACACCCGCCCTTGGTCGGGCGACACGATTGCGAATGGCTTTTCGTCAACCAAGACGATGACAGCGCTGTGCGCGCTCCTCCTGGCTGATCGCGGTCAGCTGGACTTGGATGCGCCGGTGGCCGAGTACTGGCCCGAGTTCGCCGCAGCCGGCAAGGCGGGCGTCCTGGTGCAGCAGCTGCTGGGTCACACCTCCGGTCTAGCGGGCTGGACTGAGCACATGACCCTCGACGACATCTACGACATGGAACTATCCACTCAGTTGCTCGCGGAGCAGGAACCCTGGTGGGAGCCAGGCACCGCCGCCGGCTACCACGCATTCACCCAGGGCCACCTGGTCGGCGAGGTCATTCGTCGGGTCACCGGCAAGCCGCTCGGGACGTTCCTCACCGACGAGGTCACCGCGCCGCTCGGTGTCGCGAAGGATTACTACATCGGGACACCGGAAGAGGCCGACCCCCGGGTGTCCTTGCTTATCCCCGGATTCCCGATTCAGCCCCGCGGGAACCGGTTCTTCGCACGTGCGCTACTGAATCCGCCGGCGACCCCGCGGGACTCGTGGACCATCCCTTGGCGTCGCGCCGGCATGGGTGCGCTCAACGGGCACGGCAACGCGCGCGGGATCGCCACGGCGCAGTCGGTGCTCGCCAGCGGCGGCGTCGGCGATGTGCGGCTGATGAGCGATGCTGGCCGTCAGCGCGTGCTCGACCACGAGACGGCGGGCCTCGACCTGGTCTTGGATATCCCGCTGCGCTGGGGCATGGGGTACTGCCTGAACGATGAAATTGTGCCCGCGTCCGGGGGTGCTCGGGTCGCCCATTGGGGTGGCGGGGGTGGCTCCATGTCGTTTGTTGATCTGGACCACCGCTTCAGCTTCGGCTACGTCCCCAACCGCTGGATCACAGGCGTACACGAACAGGACCGCAGCCTCCGCCTGCTGAACGAGCTCTACCTCGCCCTCTGATCGATCAGCTGGATCACCCGATGGACTTCTACCGTCAGCAATCCGCATCAGGCAGGAGTTTTAACAGTTCGCACTGAAGACGAGCTGAAATGATGTCCAAAGCCATGGGACAGACCAACGAAGTCCAAGAACATTGACCTTGCGTAATTACTAGACTCCAGCGCCGGACTTCGTCGCCCAGCGGCCGTACGCGGGCAACGAGATCGCGCGAAAGCGACGGCGAGATAGTTGTCTACTTGTCTTCGGCGATTACGTCGTCAGCTTCGGAAAGTCATCGCGGCGGGCCTGGAGTCACTTCCGGGTAGGAAGGGCCGGGCTGGCCGAGCAGATCTGACACAACGCCGCGGAGATGTCGCGCGAGGAACGCCAACACGAGGTCACCAACCATCCGCCACATGCGTTCCGGCTCGATGTCGGTAGCACCACGACCAGACTTCTCTTCGCAGCTGAAGTGTCTGGCAGGTTGCGGGTTCCCAGGGCCGCTGCAGGTTTGCCAGATCGTGGAGAGGCAGAAGGTGATCTTGTTGCCGGCTCATCGCAAGATCAAGTTGTCGATAGCCCAATTGCACCAGTCCGCCCGGTTGAGGGAGGGTTGGAGGAGAGACATTGAGTCGACACCAGGGCCTACTGTGCCCGTCATAGGTAGGACTTCTGATCAGCCGCAATCCCGCGGTGTTGCGCAGGGGACGGGGAGGCAGGGTGCGGAAACGTCCTTAGTAACGCAACTCACCCTGCATGTCCGGAAGACCAAGGGCGCTCATCCACGCGCCAGAATCCGTGCTCATTAGGACCGTGCAAGCGGGGATTACGGTTCGAGTCCCGTGCAGTCAGCATGGGGATTGCAGCCGACCCAAGTGCTGCCCTGACACCGAAGCAGTCATCGCCTCAATTACCGTCACTGACGAGTAGACGATCGGAACCACTCACCCCGCACTTTTCCCACGCTTTCGGGCCTGGCGATCGCTAGGTGATCGAAGACGATTGGTGTCCATGCGCGGTCCCACCAGGCCAGACGCCTGACGATGCCACCCAACCGAAGCGGTCCGATACGACCCGAAGAAAAAACAGCAGCTATGTTTCGGGCGGGTCCTCGTCGAGCCGACCGGTCCGATGCCCTCGGCTTTCTTGCACCGTATCCGAGGACACATGTCTTGCGGAGGCCTGAATGCCGACGTTGGTCTTCTCTGGCTCTAGCTGCTCCTCACTGGGTTTGTGCTCGAACAGCAGCCACACCGCTGCCAACGGTGGGATGGTGACTGCTGCCGATGCGGGATACGCGTTGGAGGGCACCGGTTTCGCTACCACTTCACCTAGGTTCCCGAACTCTCCGCTGCCGTCATAGGAGGAAATGTCGGTGTTGAGGATCTCCCTCCAAATGCCATCTGTCGGAAGCCCGATCCGATAGTCAGGGCGGGACTCGGCCGAGAAGTTGGTCAAACAGGCAATCATCTGGCCCTGGCCGTCATACCGGAGGTAGGAAAAGACATTGCCCCCATGGTCGTCAGCGTCAATCCAGGAGAAACCGGCGGGGTCGGTGTCCCGTCGATAGAGGGCTGGGTGTTCCCGATAAATCTTATTCAAATCCTTGACCAGCGTTTGAACACCACGATGGCCCCACTTGCTGCATTCCTCCCAGTCGAGGCCACGCTGATCACTGAACTCTCGACGCTGGCCGAAATCCGTTCCCATAAACAACAATTGTTTACCTGGGTGAGACCACATGAACGCGTAGAAAGCCCGCATGGTAGCGAATTTGCGCCACTCATCGCCCGGGGCTCGCTCAAACATCGAACCCTTGCCATGCACCACCTCGTCATGGCTGATTGGCAAAATATAGTTTTCCGAGTACGCATACGACATCGCGAACGTCATCTCATCGTGGTGATACGTGCGGTAGATAGGGTCCTGCGCGTAGTAGCGCAGGGAATCGTTCATCCACCCCATGTTCCATTTGAAACCGAAGCCCAGCCCGCCCTTTGTTACGTCCTTCGTAATGCCCGGCCATGAGGTTGACTCCTCGGCGATGAGCATGGTGCCAGGTTCACGCCGATAGTTGTGGGAGTTGACCTCACGCAACAGCTCGATCGCATCAAGGTTCTCGTTTCCACCGTACTTGTTAGGGATCCATTCACCGGGTTCCCGCGAATAGTCGAGGTAGAGCATGGAAGCCACGGCGTCTATGCGCAGACCATCAATGTGGAACTCGTGCAGCCAGTAATAGGAGTTGGAGAGCAGGAAGCTCTTGACCTCGTTGCGGCCAAAATTGAAGATGTAGGACCCCCAGTCGGGGTGCCAACCTAGCCGCGGGTCCTCGTGCTCGTACAACGCCGTACCGTCGAAGCGCTCCAGGGCCCAAGGATCTGTTGCGAAGTGGCCCGGAACCCAATCCATGATCACGCCGATGCCAGCTTGGTGGAGAGCATCGACTAACCGAGAGAATTCATCAGGGGACCCAAGGCGTGACGTGGGGGCGAAATATCCGGTGACGTGGTAGCCCCAGGAGCCCTCGTACGGGTGCTCAGCGACGGGCAGGAACTCGACATGGGTATAGCCCAGCCCGCTCACATACTCCACAAGCTCTTCGGCCAGTTCCAGATAAGTCAGCCCCTTGCGCCATGAGCCCAGATGGACCTCGTAAATACTGAGTGGCTCGCGGTACGGCTTCTTCTCCCCGCGATACCACATCCACTGCTGGTCGCCCCACACGTATTTGCTCTGATGGACAATCGAGGCGTTGTTCGGCGCGGCCTCGCACCAGCGGGCCATGGGGTCCGCCTTGAGCCGCCAGACGCCATCTACCCCCATGACCTCGAACTTGTACAAGTCACCATTCTCGACACCCTCAACAAAGAGCGCCCACACCCCGGTACTCGGGATGAGCTGCATGGCGTCCTGTTCCCCATTCCAGGCGTTGAAGTCGCCCACGACCCGCACCTCGCGGGCGTTTGGCGCCCAGACTGCGAAGCGCGTGCCAAGGATGTCACCGCGTTCCGAGTCGCGGACCGTCATCACGATCGCTCCGAGCCGCTTCCAGCATTCGCTGTCATGACCCTGGTTGAATCCGATGAGATCTGTGCCCGTGAGACGGCCGGTCGGGTCGAATGCCATGCCTAATCCTCTACCTCCAGCATCGTGACACTTCGGCCAGGTGGATCCCGATCAGGCCGACTGCAGGGGTAGCGAGATGCCCTTGGCCTACGCCTATGCAGCACATGGTGGCAACGGCGCGCTCGACGCCGCGGTCGGACAGCTCGATCGCGGCTGGCAGCACAAGCCGGGCGCCGCTTATGCCGAACGGGTGGGCGATCGCGCCGCCCTTGGGGTTGGCGTACTCGGGGCCATCGGGCAGGCCAGGCGGCGGCCCCACAGTCCAGCGGTTGGGAGGCAAAATGCCCGTTAAGTTCCATGACGTCAACGTTGGCGACACCCAGGCGCGGCACGGGCTAGCGGACGGCCAATTGAACTGTTGCCCATTCCCGTTGGGCGAGCTTGTCTACCTGGCCCAGTCCAGCAGTCTGCGTTGAAGTCGAGAGTTGCGACGGGTCTGGGCTGTGAGCCATTTCTTCAAAGTTTGGTGGAACCGCTCCACCTTCCCGCAGGTGGTGGGATGGTTCGGCCGGGAATGCTTTTGTGTCACGCCAGGCGGCGTAGTTCGGCGCAGAGCCGTTGATGGGTCTCGCGTCCGGCGCGACCGGCTACGCCTTCGACAACTTTCTTCCTCCGCTTCCTTGCAGCGTTGCTCTGCCGGATTCCTGGGACCTCCACAACCACTGGCTTCGACCTTGCCCACAACTTTCGTGAGCGTGTCGACAAGCACTTCAAAGACGTCGCCACGATCTTCTTCAGCGCAAGCGTCTGGGAAGAAGACGGCGCTGCCGAAGTGGCCGAGCTCGGCTTGACCAAGTGCAGCCGTGTCAGCATCGATGGACTCTGGTCCAAGCGAACCTGTAGCACCAAAGAAGGCGAGCGTCGCGTCACCGACGTGCTGACCGCCAGCAAGGTCCAGTCGTTCACCGAGACCGAAGTCGCTCGTCCTGAAGCGGTCGACGACGATGCTGAGCCTACGCCGGAGAGGCCATCGCTCAGCCGGCTGCATAATCAGCCCGCCTCTGCGGGCCGGGACTTCCCGACCCGCGGGCCATGGCGGATTAAGCCAGCGCGTTACTCCTGGCCGAACACGTCGCCGGGGAACCTGTCCCGGCCGGTCGCAGGAGACTGGGCACATGCCAGAAGCCGATCCACCGGAACCGGCCTCAAGCGAGGCGGCGCCGGAGCCCCGCACCGTGATCATCGGAGTCATCTCCGCACCGGGAACCTCCACGGAACTCGCCGAGCGGCTTCGACCCGATCTCACCGAGCGGATCAGTGCCCGGCTACCGGGCGTTCGCTGGGTGATTCGGTTCGTTTCGGATCGACTTGTCGACGGGCCAGCGGATCTTTCCCAGCTCATCGCCGCAGCCCGCCGGCGGCTGATCGATGAGCAGTGGCACCTGACCGTCTGTGTGACCGATCTTCCGTTGCAGACCGCGCGGCGACCGGTGGTGGCACACGCGAGCATGACTCACGGTGTCGCTGTGCTGTCGCTGCCCGCGCTCGGCGCCGTCGGCGTGACCCGGCGCGCGGCGGATGCGCTCGTCCGGCTGGTCGCGGCGCTGGTTGGGGACGCCGACCGGGGAAACCTCGATGCGCACGCCACGACCGGCACCCGTGGTCGGGACGTGCAGCGTCGACGCGGCGCGGTCAGCCGGCGGCTCCAGGAACTCGGCGATGCTGTAGCGCCCGACAGTCACGGGTTCGGTCTGGTCGCTGGGGTCATCACCGGCAACTTGCGGCTCCTCCTCGGCATGCTGCGGGCCAACCGGCCCTGGCGGCTTGCGATCCGGCTGTCCCGGGCCTTGGTGGCCGCGATTACGGCGGCGGTATTCGCCCTTGTCACGAGCGACATCTGGCGTCTTGCCGACGGGCTCGGGCCGATCCGCCTGGCCCTGCTCACGGTCGGCTCCGTCGCCGGTGTGGTACTCACGATCGTCCTCGGCGCGGGTCTGTGGGAACGCCCGCCGCGCACCGGCTCGGGCCGGGAACAGGTCATCATGTTCAACCTCGTGACGCTTGCCACCGTGGTCATCGGGGTGCTCGCGTTGTACGGGACCCTTCTCGTGCTCAACCTGGTCGGCGCATTGCTGCTCGTTCCCCGCCAGTTACTCGCCGATGCGTTGGGCCACAAGGCCAGCGTCGCCAGCATGGCCGGGCTGGCGTGGCTGGCGACGTCGATCGCCACCGTGGGCGGTGCGCTGGGTGCGGGCCTGGAAACCGACGAGGCGGTACGCGAAGCGGCGTACGGCTATCAGGCCGACGCGGAACTCTCCCGCTGATCGCAGATTCGGCGGTCATCACGCCGCCGGCTTACCGGCGACCCTTTCGAAGATCAGCAGAAGCGCGTAGGGGACCCGACCCGCCACGAACCGGCCAAAGAGGCTGTTGCGCGAATGGTCAGCGGACCAAATGACGTGGGTGCTTGCTGACTGACTAAGCCATTGCAGGTGCGGCGGTCTTAGTTCGCCAGTACTTCAGCAGGTTGTGGGTCATACAGATCAGCTTCCACTACAGGCTCGATGATCGCTTTTCGTAGCGGTAGCAATGACCAGTTCGCTGTCTCGTCGAGCATCTCCCTCATCTCGAATGAAACCATGGGGCGGCCGGCGACTGATCTCGGTCCTGGGGATGCTCGTCGGTCGCTTAGGGGAGGTGTCTAGTTTTGCTTGGTGGCCCTCGCCGCGCCGCTCTGGTTGGCGGCAGTACTGCTGGTCGCCTGTGCTACGGGCGCCTACCTGGCGGCCCGCCGCCCACAATCGCAGGCCTGGCGGTAGCCCCTGTAAGCATCACGGCAGCATCGTGTAACCGATCAGGGTTATGGCGATCGTTCTTTTCGTTGGGGTGCGAGCGTCACCACGGTAAGGTCCCGGTCGCCGAGCCCTTGATCGACTACCTGCTGCCATCGTCAGCCAAGCACACAAAGGGCGGCGAAGCGGTCCTCGCCGGCCGCCTGCAAGGCGAGGCGTACGTCCTTGAGCGCGAGCGACAAAGCGAACTCGGCGGAAAAGTCGTCCTTGGCGATGCGTTGCAGCTTGGCCGCCTGCCAAGCCGACACGAGCGGGCTGCCCGCGAGGGCTTCCGTGACCTTCTCGGTGCCAAACCCCAACCGACGAGCCAGAGCTACCGATGAGGCAGCGGCTTCCACCGCGAACCGGATCGGCGACTGCGCCGGGACCATATTGGTTCTCGAACTGGCAGGTGCAGCCATTGTGGCCGGCGCGATCATCCTTCCCTTCCAGCCAACATTCGCTGCCATCCTCGCAATCTTCGTTGTGCCGCTGATCGCTTATCAGTACTGGCGTGACGTGAGGATGTTGCATATGCCGAGGCTGGCGGGTTTTTGCCGCCCCAACGTTCCGGCATTAGATTGAAACGGCGACCATGTCGTCGCTGGCTTCTGACGACGGTTGACCGCGTACACGGGTCCTTGGGGGAGGACGAAGCTAGACCCAGAGCTCCAAGGGACGGGTGAGGGCTGATGCCATATCAAGGTGCGATCTTCGACGTCGACGGTGTGCTGGTCGATTCGCCACACGAGCTGGCGTGGCGCGAGGCCCTCGAGGAGCTGATGGAGGGTGACTGGCGCGACATCCGTGACCAGACCAGCTGGACGGCCGAGCGGTTTACCACACAGGTGTATCAGCAGGTCATGGCCGGCAAGCCACGGCTTGCTGGCGCTCGCGCCGCGCTTGAATACTTCGGGGTGCCCGACGTGGATCGGCGGATCGAACAGTACGCGGCCGCCAAGCAGGAGCACGTCGTCCAGCTCATCGAGCAGGGCCGGTTTATGGCCTTTCCCGATGCATTGCGGTTCATCCTCGCCGTCAAGGACAACGGCTTTCGTGTGGCTGCGGCGTCCTCATCGAAGAACGCCAAGCTGTTCCTCGAACGGATCCGGCTCGACACGTTCGCCGCGGAACAACGCCTCGACTACAGCTTTGTGCACGATGGAATGACCTTGGAGGAGCTGTTCGACGCCGACATCTCCGGCCGCGACCTCCCCCGCGGAAAACCCGACCCGATGATCTTCCTTGCCGCGGCCGAGGAACTCCGACTTTCCCCCGAGATGTGTTTCGTTGTCGAGGACGCGACGAGCGGCGTGCAGGCGGCCAAGGCTGGCGGAATGGCGGCGATCGGCGTGGCGCGTCTCGGCGACGAGCAACAGTTGACCGACGCCGGAGCCGACCTCGTTGTCACCACTTTGGACGACATCTCCCTTCCCACGCTCATCGAGGGTCGATTGGAGGAACGGCAGGCCGCCGAGGAGATCCGACGGCGATACACCGAGCGGCCACCGGACGTATGGACCCTGGTATACGACGGCTACGACCCCCAACGGCAAGGGCTGCGGGAGGCGCTGGGTGCGCTGGGCAACGGCTACTTCATGACTCGTGGCGCATTACCCGAGGCGAAAGCCGACGACGCCAACTACCCGGCCACATACGTAGCCGGCCTTTACAACCGGCTGGTCAGCGAAGTCGCAGGCCGTCAAGTGGAGAACGAGGACCTTGTCAACCTCCCCAACTGGTTACCACTGCAATTTCGTATCTCCGGTGGTAGTCCGTGGTTCGACATGCAGCAGCCCCGCGTCGAAGACCACCGCCTTGAACTCGACATGCAACATGGAACGCTCATCCGCAGTTTTACCTGGCAAGACGCCGAGGGGCGGCGGACCACCGTGGCGCAGCGCCGGTTCGTGAGCCGTCAACATGAACACTTGGCAGGCCTGGAGACCAAGCTCACAGCTGAGAACTGGTCGGGCACCATCCAGATCCGCTCCGGCCTGGATGGCAGAGTCGTCAACGCTGGTGTCAAGCGCTACCGCGACCTCAACGGCCAACACCTGACAACCCTGGATCAGGCCGAAGTCGACAAGGAAACGATCGACCTGCAGGTCGAGACAAACCAATCGCATGTACGGGTTGCCCTGGCCGCCCGGACGCGGCTGCTGCGCGATGGCGAAACTGTCGAGGTTGACCGCAGCCTGGTCGAGGAACCCGGATTTGTCGCACACGAACTCACCTGCCACGTGGCGCAAGGACGGCCAGTCACGGTCGAGAAGATCGTCGCGCTCTATACCTCCCGCGACCGCGCAATCTCGGAGAGCCGGCACGACGCCCGCCTCGCGATAGCCAGAGCCGGAAACTTTGCGGAGCTCCTCAGCAGCCATGAGCGCGCCTGGCTCCACACCTGGGACAGATTCGATCTTGCGATGGACAGCGCCAACGACTGGACCGCGACGGTCCTGCACCTGCACATTTTTCACCTCATGCAAACGGTCTCGCACCACAGCGCACACTTGGACGTCGGCGTGCCGGCACGCGGTTGGCATGGGGAGGCCTATCGCGGTCACATCTTCTGGGACGAGTTGTTCATCTTCCCCTACCTCAACTTCCAGCGTCCCTGGCTGGCCGAGGCATTACTCCAGTACCGGTACGCCCGCCTGGGCGCGGCTCGTGCGGCGGCACGGGCGGAAGGATTCGAAGGCGCGATGTTCCCATGGCAGAGCGGCTCCAACGGAAGGGAGGAGACCCAGCGGCTGCACTTGAACCCGAAGTCGGGGCGGTGGCTGCCCGATCGCTCGCACCTGCAACGCCATGTCAACATCGCGATCGCCTACAACGTCTGGCAGCACTACATGATCACCGGCAGCATCAGATTCCTACGCTTCACCGGTGCCGAGCTGCTCATCGAAATCGCGCGGTTTTGGGCCAGCATCGCTACCTACAACCCCGCACGAGATCGCTACGAGATCAACGGCGTCATGGGCCCAGACGAATACCACGAGGCCTACCCCGACTCCGAAGAGGCCGGGCTGCGCAACAACACCTACACCAACGTCATGGCGGTCTGGGTGCTACAGACAGCGTTAGAGGCGTTGCAAGAGCTACCCCCGCACTACCGCCAAGAGTTGGTCGAGGAGCTCATGATCGGCGACGAGGAGTTGGAGCGGTGGCGCGATATAAGTCAGAAGATGATCGTCGTGTTCCACGCCGGCGGCGTGCTGAGTCAGTTCGAAGGCTACGAGCAGTTGGAGGAATTCGACTGGGACGGTTACCGGGACAAGTACGGCAACATCCAACGCCTGGACCGCGTGCTTGAAGCTGAAGGGGACAGCACGAATCGCTACAAGGTCTCCAAGCAGCCCGATGTATTGATGTTGCTGTATCTCCTGTCGCGAGAGGAGCTCTGCGGCCTGCTCGCCAACCTTGGCTACGAGGTAAGTGAGGAACACCTGGCTCGAACCGTCGACTATTACCTGGCACGCACCTCGCATGGGTCAACCCTCAGCTCCGTCGTGACCGCGTGGGTTCTTGCGCGTTATGACCCTGCCGAGGCCTGGCAGTGTCTGCAACGGGCGTTGCGGAGCGACATCGCGGACGTTCAGGGCGGAACTACCGCAGAGGGTATCCATTTAGGAGCGATGGCCGGCACGGTGGATCTTGTGTTGCGCTGCCTGACCGGTATGCGCGCCCGCGGGCAAGTGCTCCGATTCGACCCAGCAATCCCGCCAGAGATCAAACAACTGCAGTTCAGCGTCCACTATCGCAGCCACCGCGTCGAGCTTGCGTTCTCCGAGGACCGGATCGAGGTCAGTTCCCGCCCGGGCACGGCAGCACCCATTGCTGTCTTGGTGCGCGACGACACTGTGGACTTGCACCCAGGCGAGCGGCATACCTTCTCACTTGACCACCAGTCGTGACGCCAACACCCGACAAGGTACTGGCCGAGCACGCTGCCGGAGTGGCCGCGCAGGCCCAGACGACCGCTCTATGCCTCGATTTCGACGGCACGCTGGCCCCAATTGTCGACGATCCGAACCAAGCAAGACCGCTGCCCGGGGTGGTAGAGGTGCTTGGTCAGCTGGCTGCCCGGTTCGCCTCGGTCGCGCTGCTGTCGGGTCGCCCGGCTGATTATCTGGCCCAGCATGCTGCTGCCCCGGGAGTGCGCTACCTCGGACTGTACGGACTTCAAGAGATCCGCGACGGGCAGCTATGGGTAGATCCGCGGCTGAAGGCGGCCCGCCCGGCAGTCCTGGCGGCTCAGCAAGATCTGCGCGACTGCGCTGCAGTGCGTGACAGCGGCGCCTCCCTGGAGGACAAGCAGTACGCGGTTGCGATCCATACACGGCGGGTTGCCAACCCCGACCGCTGGGCGGCGCCCATCGATCAAGCAGCGCGGCAAATCGCTGAGAGACACGGGCTGGAGGTCATACTCGGGAAGCGGGTCTGGGAGTTGCGCCCAGCCGTGCACAGCGACAAGGGCGACGCCATTCGTCGGGTCATCGGTGATTCCAGGGCCCGCGGTGTCGTAGTAGCTGGCGACGATCTCGGCGACCTTTCTGCATTTGACGCGGCACTCGAGCTGAAGGCTGCTGGTGGCTATGCGCTACGCATCGCGATGGACTCCGCGGAGGCCCCACCGGCACTGATCGACGAGGCCGATCTCATCGTCGATGGTCCGCGAGGACTGCTGGAGTTCCTCAGCCGGTTGCTCACCTGAACGAAGCTCACGTTCTGATGATCGCCAGCTTGTTCACGTTTTGGATGATCGCCGGCGCTGCCAACCTGTAGTGATACCCACCATCATCGTCGCTGAGCGATTAAGCGAGTTCTCGTGAGCGGCACGGGTGTGTCCCTGGTGAGTACGCGCCGCTGACCTTGCCGGCGTTTCGCGACGGAGCTATGGAACGAGTTCCGCCCAGATCGACGTACGCGATCCGGCCATCCTCGTAGCGGGTCAGCGCCGCTCGATGGTGGCCAGGAACTCATGGACCAGCCGGACGGCGATCGCGCCTTCACCGACCGCAGACGCCACGCGTTTGACCGAGCCACTCCGTACGTCACCGACAGCGAAGACGCCCGCCCGGCCGGTCTCGAGCATGCT
>Ga0207428_10001758_pt1 | contig 22205 bp, 22 predicted proteins | sample RhiMethybrSRZTD1_FD_187600 | JGI IMG/M metagenome (GOLD analysis project Ga0207428, IMG submission 187600) | Populus rhizosphere microbial communities from Tennessee, USA - Rhizosphere MetaG P. TD hybrid SRZTD1 (SPAdes) (version 3) | ecosystem: Host-associated > Plants > Roots > Rhizosphere >...
GTGCAAGTCAGCTGCGATCAATTTCTGCCTCGAGATCGTCTGGTCGCCGCCCGCGAAGCTACCACCGCCCCCGTTTGATTACGGGCAGTTCCGTTTCCAGTGGGAGATCTGGTGGCGCGAATCGGTTCCAGCGGCGCAGGTGATCCCGGAGGCGATGGCGCTCGCCCGCACCATCGCCGACAACGCCCCGTTTGCGGTGCGCGCAACGAAGGCGGCGATCCGGCGCGGCCTCGGCCTGGAGATCCGCGCCGCCGCGCGCGCCGAAGCACACGATCAAGCGCAGAGCCTGACGACGGACGACGCCCGCGAGGGCATGTCCGCGCTGCTCGCGAAGCGCAAGCCGACGTTCACGGGGCGCTAGCGCGCCGTGGTCAACAGCCCCGGGATCTGCCGCTGACCCGCGGCCTGGCGGCCCGCCGCCGGCCTCTTGTCATCGATAGAACGCGCCACATGCTTTGCGAAGCTGGTGGGCGATTGAGGCATGGCGAGGCGGATCAACGCGGCGCTGGTTATCTGGGTGTTGGCGACCGGGGTCGCTTGCCGTCCGAGGGTGCTGCAGAAGAACAGCGCCGCTGACGCAGGTACCGTCCCGAACGGAGGAATCGCCGTCGACGCCGCCAGCGTCACGGACGGACGCGCCGTCGTCGATCTCGGGGTCGTCACGGATGCAGGCAGCGTCACCGACCTCGGCAACGTGCCGATCCACGGCGACGCAGCTTCAACCCCAACCGCGGTCACGCTGGGAGGAAGCTGCACCGTCGAGCTGGGGGCTCGTGGCGCGCTTCCGCCGGCCGAGGGGACGCTGCCCGCCCAGGGACCGTATCGCCCCTGCCACCTGGTCGGGAATCACGACTACAGCACCTTCCGCCTGTCGGCTGACGGCGGACGCGTGGCAGCCCTCACCACGTCCGGCGTCGTCATCGTGCTCGACAGTCACACGCTGGCGCCCGTCTCCGTCCTGTCGCGCGCCCGCGGCACGTACACCACGGTCGCCCTGTCCGGCGACGGCGCGATCGTGGCGGCCGGCTCCGACGCCGACGGCGAGGTGGACGTCTGGCGCGTCGCCGACCACACCGTCGTCCGTGCATTCGACCTCGGGCCGACGTGGCCGACGCTTGGTGGCGCGCTCGCGCTGTCCGCCGACGGGACCCGTATCGCCACGGTGGCGGGGAGCAACATCGTCGTGGCGGTTGTCGCGACGGGGGCGACCCGCACGCTGCCGACCAGCCTCCTCGCCACCGCGCTGTTCTTCGTCGATGACGATCGCAAGCTGGCGTTCGCGGGAGGGGGCCTCTCGCAGACTGGCACGGTCGGCGGCATCGTCGAGCTCATCGACATCGAAACGGGACAGGTGGCGCCGCTGGTCCAGCACGGCGACAGCTCCGGTATAGGCCAGCTCGAGGCGAGCGCGGACGGCAACACCCTGCTGGTCCTGGGCCACGGCGAGCTGTCCGCCTGGGACGTCGCGACGGCGCGCAACCGCGTCCTTCCGCTACCGGACTGGAGGAACGGGGTGACGTTCACGGTGATCGGGCTCAGCGCCGATGGCACCGAGATCGCGGCCTCTCTCATGACCACCAGCGGCCGGTGGTTCCAGCGGCGGCGGATATCCGACAACACGGTCGTCGATGAGGTTCCGATCGATGGGTGGTCTGCAACCCGCTACGCGTGGTCGTCGCGGGCGGGTCTTCTCGTCACCGACACGCGGGACGATGCCGGCGACAAGCAACTCGCCACCATCGATACCGCGTCGCCGAAGCTCCTCGCGAATGCGTGCGCGGGACGAACGCTGGGGCGGCCGATCGGATTCTCGGTAGACGGCAAGCGGCTGTTCGTTCGCGGCTACAGCGACTACAGCGAAACGACGGTGTTCGACGTCGCGACGGGAGAGCCGATCGGGACGCCGATCCCCAGCGGCTCGCTCGCGCCGTATTCGTTCACCCCCGCGCCCGACGGCCTGAGGGTCGGCTGGACGACCGCGGAGATTGCCATGGGCATGGTGCTGAAACGGGTCTACGTGGCCGATGCGACAGGCGCCGGGCGGCGCCTGCTGCTCGAAAGAAGCACCGTCTCGGGCACTGGCCTGGCCATCCTCTTCTCGCCCGACTCGCGCAGGTTGGCTGTCGTGGACACGTATGACAACGTGCTGATCGTCGTCGACGTCGAGACAGCCGAGCGAGCGAGCGAAGTGTCGCTGGGCGCTGGTTACCCCGGGCCGCTCTCCTTCACGTCTGACGGAACCGCGATCGTCATCCGGAATGACCACGTCCTCCGGACGGTGCGGTGGCGTGACGGCGCGACGCTGGCCGAATCGACCGTGGTCGGCGACTACCTGAGCGCCGGCAGCGAGGGCACCGTCGTCACGTACGGGCTCACCGAGGCGCGCGCCTACCGAGGCGGGGCGCTGTTGAGCACGATGCCCGGGATCGACGACTTTTGCTTCGGGTGGACACCGTGGGCAGCTGTGTCGGGCGACGGGTCGGTGGTCGGCCTCGGTCAGGGCTGCAGCCGGCCCTGGACTTTGCAACAGGCGCCCCACATCGACGTTCGCGAAACGACCACCGGTGCGCTGATCCAGCGGATCATGGACGCGGAGCCCGTGGTCTTCGCGTCCGACGCGTCGATGTTCGCGGACGGCGGTTCGCTGATCTGGTGCCGCTGACCGCCGTGAACGCGCGACTCAGGGAACGAACCTGGCGATCGCAGGCCCGCCCAGGTCCGCGGCGCCGTACATCGTTCCGGCGCCGTCCCCGCTTCCCAGAACGACCGGGCCGGTGTCCCAGGTCGTGAATGCTGCGCCGAGCGCGGTCGACGGCGGCGCACTCACAACGGGATGCACGCGCCCGGTGCGGCTGCGCGCGCGGCGGGTGAGCACGGGAGAGATCACAGCGGTCGACGGCGTCACCGGATCGGCGACGAACGGCGCGAGGATACTCTCGTTGCCCGCGACGGTCGGATCCAGCGCGACCATGCCGACCGGATTGTTGATTGCGAAGAACAGCCGTCCGGCCTCCAGCGCCATCTCGCCCGGAAATTCGACGTTCGGGAGGTCGACGTTCCACTCGGTCAGCTGGCCCGTCGCAGGAACCAGCCGGCCGACGCGGCGGAGGTCACTGTCGACCTCGTGAAAGTAGACGCCGCCCGCCGCGTCCGCGGCGAGCGCGAAGACTGGCTGTCCCGGCGTCGCCCATGACGTGAAGACGCCCGTCGCCAGGTCCAGCCTCACCAGCTGCCTGGGGTGCGCAAACCCGTTCCCGTTGACGAGCACCGAACCGTCGGCGAGCTTCACGATCCGCCAGGCAAAGTCCTCGCCCGGGGTGTCCAGCGAATCCGGCAGCGGCCAGATCGACACGGCGCCGCTCGCGGTATCGAGCCGGCCGATCATCATCCGCCCTTCCTGATTACCCGCCAGGAACAGGACGCGGCCCGCGTCGTCGAACACGAAGCTGCGAAAGTACGCCCCGTCCGGCAGCGTCCAGCGCCAGAAATTGCGGCTCGCCACGTCGCCGCGCCCGAGGTCGCCGCTGGAAGAATCCATGAGGAAGACCGCGCCGTCACCCGCGCGCACGCGAAGATCTCCCGAGCCCGCGAAGAACGGAGTCTCCATCTCGCTGAACTTGCCGCGAGCGGTGTCCAGCACGCCCAGGAAGGTCGCGCCGGCGTCACCGTCGAAATCGATGTAAGAGACACCGCCAGCGCCCGCCGCCACTTGATACGGCGACGAGCCGGAGAACGGCAAGCGCCACGCGGTCAGCTCCGCTGCTTCGCTGGCCTGCGCCGTAAAACACACCCCGAACAGCACCGCTCCGACCATCGTTGTTCTCATCCCGTGTCCTCCCGGGCGCGATGGTAGCACCGGCGACCGGCACCGCTGATATGCCCGCGATCACTGAATGACGATGTCGTCGACGTAGACGACGCCCGCCCAGTCGACGCCTGGCCCGAACGTCCCTTGCACGGCGAGCTCGATGAGCTGGCTGCCCACGCTGCCGATCGGCGTCGAGACCTGGAACCACTCCCCGAGCGGGACAGGGCTCTGCGTGTTACCGCCGCCGCCCGTGCTCGTGGTCAGATACTCGCCGATCTGTGTGGCCGGGTTCGGCGGAGGCGCGGGGTCCGAGTCGGGGCTGAGATAGAACCAGGCGCTCACGGTCTGAGCGTTCGCGGGAACGTAGCCGTTGGCGGCGCACAGACGGAGGCCCACCACGAATGTGCGGGCCGCCGCCCCATCGCCCTGGGCGTTGATCTTGATCGCGAGCGCCTGCGCGCCCGCGTGGAAGCGCGAGCTCGATACGGAGATGCCCGTCACCGCCGTGTCACCGCTGCTCACGATGCCGAATCCGTCGGTGGTGTTGCCCTCGAACCCCCAGCCGGCGATCTGACAGTAGGTGGTGTCGCCGCACTTGAGGTAGTTGGCGTTGCACACGAACCCGCAAGAGCTGAGGCTGCAGGTCGCCGAGCCCGACCCGACCACGGGTGGCTCGACGCAGACCTTGCCGCACATCCCGCAGTTGTCCGGATCGTTGCTCAGGTTCTGGCAGCCGTTCGTGCACATCGTCTCGCCCGCCCCGCACGCGTTGCAGTCGGTTCCCGCCGCGTTGCACGCCGACGGGCAGGTGGTCATCGTGGTCGTGCACGCCGCGCTGGCGTTGCACATCGCGGCCGACGTCCTCACGCCGTTCGTGCACGACTGGGCCGCCCCACACAGCGTCCCGACCGGTTTGTTGCCGCTGGTCGCGCACACCGAGGTGCCGGTCGCGCACGACGTCATGCCGAGCTTGCACGGATCGGTCGGCGTGCACGCGACGCCGGCGGTGCACGGGACGCAGCTGCCCGTCCGACAGACCAGATTCGTCCCGCAGCTCACGCCGTTTGCGACCGCCGTCCCGGTGTCCTGGCAGGTGGGAGCGCCGGTCGTGCAGGTCAGCGTCCCGGTGTGGCAGGGGTTGGTCGGCGCGCAGGCGCCGCCCGCCGTGCACGCGACGCAGGTGCCGTTGCTGCACACGCGGTTGGTCCCGCACGTCGTGCCGTTCGCGATGTTTCCCGTCTCCGCACAGACGGACGCGCCGGTCACGCACGACGTCGCGCCGGTCCGACACGGGTTCGCGGGCTGGCAGCTCGCGCCGGCCGTGCACGCGCCGCAGACGCCGTTGTTGCAGACCCGGTTGACGCCACACGTGGCGCCGTTCACGAGGTTGCGGTTGGTGTCCGCGCACGTGATCGCCGGCGAGCAAGCCTGGGTCCCGGCGTGGCATGGGTTCAGCGGCGTGCACGACACCCCCGCCGTGCACGACACGCAGATCCCGGCGCTGCACACCAGGTTCGTGCCGCAGGAGGTGCCGTTGGCGACGTTCGCCGACTCGGCGCAAACCGGCACGCCGGTGTTGCACGTCAGGGTGCCGGTCCGACAGGGCTTGCCGGTCACGGCGCAGCTCGCGCCAACCTTGCAATCGCCGCAGACACCGGTGGCGCTGCACACCTTGTCCGTCCCGCAGCTGGTGCCCGCGGCGACCAGCGTGTTCCGGTCGGTGCAGACAGGCGTCCCCGTCGTACAGGTGAGCGTCCCCTGATGACAGAGATTCGTCGGCGTGCAGGCGGCGCCGGTCTGACAGGTCACGCACTGCCCCGTCGAGCAGACCATCCCGGTCCCGCACGACGTCCCGTTCGGCCGGTCACCGGTTTCGGTGCAGACCGGCGCGCCCGTCGTGCAGACGATCGACCCGGTTCGGCACGCGTTGGTGGGCGTGCAGGCGGTCCCCGCCCCGCAGGCGGCGCACGCGCCGTTGTTGCACACCAGGTTCGTGCCGCAGACGGTGCCGTTCGCCTGCGCCTTGCCGGTGTCCATGCACGATAGGACACCGCTCGCCGAGCAGACCGTTTGTCCGACGTGGCATGGGTTGGCGGACGTGCAGACGCCGCCTCCGACACACGCGGGCCCGCCGCCGCTGCCGCCGGTTCCGCCGCTGCCGCCGGTTCCGCCGCTGCCGCCGGTGCCGCCGCCGCTGCCGCCCCTGCCCGCGACCGCCCCTCCCGAGCTCCCCGCGATCGACCCGGCGTTGCCACCCGCGTTGCCGCCGCGGCCCGCGCTCCCGGCGTTGCCGCCGCGGCCCGCGCTCCCGGCCACCGCCCCTCCGGCACCGCCCGCGCCCGCCGCGTCCAGGCCGCCGTCCGGCAACATCGGCTGCTCGCGCAGGCCGCATCCGAGACTCGACCACCCCAGGAGAACCGACACCCACACCACTCGTCTGAACATCGTCACTCCCGTTCGTTAGAACCGCAGGCTGCAGCCGAGACCCCGACCAACGGGATCGGGAACACACGCGAACGCCCGCGCGGCGCCCGCACGTTCGGCGCCGGCGTGCCCGGGCGACGAAAGCATGAACAACACCGCCGACGTCACCGCCAGGGCTCCCGCGGCGGCGAAGCCGACGATCGTCAACGTCAGCGTCTGGTCGTAGTCATCCTTGAGCGACTGGCACGCCGGCGACAGGTTGGCCGTGCCGCAGTCGCGGTACGCCACGCCGCCGACGATGCTGGTGTGGGCGTTGAAGGTGTCGCGCTTGCCGGCGGCGCTGGCGGCCTCCAGCGTGCCGAAGACCAGCGCGCCGACCGCCGCCCCGCCCGTGATCCAGGCGGCGATCCGTGCCTTGTTCCGCGCGCCGGACTGCGCGGACGTCGGGCCGTTGGTCAGGTTGACCGCCGCGCCGGCATCCGAACCCGGCGAGGACAGCGCCAGGACGGCCCCGGGGCGAATCTCGGAGGCAACCGGCTTGGGCGCGGCCAGCAGCGCGTAGGTGCGCTGCTCCCGTTTTCCGCCCACGACGGTGATGGTCTCGCGCACCGGCTCGTAGCCCGGCGCGCGAATCTCCAGGTCGGCAGGCCCCTTGTCGAGGCGAATGACCGAACCCGATGTGGACAATGTGGACAGCAGCGCCTTATCCACCGGCTTGCCGTTCAGCAACACCTCGGCGCCAGGCGTCGATACGACCAGCGCCACCTCACCAATGTTCGCGCGGGCCAGCTCGAGCGGCTTCTTCAGCGTGGCCTTGTTCTTCGCGATCCACGGATGATCGGGCGCGGCCAGCGCCTCGGTGAGATAGCGCTCCGCCGCCGCGTAGTAGCCGAGCTCGAGCTCGCACAGCCCGAGCTGCGCGGCCGTCCGCGGCGTCCGGGAGATCTGGTAGGCCTTCTCGAACACCGGCAGGGCCTGCACCGCGTTGTCGCGGGCGCGCAGCTTCACCCCCTCGCGGATGAGCGCCTCCGCCTCTTCGGCGTCGGTTGCCGCGCGCGCCGGCCCCGCCGCGAGGACCGCGAGCGCCGCGATCGCCGTCGCCGCGACGCTGGGAACTCTCTTGAGCCAACCTGTCGACACCATCCTCATCCCCTCAATCCAGAAGTGGAACGCCGTTGTGCATCCGAACCCCGCTGGCGCGCGCCCGCGGCTTGTCCGCCGACTTGCGCGCGCGGGGCTTTTCCGCCGCGGCGGGCGCGTCGCGCGGCGCGGGCGGCTCGCTCGGCGCCGCCGCGGGCGCCTCTTTGGGCGCCGCCGCGGGCGCCTCTTTGGGCGCCGCCGCGGACGCCTCTTTGGACGCCGCCGCGGGCGCCTCTTTGGGCGCCGCCGCGGACGCCTCTTTGGGCGCCGCCGCGGGCACCTCCTTTGGCGCCGCCGCAGGCACCTCCTTGGGCGCCGCCGTGGGCACCTCGCTCGGCGCCGCCGTGAGCCGCTCGCTCGGCGCAGGCGTGGGCACCTCGCTCGGCACCGCTGTGGGCACCTCGCTCGGCGCCGGCGCGGGTGCTGTCACGGCGAGCGCTTTGCTGGGCGCCGCGACCGGCGGCACCGGCGCGGGCTCGTCGTTCGGCACGGGCGCGTGCGCGGGCGGCCGAACCGCGGCCGCGGCAGGCATCGGCTCCATCGGCGGTTCCTCGACCACCACCCGAGCGGGCGGGCTCTGCACCAGCGCCTGTGCCGGAGTCGCCTGCGGACCCGGTGGGCCGGACGCGCTCCCGCGCGTCACCACGAGCACCAGCGCGAGGCTCGCGAACGCGACGCCGCCGGCGGCGCCGATCCACAGCCGCCTGACAGCCCGTTTCCCCCTCCCGGCCGCCGCGGTCGCGAGCGCCTCGGGTCGATCTGTCGGCAGCGGGGGTTCCGACTCCAGCGCCGGAGCGGCCTCGGTCGCCGTCGGGATCAGGACCTCGCCGGTGATCTCTTGCGGCGTCTCCCCGGCCGCGAACCACGCGCCGTCCAGCGCCTCCACCTCGGGGGTCAGCGTCCGCACGAACGGGCTTGGCATCGAGGCTTCGACGTCGATCGCAGGCGACGTCGGCGGCCGCCGGTACGGCTCCGGCGTGGCACCGCCGGACTTCGAGACGAACGGGTAAAGCGCCAGCCCGAGCTCCGCCACCGACGCAAACCGCCGCTTCGGATCCGAATTGAGCGCGCGGCGCACGACCGCGTCCAGGCTGGCGGGCAGATCGGACCGGCGGGTGCTGGGAAGGGCCGGATTCCCTGCGACGATCGCCCGGAACACCTCCTCCAGGCTGTCCCCGCCATAAGGAGGTTTGCCGGTCAGGCACTCGTAGAGAATGACGCCCAGCGCATGCTGATCGCTCGCGGCGCTGGCCACCCGGTGATCGGCGACCTGTTCGGGGGCGAGGTAGAACGGCGTTCCGAGCACCGCCCCCGGGCCGGCCACCGCGCCCGCAGCGTCCCCCGGGCTCGCCCCCTCCCCGTCCTTCGCGATTCCGAAGTCCAGGATGACGGGGTGCGATCGCCCCTCGCGGACGGCGAGGAAGATGTTCGACGGCTTGAGGTCGCGGTGCGTGATGCCCCGTCGGTGAGCCTCCGCCACGGCGGTGCAGACGGGACGCATGATGTCAGCGGCTTCCGCGGCGGAGAGCGGCCCGGCGCGCCGCAGCCGGTGCGAGAGATCCTCCCCCTCGAGCAGCTCCATCACGAAGTAGCTTTGCCCGCCGTCCTCGCCGACGTCGGTGACGTCAACGATGTTCGGGTGGCGAACGCTGCCCGTCAGCTTCGCTTCCTTCAGGAAGCGCGCACGCGCGGTCGGTGCCGCCGCGAGCGACGGGCTCAGAACCTTGATAGCGAAACGTTTCCCGGTCTCCCCGTGCACACCCTCGTAGACGGCGCCCATCGACCCCACGCCAATGAGGCGTTCGATGACGTATTTGCCGATCTTTGTTCCTCTATCGAGCGCGGCCTTCCCCTGGTGTTCCACCGGTCCCCGTCTTCCGTCTTCAGTCGTCACTTCAAATAACGCGCGTCACTGCATTAGGTATGGACGTCGGATATCCGAATACTTCCTCCTTAAAGTCACCACACAGGACCCAAAACGGCTCACAAACCCGACGGGACCCCAAGCCTTCGTAAATTCCCGACCATCCCGTCGAGGATCTCGTGCCCGGCCGGGGTCTCTCTACCGTTTGAGCTTCCGGGAGCCGTCCGCCTCGAACTCGTCGTCGGACAGGAGCTTGCCGTCCTTGTCCCAGCGCTTGGCCCGCGTCAACTTGTCGTCGGCGTAGGCCTCGACGCTCTCCGGCTTGCCGTTCTCCCACCAGCTCTGGCTGGGCCCCTGGCGCTTGCCGAGCCGGAAGGTCACCTCCGCCTGGCGCGCGCCGCTCTCGAAGTAGGACTTGTGGACGCCGTCCTCGCACCAGTCCCGATAGCGGTACGTCGATTCGCAGGCCAGGAACGCGCCTTCCCGCCGGACCTTGCCCGTGTCCCAGAACACCTGCGCCTGCTTCTTCTTCGGGCCGGCATAGGTCTCTTTCAGGCTGGGGTTCCCGTTCAGGTACAGCTCCGTGACCTGCGTCATCTCTCCCGCCTTCCAGACGATCTCCTTCACGACCTTCTTGCCGCCCTCGGCGAAGGAGATCTCCTTGCCCTCCTTGACGCCCCGATCCCAGGTGATGGTCGCCGCCAGCTTGCCGTCCTTGCCGAGCAGACGCTCCTCCCCCTGCTTCTTGCCATCCTTGAACGCAACCTCGCTGCGGGACGCGTAGTCGCTCGACCCCGCGCCCTGCTTCTGAATCACGCCGTCCTGCCAGGTGTCCACGCGGGACACCTTCCCAGTGCCGTCATAGATCGACGTCGTGACCGCTCCGTCGAAGCCGCAGATCTTGCGCAGCTCCTTGTCGTCGCGGGCCGCGGGCTGGTAGACCTTGCCGTCCTCCTTCTGAGAGAGCTCGCCGGTGCCGTCCGCGAACTTGCGCGAGTAGCTCTTGAGCTTGCCGCTCGGGTAGAGCTCCTTGGCCCAGACCCGATCGCCGCCGTCATAGGAGGCGAGCGACGCGAGCTTGCCGTTCTCGACTTGCCGGGTTTCGCCGTGCTGCTTGTCGTCGCGGTAGGCGATGCGCCGGGTTCCCTTGTCCTGGAAATGCGTGAGGAAGCCGGTCTTCTTCCCCTGCCGGACGTCGAGCTCGATGACGATCTCCCCGTCCTTCCAGCACTTGACCTTCGCGTCCTGCTTGCGACGGGTGAACGGGTCGTACACGTTCTCGTCGAAGGCGACCTTGCCGCCGTTGACGAGGCAGTAGGTGGTCGTGCTGGTGACGGGGTTCGGCTGGCTGGGCAACGCGTGCCAGCCCTCGTCCGCGTACGGGTCCTCGGACCCCAGCTTGAGGGTGACCTTCAGCAGCGCCTCGAACTGCTTGCGCGCGCGCAGGTAAGGCTTCGGCTCCTCGAACGCCCGCTCGACCGTCATCGTACCGCCGGCCAGCGTCAGCGATCCGGCGGCCCCGGCCGTCCCCTTGCACACGACCTTCGAGATCCGGGCCGCCTTGACCGCCGCCTTGCCGGCGTCGGTGCGGCACGCGTACCAGAGGTAGCGGAGCGGCTCGTCGCATTCGTTGCCGCCGTCCGTCTGGTCGTAGCCGATGTCCTTGTTGTGGGTGCGCAGCGAGGCGCCGTCGTAGGACATCGACAGCGGCACGCCGCAAGCGAGGACGATCTTGGGCAGGACGTCCTCCTCGAGCCGGCGCTGCGCTTTCTCGGGCTCGTTGCCCGCCCGCGCCGGCGCCACGGCGGCCAGCAGGGCGATGACGATGACGAGGCCGCGGGCGGTTGGCTTCACCGCACCACGATAGAGCCTGGTGAACCGCGAAGGCACAGAAATGGCGGAACGCCCGCGTACTCCCTAGGCTGTCGTCATGCGGAGGCTCGTCAACTACTTCCTCCAGGGCCTGATCTTCCTGGTCCCGATCGTCTTCACGCTTTGGGCGGTGGGCAGCGCCTTCCTGGCGATCGACAGGTGGATCGGCCGGCTCATCGGGTACCCGATCTTCGGCCTCGGCTTCGCGGTGATGCTGGTGGGCGTCACGGTGTTCGGGTTTCTCGCCTCGAACTTCCTCACCCGACGGCTGCTGCATTTCTTCGAGCAGCTGCTCGATAGCCTGCCGTTGCTCAAGCTCCTGCACTCGTCGATCAAGGATCTGATGAGCGCCTTCGTGGGCGAAAAGCGCAAGTTCAACAAGCCGGTCGTCGTCGACATCGGCGGCGACGGACGCCTGAAGGCGGTCGGCTTCGTCACGCGCGATTCGATGGAAAGCTTCGGACGTCCGGACGACGTGGCGGTCTACTTTCCGCAGTCCTACAACTTCGCCGGACAGGTGGTGATCGTCCCGCGCAGCGCGGTGAGCGCCATCGCGGTGGATGCCTCCGACGCGATGGCCTTCATCGTTTCGGGCGGCGTCACCGGCAAGTGAGCGACACGTAGAGCAGCCAGAAGGCGAGCCCGGCGCTCAGGCCGAGAGCGACACAGAGAAGCAGCGTTATGGCGTCGGCCGAGAGCCAGACAGCCATCGCTGCGCCTGCCAGCCCGGAGATCGCGAGGACGTGAGCGCAGCGCAGCGTCGCGTACCGGTTGATCAGTAGATACGCGGGCACGCCGACCAGCAGCGTGATCGGGTACGTGAAACAGCCACACCAGAAGAGGCTCCCGAAGAACGAGATCGGCCGGTAGTCACCGCCGAGGATCCCTCCGAGGATCCCGATCAGAAGACCAGGCGCCAGGGGTGCCAGCGCAAAAGCCCGGAACGCGCGTTTCGTCTTGTCCGTCACACCCACCAGTACAGGAAATCAGGCGGCGCGGTTGCGCGCCTATCGTGGCGGGGCGGCGCATCGGGGTAGACTCCGACGCGATGCCGCCCCGCACGCAGCGACCCGTCATCGGTGTGATGGGGCCGGCGGCGTGCGACGACGAGGTCGCGGAGCTGGCGCGCGCAGTCGGGCGCGGCGTCGCCGAGCGCGGCGCGGTGCTGCTGACGGGCGGACGATCGGGCGTGATGGAGGCGGCCAGCCGCGGGGCGCGTGATGCGGGCGGCTTCACGGTAGGCGTGTTGCCGGGCGCCAGCGACGCCGAATCGCCGCCCAACCCGTTCGTCGAGCTGGCGCTGTACACCGGGCTCGGCGAGGCCCGCAACTGGGTCAACGTCTGCGCCAGCGACGCGCTGATCGCGATCGGCGGCGGGTTCGGCACGCTGTCGGAGATCGCGCTCGCGCTGAAGGCGCGCAAGCCGGTCGTGCTGCTCGGATCCTGGCACTTCGACATGGAGGGCGTCTCCCCCACGGTGCCGCGCGCGCGCGACGCCACGCACGCCGTCGAGCTCGCGTTCGCAGCCCTCCCCGCCCCCGACGCTGAAGCGGGCGACGCCGGCGACGCCCGCAAGATTCGATAAACGCTCAGGCCGACAGTCGCGCCGCCGACCGCGACGACTGCCGGCGGGTCGACACACGTCTGTCCGGCTGGGCCTGATTGGCGTGCTCGAGAATCAGGCCCTCACGCAGCGCCGCGCGACAGACGCGCGCCTCGTCGACGCCCACCGTCGCGAGGATGGCGTCCAGCATCACCGCGCCCGAGACGATCAGATCGGCGCGGTTCGGATCGGGGCGGCCCCGAACCGCTCAGTCGCTCCGCGCCGCAGGCGCGGCGTGCGACTGTTGTTTTTTCAGGTAGCCGCACTCCCGCGCTTCGCGCGGGAGCGGCTAGTCCGGATCGTAGGGGCTGAACGGGCGCCCGCCGTGTTGCGCGCAGGCCGCCAGCTCGGGGGCGCTGTAGGCCGCGTCGGTGCCCGCGGGCAGCCGGCGCCTGATCCAGCCCATCATGACGTCGGCCGCCTTGCGGGATGGACCGTCCGCGACGTCCACCTCGGCCCACAAGAGGCACATGATCCGGCGCCTCTCGCGCGGCGTATATCCGGCGTCGCGCCACAACGAGTCCAGACGATCCGGAAGGTCGACGATCGCCTCACGCAACAGCTTCGCATGCCGCTTGGCCGCCAGCTCCACTCTGAACTCGAAGGTGGCGGACAGAAACTTCGCCTTCTCGTATTTGTACCAACCCTGCCCGGTGAGGTTCAGCAGCTCGTCTGTCAGATCGAAAGAGCCGGTGATGGAGATCGGCGTCGCGGTCAACACACACGGCGCGAGCCCCGGCAGCAACATGTCGACGCGCTGCTGGCAGACCTCCAGCATTGGCGAGATCGGTCGGTCCGGATCGTCGCGGAGCACCTGCTCGATCGCCTGCACCAGCGACGGACGCGTGTCGCCCGCGCGCCGGTACTTCTCGGACAGAACGCCAAACACGCGCGTCTCGAAGCGGATGTGCTTGTCCTTGAAGGTGACGTGGCCGTCGGGCGCGACGCGGGCCTGGAAACGGAAGTCGTCGTACACGTAACCGCCCCCGGCGGCGCGCCTCATCAGGTATTCGCCCATGTTCGGGGGCGGCGTTCGTGGGAACGGAAGCGCGAGCAACGTGGGCCCGGGCGCGCCGGCGTCCGGCGTCTGCGACGTCTGCGCGATCGCGCGCGCCGCCGCCCAGGGCTCCAGCCAGATGATTCCCGCGAGGGCTGCCGCGCAGGCGCCCCGACTCCGTCGGCGGCGGGTCCCAGAGAACATCGGGTCTGATCGTACCCGGCGGACCCGGCCCCGGCACGCCCGCAGACGAAACCGTGGCGCAGCGCGAAATGTGCCCGTCAGGGCACGATCGTGCCGCAGCTGGATGCGCAGTTGAACGTCGCCGACGCGCAGGACATGTCGTCGATGCAGGCCTCGCAGATATCGGCGGCGGCCTTGACGGACGAATCGTTGGCCGCGCGGGCGCGGCAGTTCGCGCGGCACGCGCCGACATCGTAGTCCGCGTCGTAGCAGTCGCGGTAGCGCGAGCAGACCGACTGACAGTCGAACGCCTCGTCGATCGAGTCACAGCTGGTCACCGCCATGCCGAAACCGAGAACCAACACTGCGAGCCAACGCATCATCGCTCTCCCCCTTTCGAAAAGTGACGGCGCACGAGGACCTCGACCCTCACCCTGAACACCGCGCCCCACGCCCCTGCCGACCCGCTCCAACCCCTGCACCTGCCAGGTCCCCGTGCGCCTCTGACTGACGGGAGCAACCCTTACAAGTCACGTGCCGTCGAGGGACAGACAGCCCGGCCGCGCGAAATGGCGCCTTCCAGGCCGAGCAGCGGGCCGCTTCGCCGCATCCGGTAGCGCTCGCATGGCCGAGGTGTTACCGGCCGGAACCAGTCGACGCTGCGAATCAATGAAGGGCGTGGATCACCGCGCGGACCAGCCAGATGGCGACCACCACGGGCGCGGCGAGGGAGATCGCCAGCGCCACCAGCGCGCCACCGACCACGAACGCATCCGTCCACCGCCCGCGCACCTCGCCGGCGTCGGCGCGCGCGCGCAGCAGCTCGAGGTTGCGAGCGTGCGCGCGGAAGAGGAAATCCCACACGTCTCCCAGCACCGGGATCGCGCCGCCGGCGGTGTCGGCGGCCAGGTTCAGGATCATGCGCGCGAGCAATACCTTGGACGCGCGCTGGCGCCACGCGAGCAGAACCGGGTAGAGGCCGAGCGCCGCGCCGAGGAGATCGCCGACGCCGGGAAGCAACAAGCCCAGCAGCGGATCGACGAAGCGGTGGTCGAGCCAGTGCGCCAGCGTCGTCGCCGTCTCGATCGCGCCGTCGAGCCGCGAAGCCGACGGCGGATTCTCGCCGCCCGCTTTTCCTGCCGCGCTTGTCGATTCTCCGGACGGCGTCAGCCTCGTAGAGGGAGGGTGTGCCATGAAAATGCACAGTATAAGACGTTGGGGAGTGGCAGGATCGCTCGTCGGCGCCCTCGCGTTGGGTGGCTGCGGCCACATGGGCAGGGGCAGCGAACAGACCTGGACGATGAACACGGCCGAGTCCGTGCCGGCCGCGATCGGGAAGGTGAAGGTCGCCGAAGAGAAGGACGGCAACACCAAGGTGAAGGTCGAGGTCGAGCACCTGGCTGCACCGGCAGACGTGAAAGCAGCAGCCTCGACATATGTCGTCTGGCTGAAACCGGACAGCGGCACGGCCCAGAACGTCGGCGCGCTGACGGTCGACAAGGACCGCAAGGGCAAGCTGGAGACCAAGACCGCGTTCAAGGACTTCCAGGTCTTCGTGACCGCCGAGGAAGACGCGAACGTCACGCACCCAAGCCAGACCACGGTCATGGCGACGAAGATCGTCGTTCCCGCGTAACCACGGGCCTGGAGACAATCAGAAGGTCGCGCTGACGGCGCCGACCCAGGTCGGCGTCGCCCAGCCGAAGTTGAATTCGTAGAGCGAGACGGTGACGAATCGGATCGTCGCCGCGACGAACAGGCCGCGCTGGAAGTCGAGCGAGGTCATGAAAACGCGGCTGCGCTGGATCGCCGCGCCGAAACGGAACCAGTCCAGCGGGGTGAGGCCCAGCTCCGACCAGTCGTAGAAGAAGCCGTCGCTCGCGTCGTCGAAGTCGACCACGACCTCGGATTCGCTGTAGAGATCCAGCTTCCACCAGGTGAGCGTCCAGCGCAGCGCGGGCACCAGGCCATCGAGATCGCCGAACACGACGCCGATCATCGGCGTCACGTTCAGCTTCAGGTCGTCACCCCAGCCGGCCTTGATGCCGGCGAATGCGGATCCCGAGCGCAGCGCCTCGTAGTTGTAGCGAGCCTCGACGTGACACCAGCGGATATCGACTGGCGCCGTCAGCATCACGAAGTTGTCCTGGTCGGGAACGACGTAGAGGTAGGCGTTGATGGTCGCGTTCCACGGCCGCTTCTCGGTTTCGTCGGCCCGCGCGGCGCTGCCCGCCGTCGTGAGGGCGAGCAAACCGCCCATGGCCATCGAGCACCAACGCCCCATGATTCGCGCGCCCGATCTTGGCATCGCATTTTCGATCCGCGATGGCCGAGCGTGCGCCGCGCCCGACGCCGCCGGCAAATGCGCCTCCGCCTGATTGCCGGCGCCCCGTCGCAAGTCCAGAGAAGGATCAGCATGGCCTCCCCGCCCCTGTCAGCCGAGATCGCGAAGTCCACCACCCGCGCGCGCGCCACGATGGCGACCGACATCCCCGAGGCGATCACGATTCCCGATCGCGTGGAGACGCGGCTGGGAACGTTGACCTTCTTCGACGGCTTCCCGGACGAAGCGACCGTCGACAAGCTGTTCGACAACCTCGACTTCCAGCGCGGCGTGCAGGCGGTGCTGACCGCGATGCCCGCCGCGTCGCAGGCCGCGCAGCGAAAGGGCCTGCGTGGCTTCGGCCCGGACAACCAGACGGTGGCGATCTTCGAATCGCTGATGGATTCGCGATCGCTGTTTCTCACCCCCAACACCGAGAGCATCTACGCGCTCGCCTGGCTCGACCTCAAGGACGGCCCGGTCGTGATGGAGACCCCGCCCAACGTGCTGGGCCTGGTCGACGACTTCTGGTTCCACTACGTCACCGACATCGGCAACGCCGGGCCCGACGAAGGCAAGGGCGGCCGCTTCCTGTTCTTGCCGCCGGGTTACGACGGCCCGCTACCGCGCGCCGGCTATCACGTCTACCAGCCGCGGACGTTCGGCAACATCGTGGGCCTGCGCGGCTTCCAGGTGAACGGCGACACCGCGCCCGCCGTCGACAGCATCAAACGGCGGCTGCGCATCTATCCATTTTCGCCGTTCGCGGAGGGCGTCCACCCGCCGGCGATGAACTTCGTCGACGTCTCGGGGAGGCCGTTCTGCACGATCCCCGCGATGGACTTCTCGTTCTTCGAGGCGGTCAACCAGGTCGTGCAGGAAGAGCCGAACGAGGCGATCGATCCGGAGACGCTGGGGCTGCTCGCGTCGATCGGCATCGAGAAGGGCAAACGCTTCGCGCCCGACGCGCGTATGAAGCGGATCCTCGTCGAGGCCGCCGCCGTGGGCAACGCGACCGCGCGCGCGAACGCGTACCGGACGCGCCTCAAGGACGCCTACTTCTACCCGAACAGCGCCTGGTGCACGCCGTTCGTCGGCGGCAGCTACGAGTTCCTCGACAACGGCGTGCGCCTGCTGGACGCGCGCTCGTTCATGTTCTTTTACGCCACCGGGATCACCCCGGCGATGGCCTGGCGGGTGGCCGGCGCGGGCGCGGCGTACGCGGCCGCGTTCGTGGACGCGAACGGCCGACCGTTCGACGGCGGCAAGCGCTACCGGCTGCGCCTGCCGCGCAACATCCCGGCCCGGCGGTTCTGGTCGCTGGTGCTCTACGACAACCAGACCCGGTCGATGTTGCAGACCGACCAGCCGCACCCGAGCATCAGCAGCGAGAAGCGCAGCGTCGTGAGCAATCTCGACGGGTCAGTCGACGTCCACTTCGGCCCGAAGCCGTCGACCGGCGAGGAGACCAACTGGGTGCAGACCTGGCCCGGCAAGGGCTGGAACGTGCTGCTCCGCCTCTACGGCCCGCTGCAGCCGTTCTTCGACAAGTCCTGGCGCCCGGGCGAGATCGAAGAAGTGACCTGAACCCCCGACTCCTTCAGCACCGGCTTGATGTCGACGACGGGGGTGCCGTCGATCGCCTCGATCGGCCCGACGCGCAGCCGGTGGCCGTCGATCGCGCGCACGGTGACGGTGTGGAGGCCAAGCGGGTTGGGCCGGTCGGGCGATCGCGTTGCGAACACGCCGGTCATCGGATTGCGTGGGTCCGAGCGCGGGTGCGTCTGCAGCACCGCGCGATCGGCGCGATGAAACCAGGTGATGACGATCAGCGCGTCGCCGACGTCGATCCCGTGCAGCGCCGGCGCCAGCGCCGCGTCGATCTCCAGCCACGCATCAGGCGCCCCCTCCGATCCCTGCATCGGCGCGTCCGCCAGCGAGGTGAGTGGAGACGAGATCACGCCGATCGGCCGCAGCTCGTGCCCGTTCGGTCGCATGTTCACCGGCGTCCCGGTTCAGCGCGGCTTTCGTTGCCTGCGAAAGTCGGCGAGGCAGGTGGCGCAGAGGTCGAGCCCCGATTCGGTCGCTTCGTCCATCGTTCGATAGACAGGCTCCCGGGTCGCGCCGCAATACGCCATCGAGGAAGATGCGGTCCTCGCGACCGCGGAGGTGCCGGACGGAAGGACGCGTGCCGACTTCAGGACCCGAAGATGAGCGACGGACATGGCACCAATGCTACTCGCAAGCCGCCGGTCCGCGAGCCCTATCGTCTTGCGGGCCCGAACGAGGCAGCCCTAGCGGGGCACGTCGCCCGGATCCGCGGTGCCGTCGAAGTAGTTGGGGGCGTCGACGGGACGCTCCACGCTCTGCCGGGTCCGGTAGAAGACCTTCCTGCTCGCGTTCAGCCGGACGACGTTCTGGTCGGGCTCGTGTTCGTCGTAGAGGTGCTCGGGAAGGCAAAAGCCGTCGCAGAACGCGCAGTAGACGATGCTGCCGGGCCTTCGGTCGGCCGCCTCCAGGTAATCGCCGTGCAGGTAATGTCGAGGGGGGGCGCTCATGCTCGACGGCGTCCTCGAATCCTCGGTTGATTCCGACCCAGTCTTGATGGCGTCTCCGTCGATTGCAACGCGCTACGCATACCACAAGCTAACGCCGCCATCGTCGGTGAAAACGGAAAAAATGTCGCTTCGCCGACCGCGTCGCCGGCTGAGCCGCCATCCCCGGGCGCTCACCCCATCATCCGATCGACGATCGCGGACAGCGCCGCCAGCCGGGCGCCGCCCCGGCCCAGCGCGAACGGGTCGGGGACCTCGACGCCCAGGCGCGCCGTGCAGTCCTCGACGGAGCCGGTGCGCTTGCCCAGGAAGAACCCCGCCGCTGGGCGGACGTCGATGCGCGCCGCCGGCAGCGCGACCCCCTCCGCCTCGAGCAGGTCGACCGGATAGCGCCCCCAAGCGCAGATGACGTCGTCCGCCCGCGTCCACGCCGCCCAGCGGGCGCGAAAGCCGTCCCAGCTCTCGCCCTCCGCGAGGCGCTCGCGCGGGATGCGGATGTGACCGGGAATCGACGGCGCCAGCGGCCGGCGCGGGGCGATGATCGCCTCGAACGTCTCGCCCGTGCGCGCGCGCCGCGCCACCCAGTGCACGATCTCGGCGGGGTGGCCGGCCGACGCGCGCGCCGGCCAGGCGTTCGCCTCGCCGTGCAGGCAGACGACGTCCGCCGCGCGCTCGCGCAGCAGCTCCGGCGTCCGGGGCCGCCGCGGGTGGCGCGTGCGGTGGACGGCGTGGCGCTGGCGCGCGCCCCGCACGGTCTTCGCGTAGTGGAGCTGGGTGTCGATCATCGCGTCGAACGGGCGCCGCAACGCCGCGAACCGCTCGGGATCGCCCTCGAGCGCGCCCAGCACCTGCGCCAGCGCCTCGACCGTCGCGACGCAGTGCTCGGCCGGCTCCTTCCGGATCCGGTAGTTGCTGGGCGCCGACGGCGTGAACCGGATCTGGGGCAGCGCCGCCAGCATGGCGTTGCGCCTGAGCAGCTTGCGCGCCTGCCACCAGGTGCCGTCGACCACGACCAGCGTGATCGGACCGGCGGGCTTCACCGCCGCGACGTCGATCGCGCGCGGCCCGGGGAACAGCAGGTACGCGTCGCGGCTGTCGGCGAGCACCGCGTGCAGCCGCGCGTCATCGTCGAAGTCGACGCCCACCCGCAGCTCCGATCCGGGCAGGCAGAGGTGCGCCAGCCGCGCGGTGCCGATCGGGACGTCCCGTTCCCGCGGGTGTTGCAGCAGCAGCACGCGCGTCCGCGTCGGCAGCGACACCAGGTGCGCGCAGTAGCAGACCGACTCGGGTCGCCGGCAGCGCGCGCAAATCGCGCGGTGGGCGGCGGGCTCGGGAATCACGCCGCGAAGAGTATCAGTTCGACCCCTGAATTGGCCGCTGTCGCGCTTCTCGGGGCTGGACCCGTGGGCAATTTTACCTACAGGAGGAGCGCAATGGAAAATCCCAGGAACATCAAGAACGCTGGACAGACCCCATCCGTGCCGACGGACAAGGGCGAGGATTCAGAGGACCGCCGCGACGCCGCCGAACAGGCGTGGCGCGACAAGCAAGGCATCCCCCGTGGCACACCGGAACAGGGCGAGCGCTCCGCGGATCGCGTCGGCGGTGAGGGCCCGTCTCGGCCTGAACCGGAGATCGAGGACGACGACCAGGCCGACAAGCGGCGGGCGTCGACCGACGACGAGACCGACGACGCCTGACAGTCGTCAGAGTCAGTGACGCCGATGCACCGGGGCGGGCGAGGACTCGCCCCCCTGGCGCAGCGGATCGTCCGCGTCCGGCCAGATCGGACGCGTCGCGTGATCCTGCTGTTCCTCGCGCCGCGCACCCCGCTCGTCCTCCTCCTCGTCCGAGCGGATGTGCGGCTCTTCCGTCGCCTCTTCCGGAACGGTCGAGTCAGCTGCTTGCGTCGATTCGGGCCCAACCATGACTCCCACCCCCAGGCTCTGAAAACCTGGGTACTTACCCTTATCGCGCAAGGTGGAAACTACGGCTGACCCGGCGGCGAATCGTTCGTCCCCTGCGTCGCGTGCGGCGGCGAAGCCACGTACAGCTCGACCTGATCCTGGACCACGAACGTCAGCGCCGAATACGCGAAAGGCGCCTTGCTGGCGGTGATCGTGTGGCTGCCGCTCGCCAGGTTGCCGAACAGCACGCCGCCGTCGACCGACGTGCTCGTGAGCGTCGGGTCCGGCGCGACGGCTTCGTTGAAGTAGACCGGACCCAGCGACACCGGAAACTGAATGGCCGGGCTGATGGCAACCTGAACGCCCGGATCGCCGTGGGGAAGGTCGGGCGAATACATCGAAGCCCACGACTTCCCGACCGTGGTCACCAGGACGTTGCGCAAGCTGTAGGGCGCACCGATGAGCGCGCCGATCTGCTGCTCGATCTGCCCCTTGGCTGCCGCGTAATACGCCTGGGTCGGAAACTGGACCGCAAGGTCGGTGACGCCGTCCCCCGTCACCTCGACCACCTGGGACTTGGTGGTCGGGTAGCCCGCCAGCTCGTACACGAACGAGAGCCGGAGCGGCGTGCCCTTGACCTTGATCGCCTTGAAGCCCCACTTTCCGTCTGCGTCCGAGCGGATGTTCAGCAGGCGCGTGATCGGAAGCTCGGCGATCGAAACCCGGGCGCCAGCGACCGTCGACTGGAACGGGTACGGCACCGGGGGCGACTGCGAGAGATCGAGACCGAAGTGGAAGACGGTGCCGCCCACGGGGACGACCTCCAGCTTGCAGCGGCAGTTGCTCTGCGCCTGCGCGACGGTCAACTGCCCGGCGTAGACCTGCTCGATCGCCTCGTCGGCCTCGGCGGTCGGATCAGGCTCGGCGCAACCGACCTGGAGCAACGAGAGCAGTGGGACCGCTGCGAGCGCGAACATGAGCGAGAGGGGTTTGGACATGACGAGTTCTCCTGGCGTGTGCTGAGGGTTGAAGATCGATCGCCGCCGGCGTCTGGCGTCCGGCTCAGCACGATCCGCGCCAACGCGGCGGAGCGGCTGCGCGCACCCCCGGGGCGTTGCCACCGTCACGCATCGCCGCCAGGTCGCGCGCACCCGACGCGCGCGTTGCGCAAACGGTGGCACAGGGATGCGCCCACGTCAGACGTCGCGCGCTAAGGCGCGAGGCGCGGTGGTTCCTGCGCCGTCAGCACCACGTCCTTGCCGAGGTCGCCGCCGTCGTCGTGTCCGTCGCCGCCCACGCCGTGGAGGCGAAACTGCGACCCGCCGGGCGCGTAACTGAAGTCGGCGCCACTGCCGGGGTCCTTCGCGACGCTGCCGAGCTCGGCGAGCGACGCCGGCAACTTCCCGCTGTCCCGCTGGCGCCGCGCCAGCGCGATCGCGATCGACGCGAGCCGCAGCGACGAGACGGCCTCGATCTCGTCCTCGACCAGGGCCTGGCCCATGCCCGTCTGTCCGGCGACCGGTCCGAGC
>Ga0207428_10001768_pt1 | contig 22154 bp, 15 predicted proteins | sample RhiMethybrSRZTD1_FD_187600 | JGI IMG/M metagenome (GOLD analysis project Ga0207428, IMG submission 187600) | Populus rhizosphere microbial communities from Tennessee, USA - Rhizosphere MetaG P. TD hybrid SRZTD1 (SPAdes) (version 3) | ecosystem: Host-associated > Plants > Roots > Rhizosphere >...
GCAGCGATGCCGGGAACTCCGAGCATGCCGTTGCCGGCGACGGTCACGAGGGCCTGGTCCTTGACCGCGGAAACGGCCTTCACGGGATAACGGGTCAACGTGCGGCGGCCCGAGACCTCCGTGCCCGTGGACGCGGGATCGGCGAAGGGCCGGACCCGGACGCGCACGTCGCGGCCGATGATCGGGGTCAGGGCGCGCGGATGCAAGGCCTTGGCCCCGTGGTAGGCGAGCTCCGCGGCCTCGCGGACGTGGAGCTGGGGGATGAGGCGCGCGTCGGGCACCGTGCGCGGGTCCGCGGTGAGCAGGCCGGGCACGTCTTTCCACAGCGAGACCTCGCGCGCGCCCAGCGCGCGTCCGAGCAGGACGGCGGTCACGTCCGTGCCGCCCCGGCCCAGGGTCGCGAGCTGTCCGTCCGGAGTGGCGCCGAAGAAGCCGGGTACGACGGGGATGGTGCCGGCCTTGAAGAGAGGCAGGATCACGCGCCGCGTGGCCACGTCCGTCGCCTTCAGGTCGGGCGCGGCGTTTCCGAACTGCCCGTCCGTGCGGATGATCTGCAGCGCGTCCACGTAGGCGGCGGCGTGGCCGGTGGCGTGCAGGGCCGCGGAGAAGAGGTGCGCGGAAAGGCGCTCGCCGCGCGCCACCAGCTCGTCCTTCGTGCGCGGCGTCAGCTCGCGCACGATCGCGATGCCCTGGGCCAGCGTCGCCAGCTCGGTCATGGAGGCGTCGATCACGGAGAGGATCGCATCCAGCACCGGGCCGGGTGGGACCAGCACGCGCGCGGCCTCCGCGTGCTTCTTGCGCAGTCGGTCCGCGATGGCGGCCAGCGGCTTGGGATCGCCGACGCGTGCCTTCTCCGCGCCCTCGAGAAGGAGGTCGGTCGTGCCCGACATGGCCGAAACGACCACCACGAGCTTGCCCGTCTGCTGTCCGACGATGCGAACGGCGTGCGCAAAGGCGGGCGCGTCCGCGAGCGAAGCGCCTCCGAACTTGTGGACCTGGACCGTGCGCATCAGACCTGTGCGTGCGCCGGCGCGCCCTCCGGGCCCCGCGCGGCCCAGAAGTCCTCGAACTCCTCGAGGCGCCCGTCGATGACGGTGCTGAACGGCGGCTTCTCCGAGAGCGCCTCGACCGTCTTCAGGCCGTGGCCGGTGAGGAGCAGGACCACGCGCCCGCCGTCGTCGAACGTCCCCGCCTTGGCCAGCCGCCGCGCCGCCGCGACCACCGTTCCGCCCGCGGTCTCCGCGAAGAGACCTTCCGTCCGGGCGAGCAGCCGCATGCACTCGAGCACTTCCGGATCCGTCGCATCCTCCGCCCGCCCTCCCGTCCGCTTGATGGTGGCCACGGCGGTCAGGCCGTCCGCGGGGTCGCCGATGGCCAGGCTGCGCACGATCGTGGACGGCGTCACCAGCGGGAGGCGGTCGAGGTTCTCCTTCCAGGCCCGCACGACGGGGGCGCATCCCGTGGCCTGCGCACCGTGCAGCGAATACGGACGCCCCTCGACGAGGCCGAGCTCGGTGAGCTGTTGGAAGGCGCGGTCCACCTTGTTGATGAGGCTGGCCCCCGCCATCGGGCACACGACGTGGCGCGGAAGCTGCCAGCCCCCCTGCTCGGCCAGCTCGAAGCCGACCGTCTTGGAGCCCTCGCTGTAGTACGCGCGCAGGTTCACGTTGACGAGGCCCCAGCCGAAGCGGTCCGCGATCTCGGTGCACAGGCGGTTCACGCGGTCGTAGTTGCCGCGGACGCCTATCAGCGTGGCCCCGTAGACCGCGGTGGCCGTCAGCTTGGCCGCCTCGAGGTCGACGGGAACGAGGACGACCGCGCGCAGGCCGGCCGCGGCCGCCCCGGCGGCGACGGCGTTGGCGAGGTTGCCCGTGGAGGCGCAGCCCACGGTGTCGAGGCCGAACTCCTTGGCCTTGCTGAGCGCGACCGCGACCAGGCGGTCCTTGAACGAGAGCGTGGGATGACAGGCGGCGTCGTATTTGACCCAGAGATCGCGGATGCCGAGGGCCGCGCCCAGGCGGGGGGCGGCCAGGAGGGGAGTGAAGCCGGTGCCGCGGCCGACCGTCGGCTCGCCGTCGAGGGGCAGCAGCTCCGCGTAGCGCCACAGGTCGCGCGCGCGGCCCGCGATGGCATCGCGGGTGAAGGTGCGTCGCACCGCGTCGAGGTCGTAGACGGCCTCGAGCGGCCCCCAACACTCCGCGCAGGCAGCGGTCGGCTCCTTGGGCCAGGTCTTCCCGCACTCCTTGCACTTGAGGCCCGTGATGTGGCCCATCTGCGCTCTCCTCTTTCTCACCAGGCGCCGAAAAACGAAAAGGCCCCGCGGCTTTCGCCGGGGGCCTCGTTTGCCGCCGCTCTGGCTGATGCTCTAGCCGGCGGGGCAGGCCCCCACGCAAATGCGAATGCTCCGCATCGCGATGGTGCCCGCCAGGGTCGTCGTCGCCCGTGTCCTCGGCATGTCGTGACAGGGAATTTAGGGCGTGCGCGCGCGGCTGTCAAACCCCATGACACAGTTCGTCTGGGCCGGCGCGGCGATCTCGCCTATTTGGCCACCCCGGATATAGCCGTTGACAATATAGCCTGGGTGGATATATTCGAGGGCATGAACGAGCGCGGCCCGAGCGTCGAGGATCTCCTGCCCCTGCCCGCTGCGACCTTCTACATCCTGATGGCGCTGGCGGAGGGCGACCGCCACGGATACGGGATCATCCAGGACGTGGCCGCCAGCACCGACGGCGCCCTCAAGCTCAGCGCGGGCACGCTCTACCGCTCGATCCAGCGCATGCTCGAGCAGGGACTCATCGTCGAGACGCGCGACCGCCCGGCCCCGGAGCTGGACGACGAGCGGCGCCGGTACTACCGGATCACTCCCTTCGGCACCGCGGCCGCCCGCGCGGAAGGGCGCCGTCTGACCGACCTCGTCCGTCTCGCGCGGGCCAGCGGCTTCGCGCCCGGCAAGGCGTGATGGGCCTCTACCGCGCGCTGCTCCACCTGTTCCCCACGTCGTTCCGCCTGGAGTACGGGGACGAGATGGCCGCCATCTTCGCCGCGCGGCGTCGCGATGCCGGCGGCCCCCTTTCTCACGCGCTGCTGTGGACGGAGGCGCTGGCGGACATCGCCGTGAGCGCGCTCCGTGCGCACGCCGACCTCCTCCGCCAGGACCTCGCGTTCACGGCGCGCACGCTGCGTCGCTCCCCCGGCTTTGCCCTGGCTGCGATCACGGTCGCCGCCCTCGGAATCGGCGCCACGACCGCCGCCTTCTCGATCACCGACCACATCCTTTTCCGGCCGCTCCCGTTCGCCCAGCCGGATCGGCTGGTGAGGCTCTGGCAGGACCAGAGCGGTTATGGGCACAGCGAGCTCTCCGCGGCCAACTACCGCGACTGGAAGCGCATGAGCCGGTCCTTCGAGGAGATGGGCGCCTTCGGCGGGCAGGCCTACAACCTCGCCGGCGGCGGGGAACCCGAGCGCGTGGAGGGCCAATGGATGACCGTCGAGGTCTTCCATCTCCTGGGCGTCCCGCCGGCGCTGGGGCGCGTCTTCGGCCCGGAGGACGGCGCGCCCGGCGCTCCCGCCGCCCTCGTGCTGGGCTACGGGCTCTGGCAGTCGCGCTTCGGCGGCGAGGTCGGCGTGCTGGGCCGCCAGGTGCTCGTGGACGGCGCACCGCACGTCGTCATCGGCGTCATGCCCCCGACCTTCCACTTCCCAAACCGCGACGCGAAGGTCTGGCTCTCGAAGACGTTCGTGGACGCGGACTACGCCGACCGGACCGACAACTACATCTACGGAATCGCGCGACTGAAGAAGGACGTCTCGCTCGGTCAGGCGCGCGCGGAGATGCGGCTCGTCGCCGCCGACCTGGAGCGGATGTTCCCGGACGACAATGCCCAGACGAGCGCGACCGTCGACCGTCTCCGCGACGGGCTCTCACCCGAGGCACGCCTTCTCCCGCTGGCCCTGCTGGGGGCCGCGGGCTGCGTGCTGCTGATCGCCTGCACGAACCTCACGAACCTGCTGCTGGCGCGGGCCATGGTGCGGCGGAAGGAGCTCGCGGTGCGAGCCTCGCTGGGGGCGGGCCGCGAGCGGCTCGTGCGGCAGCTCCTCACGGAAAGCCTCCTCCTGGCCGTCGCGGGCGGGGGACTGGGCGTGCTCATGGCGGCGGCCGCCGTGCCCGTGCTGGCGCGCCTCGTCCCGCAATCCCTGCCCATCGCCCAGGCGCCGGCCCTCGATCTCCGCATCCTGGCCTTCGCGCTCGCCCTGACCGCCGTCACCGGCATCGCCTTCGGTGTATTCCCAGCTCTGCGCGCGTGCTCCCAGGCGGGGGTGAGCGGCCTCCAGGAGGGGTCGAGGGCGGGCGTCGGCGGCCGGCGCGAGCGGACGCGCGCGGCCCTCGTCGTCGCGGAGGTGACGGCTTCCGTCGTGCTTCTCGTCTGCTGCGGCCTGCTCCTGCGCGCGCTCGGGCGCGTTCAGCTCGTCGATCCCGGCATGAGCGCGGACGGCGTCCTCACCCTGCGCACCGCGCTGCCCCAGCCGCGCTACGCGAACACGGCCGTCCGCGCGCAGTTCTACGCGCGGGTCCTGTCCGAGGTGCGTGCGCTTCCCGGCGTTTCCGGAGCCGCGTACGCCAGCGGCCTGCCCATGGTGATGCGGGGCGGCATCTGGGGTGTGGTCGCGGCGGGGGAGGCGCCGGCGCCGGGCACCCAGCCGCCGGCGTCGGCACGGTTCGTCACGCCCGGATTCTTCGCAACCATGGGCATCCCGCTCCGTTCCGGCCGCGACCTCCGCGACTCCGACACCCGTGAGGCTCCCTTCGTGGCCGTGGTCAGCGAGTCCCTCGCGCAGCGTCACTGGCCGGGGCAGGACCCCATCGGGCGGCGCTTCCGATTCGGCCCGGCCGCGGAGCGTACGGTCGTGGGCGTCGTGGGGGACGTGCGCGTTCGCGGGCTCGAGCGCAAGAGCGAGCCCCAGGTCTACCTTTCCCACCAGCAGGTCGCGGACGGCTCGATCATCGGGTACACCCCGAAGGACCTGGCCATCCGAGCCAGCGGCGATCCCCTGACGCTGCTGCCCGCCGTGCGCGAGATCGTGCGCCGCGCCGATCCGCAGCAGCCGGTCTCCGACGTGCGGCTCCTGGCCGACATCGTGGACGGCGAGACCGCGCCGCGACTCGTCCAGGTGCGCGTGCTCGCGGGCTTCGCGGCCGCCGCGCTGCTCCTGGCCGCCGTCGGCCTGCATGGGCTGCTGTCGTTCACCGTCGCCAGCCGGACGCAGGAGATCGGCGTCCGCATTGCCCTCGGCGCGCGGTCCGCGGACATCCTCGACGCGGTGCTGCGCGAGGCCCTCCAGATGGCGGCGCTCGGCCTCGTCCTGGGCCTCGGCCTCGCCTATGCGACGGGGCGCGGCCTGCAGGCGCTGCTGGCGGGCGTGGGCCCGGGTGATATCCCGACCTTCCTCGTCGCCGCGGGCCTGTGTGCTCTCATGACTGTCGCGGGCAGCCTCCTGCCCGCGGTGCGGGCCGTGCGCGTGGACCCCGTCGCCGTCATGCGCACCGAATAGCCCGGCCGCCGGTCGTTCGTTTCCGGTTAGGATCGCCCTTCGGCAGGTGAGATGAAGGACCTCACGAAGGGCTCCGTCGGCGGGCACATCCTGCAGCTCTCGCTCTTCATCGCGATGAGCACCACCGTCCAGACCCTGTATTTCCTCGCCGACCTGTATTTCGTCGGCAAGCTGGGGAAAGAAGCCATCGCGGGGGTGGCCCTGGGCGGGAACCTCATGATGCTGGTCCTCGCCCTCACCCAGTCGCTGGGCGTGGGCGCGACCGCGCTCATCGCGCAGGCCATGGGGCGCCACGATCGTCCGCGGGCGGAGCGCCTCTTCAACCAGGCCCTCGTCCTCTCCAACCTCGTCGGCCTCACCTTCGGGGCGGCCGTGTTTGCGCTGCGCCACGCCTACTGCCAGTGGCTGGCCGCGGACGCGACCACGGCCGCGCTCGGAGTGCAGTACCTCGACTGGTTCGTGCCCGCGCTCTTCCTCCAGTTCCCGCTCGTCGGCATGGGCGCGGCCCTGCGCGGCGTGGGCGACCTCAAGGTCCCGACCCTCATCCAGATCACGACCGTCGTGCTCAACATCGTGCTGGCCCCGACGTTGATGTTCGGATGGCTGACCGGCCGGCCCCTCGGCGTGGCCGGCGCCGGCCTGGCCTCGCTCGTCGCGATCGCCGTCGGATGCCTGGCCTTCACGGCGTACTTGCGGCGGCCGGAGAGCCCCATGCGCTTCCGGGCCGCGGACTGGCCGCCCGCGCCGCGGATGTGGTGGGAGATGTTGCGCATCGGGCTGCCCGCGGGGGGCGAGTTCGCCCTCATGTTCGTCTACATGATCCTGGTGTACGACATCCTGCGGCCCTTCGGCGCGGCCGCCCAGGCCGGATTCGGGATCGGGCTCCGCGTCATGCAGTCCCTGTTCCTGCCCGCGGTGGCCATCGCCTTCGCGACCGCGCCCGTGACCGGCCAGAACTTCGGGGCCCGGCTGGCCGCGCGCGTGCGCCAATCGTTCTACGCGGCGGCGGGGATGGCGGCGGCCGTGATGCTGGTGGTGACCCTCCTCTGCCACATCGCGCCCGACGCCCTCATCCGCGTCTTCAACCGCGATCCGGCGGTGGTGGCCTTCGGCGCGGAGTACCTCCGCATCATCAGCTGGAACTTCGTGGCCAGCGGGGTCGTGTTCGTGAGCTCAAGTGTCTTCCAGGGGATGGGGAACACGCTGCCTCCGCTGGCCAGCTCGCTCACGCGCCTGCTGCTATTCGCGGTCCCCGCCTACGCGCTGGCCTCACATCCGGGCTTCCAGATGCGCCACGTCTGGTACGTATCCCTGGCCGCGGTCTGGGTCCAGACGTGCCTGAGCCTGTGGCTGCTGCGCCGGGAGTTCGGGCGCAGGCTGGATTTCCCAGGGGTGCTCGCCGGCGCACCCCTGGCCGCCTCTTCCTAGGCGCCTCGCCGGCTCAGTGCTTGGACCGGTACTCGTCGCTGTTCCGCAGCGCGTTCACGAGCTGCTGCTCGGTCCAGCGATCGTTCATGACCCGAGCCTTGTAATCCCGCAGGCCGCCCGCGTCCGGCTCCCGGTTGAGGACCGACTGGTAGGCGCGGCGGACCATCTCCGTGGCCTCGCTGTCGCTGATGGTGCGCTGGGCCCTCGCCACCTCGCGCCTCTCCGGGCTGCTGCGCAGCGCGCTCACGACCTGCTGCTCGGTCCAGCGGTCGTTCAGGATGCGGGCCTTGTACTCCTGCATGCCGGAAGCGTCCGGCTCACGCTTCAGGACGGTCTGATAGGCCCGGCGCACCATCTCCGAGGCCTCGGCGTCGCTGACGCTACGCTGGCTGCTTCTCGCGATGTCGTGCCGCTCCTGGCTGCGGCGTAGCGCGGTGCGCACGTCCTGCTCGTCCCAGCCGCGCTCGATGATGTTGCGGCGGTAGGTGTTGAGGCCTTCGGGATCGGGCTGGCGGCCCAGGATGTCCTGGTAGGCGCGGTTGATGATGCGGTCCGCGGACGCGGTGCGGGCTTGGCCGGTCTGGTATTCCGGGCTGTTGCGCAGGGCCTCGCGGACGTCCTGCTCCGTCCAGCCGCGCTCGACGATGTTCGAGCGATACGTGCGCATCCCCTCCGCGTCGGGGTCGCGCCCCAGGATGTCCTGATAAGCGCGCCGGATGATCGCCTCCGGCCTCATCCCGCGGTTGGTCGAGTAGCGGTAGTAGTCCGAGCGGCTGCTGATGTCGCGCCGCACGTCCGCCTCCGTCCAGCGCTCGTCTTCCATCAGGCCCTTGTAGCGCCGGAGCTCGCTGTTCGTGGGCTCCCGGTTGAGCACGGATCGGAAGGCCCGGCGCACCGCGTCCTCTTCCCGGTCGAAGAAGAAGGGGGAAATGCCCCTGACCGCGAGATGGGTTCCGGTCTGCGCCATGGCTGAACCGGCCAGAGCCATGGTTGCGGTGATGCCGGCCAGCACGATGGTGGTCAGTCTCATGTGTCCTCCTGTGCCCGAGCGCGTCAGGCGGGGCGTCGCGGCCACCGCGGGTCCCTGAGAAAAGTATCCGCCGAACCCCGCCTTTTTATTGGGAGCGCTCCTACAATCCCGCGGACCCATGACTGCCTGGCCCGCTTCTCGTCGCGCGATGCTGGGGCTGGCCGCCGTCTTCGTCGTGGCCGTGGCCGTACGGGCCGAGCGCATCTCCCTCGAGGAGCTGACCACGGACGAGGCGTTCTCCTGGCGCATGACCACCCACGCTCCCGCCGACATCGTGGCCCGCACCGCCACCGACGTGCATCCGCCTTTCTATTACCTGGTCCTCGACGCCTGGACGGCCCTCGCGGGAGACGCGCCGGCCGCCTTGCGCGGCCTTTCGCTGATCTTCGGGCTGGCCGCGGTGGGGCTCGCCTATCTTATTCATGGCGAGACAGACCGGTACGCCGCGACCTCCACCGGGCGCGCGGGAGCGCTCGCCTCCGCGCTTCTCGTCGCCCTTCACGCCGACCAGGTCGAGCACAGCCGCCACGTGCGGATGTACGGACTCGGGGTCCTGCTGGCGGCGCTCACCGCCTGGCTCCTCTTGCGCGCGCTGCGCAGCGAGCGACGCGCGGCTCTCTGGTGGGCCGCCTATGCCGTCGCCGCCGCCGCCCTCTGCTATACGCACTACTACGGCGCCTTCACGATTGCGGCCCAGCTCGGCGCCGCAGCGCTCTTCCTCGCGCAGCGCTGGCGTGCCGTGCGGGTGCGCCCGCGCGCCGCCGCCGGTCTGGTGGCCGCCGCCGTCGCCGTGGCCGCGCTTTTCGCCCCCTGGCTCCCCGTTCTCCGGCGTCAGACCGCGCGTGTCAGCGGGGACTACTGGATCCGCGAGGCGGGGTCGTTCGACATCGCGGGCGCGCTCGTGCGCTGGACGACCGGGCTCGAGTGGACGCCGCCCTGGCCCGGTGTCGCCATCGCCGCCTTCGCGGCGGCCTTCCTCTGGGCGATCGCGCGCGGGGATCGCGGCCAGCGGTTCCTGGCTCTGCAGGCGGCGCTGCCGTGGGTGGGGGCGCTGGGCCTGTCGTGGATGGCCGGCCGCACGCTGTTCCTCGAGCGATACCTCTTCTTCTCGCAGCTCGCGCTGCTCGTGTGTCTCGCCCGGGCCTGGGCCTTTCTCGCGCCCTGGCCGCGGCGCGCCACCGCCGCCGCCTTCGGCGCTCTCCTCGTGCTGGGTCTCGTGGACGAGATCGGGTTGCGGCCGGTCGCTCCGCCGTCCGCCCAGCAGGGTGCGCGGCTCCTGGCCCGGTCGGTTGGGGCGGGGGACCTCGTGCTCGCAAATGCGCCCCGCGATCTCAACGTCGTCCGTTACTACTTGCACCGCGAAGGAGCCGACCACATCGAGATGAAGACCCCGGCCAGCCGCTCGGTCGGGCACCTCAGCCAGGTCTCGTCGATCACGTTGGATGAGATCGTGGAGGAGGACAGGGTCTGGGCCGGCGCCTGGCCGCACGTGTGGCGGGTCCGCGTCCATCCCCCGCGGAAATGGCGGCCCGACCCGCCGCCCGCGGACTGGGCCATTTGGTTCAGTCGCGTGTTCGAAGGGCCCAACGCCACGCGACTCTTAGTCACTGAATACACAAGGGTTGAGCCGGGGAGCGATCCGGCGCACTCCAGACCTCGACAGCCCTGATCCGGGCCTTGACAACATGCAAAGGGGCAGTAGAATCCTGGAATTGAAAATGAACTTCATTTTCAAGATCGTCCCATCAGGAGATACCGAATGCTGACCCTGTGCGCCGCCATCCTCGCCCTGGCCGTCGAAGCCTCGCCGACCGAGGCCCGGTTCGTCCTTCAAGGCAAGGTCCTCGACGCGACCCGGGCTCCGATCGCGGGAGCGAAGGTGACCGCCACCGCGGACGCGGGCAGCGCGCGGGTCTCCGCCCGTACCGATGCCCAAGGCGATTTCCGCCTCGCCTTGCCCCCGGGCCCCTACACGATTCGGATCGTCGCGGCCGGCTTCCTGGACGAAGTGCAGCGCGTGCGCGCCTCCGAGGACGGCGCCGAATCGCGCGAGTTCGTGCTGATCGTGGCCGGAGTCAGCGAGACGGTGACCATTACGGCGTCGCCCGGGTACCAGGTGCAGGTGATCAGCAGCGCGACGCGCACGCTCACCCCGCTGCGTGACGTGCCGCAATCGGTGACCGTCGCCACGCGGCAGCTCGTCCAGGACCAGCTCATGACGAGCGTCGCCGACGTGGTGCGCTACCTGCCCGGAGTCGGAACGCATCAGGGCGAGAACAACCGCGACCAGGTCATCATCCGCGGCAACAACTCCTCCGCCGACTTCTTCCTCGACGGCGTGCGCGACGACGTCCAGTACTACCGGGACCTCTACAACCTCGAGCGCGTGGAGGCCCTCAAGGGGCCGAACGCGATGACCTTCGGCCGTGGGGGCGGCGGGGGAGTGATCAACCGCGTGACCAAGGAGGCTGGCTTCGAGCCCGTGCACGAGGTCAGCCTGCAGGGCGGCACCTACGGGCGCAAGCGCATCGCGGCCGACCTCGATCAGCCTTTGAGCGGCCGTTTCGCCTTCCGTCTCAACGGCATGTACGAAGACTCCGAGAGCTTCCGGGACCAGGTGGACCTCGCACGCTACGCGATCAACCCGACCCTGACCTTCGCGGCCAGCGACCGCACCAAGCTCACGCTCGGCTACGAGCACCTGCACGACACGCGCGTGGCCGATCGCGGTATCTCGTCGTTCCAGAATCTCCCCGTGGACGTCGACGTGGCCACGTTCTTCGGGAACCCCGACGACAGCCACGTGCGGGCCAACGTCGACCTCGCCTCCGCGACCATCGAGCACCACGCGGGCGCGGTCACCCTCCGCAACCGCACTCTCTTCGGGGACTACGACCGCTTCTACCAGAACTACGTTCCGGGCGCGGTCACCGCGGACGGCAGCCGCGTCGCCCTCAGCGCCTACAACAACGCGACCGCGCGCCGGAACCTCTTCAGCCAGACCGACGTCGTGTACGCGCGGGCGACGGGGCAGGTCCGCCACACCCTCCTTGCGGGCGCGGAGATCGGACGCCAGCTCACCGACAACTTCCGCAACACAGGGTTCTTCAACGGCACGGCCACGTCCGTCTCCGTCCCCCTCGCCTCGCCCACGATCCAGACGCCCGTGAGCTACCGGCAGGGCGCGACCGACGCCGACAACCACCTGCGCACGAACGTCGCCGCGGCCTACGTCCAGGACCAGGCCGAGCTCTCGCGGAAGGTCCAGGTGCTGGCGGGAGTGCGCTTCGACCGCTTCGACCTCCAGTACCACAACAACCGCAACGGTGACACGCTGGACCGCGTCGATAACCTCGTCTCCCCGCGCGCGGGCGTCGTGTTCAAGCCGGCGGTGCCGGTCTCCGTGTATGGGAGCTACGGCGTGTCCTACCTGCCCAGCTCGGGTGACCAGTTCTCCTCGCTGACGGCGGTGACGGAGCAGGTGGAGCCGGAGAAATTCCAGAACTACGAGGTCGGCGTGAAGTGGGACGTGCGGCCGGACCTGTCCTTGACCACCGCCGTCTACCGCCTCGACCGCACCAACACGCGCTCGACCGACCCCAACGATCCGACGCGCATCGTGCAGACGGGCAGCCAGCGCACGAACGGCTTCGAGCTGGGGGTCAGCGGACGCGTGACGTCTCGCTGGCGCCTCGCCGGCGGCTACTCGTACCAGGACGCCTTCGTGACCAGCGCCACGGTGGCCGCGCGCGCGGGCGCGCAGGTGGCCCAGGTCCCGCACCACACGTTCTCGCTGTGGAACACCTATCAGGTCGTCCCGCGCCTGGGGCTGGGTCTGGGTGTCTTCCGCCGCACGGACGTGTTCGCGGCCATCGACAACACGGTCGTGCTCCCGGCCTATACGCGGGTGGACGCCGCCGCCTACTTCACCATCACCCGGAGCGTGCGCCTGCAGGCCAACGTCGAGAACCTCCTCGACGAGACCTACTACGTGAACGCCGACAACAACACGAACATCTCGCCCGGGTTCCGGCGGGCCTTGCGCGTGGGGCTGACCGCCGGCTTCTAGCCCGCGGCGCGGGCGGGCTCGTCCAAGGTGATGGACGCGGCCCCGATCACTTGACGCCCGCAGCCCCCCGGACGTATATCTTCGTCATATATGGCGAAGACTGATATGGACCGGGAGCTCAAGAAGGGCAGCACGGAGCTGCTCATCCTGTCCCTTCTGGAGGGGCGGGCCCGCCACGGCTACGACATCGGCCGCCAGATCGAGCAGCGCAGCCAGGGCGTGGTCGAGCTCCACGTCGCGTCCCTCTACCCGCTGCTCTATCGCCTGGAGCGCCGGGGCTGGGTGGCGGGACGCTGGGTGGAGCGGCCGGGGGAGCGCCGGCGCCGCTACTACCGTCTCACTCCGGCCGGGCGCCGCGTGCTCGCGGACCAGAAGGACACCTGGCGCGCGTTCGTGGCCGCCGTGAATCGCGTGGTGAGGACTGCCAATGCTTGACCTGCGAGGAGCCGTGCGCGAGCGCCTGGCGCCGCTGCGCCTTGATCCGCACCAGGAAGCGGACGTGGTGGAGGAGCTCACGCAGGAGCTCGAGGAACGCCACGCCCGCGCCGTGAGCGAGGGCCGCAGCCCGGAGGAGGCGGACGCCGTGGTCCGGCGCGAGCTGGGCTCGGAATCGTTCTCATCCGAGATCCGCGCCGCCTTGCAGACGCCGGCGCCGCGGCCCGAGCCCGACGCCGGGCTGGCTCCGGGACCGGGCGGCGTCTTCCGCGGCCTGCGCGAGGACCTGCGCTACGCGGCGCGCCTCCTGGTGAAGAGCCCTCTCTTCACGCTGGCCGCGGTGGCGTCGCTCGGCCTCGGCGTGGGCGCAAACACCACCATCTTCTCGCTCGTGAACGAGGTCTTGCTCAACCCGCTCCCCATCCACGAGCCCGCGCGCGTCGTCTCCTTCTTCACGACGGACGCGAAGAACAAGGACCGTTTCCAGAGCTTCCTCACCACCTCGTACCCGAACTTCAAGGACTACCGCGAGCAGAGCGGGCAGGTCCTGAGCGGCATGGCGGCCACGCAGTTCGTGCCCCTGAGCCTGACCAGCGGCGGGGAGCCGCAGCAGATCTTCGGCGAGATGGTGACGGGCAACTACTTCGACGTCCTCGGCGTCCGCGCCGCCGTCGGCCAGACCTTCTCGTTCACGATCGCGGAGGACGAGCAGCTCGGCGCGCACCCCGTGGTCGTGCTGAGCGACGGCCTCTGGCGGCGGCGTTTCGGCGCCAGCCCGGGCATCGTCGGGAGCACGATCGAGCTCAACCGCCAGCGCTTCACCGTGCTCGGCATCGCCCCCCCGCGCTTCCGCGGGATCAATGCCCTGGGCGGGCCCGCCCTCTGGCTGCCCATGTCCGCGCACAAACAGCTGGCCACCGGCTTCGTGGCCGAGAACTTCGACAACCGGCGCGCCCTGCTCATGAACGTCGTGGCCCGCCTGCGGCCGGGGGTCAGTGTGAAGCAGGCCGATTCCGCGCTGGCCACGATCGCGGCCGGGCTGGAGAAGGCCTACAAGAACGACAACGATTCGCGCAGCGCCACCGTCATGCCGGTGACGGCCTTGAACCCGGAGTTCCGGCAGGACATGTCGCTGGCCGGGACCGTGCTCATGGGCGTGGTCGCGCTCGTCCTGCTCATCGCCTGCGCCAACGTGGCCAACCTCCTCCTCGCCCGTGCCGCCAGCCGGCGGCGCGAGATCGCGATCCGGATCGCTCTCGGGGCCAGCCGCGGGCGCCTCGTCCGCCAGCTCCTGACCGAAAGCCTGCTCCTCGGCCTCCTGGCTGGGGGCGCCGGCATCCTCATCGCCAAGGCCAGCCAGAGCGTGCTCTGGTCGATGCGGCCGCCGTTCCTCAATCCCGGCGACCTCGACCTGGAGCTCAGCGGCCCCGTGCTGGGCTTCGCGCTCATCGTCTCCCTCCTGACCGGCGTGCTCTTCGGCCTCGTCCCCGCCCTCCAGCTCTCGCGTCCGCAGCTCGTCGAGCACCTCAAGGACCGCACCAACCGCGCGAGCGGCTACGCCCGCCTCTTCGCGCTGCGCAACGTGCTCGTGATGGCGCAGGTGGCGCTCTCGCTGGTCACCCTCGTCGGAGCCGGCTTGTTCCTGCGCAGCCTGCAGAACGCGCAGCGCACGGATCCCGGCTTCGACACCTCGCACCTCCTGCTCCTCTCCTTCGACGCCGGCGCGGAGGGGTACTCCGGCGAGGCGTCGGAAGCGTTCCAGCGCACCGTTCTCGAGCGCGTGCGGGCCGTGCCCGACGTGAAGGGCGCCGTCCTGGCCCAGACCGGCCTCTTCAACGGCGGCCTCTCGCGCACGGTGTTCCCGGAAGGCGTGGATCCGAACGATCGGCGCAACGGGCGGCTGACGCCGCTGAACCAGGTCGGCCCCGGCTATTTCGAGACGGTGGGCATCCCGATCCTGCGCGGCCGCGCCCTCGCGGAGACGGACCGCGCGAACGCGCCCATGGTCGCGGTCGTGAACGAGACGATGGCGCGCCGTCTCTGGCCCGACCAGGAAGCGATTGGCAAGCGCTTCCGCTGCTTCGGCCAGGATTGGATCATCGAAGTGGTGGGGGTGGCCCGCGACGCCAAATACGTGACGATCGGCGAGGACCCGCAGGCGTTCTTCTACCTGCCGCTCACCCAGCACCCCTCGGAGGCGGTGACCCTGCACGTGCGCACGGGCGGCGATCCCGGCGCCGCCCTGGGCACGGTGCGCGGGCAGGTGCAATCGCTCGACGCGCGCATGCCGATCACCAACGTCATCACCATCCGCCAGCTCTTCGACCAGGCGCTGTGGGCGCCGCGCATGTCCGCCCGACTGCTCGCCGCCTTCGGGCTCCTGGCCCTCCTGCTGGCCGCCATCGGCGTGCACGGCGTCGTGTCGTATTCGGTGGCGGAGCGGACGCAGGAGTTCGGCATCCGCATGGCCATGGGCGCACGGCCCGCGGACATGTTGCGCATGGTGATCCGGCAGACCCTGATCACCGCCTCCGTGGGCGCGGCCTTCGCGCTCGTGGTGGCCTATGCGGCGACGCGCAGCGGCCTCGGGAACCTCCTCATCGGCGTGCGGGCGGGGGATCCGGTGACGTTCGGCGGCACGCTGGTGGTGATCCTGGCCGCGGCCCTGGCCGCCAGCGCCTGGCCCGCGTGGCGGGCCTCGCGCATCGATCCGCTGGTGGCGCTGCGCTACGACTAGTCGACTCGGCCCGCGGCGAGCGTGTCCTTGCGCCACGCCGCCGGCGCCTGGCCCACGAGCTTCTTGAAGGCGCGGCTGAACGCCGCCTCCGATTCGTAGCCCACGGCGGTCGCGACCTCGGCCACGGTGGCGCCCTCGGCCAGGACACGTGACGCGAGCTGCATCCGCCAGAGCGCGAGGTACTGCATCGGGGGCTGGCCGAGGAGCGCCGTGAACCGCTCGGCGAGAACGGAGCGCGACACGCCCACGACGCGCGCCAGCCCTTCGACCGTCCAGCGCTCGCGAGGCTGCCCGTGCAGCTCAGCGAGGGCCCGCCCGACGACGGGGTCGCGCAGGCCGGCCAGCCATCCCGTTTCCGCGGACGGGAGCGTCTCGAGGTAGCGGCGGACCGCTTCCACGAACATCAGCTCCGAGAGGCGGGCGAGGACGTTCTCCGTGCCCGGACGCGCGCGGCCCGACTCGCTCACCGCGATGTTGTGGAGCATCACCAGCCAGCCCGACGGGGCCTTCGATTCCTCCCCCGTGAGGTGGATGACGGCCGGCAGCGCGCTGAGCAGCGGGTTGAAGGGCCGCTCGTCGAGACCGAGGAAGCCGCACACGAGCCGCGCTCGCTCCGGACCGCCGCCTCCCATCTCGTAGACGAGGGGCAGCGGCGTCGACCGGCGCGCGAACTTCGACAGATCGGGAGTCCCTCTCATCCCGGGCGCGCTGGAGAGGACGTGCGCGTCACCCTGCGGGAGCACGAAGAGGTCGCCCTCGCGCAGCCGCATCGGAGGCTGACCGACAGCATGGCCCCAGCACTCGCCCCGCGCGACCAGGTGGTACTCGATGACGCGCTGGGCGCCCGGCATCACCGTGGACGCGATCTCGCGCGCGGCGGGCGTCTCCGCGACCCACGGTGAGCTGAGGTCGAAGTCGAAGTACAGCGCGCCCGTCAGGCGCACCGCGCTCAGTACGTCCGAGAGGACGTCCGCGCTCACGCGTGGACCGCGTGCGGCGGATGCGCGGGCAGGGCGCGCGGACGCCCGAGCAGGACGCCGTCGGTCTCAGACGGGATGCAAGGCAAATCGGACGCTGCGCATGCCCCGGGGCCCGGGCCTCCACCGTAAGGAGGGATATGCCGCGCACCGATCCGCGCGGCGGTATCGAAAGGACGAAATCCATGACGAGTGTTGTCGCGACCGGCCCCGCGGTCAAGCCGAGTTCCTCCAGCCTGCGCGCGAAAGCGCTGGCCGATCGCCTCGAGCAGGGTGCGCGCATGCTCGCCGACGCGGCCAACGCGCTCACGGATGCGGAGTGGCAGACCCGCATCCCCAAGGACGGACGCAAGGTCGGCGTGGTCGTGCATCACGTCGCCACCGTCTACCCGCTGGAGATCCAGCTGGCGCAGGTGCTGGCCAGCGGCCAGCCGGTGAAGGGCGTGACCATGGACGACATCCATGCCGGAAACGCCGCCCACGCCCTCGAGCATCACGCGGTCACGAAGGAGGCGGCGCTGGAGCTGCTGCGCCGCAACAGCACGGCGGCGGCGGCGGCGATCCGCGCCCTGAGCGACGAGGAGCTGGAGCGCGCGGCACCGGCGTCGCTGTACGCGAACGCGCCGGTCACGTGCCAGTTCATGCTCGAGGACCACGCCGTCCGCCACAGCTACCACCACCTCGCGCGCATCCGCGCCGCGTTGAACCGCTAACCCGGACCTCTTCTCCAGAAAGGATTCGAGTTCATGACGAGCGCAGTGTCGAGTGATTCCGTCCCGGCCCAGGGTTCGACCTCGGTCAAGGGCCGGCAGCAGGCCATGTGGGCGTCCGGCGACTTCGCCGTGATCGGGTCGACCCTCCAGATCGTGGGCGAGCTCCTGTGCGAGGCCGTCGACCTGCAGGCGGGCGAGCGCGTGCTCGACGTGGCCGCCGGCAACGGCAATGCAACCCTGGCCGCGGCCCGACGCTTCGCGGCCGTGACCTCCACCGACTACGTTCCCGCTCTCCTCGAGAGCGGCCGCCGCCGCGCGGAAGCGGAGGGCTTCGACATCGCATTCAAGGTGGCGGATGCCGAAGACCTGCCCTATCCGGACGCGGGCTTCAACGTGATCCTCTCCACCTTCGGCGTGATGTTCGCTCCCGACCACCACCAGGCCGCGAGCGAGATGATGCGCGTCTGCCGCAAGGGAGGACGCATCGGCCTGGCCTCCTGGACCCCGTCCGGCTTCCTGGGGCAGCTCTTCCGCGTCGTGGCCGCCTACGTGCCCCCGATGCCCGGGGTCCGCTCTCCACTCCTGTGGGGCACGGAGGGGCACATCCAGCACCTGTTCCAGGGCGCGGGCCGAATCGTCCATACCCCTCGCCATTTCGCCTTCCGCTACCGGTCGCCCGAGCACTGGGTCGAGGTGTTCCGGACCTACTACGGGCCGGTCCACAAGGCCTTCGCCGCCCTCGACGCCGAGAAGCGCGCGGCGCTGGACGCGGACCTCATCGCTCTCTTGCGGCAGTCGGACCGCGGCGGCTCCTCCGGCCTCGTGGTGCCGGCGGAATACCTGGAGACCGTCATCACGCGCTGAGGAAGGGTCTCGCGTCGCTCCCACCGTGGGCCGGCGGCCTTCGTTCCAGGCTGCCGGCCTTTTCGCTTTTCGCTCCCGCATCACGGGATGCTCGTCGCCTCGGGTCGGCCGGCTAGGCGCGTGCGGGATCGACGCGCTTGAGGACGAGCAGCGTGCGGTCGTCGTCGACGGGCGCGCCGGCGGAGAACTCGTCCAGGGCGCGCTCGACTCTTTCGACGACGCCCGCGGCATCGAGGACCAGCGCGCCGCGTACGATCTCCACCAGCCGTTCGACGCCGAGCTCGTTGCCCGCGCGGTCGCGCGCTTCGCTGACGCCGTCCGAGAAGATGAGGAGCGCGTCGCCGGGGCCGAGCGTCGCGTTGGCCGCGGTGTAGGATGCGGACTCCATCAGGCCGAGGGGAACCCCGCTGCTGACCAGCGCCTCCGCGGTGCCGTCGGCGCGCACGACGAGCGCGGGCTGATGCCCGGCGTTCACGAAGCGCAAACGGCCCGTGGGCGGGTCCAGGCGGGCCAGGAACGCGGTGGCGTAGCGGCTGGCCGGCACGTTGTCGAACACGGCCCGGCTGATGAGGCGGGAGGCACGGGCGAGGTCGGCCTCCGACCAGCGCGAGCGCACGAGCGCCCGCACCGCGGCCATCAGCACGGCCGCGGCCGCGCCCTTGCCGGAAACGTCGGCCAGGACCAGCCGCAGCCCGTCTTCGCCGAGGGCCCAGTCGTAGTAGTCGCCGCCCATGGCCAGGCAGGGCCGGCTCCCTCCGGCGAGGCTCCAGCCCGGTAGCACGGGGGTCGTCTGGGGCAGGAGGTCGGCCTGCATCTCGGCGGCGAGGCGGACTTCTTCCTTCAGACGGCGGTTGTCCCGGCTCTCGCGGAGCAGGCGCGTGGTGTGGATCTTCACCGCGGCCACGCTCGCGATCGCGGTGACCAGGCTCAGATCCTCCTCGTCGAAGGCATCCACCAAGCTGCTGTTGTCCAGGTAGACGAGACCGACCACCTCGTCCTTCTCGCCGCTCGCGAACCACAGGGGCGCGCAGAGCGCGCTGCGGATGCCGCCGTTGATGATGCTGTCGGCGCTGCTGAAGACGGGGTGACGCATCGCGTCTTCGAGGAGCAGCGCGTGGCCCTGCTCCAGCACGCGGTCGGCGATGGCGCGGCTGACGGATACGAAAGGCAGGCCGGTGCGCGAGCGCGAGGCCTTGAGCTGCAGGCGAGGCGGGTCCGGCTCGCGGAGCAGGATCGCCCCACGCTGGGCGGGCACGGCCGCGAAGAGCAGGTCGAGGAGGAGCTCGAAGAGCTCGGGCAGCGGACGGTGCACGACCAGCTGGTTCGCGGCCTCGCGCAGCGTGTCCAGGATCCGGTATTGCCGAGACAGGGCCTCCACGACCTCCGCGCTACGGTTGACGCGCGCGGAAAGGTCCCGGGCCGAGAACTCGCGGACGTGCAACCCGTCCGTCTGGGAAGGATTCCCAGAGGCGGCTGAACGGCCGCTGCCGGTCGGTGCTTCCGGCGCGGATGGCGACGTTTTTACGGACATGGCACGTTCCAATCCTCTGACCCGGGGTAAACGTGTTTGTGGGGAGGAACGTTCCGTCAAAAAACGTGAACGTCCGCCGGCTACTCGATCTTCTTCGCGCTCCGCGCCCGTTCGAGCAAGCCGGCGAAATCCGGGCTGCGGCGGAGTCGCTCGAGGTCCGGTTCGTTCTGGAGCGCGGCCACGTCCGAGAAGCCCGCTTCCACCGCACGGGTGAGCGCCTGGAGGGCCTGGCGGGTATCCCCGCTCAGGGCGCGGAGCCGCGCGAGCTCGTAGAGCTGGCCCGCGCCGAGCGGGCGGACCTCGCCGGCGACGGCGAGCGCGTCGGCCGCGCGCCGGTATTCCTTGCTCGCGCGCAAGGCGTTCGACGCCTCCAGGGCCTGGACCCAGGCCCCGCCCAGCACACGGCGCGCGACGTGGGCCTCGCGTCCTCCGTCCGGCTTGTCGGCCGCTTTCCGCAGGTCGGCGATCGCGCTGCGTAGGCTGGACATCGCGGTCGCCGGGCCCTCCGCATCGCCCGTGAGCACGCGGATGGCAGCCCCGATCTCGCCCGCGAGGTAGGACTGCCGGTGCTCGTCGTCGCGCTGCGCCTTGAGGGCGTCCTTGTACGCGCGCGCGCCCCGTATGCGCGCGGCGGACTCGGTGTACGTGGCCGTTTCGCGCAGCCCGCGGAAGTCCGCGGCCAGGGAGTCGAAGGCCCGCGCCGCCTCGACCGCCGCCCCCGCGCTCTCATGCTGCCGAGCGCGCTCTTCGTCGCGCCGCGCCCACTGCTCGACGAGGGCGGAGTCCTTCCGGCGCGTTCCGCTGCGCATGGCCCCGAGCTCGAGCCATTCGAGGGCCAGCGTGCACAGCTCGAGCGGCGCCCACTCGTGTCCCCCGTCCCAGGTCTCGAGACGGTTCGGGATGGAAGCGCCGTCCAGGTCCGCGACGAGCTGCCGCATCTCGGGCAGATTGAAGTCGTCGAGGCCGGCCCCGGCGAAGACGAGGACGCCGGCGCCTTTGGGCACTCGGCCGCCGCTCGGAAGGCCGGCGCCGAAGGCGATCACGCCTGCGATCTGATCGCGCGAGGCGAGCCCCATGCCCGAGGCGATGCGCGCTCCGCCCGAGAAGCCGGTCGTGTAGACGCGGCGGGGGTCGATGGCGAAGCGGGCCTGAGTGTCGCCCCAGAGCCGGCCGATGATGTCGCCGACGGGGATCCCGTTGCGCGATGCGTTCGAGCCGGCCACGACCCAGCCGTAGCGCTCGGCCGCGGCCTGGAAGCGCTCCACGGGCACGCGGCCGCGCGCCCGCGGATCGAAGGCGTACAGGATGGGCGCGGGCCGGTCCGGCAAATACGTGGTGGGGAGGTACAGGGCGTAGCTCTCGTCCGGGCTGGCCAGGACGGGGACCCGCTCGATCAGGACGCCGCGCGCGACGTCGTCGGCCGCGGGCGCCGCCGCCGAGCCGAGGAGCGGTAGCGCTGCCGCCATGGCGCCGACCAGGCCAATGCGAGCCATGCCACATCATCTGCCAAGACGCGCCCACCGCGCTTCGATGGCAGAATGGCGCGCTCCTGATCGGCTGATGAGCGACACCGCCGGATCCCCGCCCGACCCTCGCGATGGAACGCAGTTCCGTTGCGCTCAATGCGGCTCGCGCCTCGTCTACGCGCCGGAGACGGCGAACCTGCGATGCGTGAGTTGCGGCTCGGCCGTGGCCATCGCCGCCTCGGACGCGGCCGTCGAAGAGCGTGACCTCGAGGCCGCTCTCGCGAGCGGACTGGCCATGGAACCCACGCTGGAGACGCTCAGCGTCCGATGCTCGTCGTGCGGGGCGCAGTCCACGCTCGACGGCGCCGTCGTCGCCGATCATTGCGCCTTCTGCGGCACGGCCTTCGTGGCCACGGCGTCGAGCACGCGCTCGCTCCGGCCCCATTGGCTCCTTCCGTTCCGCATCGGGCTGGAGGACGCGCGGCGTCGGTTCGGCGCGTGGGTCCACTCGCTCTGGTTCGCCCCGAACCGGCTGAAGAAGGACGCCCGGGCCGGAGACATAAAGGGAATGTACGTGCCGTATTGGACGTTCGACGCCGCCACCACCAGCCGGTACACGGGCCAGCGTGGCGACGATCATCAGGAAACCGAGACCTCGAGAGACGGGAAGACCACGACGAGGACGGTCACCGTCTGGACCCGCGTTCAGGGGACGGTGGATCAGCCCTTCGACGATGTGCTGGTGATGGCCAGCCGCTCATTGCCGGGGTCGCATGCGGATGCGCTCCACCCGTGGGACCTCGAGAAGCTCGTACCCTATCGAGACGAGTTCCTGAGCGGCTTCCGCGCCGAGACCTATCAGGTCCCTCTACCCGAAGGCTACGAGAAGGCGAAGACGCGCATGGCGGCGGCGATCCGGGAGACCATCGAGCGGAAGATCGGCGGCGACCACCAGCGGATCGACCGGGTCGAGACGGCCTATAGCCGGACGAGCTTCAAGCACGTCCTGCTGCCGATCTGGATCAGCTCCTACCGGTTCGGGAACAAGACGTTCCGCTTCCTCGTCAACGCGCGCACGGGGGAGGTGCAGGGGGACCGTCCGTACAGCCTGGTCAAGATCGCGCTCGCCGTGATCGCGGCCCTGCTCGTGGTCGCCCCCATCATCTGGATGGCCGAGGTCAACTGAGATCGTCGCTACTGCGGACGCACGATGCCCTTGCCGGCCACGACGTCGAACGTGAACTCGAAATCCAGGTAGATCGCGATGGGCTCCTGCCTCCAGTGCAGGATCGGAGCGCGCGCGTCCGTCGCGGCGTCGACGATCGGCGTCTGGCGGAACGCCGGAGCGAAC
>Ga0207428_10001772_pt1 | contig 22129 bp, 50 predicted proteins | sample RhiMethybrSRZTD1_FD_187600 | JGI IMG/M metagenome (GOLD analysis project Ga0207428, IMG submission 187600) | Populus rhizosphere microbial communities from Tennessee, USA - Rhizosphere MetaG P. TD hybrid SRZTD1 (SPAdes) (version 3) | ecosystem: Host-associated > Plants > Roots > Rhizosphere >...
GGCGGGGTACTTTCCGCATTCCTGATGTTAAAGTGCGAACCTGATAACGCCCCCGGAGAGAGAAGCCCCTTGAGTCAGCACCCAGGGAGGGGTAGGGTGGGGGTATGGATGTGGTAGGGCAAGGTTTGGCTGGGCTCGGTGAGGCAGGTCCGGTGGGGTCGGTTGTGGTACGGCCAGGTAGGGCATGGCGAGGCAGGTGCGGTCAGGTGAGTCGTGGTGGGGTTGGGCACGGTTCGGCAGGGTGAGGCAGGCGTGGTTGGGCGTGGTGCGGTAAGGCATGGCAAGGTCCGGTAAGGCAGGTCTGGCGAGGTGGGGTAGGGCATGGTCGGGCAGGGTTTGGCAGGTGAGGTCAGGTGAGGTCAGGTCCGGTTGGGCGCGGCAGGGTGAGGCGGGTGCGGCTGGGTACGGCGTGGCACGGCACGGTAAGGCAGGTGCGGCGTGGTGTGGCCCGGTGAGGTGGGGCAAGGTCTGGCTAGGTGTGGCAGGCAGGGTTCGGCATGGTTAGGCGTGGCACGGTTCGGCAGGCACGGTCCGGTATGGCCCGGTGCGGTGCGGTGCGGCACGGTCGGGTACGGCAGGTCTGGCGTGGTGAGGTATGGCAACGCCCGGTGTGTTGCGGCACGGCAGGTAGGGCAATAGGTAACCCACACATAGGAGGAAGAAAAGTGGCAACTAAGCCAGAAAACGACGTAGCGGTCGAAATCAACCAGGTGGCGGCTGAACGGATCCGAGTGCCGATCATTGGCACATCCCCGCTCATCATCCACAGGTTCAGCGAGAAGGCGAAACGCCAGATGCTGGACACCATGCAAGGACGCAAGACCCTCAAAACGCCCCGTGACCCGCAGGCCGACTACGAGGGGGCCAGGTACCGGTTCAAGGACGGCGGCGACGGCTTCCCGGTCATCGGGTTCAAGGCCGCCACCGTCAGCGGTGCCCGGTTCTACCACGGGGTCACCATGACCTCCCTGCGCCAGTTCATCTTCTTCTGGGGCGAACCCGGTGTCGACGGCCAAGGACTGGCCAGGATCATCGGGGAACCCAAGATGCGCGAGGACGTGGTCCGGGTCAACCGTGGCGGTGCTGATCTGAGGTATCGGCCAGAATTCCCGGAGTGGTCCACCACCCTGGAGGTGGTGTACGCGACTTCCGCGCTGACCCAGGGTTCGGTCCTGTCCCTCATCAACGCTGGTGGTATGGGCGTTGGTGTGGGGGAGTGGCGTCCGGAGAAGGACGGCGACTTCGGCACCTACCGGGTAGATCCCGACCGGGAGATCGAAGTGATCAAGGATGAGGAGGCTCGGAAGTGAACTTGCAGACGATTCTGCAAGAGCTGTACGAGCAGCGCGGCAAGCTCACCGCGTCGATTGTGTTGGAGGAGGCCCGGGACCCGGGCCATCCTCTGCACTCTCGGTTCGAGTGGAACGATTCGGTTGCTGCTGAAAAGTACCGGCTGGAGCAGGCCAGAGAACTCATTCGTAAAGTTAAGATCGTCTATAAAGAGGCGACAGAGCGCGATGGGCCCAAATCAGTACGGGCCTACTACTCCGTACCTGGACCAGAAGGCAGAAGTTTCCGATCCAGCGAGGAAGTCGCCAACGACCCGCTCATGCTCAAACTAGTCCTGGCCGAGATGGAACGGGACTGGAAGCTGATCAAACAACGCTACGGTCACCTGGTCGAATTCTCCCAGATGGTCCAACGGGACATGGATCAAGCTGCCTAGGTACGGCGTGGTACGGCAGGGTGGGGCACGGTGCGGCAGGTTGGGTTCGGTGAGGCATGGCCCGGTATGGCATGGCGTGGCAGGCGTGGTGAGGTGAGGCTCGGTGTGGTTCGGTGTGACATGGCACGGCATGGTGGGGCATGGCAGGTCAGGCGTGGTTTGGTGCGACGTGGCAGGGTGAGGTACGGCGAGGCATGGCCTGGTAGGGCGGGTCTGGTGCGGTAAGGCGCGGCCTGGCACGGTGGGGCCAGGCACGGTAGGGCAGGTCCGGCTCGGCATGGCTTGGTAAGGCGCGGTGGGGCGGGTCCGGTCTGGTTCGGTGGGGTTCGTTGTGGCTAGGTACGGCAGGCGTGGTAGGGCCCGGTGGGGCACGGTACGGCCAGGTACGGCAGGTTTGGCGAGGTACGGCGCGGCAAGGTCCGGTTGGGCAGGTCCGGTTAGGTGCGGGAGGGCATGGTCGGGTTCGTTGTGGCAGGGCGTGGCAGGCCTGGTTCGGTGAGGTTAGGCGTGGCTCGGTCCGGCAGGTATGGCGAGGCATGGCGAGGCTTGGTTCGGTGGGGTTAGGCGTGGTAGGGCAGGCGTGGAGATAGATAAAGGTCCGCAGGAAGTTCTCAGGGCCCTGCTCTCCGGTGATCCGGACCAGCTGGCTGAAGCCCTTGAGTTTCAACGGGAATCGTTCAAGGCTAAGTTCGGGTGCTACCCGGAAGAATTGGAGCTAGTCGATGATGAAAACGGATAGGGTAACGTGCCCACCGCACCTCTTCCCTGCTCCACCGTCGTGGGTGCGGGAAGTGGGGGAGCGGGTGGTTTGCACGAGGTGTGGAACCAAGTTCAAGGTCACGAATCAGGGGTGGGTGAAGATTGGGTGAAGCTCACCGACGAAGAGATCGTGGCTATGACTCAGCAGTACACCCAGACCCACGACGGCAAGTACGTGACCCATCTGGCGTATGAGGAGATCAACCGTCAGGGTGCCGAGGGTCGACAATGGGCCAAGTGCCCCAACTGCGGCAACCCGTACCCTCTGGACAAGCCAGGATCCACGCCGGACATCTGTAGCTCGGAGTGCGCCTTGGACTACCTCACCTATCTGAATCAGGAGATGAACCTGTGAGAGTGATCTTCTGTGGCTCAAAGACATGGAAGGGTCTGCTAGGCATTGAACGGATCCACCGCGTCATGCTCGCAACAGAGATGATGGCCGAGGCGCTACACAGCCCGTTGCAGGTGGTCCACGGCAACTGCCCTGAAGGGGCGGATGCCATAGTGGACCGGTGGGCTCGTAGGCGGGGGTATGAGCCAATCCTGTTCCACGCCGAGTGGGGGAAGCTGGGTAAGCCGGCCGGGTTCATCCGCAACACCAGCATGGCGTTGGGGGGCGGGGATATGTGTATCGGGTTCCTGCGGGACAACTCGGGGGGGACGATCGATATGACGGAGAAGGCGAAGGCGCAAAGGATTCCGACGTTCATCATCGACTGGGACGAGAAACCAGAAGAGGATTGATGAGCGTTGATGAAGGCTGGAAGACCCAGGGCGGCGGTGAGGGGACGCCCTGGGTCTTCCTTATTGATCAGGTGGGTCCAGACACGTACGCTCTAAGTGAGCCAGGGGAGGTATCCCTGGTGGATGGAGCCACGTTGAAGCGGCTCATTATGCAGATCATTGGAGGTTGGCATGGCCAAGTGGGAGGAGATGATGTGGGCTGAACTTGAGGCCCAACCCGACACGGAACAAATCATCACTGCCGGTGAGTGGATTACCAGAATGACACAGACCCTGCTGCCCGCCCTCGGACGGCACCGTCGGGCTAAGGTTCTCGATGTCCTGGAACGCATGGATTACACCACCCTGGCCGACAGTATCGGGGCCAGGCGGCAGACTATCGTGCGGCTGGCTGAGGAAGGCCGGGCGGGACGACGTAAGCCAACTCCGGATTAGGGTTGCGCAAACACCCACCCCTGGGTATAGTCGAAGCTAGCGACACAAGACCCGGAGCCAGTGGGTGACCCTCAGATCCCCGCTGGCTGTACTCGCATAGTCGAGCACCCTGGGCCTGGACCGCGCATGACTCGGTCCAGACCCAGGGTGAGGGACAGGAAAGAAGGAGGGCATGGCCAAGTCATATCAGCAGCTGACCTTCGCAGAGAAGGCAGCATTTCATGTCAAAGAAGCCGAGCGGTATCAGGCTATGGCAGAGGTCCTTGAAGCAAGGGCCGATGCACGTAGCCCGAATGACCAGATGACGGCCCATCTACTGACCCACGACGAAGACTTGGCCTTCCCCTATCGACAGGCCACCGGGAACCGCAACGGCCATCAGCAGCGGGCCATCATGTACAGCCTCATAGCGCTGTTGGAGCGGACCTAGTGACTCAGCTCGACCCAGACGTCTGGCTCAAGGTCCACGCAACACTGGACCGGGCCAGACGTTTGGGTACTGACCCAGGTGAGGAACTGTTCCGGGCGGGGCTGCTACTCACCCCGGAGCATCAGAAGTACCTGTACACGCAGGGGATGCAGTTCCTGCTGAAGGAGATCTGCTCCTGGCGGCCGGCTGAGTTCCTGCGGATGAAGTTTCTCCCACACCACTCGGCGTCACCGACAGACATGTACAGCTGCATCGTGGAGTTCATCGAGAGGCACCTAGAACAAGCGAGGAAGCGGTGAGCGGACACACTAGATGGCAGGACGTAGGAGGGAACGTGGCAACGAACCTGTCCGTGCAGAGGATCCGACGGGGGATCATTCGGCACTGTGAGGGCTACCTGGATGCGATGCAGGACGTCCTGGAAGAGATTGACCAGATGCAATACTTCTCCATCGAGGACCTTTCTGACGAGTACACCGACGGGGTCCGTCATGCACTGGTGGCCCTACAGGGCAGGATCACAGATCACATAGCCAACGCCCAGGCAACTCTGGACCGGTTCAAGGAAAAGCTGGATGGCTCATGATCTGTGACAGCTGTAAGCAAGGGTGGCACATGTGTCGCGGGGGCACATGGTGCGACTGTCAACACAGAGACGGCTATGTACCTAGAGAATTGGAGTACTGGATTCAACGACGAAAGGAGGTGTCTGGTGACAGGTTGGGACCAGGAACAGCTGGCCATGATGATCGTGGCCACCTGGGGTCTGAGCCAGATGATGCTGTTCTTCGTGAGCAGCCTACGGCAAGCAGTAGTACGGAGGCGTAAGCCATGAACCTGTACTGCGACAACTACAGTAGCTGCAACTCGTACATCCTCGGACTAGACACCGTGGTAGATACCGAGGCTTGGGCCCACGCCCGAGGCTGGCACATCTTCCACGGCACCGACAACAGTGGCAAGGAGCACCACGCGGTGCTCTGTACACACTGTGTCGATACCAAGCGGCGAGCGCTGAACCCAGCACCACCGCTACAGCCAGGACAGCAGCAGCTGTTCGAGATCACAGCCATCGTCGACCGAAAGGCCCCGTGATGTGGACATCGTTCCTCATCGCGGGGCCTTTCTACGTTTGGTGGCTTCTCATCAGAGATGCCTTCAACGTGCCGATGGATGGCGGGCTCTGGTACACGATCAAAGACGCAATCATCGACGCCTGGTACGGCGACGAGGAAGAGGACGATGACCAATGAAAACGATCGAAGAACTGGGCAAGTTGGCCCAAGAGACCTGCCTGGCGTACTGGCGCCGGCACGGTCTCCCTGGAGGCAACGAGAAGGATGCCTTCATCGCTGTTGTCAAGGCCGTCATCACCGCCGACCTGACCCGCACCGGCTGCTGCGGCCGGGCGCTGTGCGAGGGGTGTACGGCGCGGCACGGGACATGCGCGACGAAGGAGAACCGGTGAGCACCAACGTCGAATCGTCGTACTGGTCCGTCCACCGAGGCGTCGTCGCCAAGACGATCCAGGCCACCCCGCTACTGCAACTCGACGTCGACGAAACCGGCCAACTGCTCGGCATCGAACGCATCGACGGTGCCCTGGACGACACAGATCTGCTGCGCATCGTCGAGCTTCTACTACCGGTCGTGGTCGCCGCGCAGGTGCTGCTACAGCTCAAGGACGGACCACGCGACGCAGCGTACGAAGCGGCCAAGCCATCGGGGTGGTCCGCCCTACGCGCCGCCGTCGACGCTCTGGACGGTGCGCCGTGACCACCACACCCACCACCCTGCACGACACGCTCAGGGCCGAACTGGACCGGCGGCTGGCGGTGGCGAGAGCGGCCGAGCCACTCAACTGGTCGGCGTTCGGTGTCCGCACTGGCACGCCGTCACCGAACGACAGCGCGTGGATCAGTTTCCTGTTGGCGCACGACCCGGCCGACGCGATTCGCCGCTACGTCGGGGAGTTGGAGGTGCTGGAGCGGCACGCGCCGTGCGCCTGCGACCTCGCCGCTGAGCATCCGCACTGCCGTACCCACCGGTGTCCGGCGAGTGAAGGCCATCTATGCGCGGAGATCCGCTCGCTCGCCTCCCGGCTCGGGGTGAGTTAAGCGTCTGGACAGTTTGGCGCATTGTGGTCGTGCCAGGTGCCTTCAACGGTTGGGTCGGTCTCAGCCCAGTTGACGGCCAGCACCTGAGTCATGGTGGGGGCCCCGCCAGGTGTGCGGAACACGATCAGGTTGACGGTGGTGGACGGCGGGGTGTCTCTCGTGATGAGAGCCGCCCGGCAGGCGCCGGGGTCGCGGTAGTGCACCAAGGTTGCTGTCAGCCAGGACATGAGGTCACGGTACTGATGTTCGCCATTGATCACTAGGCCCAAGCTGGTTGCGAGGCCCAGGGACCCCTGGGTATGCTCGGGGCATGATTAGGGTAACGATCTCTACTTACAACGATTCCGTCGTGGACGTGCACGTCGATGCTGACGATGCAGCGATCGTGTCCCCCACGGCCGAAGTCCTGGGCGACGACATCCTCGTCCTGGAGAAGGCAGGCAAGGAAGTGGCCTGGTTCCGCTCCTGGACCTACGCAGTGAAGGAGGAAAACCTCAGTGAGTGACAAGGACTTCAAGCAGGTCGAGGTTCAGTACCTTGACCCCGTGGCCGGGCTCAACCCCCAGGACCTGGTGGAGCTAGGTGCCCTCCAGGCCGTCAACGGTATGACCACCCTGGAGGTGCGGGCCTTCGTCGCCGAAGTACAGATGATGGCGGCTCAGGCGGCACTGACCATGGCCCCGAAGATGCTGGAGAAGATCCGCAAGATCCAGGAGCAGCGGTTCCTGGAGATCTACAACCAGATCCGGCTACTACCCAACACCCTCGGCCACGTCAGCCGGGACCGGGTGCTAGCCATCATCCAAGCGGTTGCCGCACAGGCGCCGCGACAGTAATGGACGTACTCAGCCATCGTGAGTGGGTGCAGCTTCGGAACCAGTTCCAACAGCTTGATCCGCCACGGTGCAAGAACCCTGAACATATTGACGTAGCCGACCCTGAGTGTCATGGCTACGGTCCCGAATGGTCCTGGGCCAGGTACTGCGTACAGATGCGGGCCTGGGGCCTGATGAAGTAGGAGGGAAATGACCAATGTGTATTAGTCCGCACAAGATGACTAGCGCTCGGATTGAGGAAGAAATCGTTTCACTGGAGCGCTGGCTCACCGAGCCACGCCACGCCAAGGGTCATAACTTTTACAGGGCGCGGATCGAGAAGCTCCAGGCATTACTCAAGGAACGTGCCGAAAATGGCACCTACCACGACAACACCGGAAGGTGGTAGGAGAACATGGCAATTACGTCACCCATGAACCCGGAGATCAAAGCCCTCTGGGTTCAGTGGCTACGTGACAACGCAGATAGTCAAGGATTCAGTGCGCTTCAAACTGCTGAAGGCGGGTTCTGCTGCATGGGCGGGCTCTGCGAACTGGCCCTGAATGCTGGCATCGTTGACCGTAGCTACAGAGACACCTATGTCCTATATGGCCCTACCGGTACCGATCCCGTTACGGAGGGATGGGCTGACCTCCTGCTGCCTGCAGTGGTCAGTGAATGGGCCGGACTAGGTCTCGTAGACAACCCGGTCGTTATGGCCGGTGCTGCGGACGACAGTGAGCCAGTCCAGGCTGCCCTCACCGAACTCAACGACGAGTGGCAACTCAACTTCCATCAGATCGCCGACCTCATCGAAGAACAACTCTAGGAGGAGAACATGAACATTGGTGAAGAGCGCAAGGAAATCATCGTCGTCCCAGTCGAGGAGCCCGTATCAGTTCCTGTGGAACCAGTACCTGCTCCAGAGCCTGCCGTCGAGCCCGAGAAGGAGCCCGTTGGTGTCTAATGAATTCGATGCCAAGGAGCATGAGCTAGTCCCAGGAGTCCTACGCGGCTACCGGCAGTGGCGGGTAGCGCCCGACGGCCTGCTCGCCTGCAACTTCCCGGTTAGATGGGACCGTGGCATAAACACGGCCATCCACTTCGGAGGGGGATATGTATATTCAGATGGGACCACGTCTACGCACAGGGGCGCGGGCGACTTCTTCCGTGATCGTTTTCCCGACGAGCGGGAAGCACCCGTCAAGGGCTGCGTGTGCGGGTTCTATGCCCTCCATGATCCAGCGGACATCAGAACAGCTCCTAGTGGATGGGTGGGCGGCAGCATCAAGGCTTACGGCCGGGTAATTCTTGGTGATCTAGGATTCAAGGCACAGTACGCAGAGATCGAGTCGTTGACGTCCTATCGGGGCCCATCTGATCTCACCGATCAGCTGAGGGCGTGGTATCCAGATGTCCCCGTGTTCGATACGGCACCCGAGCTGGCCAAAGCCTTTCCACCCATCCCGGTGACTGAACTTCTACCACCGAAACCAAAGATCGTCTCTACCACGGAGATGGTCTGGCAGTTGACTCCCGAGCAGCAGGCCCAGCTGGAGGCAGCCTTCAAGAACCTATACAGATCAATGAATGTCTGGCCACCACCCCCAGATATCGAAAAGGAGTCAAAGGACGCATGAAGAAGATCCTGGGCGCGCTGCTCATAGGAGGAGCAGTCGTCGCCGGCATCTACGCAGCCAGGAACCAGATCAAGGCTGCCGTGCTCAATCTCCGCGACAACCTCGTAGCAAGGGCTCACCTGGTTTTTGACAACCCGGACGAGTATGAGGAGGACGAGGACGTCGCCGACGTCCAGGCCGCGTTCGAGGCCGGGGAGAAGAGGCGCACCATGGCCCCTCACCTGAGCCACGAGATGGACGAGGAAGGAACCATGTGATGGGTAAGGCCATCATCGTCGGAGCCGTCATCGTGCTGGTCCTACTGATCCTGGCCGGCGTCTGGATCTGGACCAAACGCCACGACTTCAAGGGCGACCTGAGCCAGGGCGAAGAGAAGCACATGCGGGAGCTGGTCAGCGACGCTGCCATGATCTTCGTGAACATGGGATCAACGGCCATTGGCTACGAGCTTGATGATGCGGACTTCCTGTCCAACAGGAGCAAGAACGCCATCAAGGTCTGGATGGATAAATACAACAAGAACCGTAAGGAGTTCGAGCGTGCGTAAACCGATCATCGCCGTCCTAGCGGCGGCAACAGTACTCATGGGCACCGCTGCCTGTGCTGAGATCGCCGAGCCAGACAAGGTGGGCCTCTACTACATGGAGGGCCAGTCTGACGGCTACAAGTTCGATCACTGCATCGACCCCGGGGCCGTGGACGACGCCATCTGGAACAACTCCGTGGTGTGGCTACCCAACAACATCCGTACCTGGAACATTGCCCCGGAGGGTGGAGACACCAAGATCCCCATCACTGTGGCCAGCAAGCCAGAACCAAGCCAGCCCTCCGGCGTCCAGGTCAACGTGTGGAGCCAGACCAACCTGACCCTCAACACCAACTGTGACGGCGGTCAGAACAGCACCCTGGTCAAGTTCTGGGAACGTCTCGGTCGCCGATACTCAGCCGACACTGACGAGGGTTGGCGGACCATGTTGCTCAACACCGTCGTCCCGGCCCTAGAGAAGGCCACCCGGGTAGCGGTGCGTAGCTTCAGTGCCGACGAGTTGGTCGCCGGTACGGTCCTGCCCCAGGTTCAGGCTGCGGTCTCCAAAGAGTTCGCCGACGAGCTGAAGCGGGTTACCGGTGAGGCCTACTTCTGCGGCCCTGGCTTTAACAGGGGCTCGAAGGACTGCCCTGCGGTGGAGATCCTGGTGAAGGATGTTGACTATGCCGACGCCGGTATCCAGGAAGCCCGGAACAACAAGCAGAAGGCCCTGGAGCAGGCCGCTGCTCAGGTAGCGGAAGCCGAGGGTAAGGTACGAGCCGCTGCCGCCCAGGAGAAGCTGTACCAGAACCGAGCGTGGATGGAGCTGCAGCTGGCTCAGCTTCAGCTGCAAGCCATCCAGGCTTGTGCCGCTAGCACCAAGTGCACCATGGTGGTTGGTGTTGACGGCCAGATCCTGTTGAACCAGGGTTAGTAGGGACTCCCGGGGTCCGTCTATCAGGGGGCTTTTGGGCGGACCCCGGGACCTATCAACCGATAGGGGTGCCATGAGTAGAGCAAAGTGGATCTTGTGTAACTGGATCCTGAAGCTGGACCGGATCCCCAGGTACGGACGTCTGTACACCTATGAACGTGACCCCAGTGACCCTTCTGCTCCACTGAAGCTCGGCAAGGTCGAGTGGACGTACCAGAAGATCGGTCACTGGGGTTTCTACTTTCTGGACCGCATCGGATGGCTGTGGCCATACGAGGACGAAGCTGAGAGGAGAGAGCATGCCACTCCCGGATCCCTACGAGACAGAACCGACCAAGGAGATCGATCGAGACAAGTACCAGCTCTGGCTGGAGGCCAGAGCCGCCGTCAAGGCCTGGCAAGAAGAGGCAACCCGTCTCGCCACAGATCTCCAGGAATCCTTGCAAGGTATGTCGGCCGGGACCGTAGACGGCAAGAAGGTGATCTCGTACCGGTACAAGGACCAGTACGCCGTCTCCCGACTGATGAAGGACTACCCCGATCTGGTCCAGCACTTCATGCACACGGAGGAAGTCAAGACCCTCGACCTGCTGCGGTTCGTCGCAGCCAACCCCGAGGTGGCCAACAGGTACCGGGTCCGAGAGTTCCGAGGACTAGAGACATGATGAGCAACCCCTGGTTCTGGTTCGGACTGAGTCTGATCTTCGTCGGGTTCTTCATCCTGGGCGTGATCGTGGTGATGAAACGGAAGAACAGGTGAAGATCATTGTCTACGGGACCCCTGCGCCGCAGGGGTCCAAAGACTATATGGGCAAGACCAAAGTGGGCCGAGGGATCATGAAGGAGGCCAGCGAGAAGGTCAGGCCCTGGCGTTCAGATGTGATCACCGCCTGCCGGCAGCAGGTACCGCAGTATCCGCCGTACGAGCTGGCGGTGGTCTGCCGGATGATCTTCAGCTTCTACCGGCCGAAGTCAGTGAACCGGGCCAAGCGCCCGTTCCTGTCCATCGCCCCGGACCTGTCAAAGCTGTGCCGGGGTACCGAAGACGCTCTCCAGGCGGCTGGAGTCCTCAGGGATGACGCCCTGATTGTGGAGTACACCCGGCTGGCCAAGGTCTACGTGAACGAGGATCCTGAGGCGCTGGACCGTCCAGGATGTTTGATCATCCTGGGTGCCTTGGTAGACTCGCTACCAATCGAAGGGACCCCTCCCTGGGAGGAGATACGACATGCCGCATGAAGACTGGGACGCCACCCTGGTGCTGCCCAAGACTCAACCGCAATGGGAAGTGGACCGCAACATGGCACGTTTTGACCTGATCAAGGACGCTCTGGATCTGATTGTGGAGCTATGGCCCCAGCCCGGATACGCCTCAGTCACCATGGAGACTCACCAATGGATCAAGCTCAGACGGGCGCTCCTGGCCATTCCGGACCTGGTGGCCAACGATGAGTGATCCTGCCAGTACCAAGGACCTGGACGACACCGATGAATGGATCATGAACCTGAAAAATACGCCACTACGGTCCATAGAGGACATACGGGAAGATCGGGAACCAGAGTGGGTCGAACCCGTCCTGGCTCTCGGTATGCAGAGAGAATATCCCCAGCCGCCAGCATTCCAAGGGCCACGGTGGTGGCACCTATCCAGCTGGCTGCTATGGAACTTTGGAGATCTATTCACCCCACAGGAAACCCATGGTACGAAACAAGAACGCGGCCGCCATCGGCTGGTGCGAGACATGCCAGAAGCTGCTGTATACCGACCGGAAGCGGGCTCGGACAGTGGCACGCCAGCATCACCCGCACAAGAACACATATCCCTGTCCAGTGCGGGAAGATCTGTGGCACGTTGGTTCACTGCACGAAGCGATCAAGCATGGACACGTCACCCGGGATGAGTACTACGGAGGAGGTGCAGCATGATCCGCTGCTACAACTGTGGCCGGATAGGGCACAAGACCCAGGTCTGTCCTAGCTACGGCCCCTGGTACCTCGAACCCGGCAAGACCAGCGAGGACTATGCCGAAGAGGTCCGACGTATCGCCAACCTGTTCGCCGCAGACATCATCAGAGAACATGAAGGCGTCGACATCGAAGGCAGCGAGGAGGAGAAGGAGCATGGCAACAATCAGCGAACTGCAGCAGAGCGCCGTACACGCCGAGCTGTACGTCCAGCAGGAGAACAAGGACGCGGCCAAGCGGACGCTCCTCAACCACGCCAAGAAGCACGGATGGACTGAGGATGACCAGCTCCTGGTGTCGGACATGCTGGGCCTGGACCTGCCGCCCAGCATGCTGCACTCCGGTACGCCTCAGTCTTTTAACGGAGCCCGCTAGCGTTCCCCACCCCTGGGTGCTACGCTAGGGGACAGGTGAGGGTGGCTCACAGAGTTACCCTCCGACGCGGGTGTGGTGGAGTGGAACCATACAGGGCTCATAACCCAGAGACGCCGTTCGAGTCGGACACCCGCTACAGTTCGGCTGCCAGCAGCCGAAGGTCCCCGGCCCGGGACACTGGTGCACGAAGACCTAAGGCCGGTATATCTAGGACCGGAACCTTGTCTGATCAACAGGGAGCTGGATGGTGGAACGGCGGTGGCCAAGCAACTGGTTACCAACCCGCCCCCCGATGCGCGTGAAACGATCGGTGCGAACCCGCTTGCGGGCTTAGTACAGGCCACGGATGCCGCGCCGTCACGGTGGCCAACTCACAACTACACAGGTGCAACGAGGCTGGGCCTGAGCTGTACCAGGCGCCAGTGAAACACGGGTACAGTACGTTGCACCTCATGCGGGGCGTAACTCAACGGCAGAGTGACAGAAGAAGTATCGGTTCCACCGGTATGGAAGCTGGTAGTAGGAGGTTCAATTCCTCCTCGCCCCTCGAATGCCAATAGGACGCTTAGACTCCAGCCACAGTCGGTGATCGACCGCTGACAATGGGGAACGGCAGCCGGGAATAGCCATGTACAACCGGCGAAAAGCGTCTAGCTGCACACCTGAGGTCGATAGGGTGTGCAGCGAACTTAATCTCACAGAGAGAAGGTATGTATGCCAAGAGGTGACAGCGGCGCCAAGCGTGCCGTCAAGAAATCAGAGTCTTCAACAAGTGAGCGTGGCAAGGAACGGCGGAGGGCAACCACCCTCGCTGAGGCTTGGCAGGAGGGCTTCGATCACGGGCTCGCTCACCCGGACTCCTGGGATGGTCCAGGTGCCTTGGAGCCCAATCCGTACGAGGATGAAGCGTAACCACAAACTTAATAGACGGACGTCAACGGGTCATAGTCAATCATCCACCCGAAGGCTGGTCACGATCTCTCTTTCGCCTTTCCGGGAGGGTAGCCAGACCTGCGTCCACTACGGCAGAGGCCGGTTCCTATTCCTCAACATGAGGAACACGGAACCGGCCTCTGTTCGTATGTGGCTCTAGCGTCTCCCATAGGGGCGTGGGCACGTTACCCTCCCACTTCCCCAGAGCCAGGTAACAGTCCCCGGCCAGCTTCATGGCCCGCTTGTGGGCCCACCACTGATCCCGGGCAGACACGGTGAAAGCGAAACTGAGTCGGTCGTAACCCTGTCCGTACACTTCAGGCTCATTGAACCACCAGCAGGCCTCGCAGGCATGTTGTAGGACGGTAAGGACCTTGGTGTAGTCAGTTTCGTTCCAGTCCCCCGGATGGTCGTAGTAGTACCGACGATGTGAAGTCATCGGCGGGCTTCTCTCCCTCTTTAGCGGTTGGTGGGTTCATAGACATGGCCAGGGCGTGCAGCTGATCCTGGGTCTTCTGCTGCATGTCCAGGACCCTCGTCAGGTTACCGTTGCTACTCTCCTTCACCTGATCCAGCTTCTGGTACACGGCCACTCCGAAGGCACCCAGAACCGGCACCGCCACGATCATGGCCAAAGTCAAGATGATGGTGACTTCTTTGTCCAGAATGATCAGGGTGGTAGACGAGGCGACCAGGATGAAGATGACCGTGACGGAGGCCCAGATAGTCTGTGGTGATTTCATTTCCATAGATCCAAGACTAAGGGGAATCTACCGGCGGCTGAATACTGGATGCCCCAATCCTGGCGTCGACATCTTCAACCGTGAGACCACCACCAGAACCGCTGCACGGGGGCTGCCATTCAGCTCCGGCCAGGTCATCAAACTCATTCTGAGTACTCACCACAATTGTCTGCACCCCGATAGCCTGCAATTTCTGCATGGTGGGGAAGTTGATGACCGGTCGATGAGTCTGTCCATCCGAGACCCACACTGCAGGGTTCCCCGTAATTTGTACTAGAAACATATCTACTCCTGATCCACTGATGAGGGAGAACAGATAATCGAAGGGGAAGTTCGGTCCAGGATCAGTGTGTGTAGTAACCCCAAACGCCACCCGTAGATCGTTGTGTGTCGTATACCCAGGCTTCCTCGCCTGGAGGTCAGACACCGTGCACCTACGCACCGGGATACCGAAGCGGGCCGAGTCCGACTTCATCAACGGAGCCGCCTGCGCCAGCATGGCCCGACCAAACGGGTCCAACCACTGGTCACGGGTCTGGTTGGCGAACCCCGACAACTCCCAGTTGATACCCCGATAGTTGCCTGGTCGATTACCAACCGTCCAAGCAATGTCATCTAGATCCACGCACTGCACTACCGAGTCGTTGTCGGCACAGTAGTGGCTACTGACCTGACGGCCATCCGGTGGGTTAGCGAAGTAGGCGGCAGTGTTCTCAGCTCGTTGTGCAGTTTCACTGGCCTCCATGGTGTGGATGACGATCCAGATGGGGGGACCGTCCGGGCGGCCCCTGGTGTAGCCCTCGGCCTGGACGAAGGGTAAGCCGGCGTGATCGTTACTGGTCGCCATCGACCTCACCCATTACCTCGACGGCATACTCGTCCAGGGCATCACGTTCGGGGCTACGCAGGATCTGAGTGACCGGCAACCCCACCCCCACCCACTGCCGTCGCTCCAGGTAGTCCTGCCACTCTTCCAGAGCTTCCCGGGTGGCCTGATCCTCTGGCACCGACCTATCAAACCCGACTAGCAGCCGCTTGGTCATGTGCACAGTATGAACGCGGGGCACGTCTCAGGACTAGACGTGCCCCGCGCCGGGGGGTGAACAAGGTTCAGTTAGTCGGGGGTTACCTCGGTAGGTTCGCCTGCTACGACGGTAGCGCGTTCGGCTAGACCGGCAACCACAACAATCTGTAGGTCACCAGTGATGACTAGGCCCCCGGTGGTGATGTCAGCGTGGACGTTTGCCGTGCCGAGTGTGCCGGTAGCTGCAGCAACAGCTGTGCCGTCACCGTTGTCGGTCAGGTTGATGATGGTTGGGTCGTCCACGGTGTATACGACGACAGCATCAGCTGGCGTTGGTACCGGGTTACCGGGCTCATCGGTGAACTGGATGGAAAGGTCAACTTGCTTGTCGGCCAAGAGGTCCATGATGAAATCTACCCTTTCAGGGGTTACGGCGTACGGGGGACCTTTGACGATACGGTCCTCCGGGGAAGTATCCCTGGGGGCGCCAACATGAAAGCGTGCTTGCAGCCTCTGTAGGCCCTTGACCCTCAGGAAGATGTTGAGTGTGGCATCACCCAGGTCGATGATCACGGCTTCATTATCCCCTACCTGGCATCCCCTTGTCCTGGCTGCCCCGAGGAGTTCCCGTGGCCTTGGTGATACGTCCATGTCCGCTCAGCCAGATGAGTCATCTTCAGGTTCCGTTCACAGCACAACTTAGCTACCCCAGTGATGAAGCCCCAATCCTCATTGGCGTACGGGCCCACCGCGTTGTCGTTGAACCCGACCTCTTTGGCCAGATCAGTACGCACCAACACATTCATGGTGGTGTGGTGGGGAGTGCAGGGATTGAACGGTAGACCGAAGTGGCCCAGGGGATCCCCCCCATGGAACCAGGAATACACGTACACAGAGTCCGTCTCCACTGCCACCCGATGCAGCTTCTCCAGGTGGTACGGCATCCACTCATCGTCAGAGTCCAGCCACGCCACCCACTCGGTACGGACCAGGTTCAGCAGCTGACGACGGTTCCAGCCGGCGCCATGGCGGCCGGTGTCGTTGTGTACCAGGATGGCTTCCGGTTGCATGGTCTGTGCCGCTGCTGAGGCGAAGGCCCGGATGACGAGGCCGCTGGTCTGTCGAGAGGGGTGGGTGGCGATACAGACAGTGATGCCGGGTTGCAGGTCGTACGTCACCTTAACTCCCCATCGATCTCGAACCCCTCAACGAAGGTGGTCTGATAGCCGGTGGTCCCAGTTACCCGCCCATGTGCGGTACGGCCGTCGTCCATCTCCCAGGTCAGTTGCCGGTCGATGAACTCGTCAATGAGGGCCTGATCAGGCTCAGTGCTGTAGACGCCATGTACCCATGGCCCATTCAGGCCGCAGTCGCTCAGGACTACCCAAACCTTCATCGTCTACCTACGTGCTCGTGTCGTCGAATTCGTTCTCGGTCTCGGTGACAAGCCCGGCATGATCTACATCCCGTTTTAGAGATGTACGTGTTTTCCGGGGTATAGTCATGGCCCCGTGGACACCGTGCAATAACCGCGAATCCACGTCTTAGGTTTTCTGCCTTGGTTACGGGTTCTAGATGACTTGGTCTCACGCAGTGTCGGACTCTACATAGATGATCTAGCACAAGTCCCTTGGGAACCTGTCCCACCAACAGGACATACGAGGCTATGTGGGCACCGATTCCGTTGGAATACCCAAGACGGTGACTCTTCCATCTTCCGTATCCCTTGTCAGTGATCCGCCCAGTCCATAGCCAACATTCAGAAGTTACTTGTACATGGCTCCAGAACAGGTCCTCAGGCGGTGGAAATCGTCGCATGGTGGCTTATCTTATCCCATGAGGATGCAAAAACCACCACTGGAACCAGGGCAGGTTGTAGTTGAACTTGACCTTCTCCTCAGCCAGGCGCAGCAGCACCGGCAGGGACAGCTGGTCCTGATGACTCCAGGTGAGACATTCCATCCACCACTGGTCACTCAGTTCCAGTACGTTAGCCGTGTGGCGACGCACGTTAGCCCCGGTGGCGATCAACCCCCAGTCTCGGGGGTGAAACCGTTGATAAGAATCAATCTGCCGGAGAATACTTACCGCGTCGTAGCGCCATGTCAGTGTGGCGGAGAACTGACCCTCTGGATAGATGCAATGGCGAGCTGGGTGACGCACGCAGGCCCAGTCGTCTGTGCCCAACGCCTCAAGGCAGCGACCCACATAATCCTCGACTGTGATCTCCATGGAACCATCGATCCAGAGAGAGACGTCTACGTCGGGACATGCCAGGTCTGGGTGAGTCTTCCACCACTTGTGAGCCAGCATGGGGGCTGTGACTTTGGGTTCACCGTTCAAGGTCACTATGCCGTGATTGGCGATCACCGGTTCCCAGCCTAACGACTCGGCGTCATCGGCAGTCTGCTGGGAATCGGTGTACAGGTAGACCGGCACCCCAAGACCTTTAGGTGCCGGCTTCACCCAGTCCGAGTTGCCGTAGATAGCTGTATACAACGCCACCTTCATGGCTTGTACCAGTCGACAACCTCCCGGACCCGCATGAGGTCATTTGTCGGCTGCCAATCCAGCAGCTTCCAACCGTCGCCTTTAGCTTTGATGGCCGTACCCGGGGTCTCGCCCGGACGCATAGGGAAGGTGATCGTGTTGTTGGGGTGCTGCCCGCACCACAGGTTGATCATCCGAGCGACGTTCCTTACGGTCATGTCGCTCCCAGTACCAGCGTCGAACACCTGATCCTCGCCGTAGGCGGTGGCCTCCACCAGCACCTTGGCCACATCGTCAACGTGGACCAGGTCCACAGTCTGCTCCCCGCTGCCCCAGATGGGGATAGGTTCACCCCGCCAGGCGTGGTAGGCGAACGTGGGGATGATCTTCTGTGGGTGGCCTGGACCGTGCTTCTGGCCAGGACCGTAGACGTTGAAGGCCCGGACATGGCAGACCGGGATCCCGAAGTTGCGGTGCCAGGCGGTGGCCAGGCGCATGGCGCACAGCTTGGTGGCCTGGTACACGTTGGCCCACGAGCTGTCAGGCATGGTGATGCCCACGTACCCGGCGTTGTTCTTCCGGCACCACTGCAGGATCTTCAGGGCACCGTTCACGTTGGCTTCGACTGCTTCTTCGGGGTTGTCGAACAGCTCAGCCGTGCCGAGGATCCCAGCCAGGTGGATGATCACTTCGGCGCCGTCAAGGCCAGTGAGGTCACCGAGGATGTCGTTACCATCCCCTCGGTCGAACCGCCAGACATCATGTCCTTGCGCATCGGCGTACTTGATGACAGCGGCACCGATGAATCCACCACCGCCGGTGACGGCAATCCTCATAGATCAAACTCCCCCTTCTTGACGGCCTCGACGAACGTGCCCCACTCGTCAGAGTCGAAGACGACCATCTCTTCGGGGCGCTTAGAGCTACGGACCACTATCGAGCCATACTGCTCCAGTACCTCTATGCAAGCGCTGGAGTCACACTGTGGGCGCTTCCATTCCATTACGCACCTCCTCTAAGGCTCTCTCCGGTTGCCATGCCGACTCCCGGTTGATCACATCATCGGGTACCAGGTAATCCTTTGACCAGACAATCGCCAGTGAGCCGTAGACCCGGTTCAGGGACGTCACGATAACGTTGGTCTTCTTATCGAACCCGGTCACCAGGAGTAGGCCGGTGGGCTGGGTGTCTACTAGCCGAAACTTCAGATCGGGTCGGTAGACCGGCACCGTCCTGTGGATCTTCCACACGTCACCGGTCCAGTCACCAGGACACTGCACCCGGTTGGCCTCACCCTGGTTGCGGGGCAGTACGTCATCGAACACGACCACGGAATCCTTGTGCACGTACCTGAGCACGTTTATGAAGTCTCGTAGTGCGTACTCGTACAGATGCATGCCATCGATGAAGGCAAGATCAACCGGAGGCAGTACAAAGCCACGTTTGTTGAAGAACTCATCAGATGTCAACGGGAAGATGGACTGGTTGCCCTTGGCTTCCACCAGTGGGTGTGGATCGACACCAACAGCTAGCTCAGCCCCATGGGCCAGATCCAGCGACCATCCATGCTGGACACCGATCTCCAGGTACGTCTTCGGCTTCAGTAGTTCATGCAGCTGAGCCAGGAACTCGTGCCGAGTAGTCACCAGGGCCTCATCCCGTAGATGTCCACAAAGGTCTGTGCGTCCTGAGCAATCTGGGCGTGGATCTCGGGGGTTACCTGTCCATTGGGGTAGAGGTGTCGAACCTGAAAACCAGGTATGTTGACCATTCCGCCAAGTTTTCGGGACTCCCAGTCCAGATAATCGTCGGTGAAGTACCACTTGATCCGCTCATCGGCCCGAAGTCCCCGTTCCCCAGCGAGCATGAAAGCGTAGCCACACAGTCTCGTATCCAGGGATACAGGGCCTGGCTGAGTGTGTAGAACCGGCATACCACCGGGCGCCCCCGAGCAGCCTGCGGCGACCCCCATCTGTCGCATGGTTCCAGAGACTGCATCGAACCACCCTTCCGGCACGATGGCGTCGTCATTGAGGATGGCCACATCCCACTTGTTGGCAGCGAACCCAAAGCCCTTCGCGAACCTGTTCCAGGTGTCTATGTAGTCGAGTCCCATGTTCCACCAGCGGGAAATGTTCACATCGCCTGGATCGTTGAGGGACACGAATTCGGGTTCCCCTCCGACAGAGAAGCCATCGCATCCGGCTGCTCGACCGGTCCAGATCCTGATGACACAGTCGACCTGGGGGGCAATAGCAGCCACACAGTCCCTGACACAGGGCCGGTTGTTACTGGGGATGATGACGAAACGGGGGATCCGGCTCATGTTTGATCCTTGGTGAGCCGGTAACCAAGCTCATACAACCTGGCCAGGATTTCTATGGCCGGGCACTCACACGAGACGGGGGCCGTGGGATGGTTCCTGACCTCTGCCCAGCCGACTTCGGCTGCCGACTTAAGATCCACAGCACGCACGTCGTCGAGCACTCTGTCTATCTCGTAGCTGCCCTGGTTACTTCGAGGCCTTTCTGGATCTTGTACGCCTGCTCCCATGCCTCCATCCACCTCCACGCCTGGGCCTCGTAGGTTTGGTCCTGCATGTACGTCTTGCCCATCTCCGACTGTTCTTTCCACAGCACCTCATCGGTCAGGAGTCGCTTGAGCTGCGCATACCACTGCTTGGTGGTCTCGGCTGGTAGACCGCAGCCAGACGCCCGGTTCAGCTTCCGGTAGTCCTCCCTCGGACTGTAGACGAACGGGATCCCCACCGCCATGTGTTCCTTGCCTTTCAAGCAGGACTTACCGGCGTTGAACGCGGTGGGAGCCAACGGGATCATGCCCACGTCGTAGGTTTCGGCGATCATCCTCACCCACTGGTTCAGCTCTACACTCCCGGTCACCGTTGGCATGTCTCGTAAACGGAGGCATTCCTTCACCTTGGACTGGCCACCAACTACTCGGAACTGTTGCCCCTCGTCGATGAGCTGCTGCACCGTTTGGCCAGTCACCTGAAGATCGTTTGGGTGGCTCTTGGTAGTCCCGGCCCAACCGAAGTTGCCGGTGATTGGCTTGTCGTAGGTGAGGCAGGTGCCAGGTATGTAGTTCTCCAAGATCAGACCCCGCCCCGGGTTGGCATACCGACGCAGCAGTGCCGGGGTGGTGGCAGTGACCAAAGTGGCCCGTCGACAAGACTCCTCAGCCCACTTCCAAGACAGAGGCGAACTGGTAGATCTATGCCGGTACATGGTGAAAGCAATGTTGTCCGGGTGAATGGTTGACATGTCATCGTCCATATCCACCACCACAGCGATCCCGTTCTGCCGCAACATGTCCACCATCTGTGGCTGAAGCGGATGGGCCGGCCGCTGTAGCACGATCACATCCGCATCGGCGGGGACCTGTACACCAGTCAAAACCTGGGAGCCGTCCTCGCGCTCCCCCACCTTCGCCATGAAGCCGCTCTTCTCGTTCGGCGGCATGATGATCACATCGTGGCCAGTCTTACGGAGAACATCAGCAGGCCAGATGAGGCGGTAGTGGCCCTTCAACCGCAGCCGTATGCATCGGCGGGGAGTACATAGACTTTCATTCGGGCATCACCTCCTTGGGTCGATTGAGAAGAGCAAATTCTCCCCAAGTCTCAAGTGCGACCTCATCGTAGGCTATTGCAGCGTCTTGTTCTCGGGTGAAGCGACCAAGGAAATGAGTCTTTCCATCTATGTGGATGTAAGCCGCCCAACGCTGTCTGTCCTCCTGCCAGCAGACTCCCTTAAATTGGGAGGTTGTCCCTCGCGCCCGGGTGTCCGGCTTCCTGTTCGCTCCATTCTGTCCTCTAGTAGCTAAGCGAAGGTTAGACCGGCAATTATTTAGAGGATCCCTGTCTCTGTGATCAACTACCTTCCCCCTCTCCGGCTTCATGATAAGTCGATGTAAGTAGGTTCCGTATGAATCGGCAATGTACCCAACCTGAAGTAAACGCCACGTATGCCCAGTCAGTAAGTCGACATCTGATGTATCGACAATGGCACATGAATCTGTTCCCTTTAATGGGACATGAACATGGGCCTGGCCACAACCGTAAGCATCTGCGGGCATGACATACACCTTCATGCTGGTGCCACCTCCATCACCGAGATGGAGATCCAGTCATCTGTGCCGGTAGTTAAAGTCCCACCACCAGCGACACGTCGCCATCGACCGGTCACCGCCACTGATCCACTGACACTGGCTGGGAACACGGCCGAGCCCGCCACCTGCAGGTGGGTGTTAGCTGGGTTGATAACCAGTTGGGCGATGTCACCATCACCAACGCCGGCGATGTTCACGGCGAAACGGACCGACGTGTTGGCAAGCGTGGAAGTCAGGGTCGCCGTCAAGGCGATGAATAGACGAGTGTCGGTGTAGGCCTTGGCGATAGTCACTGTTGGAGGACCAGGTAGATCGACATAGGTAGCGGAGGTGGTGGTCCCC